>Ga0155616_115_pt1 | contig 64689 bp, 76 predicted proteins | sample RifCSPhighO2_12_FD_107273 | JGI IMG/M metagenome (GOLD analysis project Ga0155616, IMG submission 107273) | Candidatus Curtissbacteria bacterium RIFCSPHIGHO2_12_FULL_41_17
AAGACCATACCAGCTGTCAGGGAATTCGCCGCCTAAAGTAAATCCTACTTTTTTATAAAATTGAATGTCGTTTTCGGTAGTCCAAAGCTGTAATTTGTGTGCTCCTTGTTTTTTGGCTTCCCTCTCCCAAAATTTCAAAAGTGCCAAAGCAACACCCCTTCTTTGGAAACCCCGATCTACTGCCAGCCAGTGTCCAAACGCAACACCCCCATTTGATTTAAACGTCAAAAGATAGCCGACAAGTTGTCCATCAATATAGGCAAGATAAAGCGGCTTGTTACCCTTTTTAAACTCTTCCCAAAGCGACTTTTTGGAAAGTCCTTCTTGTAAGATAAAAGACGAACTGTGAGGAGAATAAAGAAAATAACCCTCCTTCAAGGTCTTCGTGATCAGCTGATAAAATGCCTCAAAATCTTCCTGTTTTGCAATGCTGATTTTTATTTTGCTTTTCATCAGCCCCAATTTTAGAACTTTAATAATGTAATTTCCATTTTTGATATACTTGCCTCGATATGAAAGCTCTTTCGGAAAAGGCCAAACAGATCATTGAGAAAATTCTTTATATAACTCTTGCTACCATTTCCAAAGACGGTCAGCCTTGGAATTCACCCGTCTACTGCGCTTTTGATGAAAACTATAATTTCTACTGGATTTCTTGGAGAGAAAACCAACATTCTAAAAACATAAGAGATAACAATCGGGTATTTATAGTAATTTATGACAGCACTGTTTCCGAAGGCCAAGGACAAGGCGTCTACATACAAGCCAAGGCGTACGAACTAAATGACGAGAAAAACATTAACAATGCCCTTAAATATCTTGACGGGAGGATTGGTAAACAAGACCGACACAAAGCTTCTCAATTTCAAGGTAATATGCCAAGGAGGATTTACAAAGCAGTCCCAGAAAAAGCATGGGTAAACGTGGACAGCAGAATAAATGGTGAATTTGTAGATAAAAGAGTCGAGATAAAATTATGAAGGTAATTCTTTATATGGCAATTTGCGCAAATGCTCTTACTTCTTTAATTTTGTTTTTCCTAAAAAGTTCTTTTCAGCAGGGAGAGCAGAGCCTAAAAATGGTGGTTAGAAGGCTGATGGCAACGGCCAGGACAAGCAGTAAAAGAGATACTAAAATGGCCATTTTAAGGCCAAATTTTCTTTTTACAAACAGAAACCCTTTAACTATGCCAAATGCGATTAAGGCAATTGCCGCAAAACCGATGATGGTATAGAGTGAATCTTCCATAAACTTCCGAGGACTAAGAGTCCTCGGTATTCTCCTTAAAGTTTACATGAGCGAGCAGATACCTTAGTCCTCGCAAGTATGTATTCGCTTTCGCATTCATCCGTCGAGTCAGACTCGACGGTGTTCTGCGAGCGAATATAAAATTTAAGAAGAAGTGCGTCTGCCGGAGTATGAACCTTGACAGTTAAGGCTGAAACTTTGTCCTTCAACCGCACCCCCCCCACTGACCGTGATATTGCCTTTGACTTGTGCTTGGCCGCCCGATTGGTAAAAAGCATAACTTTGAACAGCTTGGACACTAATGCCGCTGGCATTAACGTTTATGACCATTCGAGCTTGCCCCGAAGAATCAATTGGATAGCTGCCTCCTTGGGCATCAAACACCCGATTCCCCTTGACAGTGAAATTGGTTGCCGACGGCAACAGTCCCGATGAGTAGATACCCGGGATGTTACAGCCCACATTGGCATTAACACTGTAGGTTCCGTCCCATGTTGCTTGCGGCTTCTGAGTCGGTTGGACCTGAGAAGTCGGCTTGGGGCCTGATCCATCAGAAGGCTCAGGTTCTTTTTGGACAATTCTTGGAACTAATCCCCGCTCGGGGCAGCCGGGATTGCCGCCCATGTACCTGCCGCCGGAATAGGTTAGCATATCCCAGCAGGCGCCATTTTGGTATTTGCAGGTCCTGCCATCTTCCGTTGTCGGCAGTCTTTCTTTGACTCCGCCCGTTCCCCCGACAATCCCGCCTTTGCTAGTACATTCGTTGAAAAATGCTTGAACGGCTGGCGGGTATTGCGGTTGATTCTTATCACCTTGAGTAATACCAACTCCTCCCATCGAGTAGCCGGAAGCGTCAATTAGCGGTTCTGCATCTTTCCAGGCATTGTCCCAACTTGTGCCTGCGTCTTTTTCTCCTACCACGTATCCAAGCGCGGACATGTAGACCCCCTGGGCCATTTTTTTGACATCGCCAGCGCAGACGGTTTTTGAAATACAGGGGTTACGTCTTTTTAGAGTACCTACCGGAATTTTGCGCCCAAGGGCGTAAACGGGACTTATTTCAAGCGAGAGGAAAGAAGGATTTGTTGACTGATCAATACCATCAATCCAGTAGCTTTGTACTTGCAGCTTGGCGGCGATATAGCGCATTGCTTGTTTATCTGTACGGGAAATAGCGTCATCGCCGTAGTCTTTTAGGCTGGCGATTTGCTCAACGCTGGATTTAAGCAGGCCCTGTGCTTGGGGATTCGTCAACTTTAAAGTGAAGGGACCCGGATCTTGTCCTAAAGTGTCCCAGTTTTTTTGGTCTTTTGAGAATGTGACCATGGCGTCTGCCCAATCATTGGCGGCCAGTTGATAATCACTAAGCCTTGATGGACTATTAAGGGCTGTTAATCTTTCGGAAACGGTTTGGGCATTTTCGCCAACTTTTTGGAGTGAATAAGGCGCAGATTTACCGGCGGCTATTGCATCACCAACTGATTTGTTGACAAACAGTTCGGTTAAGTTATCCTGGATAAGGTCAAGATTTGGTTTTATCTGTTTGTATTTAAAGTCGCTAATTTTCATGCCGAAAACAACTATTAAAATAAGCAAAATCGCCAAAAAACCGATTGCATATTTGGGTTTCTTAACAAAAAAGCTAAAAATTTTGCCAAAGATATTGCCAGTTCCCCCTAAGGATTTAAAAAATACACGGGCTAGTTCATATAAAAGAAAAAGCCAGAGAATCCCGGCCCCAACGCCGAAAATTATGGCTATACTTTTATTTGATGGATCGGAACTTTCTGCCGCAAATGCACTCAAGAGGGAAAAAATAATTATTAAGATTATGTAGCTGGCAATTTTTCTGCCCCTCGAAGGCGGTTTTTTCTCTGTTTTTGGAGCCTCGCTAACTTTCGAGTCGAGATCAGCTACTTCTCCGCAGTAGGTGCAGAACTTAGCTTTTTCTGGTATTTTCTTTCCGCAGCTTGCGCAGTACATTTACTTAGTAATCTGATTCTAACACTACAAACAAAATTATTACACTTTTGATTTAGTAGCGTTACTTGCGCTTGGTTGACTGCCCGTAGTAATTTTGTTAGAATTCGCATAGATTTTTTAGCTCTAGTATCTAAATTGAGGAGGGGCGCCAAGTGCGCCTTTTTTAATAATAGTTCTGGGTTCATAGATCATAAACTATGAACTGTGAACTCAAAACTAAGAACTAAATTCCAGAGGAATTTCATGGCAATACAGGCAAGAACAGAATTTGCGTCAGCTTTAAATCAGGTTTGCTCCGAACGGGGAGTCGAACCGGAAGTGGTAATTGATTCTATAAAACAGGCGATTTTAGCGGCTTACCGAAAAGATTATGGCGATCCTGAAGGGATCGATGTCGATCTTAATTCGGAAACAGGCGAAGTTGCTCTTTCAAAAGGCAAGAAAAAAATCACGCCTTCAGGTTTTGGTAGAATCGCCGCTCAAACTGCCAAGCAGGTTATTTTGCAAAGAATTAGGGAAGCCGAAAAAAATGCCATCCTTTCCGAATATTCCTCAAAAATTAATACAGTTGTTTCGGGCATTATCCAGCGAATTTCCGGCCCCATTATTACTGTTAATTTAGGTAAAACAGAAGGAATTATGCCGCCGCAAGAGCAAGCCCACAACGAAAAGTATGTCCTCAATCAAAGGATGAAATTTTACGTTGTGGGTATTAAAGAAGGCGCAAGAGGTGAAGAAATAATAGTTTCAAGAAGCGCCCCCGGGCTTTTAGAGGGACTTTTCAGACAAGAAGTTCCTGAAATTTCAGCAGGTAGCGTCGAAATCAAGGTAGTGGCCAGAGAAGCCGGTTCCAGATCAAAAATCGCCGTTTATTCTTCTCAACTGGGGGTGGATCCGGTTGGATCTTGCGTTGGGCAAAAAGGGGTTAGAGTACAAGCGGTAATTAACGAACTTTCAGATGAGAAAATTGACGTTATTGCTTACCAGGAAGACCCAGTTGAATTTATAAAGGCAGCCCTTTCACCGGCGAAAGAATTAAATGTCACAATAAATGAGAAAGAAAAAACAGCCCTTGTCATTGCCCCTGATGATCAACTTTCACTGGCAATCGGTAAAGAAGGCCAGAATGTCAGGCTGGCCGCAAAGTTAACAGGTTGCAAAATTGATATTCGGGGTAAAAGCGGAACCCCGAAAGAAGTTGAGGCTAAAGAAAAAGCGGCACAAGAAGAAGCAAAGAAAGCCTTAGGGGTGATCGAAAAAATTGAGGCCAAGGAAGCGAAAACTCAGCCTGAAGACAAACAGGCCCAAATCCCAGGTCAACAGCCTCAAACTCCCGTTGATGATCAAGCCAAAGCTAAAGGAAGTAAAGTGGAAGACTCAGACGATGAAAAGGTTACCAAGCAGGAAACACCTCAGGGCCAGATTAAAGAAGAATCAGTTACTAAGCCGATCAAAAAAAAGGCAACAGCCAGTCAATCTGAGACAGAAAACCCCACTCCAGAGCAAAAGGTCAATCCGCCCCGCCAGCTAGCGAACCAGACGGCGAAAAAACTACTTAAATGAGAGTTTGGCAGCCGTCAAAATTATTAATTTATGGACAAGAAGAAACAAGAAAATTTTCGACCGCCTATTGTTACCCTTATGGGTCACGTGGATCATGGAAAAACCACCTTACTTGATGCAATCCGCAAGTCAAATGTAGTTGCCAAAGAGCACGGCGGTATTACCCAGCATATCGGGGCATATCAAATAACTTTTAATAGTAACCCCATTACTTTTGTTGATACTCCGGGACACGCGGCCTTCGAAAAGATGCGTTCCCGCGGCGCAGAAGTTGCCGACATTGTTGTTTTGACGGTGGCGGCTACAGAAGGAGTAAAACCGCAAACCCAAGAGGCAATTAAACATATAAAATCAGCAAAAAAACCCACAATTGTCGCACTCACAAAAATAGACCTCCCAAACATAAATTTAGAAAAAGTTAAGAAAGAATTGCAAAAAGAAAATATTGTTATCGAAGAATTTGGCGGTGACGTACCCTTAGTTAAGGTGGCAGCCCCAAAGGGTAAGGGTATTGAAGAATTATTAGAGGTAATCCAGTTGGTCTGGCAACTTTCACCTGCTGTTTGCGAGCCAAATGCCCCTTTAGAGGCGGTAGTTGTTGAATCATTTTTGGATAAAAACCGAGGTTCAGTTGTAACAGTAATAGTTAAAAAAGGGACACTTAAAATTGGACAAAAAATAATTGTCGATAGTGAAACAATCACAGTTAAGGCTCTTGTAGATGACAGAAATCAAAGGCAAATGATTGCCGAGCCGTCAAAGCCGGTTGAAATTTTAGGTTTTAAAAGGATACTTGATGTTGGCAGTGTTGTCAAAGATCGGAATATAGTTAACTTATCATCTTTTAAAAAGCCAGCAACTCTTTCAGAAATAATTGCCAAATCGCAGCAAGCTAAAGATAAATTTAAAGTAGTAATTAAAGCGGATGTTGCTGGAAGTCTGGAGGCTATTGAAGCGAATTTACCCCAAAAGGTTCTCGTTGTATTATCCGGCGTCGGAGAGGTTTCACCGGCCGATGTTTCATTTTCTAAGGCAGCCAGCGCACCGATATTGGCGTTTAATGTCAAGACATCACCTTCTGTAAAAAATCATGCCGAAAGGGAAGGTGTAGTTATTAAAGAATATAAAGTTATTTATGATCTTATTGCCGACCTGAAAGAAGTTGTTGCCAATTTTGAAGAGGCTAAGCATGAATCTAAAATTGCCGGTCGCGCAAAAGTTGTCGCAATTTTTGAAATTGAAGGCAAAAAAATAGCTGGTGCAGTCGTAACAGATGGGAAAATAAAAATTGGAGAGAAAATTATTATTAATCATAAAAACAACCGAAGAAGCGACAATATACAGGTCTTGTCACTGAAGAGATTTAAAAAGGATGTTAACGTAGTAAGTAAAGGGCAAGAATTTGGCATAGGATTTGTTCAAAGTGTTGACTTTGAAGAAGGAGATATAATAGAATCTTTGGGTTAAAAATTTATTCACCCCCGTCAAAATGACTTAGAGTCAGTTGATTTTCGAAAACTAAGGTTACTCGGGGTTCTGTAAATTAAAATGGATCCAATTTCTAAAGAGAAAACTCTAGAGAGATTAACCAAGGCCCAGAGTGTTTCTATAATTATTTCAGACAATTCTGGGTTTGACGGACTAGCCTCAGGTTTAGGCTTATATCTTTCACTGACCAAAATTGGTAAAAATATCTCTGTTTATGCCAAACATCCAACTGTTAGTGATGCTTCAAAACTTTACGCAGTAGACAAAATCGGCAGATCTGGCGAGGGAAAAAATTTAGTTATCAATATCGATAATGCAGTTAACACAGTTGATAAAGTTACTTATTTTTTAAATCACGATAAATTAAAAATAGTTATTCATCCACTGACCGGGACAAACGGGGCTTCAACTGAACAAATTTCATTTGAGCATGCACCTTCAAAATCGGATTTACGTTTTGTCATCGGGTTCAAAACGGCAGAAGAATTGAATAAAGAATTTGTTCATGAGCAAACTTTTAGTTCAGATTCATGGACAGTCAGCATTTCATTAGAAGAAATGAATCAAAAATTTGCTCATGCAAGCGTTGGCAACCCTCAAGCGACTAGTTTAAGCGAGTTAACAGCAAACCTCTTAAGAGATTTAGCCTTGCCTCTCGATGAGGATACAGCCTACAATTTATATACCGGTATCGCTCATTCTACCAATAATTTTGATGTTGCCAAATCAACACCGGCGACCCTCGAAATTGCCTCTTGGCTAATCAAATTTGGAGCAGGTAGAGCCAGTTTTGCGCAAAAATCACAACCCGCATACGAAACACCACTCTCTTCTCCCGTTGGCTCATTTCCAGCAACCTCCGACAGCTTTAAGCAGGTAGACGAGGTTTCTATCGATCAGGTCGAATTTGAAAAATCTCAAAAAGAGTGGCTTAAACCGCCAAAAATTTACAAGGGCTCTAAATCTTTTGACACTGAGCATTAGATTAGATATACTGATTTTCTCATGAGCGATACATCAAAAAAGCAAGTAATAGATAAATTTAAAACGCACGAGGGCGATACAGGATCTCCGGAAGTCCAGATTGCCTTACTTTCCCAAAGAATCGAGAAGGTTAAGGATCATTTAAAATCACACGGACATGATAATCATTCACGAAGGGGTTTGCTTTCTATGATAAATAAACGTAGAAGACTTCTCCACTATTTAACGAGAAAGGCAGAGGATAGATATAAGGATATTATCGGTAAGCTTGGCTTACCCCAATAATATCCTTGCGGTGCTCGCTCAGTAACACTGAGCTGCGCGCCTAAAAGATATTATTGGTAAGTTAGGACTGCCAAAATAGAAATAAGCAGCGCTTGCTATTTATCTATTATTGACTTAAAATATAACAGGGAATTGGGTTGTTGGAAGTTGAATAGTTCGAATCAATTTTTTTGATTCTCACTATCCGATTTCTAACTCCCGTAAATTCTCCAAGAATTTATAATGCAAAAAACAGTCCGTAAAGAAATTGATCTTGCTGGAAAGAAACTCATTTTAGAAAGCGGCGAACTTGCAACTCAGGCAAATGCCTCCGTTTTAGCAAGCTACGGAGAAACCGTACTTTTAGCTACTGCTGTTTCCAAAAAAGCACCACCTGATATGGACTTTTTTCCGCTTGCCGTTGATTATGAGGAGAGGCTATATGCTGGCGGAAAAATATCCACCTCAAGATTTATCAAAAGAGAAGGAAGACCATCCGAGAAAGCTATTTTAACAGCAAGGTTGATAGACAGGTCTATAAGACCTCTTTTCCCAAAAGACTACCAAGCCGAGGTTCAGGTTGTAATAACCGTATTATCATTCGATCAGGAAAACGATCCCGATATTGTTGCCCTAATTGCCGCTTCCTGTGCCCTTTCACTTTCCGACATTCCCTGGAACGGTCCGATATCTGGTCTTAGAATAGGCAGACAAAACGGAGGTTATATTTTAAACCCGACAGATGCTGAAAAAGATTTTTCCAGTCTTGATCTGATTTTGGCATCCAATAAAGAAGAAGTGGTAATGATTGAAGCCGGGGCAAATGAAGTCGATGAAGAGTCTGTTATTGGAGCAATTAAGTTTGGAATTGATCATGGAAAAAACGTTATTAAACTGATTGAAGATTTAACCAAAGAAGCCGGGAGAGAAAAACAGAAATACGAAAGAGTAAGTCTTGGAGAAAATAAGGATAAAATAATTAGGGAATTTATCGCAAAAAACATTATTAGTGGTCTTGAAAAACCGGAAGTTTCTCAAGACGAAAATTGGTTTAGCTATCAATTAACAAAACTTGAAGAAGAATTTATCAAAGAAGAAGAGAAACAAATTACTTCAAAATGGCTAGCAGGCATTTTAGACGAGGCAGTTTCCGACTTCTTAAGGAAACGCATCTTGCAAGACAAAAAACGAATTGATGGCAGATCTCCGGACGATATCAGGCCAATAACCGCAAGAGTCGGTATTCTGCCAAGAACTCATGGATCCGGGCTTTTCCAAAGAGGTGATACTCAAGTCTTATCGATTGTTACCTTAGCATCTCCCGCCTTGGAACAACTGATTGAAGGGATGACCGGCGAGGGGACCAAGAAGTATATGCATCATTACAATTTTCCGCCGTTTTCAACCGGCGAAGTAAGACGTCTTGGCCCGCCGGGAAGAAGAGAGATTGGCCACGGAGCTTTAGCGGAAAGGGCTCTCTTACCCGTTTTGCCTTCACAAGAAGACTTTCCATACACACTGCGGGTAGTTTCAGAAGTCTTATCTTCTGCAGGTTCAACATCAATGGCTTCCGCTTGTGGTTCTACTTTGGCGTTAATGGATGCTGGTGTTCCCATAAAAGAACCGGTGGCAGGAATTTCAATCGGCTTAATTTGCGACAAGAAAGACAGGTCAAAATATGTAACATTGGTAGACATAGCTTACCAGGAAGATTCCCAGGGAGATATGGATTTTAAAGTAGCCGGCACCAAAAACGGCATTACCGCTATTCAAATGGATATTAAGTTGGATGGAATTCCAACCAGTATTGCAAAAGAAGCGCTAATGAAGGCTAAAAAAGCAAGACTTTCTATTCTTGAAACTATCATAAAAACGATCCCTGCCGCTAGAGAAAAAATTTCACCTCATGCTCCCACTGTTATTTTAATAAAGATAGACCCTGCAAAAATTGGCGCTGTTATTGGTTCCGGTGGGCGAACAATTAATAAAATCATCGCCGAGACGGGTGCGGCTATAGATATTGACGACCAGGGTATTGTAACGGTAAGCGGGAAAGACGTCCAAGCATGTCAGACTGCAGCCAAAATTATTGAAGGAATTGTAAAAGAAGCCGAGGTCGGTGAAATTTATGAGGGTGCAGTCAAAAGAATTCTTCCATTTGGCGCCATGGTCGAAATATTGCCCGGCAAAGAAGGTCTAGTTCACATTTCCCAAATTGCCAACTATCGAGTTGCCAAAGTCGAAGACGAGTTGAAGATAGGACAAAAGGTAAAAGTTAGGGTAGCGGAAATTGATGATCAGGGTAGGGTAAATCTCTCCATGAAGTTTCAAGACGAGAGGCAGGGTTTAGGAACCAAAAGCGATGATTTTCCCAAAAGGAATTTTAGAAAAAAATTCGACTATGGACCAGGCAGAAAACATAAAAAGTAAGAAATTCAAATGATTGGGACCCCACGCCCAGAAGCTTACCGCAAGTTAAAACAATTTCCTATATTTGAAAATAAGTGGTTGATTTTAACGATATTTGTTATCCTTCTTTTAGTAATTTTTGTTATTTCTTCCAAATTCACAAATGCCGGCACAGGTTTAGAAATTACGCCAATTGGTAATAAATTTAGGCTCAATTTTCAAATACCCAAAAATGATCAAGAAAACTTTTCCCGCACACTATCCCAACTCAATCTGCCTCAAGAGGTAAAGGAAGGGGTCGAGTTTGAACTTGACGCAACCTCATCTGCCGCGCTTGCTTTTGCTTCACCAATAAATGCCAAATTAAATTTTAAAACGAAGCAAGTTAAAATCAAAGGTTTGACAAATTCAACCTCGCCAGTTTTATTTTTACCCGAAAGCTTTAAGCTGCCTCAATCAACAAAATTGGCTATTTTTGCGCCAGATATAAAGAATTTCCTTGATAGTCAGGTGAATATCCCGCCGGAACTTACCAGTTTTATAAATAATCTATTTTCCCAGAGAGGTCAGCTGCTTGCATTTTATAATGACAATGATTTTCTTATGATTACAAAAGCAAACCAAGTCAATTTTGATGATCTTAGCAATTTAAAGATTCCCAAGGAAGAAGAATTTTATAAAAGAGAGCAGATTGAAGAATCTTTTGAAACTCACCTTTTAAAACTTCCCCAAAAAACAGAAAGTCAAAAATCTACACTGTCTATTTTCCAATTAGGGCAATGGATTTTTATTGCGTCCTCGCAAGAGGCGGCACGCAAGTTTATTCAGGTACAAAAATTTGAAAAAGGCGCGATAGAATTTCCCAAAAGCAAACAAGCTACTTTAGTAGTTTTAATAAAAAATCCAGATATTGATACCGCAAGTTCTCTTGGGCAAATTTTACTAAGCTCAAAAAAAGATTGGCTGAATATATTCTCAAACATACAGGAATTGGAATTTGTTTTGAAGGGCAATGTGTTTTCTGGTTTAATTAATCTAAAGTGAATTCAACTACTGCCCAATTCGAGGACATAAAACTTCTTGAGGATAAACTCAAATCAGCCAAAATCCCGCTGGATTTATACCAAAAAACGCAAGTAACGATCGAGCGGCTTACCAGGCTCGCGAAAACATCTTCTTATTCTCAAGAATATGATCTTGTCACAAGATATTTGGAATGGATTGTTTCCTTACCATGGGATAAAAAAAGCGATGATATCCTATCGCTTGATAAAGCCCGCCAGGTTCTAAACGCCAATCATTACGGTCTTGACCAAATCAAGGAGAGGATACTCGAATATATTGCGGTTGCAATGTTAAAAAAGGATCAACCTGAAAGTACATCAAAAAACAATAAAGCCCCCGCTCTTCTTTTAGTAGGGTTAGTTGGAACCGGTAAGACTACTATGGCTTATTCGATTGCCCAAACATTGGGCCGGCAGTTTGGAAGAATCCCGATGGGCGGTATGGGGGATGCATTACAGCTTAGAGGGAGATCACGCACCTTTCCGGATGCAGAACCAGGTCTTATAATGAAGGTACTTAGAAGAGTAGGCACCAAGAATCCTGTAATACTTCTTGACGAAATTGATCGGGTAACAGAAGAGGCCAGAGCAGACATCATGGGAGTGCTGGTGGAACTATTAGACCCTGAACAAAATAGTAAATTTCTTGACCATTTTATCGATTACCCGTTTGACCTATCCCAGGTACTCTTTATTGCAACTGCTAACAACACGGCAGGGATAGCGACAGCTGTACTGGACCGATTGGAGCTATTAGAAATGCCGTCTTATACTGATGAGCAGAAAACAATAATAGGCAAAAATTATCTTCTGCCGCGAGCCCTTGCAGCTTCTGGGCTTTCAAAAGAAGACCTAGTCTTGGAAGAGAATATTTGGCATCAAATTGTAAGACCATTGGGTTTTGATGCTGGTATGAGAACATTGGACAGGACAATTAATGGTATTTGCCGAAAAATCGCCAAATTAAAAGTAGAAGAGAAAGTAGAAAGAGTTAATATAACAGGCGATAATCTCAAAGAATTTTTGCCCTCATGGTAAAGTGACCTATTCGGAGGAGAGTTTATATTCGCTCGCAGAATACCATCGAGTCAGACTCGACGGATGAATGCGAGAGCGAATACATACTTCCGAGGATTGGAAGTATTCTGCTCGCTCATGTAAACTTGAAGAACAATACCGAGGACTCTTAGTCCTCGGAAGTTTATAATTTTCTAAAACTCTCCGGAGAAAGGGTTAGTTAAAACTAACCCTATAGCATTTATAGTCCGCTTGATGTAAAATAAAATTAGCTTCTGGAAAAATTATGAGAAGGTATCGCAGAAACAAAATTGTATCGCCTCTAAATTTAGAAAAAAAGACAATAATGTCTATTTTAGGGGTTGTGACTTTAGCTTTTTCTGTACTGCTGCTCCTCTCATTTTTTACCCAGGCGGGTATTTTGCTTTCTCTTAGAGCGTCACTATTTAGGGTATTTGGCGTAAGTATAGTTAGTATTCCGCTTTTTGGATTAATTTTCAGCCTGATACTCTTTTCTATAAAATCAAGATTTACTAAAATTAATATTATACTTGGTAGTGTTTCACTGGTACTTTCAGCAAATGGACTTCTTGCGCCCTTTTCAACTAATCTGGCTGGAGTTTTAGGAGTAACTCTTTATACGACTATTAAATCAATTGTTTCTCCAGTTGGAGCATTTTTTGTTCTAGGTTTTACTTTTCTGGTTTCAATAATAATTGTTGCAAATACCAGTCTGGATCAGGCACTGACAACCATTACTAATTTTTATAAGTTCATAAGCAGTTTTACTAGAATCACCAAAAGATTTTTTAAAGTCCATCAACCCAGAATAGTCACAAAGAACCAACAAGAAATTTCTCCTGCGCGCGCAAATCTTCCTAAAAATCTTGACACAACTCTTTCGTCTACTTTAGTTGCCAATAGTCCTGCTGATACCAGGGTTTGGGAATATCCTCCATTATCGCTCCTTGCCGATCCCAGAGGCAGTTCGGCAAATAGGGGAAATATAAAACAAAATGCCCAGATAATTGAAAAAACTCTTGAAAGTTTTGGTATTGTTGCCCAGGTAGTCGAGGTTAATCCTGGTCCTACAGTCACCCAATATGCCCTGAAGATTCCAATGGGAACTAAACTTTCTAAAATTCTGACTTTGCAAAATGACCTGGCGCTGGCACTGGCTACTTCTACCGGTAATGTCCGTATCGAAGCACCTATTCCGGGGAAATCCTTGGTAGGAATTGAAATACCTAATATTTCACCGGACATAGTTTCACTCAAGAGCATTCTTTCAAGCGATGTAATGAGGGGTACTAAATCAAAACTGGCAGTTGGACTTGGTCCTGATGTTTCTGGAAGCACCGTTATTGCCGATATCGGTAAAATGCCCCATGTTTTAATCGCCGGAACAACCGGTTCCGGTAAGTCGGTACTTTTAAATTCGATTATTGCAACTCTTCTTTTTAGAGCAAGCCCCCAGGAAGTCAAATTAATATTGGCCGATCCCAAAAGAGTGGAACTTACAGAGTATCAGGATATTCCCCACTTACTTACGCCGGTCATAGTTGATGCGGATAAAATTTTATCTAGCCTTAAGTGGGCGATGGCTGAAATGGAGAGGCGCTATAAATTATTCCATGAAGCTCAGGTGAAAAATATCTCGGGTTATAATGAGTTATCCGGATTTCAGGTTTTACCTTATATTGTCATCGTCGTAGACGAATTGCATAGCTTAATGGAATTTGCCCCGGTTGAAGTTGAAGATGCAATTTGCCGTATTGCTGCTATGGCTAGGGCAACCGGTATTCATCTTGTAGTGGCAACCCAAAGGCCATCTGTTGATGTAATAACCGGCCTTATAAAAGCAAACATTCCGTGTAGAATTGCTTTCAATGTTTCTTCAATGGTCGATTCGCGTGTAATTATTGACCAGCCTGGAGCAGAAAAATTGCTTGGAAAAGGTGATATGCTCTATGTTCCTCCGGATGCTTCAAAACCGATGAGAATTCAAGGGGTTTTTGTTTCTGATACGGAGATTAGAAACCTTATCGGTTTTCTTAAAAGGTCTGGAATTACCCCAGAATATGCCCAGGAGGTTACCCAAATGCCTGTCGGTAAAATTGCTGGAATGGTTGGCGGTGAAATCGACGAGCTCTTTGAGGAAGCGGTAAGGACTATAGTTCAGTACGATCGTGCCTCTGCTTCACTTTTGCAGCGCAGATTGCGCATCGGCTACGCCCGGGCGGCAAGGCTCTTAGACGAACTCGAGATGGCCGGTATTGTCGGTCCGGGGGAGGGTTCAAAGCCCAGAGACGTTTTAGTAAAAAATGCAGATGAATACTTTCAAAGTCAAGTTCAAAATTCCTCCTAAAACTGTATGAGTGCAGTTGGTGAACTTTTTTCCCAGAAGAGAAAAGCAAAAAAGATATCACTTGCCAAAGTGTCGCATGATCTTTTAGTCAAACAAGAACACCTGGATGCAATAGAAAAAGGCCAGTGGGCCAATTTGCCGGAACCTACTTTCGCCAAAGGATTTATTAAAATTTATGCTCAGTATCTAGGCTTAGACACATCAAAAATCCTGCCTCTTTACCGACGGGAGTATGACGAAACAAAATATCCTCACAAACAATCTCCCCTTCAGATTAAAAAGCGCCTAATGATTACTCCTAATAAATTTGCCTTATTACTTTTTATTGTTACGATTGCAATTTTTGCCTCCTATTTACTTATTCAATATTTTTCTATTCTTTCAGCTCCCAAACTTGAAATTATTTCTCCACCTGACGATTTGACAACATCAGTTCCAGCTATCACGATTGATGGTCGCAGTGAAAAAGAGGCTATGGTTTCTGTAAATGGTCAGTTTATTCCAATTGATGATCAAGGAAAATTTTCTTATCAGTACAAACTCACCCAGGGCAAAAATACAATTGAAATAATCGCCTCGAAGCGCCTTTCGCCAAAATCAAAAGTTACAAGGTTGGTGCGACTATCCAAGTAAAAAAGTTACCAATTATTATTTGACAAAAGTGGGGGATTGAAGTAATCTCAATTGGAAATTAAAAATTAAATTCCCAAATTTCAAAGAAATTTGGAAAGGAAAAATGCGAGTGCGCTAAAAGTCCACAATTGTGGACGATTAACAGCACGAGCAATTTTGACGCTATGCTGCCCTTAGAACTTTCGCAAATTGTGCTTCTTACTGTTATTATCATCCTGACAATATTCTTAGTGGTTTTGGGCTTCCAGGTTTTTTTTGTCCTGAAAGATCTAAGACTTACCCTCAAAAGAATGAATCATCTGTTTGATGATGCCAATGAACTTGTATCGGAAGTGAAAAAACCTATCGAAAAGGCTGGCAATTTCTTTACAGCATTGACTGCAGGTGCAGGTATTATGCACTTACTTAAAAAGGGGTCAAAAAATGAGCGATCACGAGAAAAATAACCTGCCTGCCGGCAGGCAAGGTAATATTTCATCTTTAATTGTAGGCATCGTTATCGGCGCTGCCGTAACTTACTTGTTTACCAATAAAGAAGGCCAAAAGTTAAAAAATAAACTTCTTGCTGAAGGTGAAAAGCTCCTGTCTAGTTTGAGGGAGAGTTTAGAAGAAGTCGAAGAAGAGACAAAAGAAGCCAGGGAAGAAATCGGTCAGAAGTTATCTTCGGGCGTCGAAGAAGTTAAAGAAAAAGTCGAAGAGGAAGTTACTGAAATTCCAAAGCATATAGAACAAATTCAAAAAAAAGGCCGCCGTTTCTTCTTCCGAAGAAGTCATACTTCTCAGGAAAGTTAGACCAAGTCAGACTTGGTTAGACTTTCCGCTGCCACGTTTCCAAATCATAACAGAAATTTTCGTTTGCAATCAGTATTATTTTAATAACGATAGTTAGTTATAATTAGGAGAAGTGAAATCAGGTGAGCTTCGGCAAAAATTCTTGAAGTTTTTTGAGGACCGCGGGCATAAAATTATTCCTTCAGCTTCCCTTGTTCCACCCGAATCTGTCGAGCTTGCACCAACCCAGAGAGTTCTATTTACTACAGCCGGGATGCATCCACTGGTGCCATATCTTTTGGGTCACCCTCACCCAGAAGGTAAACGTCTGGTTAATGTCCAGAGGTGTCTTAGAACAGATGATATTGACGATGTTGGCGATGCCGTCCACAATACCTTTTTTGAAATGCTTGGCAACTGGTCTTTGGGCGACTACTGGAAAAAAGAGGCAATTAGTTGGTCTTATCAATTTTTGGTTGATGTCCTCAAGCTTGATCCTAAAAGAATTTACGTTTCAGTTTTTGTCGGTGATGCCGATGCCCCTTTTGACGAGGAATCGTATGAAATCTGGAAAAAGCTGGGGATGCCTCAAGACCATATTTTCCGTTACGGCAAAAATCAAAACTGGTGGGGACCAGTCGGCCCAGTTGGTCCGTGTGGTCCTGATACGGAAATGTTTTATGATCTTTCTCCTCAAAAATCAGGCAAGATTGATCCAACCGCCGACCCCAACCGCTTCGTCGAAATCTGGAACGATGTTTTTATGCAGTATGACAAGCAAGCTGATGGAACATTTAAATCTCTAAAACAAAAAAATGTCGACACAGGGATGGGCCTTGAGCGAATACTTGCGGTTCTAGCACTTGCACCGACGGTTTATGAGACGGATGTTTTTTTGCCATTAATGAAATTGATTGAGGATAAAGCGGCTAATTTTAATATTAAATCCGCAAGAATCATTGCCGACCACTTGCGGGCAAGTGTATTTTTGGCATCAGATGGAGTTATTCCTTCCAATGTTGAGAGAGGTTATGTTTTAAGACGCCTGATAAGAAGGGCTATTCGTCATGCTTATCTTGTTCAAATTGAAGGAGATTTTCTTAAGGATTGTACCAAGACCGTTGTCAAAATTTATGGGTCTTTTTATCCAAAACTTGTCGAGTTTGAAAAGTCGATTATTGATACCTTAACAATCGAAGAAAAAAAGTTTAAAAAAGCCTTAGCTTTCGGAATCAGACAGTTTGAGAAAATTAAAGGAAATATTTCCGCAACAAACGCTTTTGATCTGTACCAAAATTACGGGTTTCCTATCGAGCTTACTGTTGAACTGGCGAAGGAAAGAAATAAAAAGGTAGACGTTTTAGGATTTGAAAAAGAGCTTAAAAAGCATCAAGAACTTTCAAAAAAAGCCGGCATCAAGACAAAAGGTGGCCTTGCTGTTCAATCAGATCGAGCCGCAAAACTCCATACAGCTACCCACCTTTTACATCAGGCTTTGCGAGATGTTTTAGGTAAACACGTTCATCAAACAGGATCACATATCACAGAAGAAAGACTAAGATTTGATTTTTCCCACTTCGAAAAATTAACCGATGAACAAATAAGAAGAGCTGAAAATATCGTTAATGAAAAAATTAAAGAAAATCTTAAGGTCAATAAAAAAACGATGCCTAAAGAAGCGGCGGATGAACTTGGCGCAATCGGCCTTTTTGCCGAGAAATATAAAGACCTGGTAAATGTTTACTATATTGGATCATCCAACGATATCAATAACGCATATTCTAAAGAGTTTTGTGGCGGTCCGCACGCCGTTTTAACCGGAGTACTTGGTTCATTTAAGATAATAAAAGAAGAGTCTGCAGGCGCAAACATTCGCCGAATTTATGCTACAATTAGTGGGTAATTATGGATCCAACTGCCCTCAACGATGATCCCAAAATAGGTGATAAAACACCAGATCCATCTGGTGACTCTCACACAAGTCCGATTCAGCCAGGGCAATTTGTAGTTGCGCAGGAAGAACCCGAAAGCGCAGCCGCAAATATTGGGTCGCCCCCGCAAAATCAGCCAGATTCAAATATATCAGGTCCAGTCCAAACCCAAACAGAGCCGCAAAATATACCCCCAAGTACTCCTCTGCCTTCGTCGGTTGCACCTACCCCGCCCGAAACTGCAGATCACTCACTGGCAAGTTCTCTCTCTACACCTCTTGCCGAAAGTACGAAGGTACAAACTCCACCGCCCCCAGAAAATGCGCCTAGCCAGCCGGATCCTACGCCATTTGTATCCCCACAACAGTCGCAAGATCCAGCTCAAATGGGCGGCGCGGATCAAACCTCTAAAATTGAAAAATTTAAACTCGTACTGCTTGTAGGGGCTGCTTTAGTTTTAATTTTAATTATTGCTGCCCTTGTTTGGTTTTTCATTTTGAATAAAAAAGAAAAGGAGCCCGCCAAAACACAACTTCAGGAACAGGTTGAAGAGCCGCAGCTGCCTCCAAAAAGAACCACTGGCGGTTTTGGAGAACTGCCGCCGGCAACACCCGAGGCAACAGAATCTGCTAGTCCTTCGCCAGAATCGCAACCAACGGCTTCTCCAACGCAGTAGTCACAAAGACTTGATATAATTGGAATCGCTTGTGAAGCTACCGAACTTATTTGGCAATTTTTTTAAAAAAACTCAAGAGGAAGAAACAAATTACTTATCTCTGATTTTAACGCCCGCAGAAATCTTAGCATCAATCTGGGAATTTGAAGTGGAAAATCCCAAGATAATCGGATTTGAAAAAAGATCTTTTACCACAATTGACAACTTAGTCCATCAGGCAGCAGTGACTATTGATAAAGCAGCAAGTCTTGCCCAAAGTGACGTTTCGAAAGTCACATTTGGACTTAGTCACTTTTGGCTGGAAAATGGCCAACTAACTAAGGAAACTGCCAAAATTCTAAAAACTCTTTCGGAAGATTTAGAACTTGAAGCACAAGCTTATATTTCTCTAGCCTCTGCCATCAATCATTTATTGAAATTTGAGGATTCAATCACCCCCCAGGCAATTTTAATAGGCAACTTCGAGGATTTTTGTGAGGTTCATTTATTGGAGAAGAATCAAGTGATTGAGACAAAAATAGCCAAAGGAAAAGTCAACAGTGAAAAGTTAACTGCTCTTATCAGTCAATTTAAAAAAGAGGACAAGGATCTGCCTTCCCGGCTGATTTTTTATGGCAAAGAGCTCGCAGGCGAGTTTAAGGAAGATGCTTGGCAAAACTTATTCCAAGCGAAAAACTCCGACATTGATGCCCAAGATGAAAAGAGTTTTGAAGCGAGGAAGAGAGAACCACGGCCGAAAGAATACGGGAATCTATTTATACATGAGCCCAAAATTGAATTCCTTCAAGATTCCCAACTGACCAAAGCAGTTGCCTTGTCTCAGGCACAAGACATATTAGGTCATGAGCCGATTTCAAAAGCTGCTTTGACCAATACAACTAAAATTCCAAAAACTGAACAGTTCGATTTTGTTGAAGGAGAAGACGTCTTATTGACCAGGGGCGCGAAAGACCCACAAACCGAAGAAAAAATTTCAGTTGACAAAGAAGAGGAAAAAGAGCAGCTGCCGATTGAAAGGGCTCATCCGTTCGAAAAAGAAAACTATGCTATTGAGCAAGAAGCACAAAATAAGGAAGATGTGCCCAGAGAAAATTTTATCGAAGTTGCCACTACTGTAGGCTGGATTCCTAAATTATTGAATATTTTTAAAAATAGACCATCCGCTAAAGTAATAGCGATTATATTGGGGGCCTTAATCGTCTTGGCGATCGCAGCAAGCTTTATTGTCGGTCAGTTTCTAACTACAGCCGATATTACTATTAAGGTCCAGTCAAAAAGCCTTGAAGATGATTTTAAAACCCAAGTTATTGCCCAAAATGCCAACTCATCCCAAATAAATGGCGAGGAAATTACGGCTGTAACGAATGGTGTTCAAAAAGCAGTGGCTACAGGAAAGAAAAAGATTGGTCAGGCGGCCAAAGGTGAGGCGACAATTTTTAATATCACGTCTACCCCTAAGACTTTCCCAAAAGGGACTGTAATAATTACAAATAGTGGACTCAAGTTTACTTTAGACGAGGAAGTAGAAGCTACGTCAGCGGGTAAACCAGGACAGCCAAGCACAATAAAAGCGCATATCACCGCCAGTGAGGTAGGGCCGCAATATAATTTAGATCTCGGACAACAACTTTCTTTCACACAATTTGACGAATATTCTTATTGGGCACAGAATGACGCACCGTTTTCCGGTGGTGAAGAAAAAGAGGTGACTGTTGTTTCTAAAGACGATCTGGATGGACTTTCTAAATCTCTAAAGGATACATTGACCGAGAAAGCAAAATCGCTTCTTAAAGAAAAGGCAACAAACAAAAATTTTGATGATCAGGCCCTTATTATTAAAGTTCTAAAATCAGAATTCGACAAAAAGCCGGACGAAGAAGCTTCTCTTGTCAATTTATCAATGGAAATTGAAGCCTCAGTGATTGTCTATGACCAGATAAAACTTAAAGAAAATTTAGCCCAGTCTCTAAAAGACCAAGTGCCCGAAAATTCACAAATTAGAGCCCAAGACATTGAAATACTGGATTTATCAACAACGAGAAATGATAACAGCCTTACTCTTGGCGGAAAATTTAAAGCATTATTGGTACCCAAATTTAATGAGGAAGAATTGAAAGGGAAAATTACCGGAAAAAGCCAAAAGACAGCAAGGTCAATTATTAAAGAAATACAGGAAGTTACGGATGTCGAATTTAAATATAGCCCGAATTTATCAATCACAAGTTCTATCCCGCGAAATAGGTCAAAAATTAAATTCAATATCGAAGCGATATAATGGTGCAAGCAGTTTACGTTAAAGCAAAACCCAAGATTTTAGGACAAGCAAAAGACACGAGACGGGATAGATATTTTTTTGCGCTAGTAAGTCTTATCGGGTTGTCTGCGATTATTTTTGCCGCCTGGCCCATACTGATTTGGCAAATAACAACACTCCCTAGATTAACAGCAGGAGTTAATAGGTTGCCGATCCCCAAAAGTGAAGTTCTTTCGGCAAAATCAACCTTGGAATCAAACGTTCAGGTTGTCAAAGATCCTGACGGTTTTTCCTATTTCGTACCGACGAATTTAGTAATAGAAGAAAAGGACAGACCAACGGAATTTTATCTTTCCATTCCCAAACTTAAAATTTTTAAGGCGAAAGTAAAGGTAGATAATCTTAATTTTTATAGCTCGCTTTCCCATTTTCCAAATTCAGCGCTTCCCGGGGAAGTAGGCAATAGCTTTATAACAGGACATTCTGTCCTTCCTCAATTTTATGACCCAACTAATTACCTGACCATTTTTTCTAAACTTTCTGATTTAGAAATCGGAGATGATGTGATTGCCGAACTTGGTGGAAATAAATTTCAGTATACAGTTGGCTATTCAAAAATTGTTGACCCCCATGATCTTTCAGTACTTTCTAAAATATCTCCAAATGGACGCAACTTAACATTAATGACATGCGTTCCTCCGGGAGCAAATACCAAAAGATTAGTTGTAGTGACTTCTCTCTTATGAGATTTATTGGTATTGATTTAGGAAGAAGGTCAACAGGAATTGCGGTCTCGGAGGGTAAGTTTGCACAGCCGTACACAACAATAACTCATGCAAATACTAAAGAGGCACAAGAAAAGGTTGCCAAATTAATTAAAAGTCTAAATGGTCAAAAAGTGGTAATTGGTTATGTTGAGGGCAAAATCGCCAAATTATTTGGGAATTTTGCAAGTGGCCTTAAGAAGAAAATGCCCAATATCGATATAATTTTGCACGATGAAACATTAACCTCTAGACAAGCGCAAGATACTATGATTAAACTTGGAATCGGTAAATTTCGCCGAAGAAAAAAAGAACATGAAATAGCTGCTGCAATTATTCTGCAAAGCTATTTACAAAGTAATGATTAAAAGACTTCTTGCTCCAGTTCAGGCTTGGATACTCCTGCAGGGTAAATGCCCGGGCTGTGGTAAACATTTATCATTAGGTCGAAAGTTTGAAAGATCAGACAATAGCCAAAAAATTATTTGTTCCTGCGGAAGGATTTATATTTTTGACAAACGCAAAGGAAAATATAGAAGAGCGGCTTTTACGGAGGCAGGAAATTGATCAAAAAAAGATTTTTCGCATTTGCGATACTTTTTGTTTTATTAATTATCGCGCCAATAGCACTTAGCCAGTATTACAATTATCTGCTTAAATCGAAATCGCAGGACCAAACACCTAAAATTTTTGTAGTCACACCCGGCCAGCCAGTTTCACAAATAGCTAAAAATTTACAAGAAGAAGGATTGGTTAAGAACGCTTTTGCCTTCAGATTACTAGTTTCGCAAATGGGAATTGGTAAGAATATTCAGGCTGGCGATTTTAGGCTATCGAGCAGTCTTTCTTCAAGAGAAATTGCCACTCTTTTAACGCATGGGGCAATTGACGTTTGGGTGACAATTCCCGAAGGTATGAGGGTCGAGGAACAGGCTCAAAAAATTGAACAAGTTTTAAAATTCGGCTCAAATGACAAATACCAGTTTGATAAAAGCAAGTACATAAAAACAGCCGAAGAAGGGTATATGTTTCCCGATACTTACCTGATTCCCAAAGATGCAACTGCCCATGATGTAGCTGCCAAGCTCAAGAATACTTTTGATCAAAAAGTTCCAATAGCTGTTCTTGACAAAGGAACTGAAATTAATTTGACACCAAAAGAGGTCGTCATTTTAGCATCTTTGGTTGAAAGGGAAGCAAAAAATAATGAGGAAAGGCAACTGATTGCCGGCGTACTTGTCAATAGACTGAAAGCAGGTATTGCTCTTCAGGTTGATGCTACTGTCCAGTACGCCAAAGGTTATGATAGCGCCAAAAACACATGGTGGCCTTTTATAAATTCGAGTGATTACCAAACTGTTCAATCTCCCTACAATACCTATCTTTTCGCAGGTTTACCGCCTTTGCCAATTGCCAGTCCGGGTTTGGAGTCAATTAGGGCTGCAGCAAATCCTGCTCAAACAGAATATTTTTATTATCTCCATGATAGTGACGGCAATATCCACTTTGCAAAAACAATAGAAGAACATAATCAAAATATCCAAAAGTTTCTCTAAGCAGTCCGAATCCCGAAGGTCCTAAGGAACACAGTGACGAAGGGCGCCCCAAACCTCCCTAATCTTGCCACCATCTCTTTCTCCCAGCTAATCCACTTCTGGAGTGGATGTAACAGAATAAACTGCTATTTTGGATTGCAAGTCATATCCTTCGAGGACTATTCCCGAGATACGAGATATAAATCCAATGACCTTAAAAACCCGGTAGATTATCTAATTACGAGAGGGGGAATGTCTAAAATGACTATACTCTATACAAAAACTTGATTTTTGCTCCCTTTTATGCTACAAGTTTACATCCGAAAAGGAAGCTGAATGCCGGAACTAAAAGGTACGACATTTACTGCAGAAGAAAGCAGAGGCGTTGCTCTTGAAGCCCTGGCTAAAGCAGAGGCCATATCTTTAAGTGGAGAACCTGATAGAGCACAAGGTGAATACGAAGATATAATACGGTTTTGTGAAGACAATCGAATTACAGCAACCCATCCTTATTTGAAAGCAGTATTTAATTTGGCCGGTCTTTTTGTAAGCGGAGGGAGATTAGAAGAAGCAAGGGATTTGCTTCATGGTAAAGGCAAGATTGAACCGGTATTGGGAGAACAGTTTGAACTTCACGAAACCTTAGGTAAAATCGAGCAAGGACTTGGCAATATGGAAGCCGCAAAATCTTCTTATCGAAAGGCAATTGATCTTGGGAAACAAAAGGGAAGGAGCCTTTCCTCGGTTGTTTTGCCACTTTGTGATATCTTAAGCCAAGAAGAAGAATTTGAAGAAGCCTATTTGGCGCTCCGAAATAACTTACCTTATATATCTGAATAAGTTTCAATCCCCTCCTGATTTTTGGACAATTATTGAACCTAATTTTCCTGGTTCCAATTGAACTTCAATTTAAATGACTCTGTGTTCAAAAATCACCCCGTAGTTTGATTTTTTAGCTTCGAGTAGTATAATTCTCCCTATGTCTGAACAAGAACCAATAGAATACAAATCTAAAGAGTTTGAGATATTAGGAGAGCGTTTTACCGGTGTTTGCGATAGCTACGGCTTAGAACCCAGGCATTCAGCACTAATTGATGCTGTTTTGACTGAATTTTCAGGCAGGCCAGCAGAAATTGTCGGGAAACTGAATGCTTTGGTAGAAAAAATTGGCGATGATCCACAGAAGAAGGATATTGCTGCTGCCTTGGTTGAGATTAGTCATGCTTACATAGAAAGACACCCTATTTCTCCGATGGGAAGGTTCGCCAGACGTTCGGGTTCAAATTAAAGAGAATGTTTTGTCCGACAAGCGCCCCGTCACAAAAACACCGGCTCAAACTCTTCTTCCGTTTCTAGAAAATACGTCCGAAGTGAGCTAATATTCGGGAGCCAAATGAAATTAGATCAAAAAAGCAGATTAAAACAGCTTCAAGATGCCTCAGAACTTTTATCTGATTCCCTCGAAAAGATTGAGTCTGGTGATTCTAAGTACTTAGTTGTTTTAGGCACTCAGTTGAGAGCGTTAATTTGCACAGGGGGGAGAACCTTTAACCCACTCCTGTTAGATCTTTCCGAGGAACTGAATAAACCAATAGAATGTTTTGGACCACCAGACAAAAATCCCAATGACCCTTTGTTTAATGGCTTAGTTTTAGGTTTTCCTGGGCGATTAATTGGCTTCGAGCCATATTCTCCGGCTCAACGAAAATATCTATTAAAGGATTGGTTAAATGCTAATGTTTTAGTGGTAGGTGGTTTATTCTATACTCCAAACGAAGTTCTGAGATCATTTGCTGATAAAGAAGCCAGTCATTACGATCCTAAGTCAGACTCCAGGATGGATAAGCTTAGGGGTATCATACATCACAACTATTTCCAGGGAAGAAACATAAACGAGATAGATAGATTTCTTATTCAAACAGCAGAATTTGTAGTTGGAAGCACAAAGGAATTACTAACACTCTAATAATAGGTTCGATGTTGTCTATTAGGTAGAGCTAAGTTGTTCTTAATATAACCTCAAATTTCAGCAAAAAGAGGGTGTGCCAAGCTAGGTCACATTGAAGGTGGTTTAGATGGTTTAGAGGTTTAGAGTTTTTTTATGATGGCTGCAAATTATAAAGTGTAGTTCGAAAATCGTCTTGTTGCTATAATTACACATAATTGATATGCAACTTAAGGTTTTGTCTTGGAACATCTGGATAAAAGGGTACTTTGACCAAATTGCGGATTTTTTGAAAGGTTCAGGGGCAGACATTATTGGTTTACAGGAAGTATCGCCCGATGATCCTACAAGAGATGTTGTAGATTTTCTTGACAAGTTAGGTTATCAACATGCTTTTGCTCCGTTTAAACATACTTGGAGAGGCAAAGTATTTAACGACGGCCCGGCGATCTTTAGTAAATACAAAATTCGCAAAACCCAAACTTATATATTATCTAAGAAAAATGGCAGGGTTGCGGTCAGAGCTGACATTCTGGTCGGTGAGGAAACATTACACGTATTTAGCACCCACCTTATCCATACCCATCAGAAGCCATCTAAAGTGCAAGATGAGCAAGCAATGACTCTTATCAGTAAGTTGCCGAAAGAGCATGTCATTGTAATAGGAGATTTTAATGCTACAGGGGAAAGCTCAGTCATTAAGAATATGCGAAAAGTTCTTTTAGACTGCGATCCGGCTTCTAAACCAACTTGGAGCATGTATAAAGAGGGATGTTTGGTATGTTACCCCGGCGGAGTGAAAATTCGCCTCGATTACATCTTTACTACGAAAGATATTAAGGCAAATTCATTCAAAGTTGAAGATTCAAAAGCTTCTGATCATTTGCCCATTTCAGTTATGATTGAGGTATAAAACAAGTTCTAACTTCGTCGCGTCGTCCTCGAAACTTTAGCGAAGCGGACCACGAGGCGGAACTTAGTAGTTCTTACTCGAACCCCGCAGATGGTATAATTTCTTCAAAATATAATATCTTGTAATTTGTATTACATTGTAATATAATATGACTCGAATAGTAATTAAGGAACTAATTTGGAATAAGCGGAACCTTGAGCATATCAAGAAGCATAATGTCACCGTTGATGAGGTAGAAAGTATAGCTAGAAAAATAGTAGTTCACAAAAAAGCCAAGCAAGGAAGATACTCAATTGTTGGTAGAGTTGGTTCAAGAATTATAACAGTGATTATTAACAGAATCGGGCCAGGGATTTATTATCCAGTGACAGCAAGAGATGCAGCTAAGAAAGAAAGGAAGCGCATATATGAAAAAGAAAAAAAGCAAATTTCCTGATTTTAATAAGATGACATATGAAAAAGAGGCAAAGTGGTGGGATACCCACGATTTGGGAGACTATTGGGACGAAATGGAGGATGTTGAGATAGTGTTCGATCTCAAAAAGCCTCGCGATGAGACTCTTATTGTGCGTCTTCAAAAAGAACTCAAGGATAGACTAGAACGTGTAGCAAGAAGTCGAGGGTTAAACATGTCCACCCTAGCCCGCATGTGGCTGATTGAGAAACTTCGTCAGACTCAATCCAAATAAGCAGAGCTTGCGGTCCTTGATTAAAGTCTGTGGGCCTAAAGTTCGAAAATCGTCGTTCGTCTTCGTAGCTTCCAGCGGAGTGGACCCAAACTATAGAAACTACTGATAGGCTAAGAACTTAGTTATTAGTTATAGGAATTCATTTTCAAAGATAGTATTATTAATTGAATATCCCAGTGAATAAAATACTCCAAATCGGTCCACCCTTTATTATTATCGCCGCACTACTTTGGAGTCTTGACGGACTTTTAAGAAGAAGCCTTTTTGTGTTACCCCCGGCTCTTATTGTGTTTTGGGAACATGTTTTAGGTGCAGTTATATTAATACCATTTGTCCTTTTTTTAGGTCTGAAACTAGGCAAAATGACCAAGAAAGAATGGCTGGCAATTGTTTTTGTAAGCCTTTTCTCTGGAGCCCTCGGAACTATTTTTTATACGGCGGCTCTTGGTAAAGTTAATTATATCCAGTTTTCGGTTGTAGCTATGCTGCAGCAGCTTCAGCCAATCTGGACCATTACAACCGCAGCTATTATCCTAAAAGAAAAATTGACAGGCAATTTTTTAAGGTGGGCAGCATTGGCACTTATTGCTTCTTATTTTGTTACCTTTAGGGATTTAAAAGTTAATCTTGAAAGCGGCAGCCAAACAATAGTTGCTGCAGGATTTGCTCTTGCGGCTGGGATGATGTGGGGTTCATCAACCGCATTTTCCAAAGTGGTCTTAAAGCAAGTTTCGTTTATAACGGCCACTTTTTTAAGGTTTATGGCATTGGCACTTATTGCTTCTTATTTTGTTACCTTTAGGGATTTAAAAGTTAATCTTGAAAGCGGCAGCCAAACAATAGTTGCTGCAGGATTTGCTCTTGCGGCTGGGATGATGTGGGGTTCATCAACCGCATTTTCCAAAGTGGTCTTAAAGCAAGTTTCGTTTATAACGGCCACTTTTTTAAGGTTTATGATAGCACCTATATTTGCCCTGCTTTTTTTAGTTGGTTCAAATAAGGGCAGCAGTCTTTTTGCAATCACATTGCCTCAGGCATTTACACTGCTTGTTATTACTCTCACAACCGGAATGGTTGCTCTTCTTATTTATTATTTTGGCTTAAAAAAAACACCGGCTAGAGTTAGCACAATTTTAGAACTTGTCTGGCCTGCTTCGGCAATTTTTATTGACTATGTTTATTTCAAAAAAACTTTATCGACGACTCAGCTGTTGGGGGTTTTTGTATTACTTTTTGCAATTTACCAAGTGTCTAAATTCAAAAAGTGATAAATAGGTGGTTTAGGGAGAAAGTAGTAAAAGGAGACGGCTCCGGTAAAAAAATCGGTTTTCCAACCTTAAACCTTGATAAGCAAAAGCTCGAAGGGAAAATTAAAGAGGGAATTTATGCCTGCTTGGTTCGTTATAAAAAAAAAGTTTATCCAGGTGTTCTTTTTTATGGCCCCAGATTGGTCAAGCGAGAATCTCATAATGTCTTGGAAATATATGTAATTGATTTCGATAAGAACATATACGGTCGCAAGATTGAGTATAAGGTCAAAAATTTTATACGCAAGGTTAAAAACTTTAAGGGCACAAAAGAACTAAGGGAGGAAATTGCCAAAGACGTTGCCAAAACCTTGAAGTTGTTGACAAATACTAAAGTCTGATATAAAATCTAAAAAGATACATCCCTAATAGGGGGTACTTTTTGTACCTTCTTATTTTTGTTGTGTCAAGTTTATATTCCTGTGGATCATCCCAAGACAAATTAGCATATTCGGTTGCATTCGTATTTTCTTAGGGCCTGATCCTCAAAATTAGAAAGAAAACACCAGTGGCAAAACGAATTTTTTGGGGCCAGCACAAAAATATCGATTTACCCCATCTTGATTTAGTCCAAGTTCAGAGGGAATCTTTTCAAGATTTTCTTGAGAACGGAATTAAAGAGATACTGGAAGAAATTTCGCCAGTTTCTGATTTTACAGAAAAGAATTTCTCCCTCTCATTTGGTCAGTATAGCTTTGGTAAATCCAAATATACTCCAGAGGAAGCCATTGAAAAAGGAGTAACCTATGATGTTCCTCTAAAAATCCAAGCAGAAGTTGTTAATAAACAAACCGGAGCCAAAAACTCTCAGGAAGTTTTTTTGTGTGATCTTCCTTTAATGCTTGAAAAGGGCTCTTTTATTATTAATGGAATAGAAAGAGCAGTAGTCAGTCAGCTGGTGCGGGCACCGGGTGCTTATTATTCTGCGGAAATTGATCCTTCGACTGGAAAAGTTCTTTACAGTTGTGAGATTAGACCATTGAGAGGTTCCTGGCTCGAATTTGCCATCACAAAAAATGACATCATAACCGTTAAAATCGATAGACGCAGAAAATTTCCTGTTACTACTTTCTTGCGAGCAATCGGGTTTTCAGATGATCAATCAATCGAGAGTCTTTTTGCCTTTGTCACAGATGAAACAGCAAAAGAATTTCTTAAAAATACTTTTAGCAAAGACCCGACAAGCAATCAACAGGAAGCACTATTGGAAATTTATCGAAGGATGCGTCCCGGGGATCATGTAATTTTGGATAATGCTAAATCGTTGATTGAAAATATGTTTTTCAATGATCGTAGATATTCCCTTGGAAAAGTAGGCAGATACAAAATTGAAAAGCGTCTCGGTCATATCAAAGGAAAGATAAAGTATGCTAAAGAAGAAACTGCCGCAAGCCAGATTTTAACTCCATCAGATTTTGTTGCCGCAATCTACTATTTGTTTGAACTAATATCGGGTAAAGGCAGGGTAGATGACATCGACCATTTAGGCAATAGAAGAGTAAGAAGAGTTGGAGAATTAGTAGCGCAGAATGCTTTTAGAGTCGGAATTTTAAGACTTGAAAGGGTTATCAAAGAAAGAATGAGTTTAACCCCGACTGATACCGTACCTGCGCCTGCATCACTTATCAATGCCAGACCAATTATTTCGGCAATCAACGAGTTTTTCCGATCTTCGCAACTCTCCACAATACTAGACCAAACTAATTCTCTTTCGGAACTGGACAATTTGAGGCGCTTGACAGTCATGGGCACCGGAGGTATCGCCAGAGAGCGTGCTGCTTTTTCTATTCGCGACATTAATCATTCCCAGTATTCAAGAATCTGCCCTATTCGCTCACCGGAAGGACCAAATATTGGTTTAGTTACTTATTTGGCACTGTACTGCAAAGTTAATGAATATGGTTTTTTGGAAGCACCTTACAGAAAAGTAATTCAGGACAAAAACGATAAAGCTAAGGTTTCTGATGAAATCGTCTATCTTGCTGCCGACGATGAAGAAAATTACTACATAACTCATGCTCAAATTCCCGTAGACGATAAAGGTTATATTTTAGATGAAGTCGTACCTGTCCGGTACATAGGGGAGTTTACAACTGCTCATAAAAGTATGGTTAATTTTATCGATGTAGTTCCAAGACAGGTCGTTGGAACATCGGCTTCCCTTATACCGTTTTTGGCCCACGATGAAGCAAATCGTGCCCTAATGGGAACCCATATGCAGTGTCAGGCAGTTCCACTTTTGACACCCGAAGAACCAATTGTCGGTACAGGAATGGAAGAAGTTGTCGGTAATAATTTAAAGGATGTAACTCGGGCTCAAACAGAAGGGAAAGTAATTTATGTGGATAGTAAAAAAATCATTATCAAGACTAAAACCAAGGATGGATCGGCTCACGAACTTACAATTCCAATTAATAAATTCACTAGGTCCCCTCAAAGCACATGCCATTCACAAAGGCCCAAAGTTTTAACAGGACAGGCTGTTAAAAAGGGGGACATTTTAGTCGATGGTTCATCCACCGATGATGGCGAACTAGCTCTTGGTAGAAACTTACTAATTGCTTATATGAGTTTTGACGGACTTGGTTATGAGGACGCAATTGTAATTTCTGACAGATTATTCAAAGAAGACGTATTAACCTCTATTCATATAGAGGAATACGATACATCTGTTGTTGAGACAAAACTCGGACCGGAAGAAACTACAAGAGATATCCCGAACGTATCAGAAGAGGATTTGGCAAGTCTTGATGAAGAGGGAATTGTTGTGGTTGGCGCAGGGGTAGGACCTAATGATATTCTTGTTGGCAAAATTGCCCCAAAAGGTGAAACAGAACTTAGCGCAGAAGAAAGACTCCTAAGAACCATTTTTGGCGAGAAGGCAAGGGAAGTAAGGGATACATCACTGCGAATGCCTCATGGTGAAAAAGGCACGGTTATAGATGTAAAAATTTTATCCCGCGACAAGGGAGATGAGTTAGAACATGGAGCGTTGACTAAAATTTTCGTGAAGGTTGCCCAAGTTAGAAAAGTTGTTGTTGGTGACAAGCTGGCTGGTCGACATGGAAACAAGGGAGTCATTTCTAAAATTGTATCATCTGCCGATATGCCTTATCTTCCGGATGGTACTCCTGTTGATATCATAATTAGCCCGCTTTCCGTATTATCACGTATGAATTTGGGGCAGCTCTTGGAAACTCATCTTGGCTGGGCTGCACACAAACTTGATTACAAAATCGCCTTACCAGTATTTGAAAGCGGTTCAGAGACTCGAATTGTCGAAGAACTTAAAAAAGCAAACCTTCCGGTTGACGGACGTACTAACCTTTACGACGGAAGAACCGGATTACCTTTTGATAGACCGATTGTCGTTGGCTACGGTTATATTATGAAGTTAATTCATATGGTCGAAGATAAAACTCATGCTAGATCTACCGGACCATATTCGCTAATTACCCAACAGCCTCTTGGAGGAAAAGCCCAAATGGGTGGGCAAAGACTCGGTGAAATGGAAGTATGGGCTCTTGAGGCATACGGAGCTGCTTATAGCCTGCAGGAGATGCTAACCATAAAGTCTGACGATGTAATTGGTAGGGCCAAAGCTTTTGAAGCCATTATTAAAGGAACAGAAATTCCGCAAGCATTAATACCTGAATCATTTAAGGTTTTGGTTAAAGAATTAAACAGTTTAAATCTCAATGTTGCTACAATTGGTGCCAAAACGCAAGAGGAGGCAAAAGTTGTTCCCCAAACCGAAGAAGAGGCTCGCGCCGCGCAGGAATTTACTCAGGTAGCGGGAGCGCAGAACATAATCTCACCCGCCGACATCACCGGACCCAATAGCGCTATTAAGATAGAAAGTCACTAGCCAATGAACGAGCTAATCGATTTTGAATCATTAAAACTGTCGCTTGCTTCACCGGATGATGTGAAAACCTGGTCATTTGGCGAAGTTACTAAACCTGAAACAATCAATTATAGAACTCTCAAACCGGAAAAGGATGGTCTTTTTGATGAAAGAATTTTCGGCCCGACCAAAGATTGGGAATGTTACTGTGGTAAATATAAAAGGATTAGATATCGTGGAATAATTTGTGACAAGTGTGGAGTTGAGGTTACGCAATCAAGAGTTCGAAGAGAAAGAATGGGGCATATAACACTTGCTGCTCCAGTAGTCCACAACTGGTTTTTTAAAGGTAGTCCCTCAAAATTGGGACTTCTTTTAGAAATTTCTCCAAGAAATTTAGATGCTGTTGTTTATTTTGCTTCATATTTAGTAATTGATGTTGATGAGGATAAAAGAAAGCAGGTCGTAAAAAAACTCGAAGAAGAGCAAGACAGAAAGAGAAAAGAACAACAAAATATTTTAAAAAGAAAACTTGAAGATGAAGAAAAAGGAGCAAAAAAAGAAGTTGCGGCCATTAAATCAAAAGGAAAAGTAAAAGAACATGCCGATCTTAAAATAGAAGAAATCCAACTTACAATGCGTGCTCGACAGGCAAAGATGCGCGAAGAACATGCCGTTGAAGTTTCTAGACTTGAAGAAATCTACAAGAACATTACAGATATGGTGGCCGCAATTAAGGTAAGAGATCTTTTATCCGAAGAGGAATATTTTAAGCTTATCGACTATGATGCTGCCGATTTTATAAAAGTTGGAATGGGAGCAGAAGCACTTATGCAAGTTTTGGAGAAAATTGATCTGGCGAAGTTGGCAGTTTCACTTAGAGAGGAAATTACCAAAACGACGGGCCAAAGGCACCTGAAAGCGACAAGGAAACTGCGGGTTGTCGAAAGTATGCGCAAGGCCACGATCAGTCCCAATTGGATGATAATCAGGATATTGCCTGTTTTACCGCCAGATTTAAGACCAATGGTTCAGCTTTCGGGCGGCAGGTTTGCGACCTCAGATTTAAATGATCTTTACAGAAGGGTGATTAACAGAAATAACAGGTTAAAAAAATTAATTGAATTGGGTGCGCCTGAGATTATTTTAAGGAATGAAAAAAGAATGCTTCAGGAGTCTGTTGACGCGCTAATTGATTCACAAAGAGTTAAATCAACAAGAGCATCGCAAGAACTGCGGTCACTTTCCGATATGCTTAGAGGTAAACAGGGTAGGTTTAGACAGAATTTACTTGGAAAACGTGTCGATTATTCTGGAAGATCGGTAATTGTGGTCGGGCCTGAATTAAATTTGAATCAAGCTGGAATCCCCAAGGAAATGGCCCTGGAGATGTTCAAACCCTTCGTTCTAAGAGAGGTTATAGCCAGAGGATATGCCCCTAACGTGAAAAGCGCTAAACATTTTTTGGAAAGAAGGAGCGGCGAGGTTTGGGATATTTTAGAAGAAATAACCAAAGGACACCCTATCCTTTTAAACAGGGCTCCAACGCTTCATCGGCTGGGAATTCAAGCTTTCTACCCGATTCTTATTGAGGGAGATGCTATCAGAATTCATCCGTGCATATGCGCCGGCTTCAACGCGGATTTTGATGGAGATCAGATGGCTGTTCACGTCCCCCTTTCGGTTAAGGCACAAGAGGAAGCTATTGGTCTTATGATGTCAGCCAGGAATTTACTGCGACCAGCAGACGGTTCTCCAATTACTTTACCAAACAAAGAAATGGCTTTAGGTATTTATTATTTAACATCCCCTGATCCTAACATCTCGCCTCACGAAGGCATTTTTAAAAGCGAGGATGAAGTGCTGCTTGCCCTAAAATCCGGCAAGATTTCACAAAGACAGCAGACAAAAGTGATAGTTGGAAAACAAGTAATGGAAACAACCCCCGGCAGAGTTCTATTTAATATCCAAATCCCCCTTTCAATGCGTTTTATCAATGAGACAATCTCAGCTTCAATTATAAAAAGAATAATATCGAAAGCTATTGATGAAATTGCCGAAGAGCAAGTTGTAGAGCTGATAGATAGACTAAAAAGCCTTGGGTTTGATGGAGCAACCGCATCGGGTCTTTCAGTTTCGGTTTTTGATTGTGTAATTGTTGATAACAAGCCTCAAATTATCCAAAGAGCGGAAAAAGAAGTTGCTCAAATTGAGAAAAATTTTAGTATGGGCCTTATAACAAAAGAAGAATCTAAACGCCTTTCACAGGAAATATGGCTTTCAACGACCAATGAACTTGCTGATTTAACTTGGAAAAATTTACCTAAAGATAATTCGATCAAAATTATTTCCGATTCTGGCGGGTCTAGGGCGACTGCCGAGCAAATTAAACAGCTTGCGGCAATTAGAGGTCTTGTGACCGATCCTTCGGGGAGAATCGTATCTCTTCCAATTAAATCCAACTTTAGAGAAGGACTTTCTGCGTTTGAGTATTTCACCAGTGCCAGAGGAGCAAGAAAAGGTTTGGCAGATCGGGCAATAAAAACTGCCGAATCCGGATATTTGACAAGACGTCTGGTTGATGTAGCTCATGATGCCATTATAAGAACCGAAGATTGCGAAACGAAAGAAGGAATCGTTATCGCTAAGGAAGACAAGCGACAAGCGGCATTTATCATGCGGATTCAGGGGCGGGTGACAACGGAAGACATAACTGCGCAAAAAAGCAAAAAGCAAATAGTTAAAAAAAATACAATAATCACAGAGGAAATTGCCCGTGAAATAGAAAAAAACGCAATTGTCCAAGTAAAAGTAAGGAGTGTTCTTGCATGTGAGGCTAAATACGGACTCTGCAGTATGTGCTACGGAGTCGACTTAGTTACCAGGAAGTTGGTAACAGTTGGAACACCGGCTGGAGTGATTGCAGCCCAGTCAATCGGAGAGCCGGGAACACAGCTTACAATGAGGACATTTCACACAGGCGGAATTGTCGGATTAGATATTACCCAAGGTCTGCCGAGGGTAGAGGAACTTTTTGAAGCGCGTACCCCTAAATTTTCAGCTCAAATCACAGAAATTGCCGGCAAGGTTAAAATTGAAGAAACGTCAGATGGTAGTGTCGTCAAAGTTAAAAATGCAAACCTTAAACCGCTGGTCGAAAAGGAGTATCTTATTCCACCTACTTCTGAATTGAAGGTAACAGATGGACAACTTATCGCTGCGGGAGCGCCGCTTTCTGCAGGCTATCTTGATATTAAAGAGATTCTAGCTGTTTCCGGACTAAGAGAAGCCCAAAAATACCTTATAAGTGAGGCTCAGGAAGTATATGAAACTCAAGGTGTAGCCATTAATGACAAGCATTTTGAGGTTATAGCCAGAAAAATGAGCGAAAAAGTACGAGTAGAATCATCCGGCGATACAGTTCTATTACCAGGTGAGCTTATAGACAGAAACAGGTTTACGGAAGAGAATGCCAAGGTTTTAGCCGAAGGAGGAGAACCGGCAACAGCCCAAGTAATAATTTTGGGAATCACCAAGGCCGCACTTTATACCGAAAGTTTCTTATCGGCAGCCTCATTTCAAGAAACCACTAGGGTTTTGACTGACGCAGCGATTGAGGGTAAAGTAGACAGGTTGTTAGGATTAAAGGAAAATGTCATAATTGGACGCCTAATTCCAACTAGTCCTGAAAGAGCAAGGATACAATAGGCGGACAATTATATCAGAGGAGCGTACTATGCCTACTATTAACCAACTTATCAGAAAAGGCAGAAAACCAAAAATTAAAAGAGTGAGGGCCACGGCGCTTAGACGTGCCTTTAATTCTCTTAAAAACCGATACGTATACTATCCGGCAAGCCAGAAAAGAGGGGTGTGTGTGGTTGTCAAAACCATGACTCCCAAAAAACCTAATTCTGCTCTAAGAAAAGTAGCTAGAGTCCGTCTTTCCAATAAGCAGGAAATTACCGCTTATATTCCGGGCATTGGTCATGAACTTGCAGAACACTCAGTTGTTTTAATACGGGGTGGTCGCGTCAGAGATCTGCCCGGAGTAAAATATCATGTTATTCGCGGGAAATATGATACTACTGGAGTAGTTGGCCGAAAGCAAGCAAGATCGCTGTATGGAACCAAAAAATCAGGTGCGGTTACCGGTGCCCAGGCAGCAGCTACAGTTGGTGCCACCGCAGCCGCAGCGCAGCCACCACCAGAAACTTAAGTATGAAAACTTATCACTTATCACTCATCACTTATCACTTATCACTGCGACCGAAGGGAGCATCATGCCCAGAGCAGGAAAGGTAGAAAAAAAACAAATTGCTCCGGATCCCCTTTACCAAAGTTCGCTTGTTGCTAAACTAATCAATAAAGTAATGGTCAGCGGCAATAAGTCTCTCGCCCAGAGAGTAGTTTATGATGCGCTCGAAAGTTTAAAATCTGGCGGGCAAGATCCAGTCAAAACCCTAGATAAGGCAGTTGAGAATATTACGCCAAGAATGGAGGTTAGACCAAGAAGGGTTGGCGGTGCATCTTATATGGTTCCCATGGAAGTCAGGGGATCAAGACGGCTTTCATTGGCAATTTCATGGCTGGTTAATGCCGCCAGAAGCAGGAAAGCTTCGGACATTACTCCCAAACCTAAGAATAAGCCCTTAATTATTGCCAAGTTGTCCCAAGAAATACTGCAAGCATCAGAGAATACCGGCAAGGCAGTCGCCAAAAAAGACGAAATGCACCGCATAGCCGAAGCGAACAAAGCTTTCGCCCATTTCAGATGGTAAGCCGGAGTTTACACTGAGCTTGTCGAAGTGCGCATTCCCGCTGGTAATGTGCTCAGCCTTGCGGTCCTCGTCCTTCGTTAAACTCAGGACTGCGGGCCTAAAAGCTTTCGCCCACTTCCGCTGGTAGCGAAATGTGGTTTGCCGCCTTGCGATAGCTCCGCACTACGCGCGTAGTAGCTATCTAAAGGCGTTTGCACATTTCCGGTGGTAATTTCCCTACAACGAGAATAAATCTAGCACTTGCTTTTTTCCTGTCATGGCTAAATCAAATATCTTTTCCCGATCTTGGGAAATTCTTGAGATGGGCATCTCGGAAGGAGCAATAATCCCAATATTTATTGAATCTCCATGCAATCCAATTAGCTCTGCCGCTCGCGAATATTGTTTATGTCTTGCTAACATAGCAGTTCTAAATTCGGAGGAAAACTTACGCATATATACACTTGTAAGTAAACGTTCTAATAAACTGGCCCCATTTGCTCGCTCGCCTACAGTATTATTCAAAACCACCAATATATCTGTACACCCTTCCTGTATTGCTAAATCGATTGGAATACCATTCCCTATAGAACCATCACTGTACTTTTTTCCATTAATACTTATGGTACGGTTATAAACAATAGGAAATGCCGAGGAAGCGATGACTACTTTGACAATATCACACTCCTCTTTCACATCTATAAACTCACTTTTGCCCGTTTGGGCATCCGTAACGACAATAAAAAAACTCGAACGGGATGACCTAATTGTTTCCTGATCAAGCGGTTTTGTCTTTCGCATTATGTGTTCAGCATAATCAAGGTCTAAAACACGCCTTAGACGCCTAACATCGATGAATCTTCTGTCCACTAAATCTTCATGCCAAAGCGAAGCTCCTAACTCTGTCTGTTTAGCAAGAAAATAAGCAAGGTCAGCAGCCCCAGACGAAACACCGACAACAACATCAAAAGTGTCATGGAAACCCAATTGTTCTAGGCCAACAAGTACTCCGGCACCAAATGCTCCACGCACCCCACCGCCACCCATTACTAATGCGGTTTTAATCCTCTCGTGTGTATTGTCACCTTGATCAAGCAGTCTCTTTTTCTCAAGTAAATTTCTCACGAGCGTTGAATTTCTCGCTGATTCACCTTCTAAAACTTTGGAGCGTAATCTTTCCATGGCTAAAATTGTAGCAAAAATAGTTCTTTAAGAGAAAAATCTTCTCTCTTGCATACTCATTTAACTTAAGATATAATTCCCGACTAGTTTGTACTTATCTGCCGGTCTTCGACCCTGAGGGCTCAGACCCGAATGGGCAGGCAGGCGCCTGTCAAACGCCTAATTTAGCTTCCGCCTGGCTAAATCCAAAGAAGAATTTTTATATTTGGGAAATGATATATTGACTTTTGGCAGGGTTTTATTGATAAAAGAGTAAGATCATGAAAATAATTTCATTATCAAAGGCACAAAAACTGAAAAGCCTTAGAAAAAAACTCACGGAGCTTGAGGAAGTTAAGCTAAAAGAGGCTTTGGCTAAGTATGGGGAAGCCTACCAGGAGTCAGGAGCGGCCTGGCAGGAAAATGCCGCCTGGGAGCTGGCAGACGAAGAAGTGTCGGTTATTCGGGCAATGATTTCGGAAATAAAAAGAGAAATCACCGGTTTGGAACATCCTCTTCCTACTACTTCCATCCCGCTCACTATTAAAAAACAAAAATAATCCAAATTAGAAAAATATATGACGCAAACTGCTGATCAATTTATTTTCGCTTCGCGAAAACCGTGGATTATTAATCCTCGGATGAAGCGAAGGGAAAACATACTTCCAAGGAAGTTTGGAGCCTAGACCAAAGACGAATGATATGATAGGTGAAAACCGAGGGTTCTTAACTCTCGGAAGTTTATTTTGCAACACAAAAAGACATATTTAGCTTGGAGGAAAAAATAATGGCCGAAAAACAAGCCAGACTTTATTCGCTGGACAGAATAAGAAATATAGGCATCATTGCTCATATCGACGCGGGAAAAACGACCACTACCGAGAGAATCCTTTTTTACACAGGTAGGACCTATAAACTCGGAAATATCGATGAAGGCACCACCGTTACCGACTGGATGGCTCAGGAAAAAGAAAGGGGAATTACGATTGTATCGGCTGCCGTAACAACATTTTGGAAACCCAAAGATGGCCCGTTTGCCAACATTGACACACGTATAAACATTATTGACACCCCGGGGCATGTCGATTTTACTGCCGAGGTTGAAAGATCACTGCGTGTTCTAGATGGAGGAGTCACCGTTCTTGATGCAGAAGAGGGGGTCCAGTCACAATCGGAAACAGTCTGGCGCCAAGCCGACAAATATAAAGTTCCCCGTATTTGTTTCGTTAATAAGATGGATAAAATCGGCGCAGATTTTTTCGCAACGCTCTCCTCGATCCGCAAAAAATTACAGGCACCGGCAGTTGCCTACAATTTACCAATCGGCAAGGAAAATGATTTTAAGGGAGTTATCGATTTACTAACACAAAAGGCCTATATTTGGGAAGAAGAGGCTGTCAAAAAAGGAGGAATGGATTTTGTCAAGGTACCCATCCCAAGTGAATTGCTTGCTGAAACCGAAAAACATAGAGCCCACTTAATTGAAAAAATTGCAGAATGTGACGATAGTCTTGTGGAAAAATACCTTAAGGGTGAAGAATTGGGAATAGACGAACTTAAATCAGCACTTCGACGTGCAGTCATCGAATATAAAATAGTTCCCGTGCTTGCAGGTTCCAGTCTACGCAATAAAGGTGTTCAAATGCTTCTTGACGCAACTGTAGAATACTTACCTTCTCCTTTAGATATAGAAACGGTAGAGGGTATTAATCCTAAAACAGGTGAGAAGGAGATCCGCAAACAAGTAGTCGAAGCTCCATTTTGTGCCTTGGCATTTAAAGTCCAGATCGATCCGCATGTCGGTAAATTAAATTTCATCAGAATTTATTCGGGAACACTAAAATCCGGTACTTCTGTTTTGAATACGACAAAAAGGGAACATGAAAGAGTCGGCAGAATTTTACTAATGCATGCCAATACCAGAGAAGAGATTGCCGAAGCATACGCAGGAGAAATTGTGGCAGTTGTCGGACTTAAATCAACCACCACAGGAGACACGCTCTGCGCTGAAAATTCTCCGATTATTTTAGAATCGATTTCGTTTCCGGACCCGGTCATTTCACTGGCAATTGAGCCAAGTACAAAGGCTGATCAGGAGAAACTTGGTTACGCTTTGGGCCGGCTTTCCGAGGAAGATCCGACGTTTAAGATTAAAGGTGATCCGGAAACCGGGCAAACAATTATTTCCGGAATGGGAGAACTGCATCTGGAAATCCTGGTTGACAGAATGAAGAGAGAGTTTGCAGTCGCTGCCAAAGTCGGCAGTCCGCAAGTTGCTTACAAGGAAACCATTAGAGAAACAGGCAGAGGTGAAGGTAAATATATTCGGCAGTCCGGTGGCAGAGGCCAATACGGGCACTGTTTTTTGAGGGTTGAGCCTAATCCTCGCGGTGAGGGTTATCAATTCGTTTCCGAGATTAGAGGTGGCGCTATTCCGCAAGAGTTTATTTCCTCAGTAGAAAAAGGAGTTCGCGAAAAAATGGAAACCGGGGTTTTAGCTGGATATCCGATGGTCGATATAAAGGTAGCAGTTTATGATGGTACTTATCATGACGTTGACTCTTCCGATATTGCTTTTAAAATCGCCGGCTCTCTTGCTTTGGAAGAAGCCGTCAAAAATGCCAGTCTTGCGCTTTTGGAACCGATCATGAAAGTGGAAGTGACCATTCCCGAAGAATTCATGGGTGATGTAATTGGGGATTTATCTGCCAAGCGTGCTCAAATACTTTCAAGCGAACATCGGGCAAACAGCGTGATTATTACAGCCCTTGTGCCGCTTGCAGAGATGTCCGGCTATGTTACAACTCTTAGGTCTATGACTCAAGGGAGAGGATCAGCATATATGGAACCGTCACATTACGAAGAAGTTCCCCAGAGTATAGCAGACAAAATCGTAGCAAGGGCCAAAGGTGAGGTAAAAGAAAGTTAGTAAAGAGTTTACCATGAACGAAGTCGCGTCAGACGCGACGAAGTGAAGGGCCGATAAAATAGTCGCAAAGGTTAAGGGTGAAACTAACCAAAGCTGACAATGTGATTTAGTCAATGCAAGAAGTATTAGAAGCTTTTGGTACCTGTGGTACTTTTAAATCTTCCTCTTGCATTTTGTTGTCAGAATAATATAAACTATTCCAACTAATATCAGCCTGTCAGGTTTTAACTTGGCAAAAAGCCTGATATTATTTTTACCCAAATTTCAAAGAAATTTGGAGAGGAAAAATTTGAGTGCGTTTAATGTTCTCAATAGAACATGAATAGCACGAGCAATTTTGACGACATGGCAGCAGAAAAATTTGAACGAACAAAACCACACGTAAATATTGGCACGATTGGCCATGTTGATCATGGTAAAACTACGCTGACCAGTGCTATTACTCAGGTCCTATCCAAAAAAGGTCTGGCTCAGGCGAAATCCTTTGATCAGATAGATAATGCCCCGGAAGAGAAACAAAGAGGAATTACTATTAATATTACTCATGTGGAGTACGAAACGGAAAAGCGTCACTATGCCCACATTGATGCCCCCGGCCATGCCGACTACATCAAAAACATGATTACAGGTGCCGCCCAAATGGACGGTGCAATTCTGGTTGTAAGCGCTCCGGACGGGCCGATGCCGCAGACGAGAGAGCATGTTCTTTTGGCCAGACAGGTAAACGTTCCGGCAATCGTAGTTTTTCTAAACAAAACGGATATGGTTCAGGATGCAGAACTTTTGGATCTTGTGGAACTTGAGGTGCGCGAACTTCTGGATAAATATCAGTTTGATGGAAAAAATGCGACAATCATTCGCGGTTCGGCACTTAAAGCGATTGAAGGAGATGCACAAGCCGTTAAAGCGATTGAAGACTTAATGGCCGCAGTTGATGAAAAAATCCCCACTCCCGCAAGGGATTTAGACAAACCTTTCCTGATGCCGGTTGAAGATGTCTTTTCCATAAAAGGCCGAGGGACTGTTGTTACAGGCAGAGTTGAACGGGGCGTTATAAAAGTCAATGAGGAGATCGAAATTGTCGGAATTAGACCTACAAAAAAAACTATTGTAACAGGAGTAGAAATGTTTAGAAAAGAGCTAGACCAGGGACAAGCCGGTGACAATATCGGCGTACTACTTCGAGGGATTGAAAAAGATGACGTTGAAAGAGGGCAGGTTTTGGCAAAGCCCGGCTCGACAACACCGCATACCGAATTCGAGGCAGAGGTGTATATCCTAACTAAAGAAGAAGGCGGACGACACACCCCCTTCTTTACCGGTTATAGACCCCAGTTTTATATAAGAACGACCGATGTTACCGGAGAAGCAACTCTTCCCGAAGGAACAGAAATGGTTATGCCGGGAGACAATATTAAAATGAAAGTTAAACTTATCGAGCCGGTTGCTATGGAAGAAGGACTTAGATTTGCCATCCGCGAGGGTGGCCACACAGTAGGCGCCGGCGTAGTCAGCAAGATAATTGCGTAAGAGATTTGGGTCTCCTCAGAGCTTGCCAGAAGGCCGTAGGCCCTGAGCTTGCGAAGGGGGGATTTTTTTTGCTAGAATACCTTACTTTTGTCATTCTCGCGAAAGCGAGAATCCAGATTCTCAGTCAAGTCTTCGACCGTGAGTCCCAAAGAGACTCCGCTCAGACCGAATCGGCTGAGAATGACATGAGGGGGTCTTGGCGAAGGATTGTTCGAGCGAAGTCGAGAACTATTAAAGTATGTCAATAATAAGATTTTACTTCAAGCCTAACCGCTTAAGAATCTAACTTCTCAACTCGACAATTCCGCTCGAAGATTATCAATTGCTGTCCGAAAGGAATTGTGATTTTGAATTTTGCCTGCCTGCCGGCAGGCAGGCACTTTAAATTTTACTTCTTGCGAAGCAAAACCTCGTAAGATCATTAAACGTCAATGCCAAAAGGAAGAATCAGAGTCAAAATTAAAGCATATGATGCACGGGTAATCGATGCGGCCTGTCGTGACATAATCAATACCGCGCTTTCAACAGGCGCGAAGATTTCCGGTCCAATACCGCTACCGACCAAGATTGAAAGATTTATAGTCCTTACCAGTCCGCACACCGATAAAGACGCCCGTGAACAGTTTGAAATGAGAATTCATAAGCGTCTGATAGACATAATCGAACCAACGAATAAGACAATTGATAGTTTGACTCATTTGGACTTACCTGCCGGTGTGGATATAGAACTCAAGATGTAGGTTAATTTCTAATTGTCCTAATTAACCTAATTGACCTAAATAATTTAAAATTAGGAAATTGGGATTTGTTTAGAAATTATAAATTGTCAAAATGGAGGTATTAAAAACTAACAACTAAATATACAATTTAACGATTAACCACAAGCGATTTGCGTTAATCGGTGGGACACCTGAAAATCCTGAGCTCGTCGAAGGAATAATTTTAAGGTATCCTACTTTTTTAGTATTTATTTGGTGAATGAAGGAGTAAAGATGATAAATAGCCTAATGGGTTTAAAACTGAATATGACAGCAAGATTTGATAAGTGGGAACATCGTGTTCCGGTTACTTTAATCAAAGCTGATCCTAACGTCATTCTGTCGCAAAAAGATGGAAAGGTTGAGCTCGGCTTCGGTCGAAGAAAGAAGGTAAAAAAAACCCAGAATGCGCATGTTTCGGTTGCCGGGTTTGCTCCGAGATTTATTAAAGAAGTGACAACTGGCGAATCCAATTTTGCTTCCGGAGACAAAGTTACAGTTTCAGTTTTTGAGCCGGGAGATTTAGTTAAAGTCACCGGGATCACCAAAGGTAAAGGTTTTGCCGGTGGTGTTAAGAGATGGGGTTTTGCTGGAGGACCCAAAACCCACGGTCAGTCCGACCGCCATCGTGCGCCAGGTTCCATCGGCCAAACAACAACACCGGGCAGAGTTTTTAAAGGTAAAAAAATGGCCGGTCACTTGGGTGCTTCAAAAAAAACAATAAATAATTTGGAAGTCCTTGAAGTAGACAGTGAGAACAACTTATTAGTCATCAAAGGTTCCGTGCCTGGTGCCAGAATGGGGCTTTTGCTAATCACCAAAACTGGTAAGGCAAAAGCCGTGCCTGCCGGCCCGCCTCGCGAGGCGAGCAGACAGGGATACACGCTGCCACCTTCACCAAAAGAAGATGAAAAGCAAGATAGACAAACAACAAAAAAAGAAACAAGCAAGCAAGATGAGAACCAGCAAGTAACCACAAAAGAAAATCGAAAAGGTGATAGAAAATCAGAGGAAAAGGAGAAAGAAAATGCCACAGAAAATCAGTAAAAAGATACGCCAAAAAATATCAATTAAAAAGACACAAATAAGTCAAGAAATGCATTCAAAAAAAATAGAAAGTAACAAAATAACCAAACCAATTTCTAAAAAATTAACACAGAAAGTTAAGGTAACGACCAACTTTCCCGTTTTTGATATTAATGGTGCAAAACAAGGTGTAATAAATTTACCGAAAGAAATTTTTGGACAAGAGCCCAATAAATTATTACTGGCACAAGCAGTAAGGGTTTATCTGGCGAATATGTCAACCCATAAATCATCGACTAAAACTCGTGCAGAAGTTCGTGGTGGAGGGACTAAACCCTGGCGGCAAAAAGGAACAGGTAGGGCAAGGGCCGGATCTATCAGATCACCACTTTGGGTTGGTGGAGGTGTAGTTTTTGGACCAAAACCTAGAAATACCAAGCTAATACTTTCTAAAAAAATGAAGAAAAGGGCCCTAATAAGCGCCCTTTCTTTTAAAAACGCCGACGGCGCAGTCAAGGTAATTTCAAATTTTGAAAAGTTGGAACCAAAAACAAAGCAGGCGCAGCAACTTCTTAACAAACTCGAAATTCATGGCAGAACATTAATAATCCTGGAAGATACAAAACCGAATGTAAAGCTTGCAACCAGAAATATTCCCGGCCTTTCTGTCGATTTGACGGCAAACCTCAATGCTTATGAAGTTCTAGCCCACAATAATTTACTCTTTTCTAAAAGTGCAATCGAGGACATAAAATGAAACAAGCAAGTTTAATTGAAAAAGCTCTGCAATCCGAAAAAGCCTACAAACAGATGACCAGCGGCATCTATACATTTGTGGTTGCGCAGTCTGCTAAAAAAAAGCAAATAAAAAAACTTATTGAAAATCAGTTTTCCGTAAAGGTTAAAAAGGTAAATATGGCCAAATTTGCCCCAAAGAGGAAAAGAATTGCCAAAAGTCGAAAAACAACAGCAGTTGGCGGAGGCAAAAAGGCCATTGTCTATCTTAGGGAAGGTCAGGAAATTGCCATGTTTATGCCCAAAAGGACAGAAAAAAATAAAAAACAGCAGTTAAAAGGCGTTAAAGAAAAAGAAACCGAGCAAGTTTCTGCAGAAGGGAAAGAACTATAGTGGTAGTCCAAATTTTTAAAAAAACTAAAATTAAATTTGAATCTGGCTTTGCCAGTTCAAATTTGTCCATTGGAGAAAGAGGAATACCAAGGGGAAACCTTGGTTTTCCCTTGGAGTAAATACATGTCTCTTAGGGTTTTTAAACCGCAAACACCAGGACAAAGATTTAAATCAATTCTGGAAAATAAAGTAATTACTAAATCTAAACCTGAAAAGACTTTATTGATTCCTCTTCCTAAATCTTCTGGAAGATCTCATGGAAGAGTAACAGCAAAGGGTCGGGGCGGAAGACATAAAAGAAATCTAAGGTTAATCGATTTTAAGCGAGATAAAAGGGAGATTCCTGCGGTAGTTGCCGCTATCGAGTATGATCCGAATAGAAGCGCCTCAATTGCCCTTTTACACTACAAGGACGGGGAAAAAAGATATATTCTATCCCCAGTCGATCTTAAAGTCGGTGATGAGGTCGTCGCCGGCCAGAAGGTAGAGATAAAACCAGGCAATGCTCTTGAGATTGGCAAAATCCCGATTGGGACTGTTGTCCATAATCTTGAACTTATTCCCGGTCGCGGCGCACAAATTGTCAGAAGCGCAGGCACAGGCGCGATTATATCCGCAAAAGAAGGCCAGTGGGTACATGTAAAATTGCCTTCAAAAGAAATCCGCAAGATTCACGGCAAATGTTATGCAGCCATTGGTCAAATAGGCAATGAAGATTGGAAAAATATCACTTTCGGAAAGGCTGGCAAATCACGTCATTTCGGAATTAAACCCCATGTTAGAGGTGTAGCAATGGATCCAAGATCACACCCCCATGGCGGTGGTGAAGGAAAATCAGGAACAGGTATGAACCCGAAGACTCCAAGCGGAAAACGAGCTTTTGGAAAGACCAGAAAGAAAACTAAACTATCTACGAAGTTCATACTGCAAAGAAGGAGAATTTAAAAAAATGAGCAGATCAATCAAAAAAGGTCCATATATTGACAAGAAGCTTATTAAAAAGGTTTTAGCCCAAAAAGAATCCGCTAAAAAAGAACCGATTAAAACCTGGGCAAGGGCAAGTCAAATTCCGCCTGAATTTGTTGGGCATACATTTGCTGTTCACAACGGACGAATTTTTATTAATGTATTTGTCTCGGAACCCATGGTAGGTCATAGATTGGGGGAATTTGCCCCTACCAGAACTTTTAGAGGTCATGGCAAGATAACAGAAAAATCATCTGCTAAAAAATAAGTATGAATCAAATTACAGCTTACGCAAAAAATATCAGAATATCCGGGCAAAAGATCTTTCTTGTGGTAAATCAAATTAAAAAAATGAAACCGACTGATGCGGTAAAAATTTTGGACTTCGTCCCTAACAAGTCGTCAAAGATTATTAAAAAAGTATTGCTCTCTGCAATGGCCAATGCCCGTAACAATTTTGGGCATAAAGATGAGTCTTTACTTATTAAAGAGATAATAATCTCAAAAGGACCGGTGTTTAAGAGGTCCCGGGCTGTTGCCAGAGGAAGGGTTCACCCTATTTTAAAAAGAACAACCCACATCAAAGTCATACTTGAGGCAGAAGAGACTAAAGAAGTACCAAAGGCACCAGAAGTATCAAAAGGCGAAGACCCGAAATCAAATATTAAAAATCAAAAATCAAAATGACAAATCAAAATTCAAAAATATTTTTAAATAACTATTCACTATTCACTATTCACTATTCACTACCGACCGAAGGGAGCTGTCGTGGGCCAAAAGGTTAATCCAATTGGATTTAGATTAGGAAACGTCTATACTTGGAGCTCTAGATGGTTTGCTTCTGGTAAAATCTACTCCCAGTATCTTTTAGAAGATCGCCAACTTCGTCAGTTTCTAATGTTAAGACTAAAAAGTGCTGGTATTGCAAAAGTCGAAATTGAACGATCATTTGACAAAAGAACAATTATTGTTCATGTTTCCCGTCCCGGAATTGCTATTGGTCGCGGCGGAACAGGGATCGAGCAGTTAAAAGAAGAATTGATTAAAAAATTTAAAATCCAAGACCCCAAAAAATTAGAAATAAAATTTGAAGAAATTAAAAATCCAGACTTGGATGCTTATCTTATTGCTGCAAACGTTGCAGACCAGCTGGAGAGAAGAATCCCATTTAGAAGAGTAATCAATCAAGCCTTAGAAAGGATAAAAAGATCCGGAGCAAAAGGAGCCAGAATATCAGTTTCAGGCAGGCTTGGCGGTTCAGAAATTGCCAGAACCGAAACTTTAAAATTTGGGGCGATTCCACTCCATACGATTCGGGCAAATATTGATTTTGCCAAAATAGATGCAAAAGTGCCCAAATCAGGAGTAGTAGGAGTTAAATCCTGGATTTATAAGGGCGAAACATAGTTTCGTCCTTGCGAGAATTTCGCTTCTATTGAAATAGCTTTTTCAATAGAGCTCCATTCTTTAAAAAGCAACTATTATGAGAAGTAATAATTGGAAATTGGAAATTACTCGCCGCAAGCGAGTTTCGAGTCGAAATGGAAATTGGAAATTCCTCCGAAGGAGGGTTATATGCTAGCGCCAAAACGAGCAAAATATCGAAAGCAATTCAGAAACAACATAAAAGGTTTATCAAGATCCAGAACTTCTCTTGTATTTGGGTCTTGGGGTTTAAAGAGTTTAGAGCTTGGATGGATTACTGCAAGGCAGATTGAGGCCGCACGAAGAGCTATGACTCATTATACAAAAAGAGGAGGTAGAATTTGGATTAGAGTTTTTCCGGATAAACCCGTGACAAAAAAGCCATCAGAAACAAGAATGGGTTCCGGAAAAGGTGATGTTGATCATTATGTAGCTGTAGTAAAACCCGGAACTATAATTTTTGAAATGGGAGCTGTTACAAATGAGACAGCAAATGAGGCAATGAGACTCGCATCTCATAAATTACCCATTAAAACATTAATTATCTCAAAATGAAAAAAAAGGATTTAATGGAACTTAAAAATAAAAATATTGAAGAGATCCAGAAAAAAATTGATCAGTTGGTAAGTGAAATCGTAGTCAACAAGCTCGAATTAAAAATGGGAAAGTTAAAGAATGTACATCTAATAAGTAAAAAAAAGAAGGATCTGGCACGTCTCGAAACTATTTTAAAACTTAAATATTTTGCGATAAAACCTAACATATCTGAAAAGAAAGTAAAGAAAAATGTCACAAGTTAAAACGGGAACTGTAATTTCCAACAAAATGCCAAAAACTGTGGTGGTAAAGGTTTTGGTAAAGACAAAACACCCTCTTTATAAAAAGATGATTACTAAAACTAAAAATTTTAATGCTTATAATGATCGCCAGTTGGCAATCGGTCAAAAAGTCAAAATAATTGAAACCAGACCACTTGCCAAACAAGTACATTTTAAAATCCTGGAGGTTTTAGACTAATATGCTTTCGGTAAGATCAAAACTGACAGCAGCAGATAATAGCGGTGCAAAAATCCTAGTGATTATAGGAATCGGTAAAGGTACCAAAAGACGATTTGCGAAACTGGCAGATGTTGTAACCTGTACTGTTAGAGGGGCAATTCCTACTGGTACAGTCAAAGATCACGAGATAGTCAAAGCAGTTGTTGTTAGAACTAAAAAGGAAACTAGACGTAAAGACGGTTCATATATCAGGTTTTCCGATAATGCAGCGGTTATAATTGATTCTCCGTCAAATGCCCCTCGCGGGACAAGAATATTTGGCCCTGTGGCGGTTGAAGTTAAAGAAAATGGTTTTACGAAAATCGCATCACTGGCAAAGGAGGTTGTTTGAAATGTTCAAATTCAAAGTTGGTGATGAAGTTTTGGTAAGTGCGGGAAAGGATAAAGGTAAAAAGGGAAAGATCGGCAAAATTTTTCCAAAAGAAAGTAAGGTATTAATAGAATCAATTAATATAATTAAAAAACATAAAAAGGTTTCAAAAGGTCAGTCTAGCGGAATTTATGAAATTTCCAGGTCAGTTTCAGTTGCCAAAGTATCATTAATTTGTCCAAAATGCGGCAAACAAACACGAATAGGTTTTTTAATTGAAGCGGGCAAAAAAAATCGAATCTGTAAAAAATGTAAAGGAATACTCAAATGACCAATCTATATTCGAAATTTCAGACAGAAGTCACACCAAAACTAAAAGAGGAATTTGGTCTAAAAAATGATTTATCAGTGCCTATAATTGAAAAAATTACTGTTAACGTGGGAGTAGCTGATGCTTTAATTAATAAAGATGTAATCGGGAAAGTGACTGAACAGATTTCTCTTATTTCTGGGCAAAAACCTAAATGGACAAAAGCCAAAAAGGCAATCGCCGGTTTTAAATTAAGACAAGGAGATGTTATCGGTGTAAAGGTGACTTTAAGAGGCAAGAAAGCCTGGCAATTTTTAGAGAGGCTGATCAGAGTAGCAATCCCCAGAATTCGAGATTTTAGGGGTATCTCCCAATCAAAATTTGATAAGGATGGTAATTATACACTTGGGTTAACAGAACAGATAATTTTTCCCGAAATAGAGTATTCAAAAATAGATAAAATTAGAGGTTTGTCAGTAACAATTTCGATAAAAAATACAAACCCTGAAAAATCGAAAAGAGTACTTGAGCTTTTAGGATTACCATTTAAAAACGAATAAATTTTATGGCGAAAAAATCAAAAATAATTAAAAATGACAAGAAGCAAAAATTTTACGTACGATATGTTAATAGATGTAAAATTTGCGGTCGACCTCGCGCTTATATGAGAAAATTCGGACTTTGTAGGCTATGTTTTAGAGAATTAGTTCACAAAGGAGAAATTCCGGGAGTCAAAAAAGCTTCCTGGTAAAAGAGATATATGGATCCAGTTTCAGATATGCTTGTTGCCATTAAAAATGGCTATATGGCAAAAAAATCTAGCGTTGCTGTTCCCTTTTCTAAATTCAAACAAGAAATAGCAAAATTATTAGAGAGAGAAAATATTGTAGGTAAAACTACTAAAGAAAATTCACATATAATGATTGAACTTCAATATGAAAATCAAAAACCTAAAATAACTCAAATTGAAAGAATTTCTAAACTTGGATTGCGGGTATATAAAAAAAGCAAAAATATTAAAAGAGTAAAGGGAGGTAAAGGTATATCAATCGTTTCCACATCAAAAGGGTTGATGACCGGTGACCAAGCAAAAGCTAAAAAATTGGGAGGCGAAATAATTTGCCGGATTTGGTAAAAAATATGTCTAAAATAGGAAAGCTACCGATAATAATTCCAAAAGACGTAAGAGTAAGTATTATAGATTCTCAGGTTAAAGTTGTGGGCCCAAAGGGAGAACTGGTGTTTGGATTTCATGGGCAAATAAAAGTAGAAATTTCAGAAGATAAAGTGGTAATTTCCCGTAAAGATGAAACTAAATTTACCAAATCATTGCACGGTTTAACCCGAAGTATTATTGCTAACATGATTAAGGGAGTAACAGTTGGGCACCAAAAGACTCTCGAATTAATTGGAGTTGGTTATCGGGCTGCAAAACAGGGTGATGATTTAGTTTTAAATGTAGGTTATTCTCATCCGGTAATTATTCCAAAGACCCCGGGAGTAGATATGGAAACTCAAGAAAATAAAATAATTGTTTCCGGTTCTGATAAAGCAGTTGTCGGTGAAATTGCAGCGAGAATCAGAAAAGTAAGGCCACCGGAGCCATACAAAGGAAAAGGTATCAAATATTTCGGTGAAATCATAAGAAAAAAAGCCGGAAAAACTGTTAAAGCAGTAGGGGGTAGTATTTGAAAGTCACAAAATCAAACGGCAAAAACCATTGGCAAAGAAGGTTAATAAGACATGCGCAAGTCCGCAAAAAAGTTATTGGGACTTCTTCTGTGCCTAGACTTGCAGTTTTCCGTTCGAATAAACATATTTATGCACAGATCATAGATGATGCGGCTAGTCACACCATTATTTCTTTATCTGACCTAAAATTTCCAAGAGCAAAATCAAAAGAAATATCTAAAACTAGCAAAATAAAACAGGCTTATGAGGTAGGTCTAAATCTTGCAAAAACTGCACTTTCCAAAAAAATAAAAAAGACTGTATTTGACCGTGGTGGTTACAAATATCACGGCCGAATAAAATCTTTAGCCGAAGGAGCAAGAAAAGGAGGATTGATTTTCTGATGGCACAAATTGCCCAAAAATACATAGAAACGGCAAAGGATTTCGAAGAAAAAGTTGTCCAAATTAATCGTGTTTCAAAAAAAACTCAAGGGGGCAACAGAATTGGATTTTCAGCATTATTAGTAGTTGGAGACAGAAAAGGAAAAGTAGGTGTAGGTAAAGGTAAATCAAGAGACGTGGCTTCCGCTATTAGAAAAGGAATAGCCTATGCCAAGAAACATTTAATAGACGTGTCGATTATAAAAGGATCGATTCCTGCCGATATCTACATAAAAAGAGGTGCGGCCAAGATTTTACTAAAGCCAGCACCAGAAGGGACTGGCGTTATTGCCGGAGGTGCAGTCAGAGCCGTAGTTGAAGCCGCAGGTATCAGAAATATTTCAAGTAAGATTCTAGGGACTAAAAATAAAGCCTCAAATGTCTATGCTACCCTTGAGGCATTAAAAGAATTATCAAAATGAAACTAAGTAATTTACCAAAAATAAATAAAAAAAGAAAAAAAATAATTGGACGAGGATTGGGATCCGGTAAGGGTAAAACGGGGGGAAAAGGTACGAAAGGACAAAATGTCAGAGGAAAAATTCCTATAACCCATCCTCATTATGAAGGTGGTCAAAGGCCGATTTTTAAAAGACTTCCATACAAGAGAGGTAAGGGAAATAGTAAGATTTCCAAAAAACCGATTGTAATAAATTTAAAAGTTTTAAACCTTTTGCCAAAAGGATCCATCGTGGACCTTGAATCTTTAATTAAATTCGGAATTGTTGACAAGGAAGATGCGGTACGTTTCGGGGTGAAAGTATTAGGAGATGGTCAATTAAACTTTCCTCTTGAAATAAAATTACCAATGTCCAAGAGGGCATTACAAAAAGTGGCAAAAATAAAAGACAAATCCAATAGCTAAGTCTTATGAATCAATTGCAGAAGTTACTGGAAACAATAGTTAAAATCTTCAATGTTAAGGAATTAAGGGGAAAGATTCTTTTTACTGCTTTTGTTTTTTTCGTCTTCAGGGTTTTTGTTTTTGTCCCTGTCCCCGGTGTTGATTTGGAATCCATTAAGAGATTATTTGGCGAAAATCAGCTTCTTTCCCTTTTAGATATTTTTTCTGGAGGAACGCTTGCAAATTTTTCTGTTATGTCTTTGGGGTTAAACCCATATATCAATGCCAGTATTATTATGCAGCTTTTACAAATGGTTTTTCCCAAACTGGAAGAACTTGCCAAAGAAGGAGAATCCGGAAGGGAGAAAATAAATCAGTATACCAGATACTTGACGGTTCCGCTTACGGTTATCCAAGCATTTGGAATGTATATTCTTCTTCTCAATGCCAAGATTATTGAAAGACTTGATCCAATTACATTAATTTCACTTGTTTTTACAATGACTACGGGAACCATACTTTTGATGTGGCTTGGTGAGTTAATTTCGCAAAGAGGTGTCGGCAATGGTATCTCCATGATAATTTTCGCAGGCATTGTAGGCAGATTACCAATAGGATTTGCCCAACAGGTTTCTGTTTTTGATCCCTCCCAAATTAGAAACCTGGTTATCTTTGTAGCAATGGCACTACTGGTTGTAGTTTCAATAGTAATTGTAACTGAGGCAAGAAGACCTATTAAGGTGCACTATTCAAGAAGGGCGCAAGAAGGTGCTCCTTCTGCGGTATCAAGTTATATTCCCCTTAGGGTCAATCAGGCGGGGGTTATTCCAATCATTTTTGCTGTCTCATTGATTCTTTTGCCCACAACCTTCGCCAGATTTTTCGAAAGGTCACCTAATGTAGTAATTGCCAATTTTGCCCAAAGCCTCCAAAGGCTTTTTAGCCCAGACCAAATTGTATATAACGTCACGTATTTTTTATTGGTAGTTGCCTTCACTTACTTTTACACAACAGTAGCATTCAATACCAAGCAAATATCCGAAATGCTAATGAAGCAGGGAGGGTTTTTGCCAGGGATCCGGCCCGGTTCTCCGACTAAATCATATTTAGACTTTGTTTCTTTAAGAATTACTCTCTTTGGTGCCATATTTTTGGGTTTAATCGCAATACTGCCTTCAATTGGGCAATCTTTGACAGGAATACAGACACTCCTAATCGGGGGAACTGGTCTTTTAATAGTTGTGGCAGTCATTTTGGAAACGTCTAAAAATATAGAATCTCAACTGGTAATGAGAGACTACGACACATTCCTAAGGAGGGGTATATGAAATTGCTATTTTTAGGAAGTCAGGGAAGTGGTAAGTCGACGCAGGCGAAATTACTGGCCGGAAAATTGGACTTGCCCTATATTGAAATGGGCCAACTTTTTAGGGATAAGTCTAAATCGCAAAGTCAGGGTGGTGCCGATATTAAAAGAGCTCTTGACGTGGGTAATCTGGTCCCTGATCATTTGGCGACTAAAACCTTGCATGAGCGTCTTTTGCAACCGGATTGCAAAAGAGGCTATGTCCTTGACGGCTACCCTCGAAATTACGCTCAACTTGAGGGGTTGGATCAAGATATAGACAGAGTATTTTACATTAAAGTCTCTGACCAGGAAGCAATTAGAAGATTACTTGCAAGAGCAAGAACCGATGACAATCTCAAAGTACTAACCAGAAGACTGGAAATTTATCATAAAGAGACTGAACCTTTACTTGGATATTTCAGAGAAAGGGGGATATTGGAAGAGATAGACGGGGAAAGACCGGTTGAAATGATTGCAAAAGAAATCAGCCAAAAAATTGCCAATGAAAACTATAGATAATCGCAAAAGTTTACAAAAAACAAGAAGAGAAATAGAGCTTATGGAAACTTCGGGCAAAATCTGCTCTCTCGTTTTAAAAAAATTAACTGAGATGGTAAAAGCCGGAGAGTCTTGCAGCAATTTGAATGATATTGCCAGAGCTGAAATGGAAAAAAGAGGAGCTGGTCCTTCATTTATGACTGTTGATGACTATAAGTGGACAATTTGTACAACAATAAATGAGGAAGTTGTTCATGGAATCCCTAAAAGACGTCTGCTTAAAGACGGCGATATTTTGGGTATCGATATTGGTGTTTTGTACAAGGGGTATCATAGCGATATGGCCGTTTCTCTTTGTGTAGGAAAGATTACAGAAGACAAAAAAAAATTTCTTGACGTAGGCAAAAAAACATTAAAGCGCGCAATAGAAAGGGCAAGAATCGGCAATCGTATTGGAGATATATCAGCAACCATTCAGGACGGAATTGAAAGTAATGGCTATTCAGTTGTTAGAAATTTGACAGGGCACGGAATTGGCAAGAATCTTCATGAGGATCCTGTCATTCCTTGCTTTGGGAAAAGACAAACAGGTCCTAAAATTTTAGAAAATATGGTTCTTGCAATAGAAGTAATTTACACCCAAGGATCAGGTGAGGTAAAGCTTGAGCAAGACGGATGGACGATTACTACAAGCGACGGGTCGCTGGGAGGACTTTTTGAACAAACAGTCGTAATCTCAAAAGATGGCCCTATAGTATTGACACCTTATTTATGAAACTGGTAAAATTTAAATTTAATATAATTTTTTAACATGGCAAAACCAGGTATTATTGAAATTGAAGGTGAGGTAACCGAAGCTTTGCCCAACACGATGTTTAGGGTGATGGTAAAAACTGGACAAATTCCATCTGTCACCGAGGACAAAATTGTTTTATGTCATCTTTCCGGGAAAATGAGAATTCATTATGTGCGTATTTTACCGGGAGATAAAGTAAAACTGGAGATAACTCCCTATGATTTAACAAAAGGAAGGATAATTTTTAGATACAGATGAAAGTACAAGCAAGTATTAAAAAAAGATGTATTAGTTGCAAAATCGTAAAACGCAAGGGAAGACTTTACGTAATTTGTCCAAACCCGCGTCATAAGCAACGTCAAGGATAATTAAGATGACGAGAATTTCAGGGATAGATTTACCAAACGACAAAAGAATCGAAGCGGCCTTACCGTATATTTATGGAATAGGTCCGACCTTGACAAAACAGATACTTGCTGTCTGTCAAATTGATCCCAATACTAGAACAAAAAATTTGAAAGAAGAGGAAATCGCAAAACTTCAAAAAGAAATTGAAAAGTACAAAATTGAGGGAGATTTAAGAAGAGAGATACAAAGCAGCATTAAAAGACTGCAAGAAATTGGTTCATATAGAGGAATAAGACATAGTAAAAATTTACCAGTAAGAGGTCAAAGAACCCGGGTAAATGCAAGAACAAAAAGGGGTAAAAGAGTGACTATTGGTACTGTTAGGAAGGAAGTTGCAGTCCGTATGGAAAAGACAACGCAACAAGGTAAATAATATATGGCAAAAGAACCAAAAGAATCAAAAAAAATAATTGCTAAAAATATAAGCCATGCAAAGGCTTATGTGACAGCCACTTTTAATAATACCATCATCACTCTTACCGATCAGAATGGTCAAACACTAGTATGGGGTTCTGCAGGTGCCTCCGGCTTCAAGGGTGCGAGAAAGTCTACACCATATGCTGCCACAACAGCTGTTGAAGATGTAGCTAAAAAAGCTAGAGAACTTGGTATAAGAAGTGTCGAAATTTTTGTAAAAGGACCGGGACCGGGGAGGGATGGAGCAATCAGAGCATTTAAATCGCAAGGATTAAATATAACTATGATTGCTGATGTTACTCCCATTCCGCACAACGGACCGCGTCCATCAAAAAGGAGAAGAGTTTAAGAAAATGGCTAGATATACTGGACCAAAACATCGACTATGTAGGGCAGAAGGTGTTGCTTTATGTGGACAAGCCAAGTGCCCGGTGATAAAAAGAAATGCAGCACCTCCTGGGCAACATGGAGGCAGAATTCGTAAAAAATCCTCTGAATTTGCGATCCAGCTGCGAGAAAAACAAAAAGTCAAAAGAATTTACCAAGTACTTGAGAGACAATTTAAAAGGTATTTTGAAATTGCTTCAAGGAAAAAAACTACAACCGGTCAAGCACTCCTGGCTCTTTTGGAAACGCGCCTTGACAACGTTGTTTACAGACTTAATTTGGCAAAAACCAGGTATCAGGCAAGACAGCTTGTATCTCATGGTCACGTAAAAGTGAATGACAGAAGAGTGACTATTCCTTCATACAATGTTAAAATCGGCGATGTAATATCTCTTTCTACAAAAGCCGCAAATTTTGATTTTATTAAAAAACTGTCTGAGGAAACTAAAGATTTAAAAATACCGTCATGGCTTACAAAAAAGGCTATAGTAGGAAAAGTTGTTTCAGAACCTGAAAGAGAAGATATTGATGCGCAAGTAGATGAAACGCTTATAGTTGAATATTATTCTCGATAGAGAACAAGATGCTAGTCAGCTTATTCAAGATAAAAGTTAAGGAGGTGAATTAAATGTTGGACTTATCACAAATAGAAGTAGTTACAGAAAAAGAAACCACAGAATTTGGAAAATTTATAATCGAGCCGCTGGATCAAGGTTATGGTCACACTATCGGGAATTCGCTTCGTCGAGTACTTTTAAGTTCTCTTGCTGGGGCGGCAATAACTCAAGTAAAAATTTCACAGGCTAAGCATCAATTTTCATCTTTGCCTGGGATGACAGAGGATGTTGTCGAATTTATATTAAACTTAAAAAAAGTTAAACTCAAAATCTCAGGAGAGAAACCAGTTAAATTAACCTTAGACTTAAGGGGGCCTAAAGAAGTTAAAGCCAAAGATATCGAAAAGGCTGCTGGGGTGGAAATTACAAATGGGGATTTAGTTTTAGCCCACCTTTCTGATTCAAAAGCAAGATTGACCGTCCAAATGGTTGCGGAAAATGGCAGAGGATACTCACTTGCCACAGAGAGGGCCGCAGCCGAAATTGGAGTAATTCCAATTGATGCGAATTTCTCCCCAATTTCCAGTGTTAATTATAGCGTGGATTCTACCCGTGTTGGTCGAATAACCAATTATGATAAATTGACAATCGAATTAAAAACCGACGGCACAATTAAACCATCAGAGGCTTTAAAACAGGCTTCAAAAATATTGCAAGATCTCTTTATGATAATTTATCAACCACCGGCAAGTACAAAGAAAACAAAGCATGAAGAAACAGTTGCTTTAACTTCTGAAGTATTGAATACATCACTGGAGGAACTGGATTTACCAGTAAGACTTACCAACAGTCTTAAAGCAGGTAAAGTAGAAACAATTGGAGATTTTTTAACTAAAGACAGAAAAGAGCTTACCAAAATGAAGAATGTCGGACCTAAATCAATCGAGCTAGTTGAAGAGAAACTGAGAGAAAGAAGTATTGAGAAAAAGTGAGACATTTGGTATTCGGTAAAAGACTCTCAAGAGATACTGCAAGCAGAAAGGCTCTACTTGCAAATCTGGCAAATTCGCTAATTGAAGAAGGCAGGGTGACTACTACCCTTGCTAAGGCGAAGTTTGCAAGACCGTTTGTGGAAAAATTGGTAACTTATATTAAAAGCAATAAGTTATATAAAAAAAGAGAGCTGGCAGCTTTTTTAACTAAAAAAGCTTTTAGAAGGCTGCTTTTGGATATTACTCCAAAATTAAATGATAGAACTAGTGGTTACACCAGAATTATTAAATTAGGTCCCAGAAGGGGCGACTCTGCCCCGATGGCTAGAATTGAATTTCTTAACTGGGAGAAATCGAAAGCTTCACAAACTACACCTTCAAAAAAGAAAAATGGAAGACGTGTTAAAAATTTAAAAATTAATACAAAAAATAAGGAAGGGAACAAAGATGAAAAATGACCAAATAAATAGAAACTGGCATCTTATCGATGCAAAAAGAAAAGTTTTGGGAAGACTTGCCAGTGAAGCCGCTTATCTTTTAATGGGCAAAAATAAATCATCATATGTGCCATATCTTGATTCTGGAGATTATGTAGTGGTCATAAATGCCAAAGATGTTGTTCTGTCTGGAAAAAAAGAATTTCATAAAAAATACTATCATCATTCGCATTTTCCCGGAGGATTAAAAATAAAGACTGCCGCACAAATTAGGGAAGAAAATCCCCAAAAATTAATAAGAAATGCCATTACCGGAATGATGCCAAAAACAAAACTTGGCAAAATGATGCTTAAAAAACTTTTTGTCTATTCAGATAATAATTATCCTTATGCGAGCAAGTTTATAGCCACTGTCAGCACTACGCCTCAGCAACTAAAACATACCAGCTTGAAAGTTGCCAGAAAATGAAAAAGGAAAATCAAAAATCGGAGATTATTTCGGCGCATGGGCGCAGAAAAGAAGCCGTGGCCAGAGTAATGCTTTATAAGGGAGATGGGCAAATTTTGGTAAATGGACAGGCAATTAATCAATATTTCCCAAGTAAAGTTGCCAAGAGTTTATGGCAAAAGCCTTTTGTTCTGACAAAATCCCAAAATGATTACTGGGCAACCATTAAAGTTTCAGGTTCTGGAAAGAGCGGGCAACTGCTAGCGGTGGTTCATGGTTTGTCGCGGGCATTATCTAAAGCTAACTTGGAATTTAGACCGATTCTTAAAAGAGCTGGACTTTTAACAAGAGATCCCCGGGTTAAGGAAAGACGTAAATACGGCCTTGCCCAGAAGGCTAGAAAAGGTAAGCAATCACCTAGGAGGTGATTGCCCTGAGTCTATCGAAGGGCAGTCGCCCAGGCGGTAGCAAGTCCTCCCAAATTCGCACCTCGAACCGTGTACGAATAGTACTGAAATTTTCCTATTATTGTTGAGGTTCCGATGGCGGCGTTTGGTTTTGGCTATTAGCCGGATTTTGAGGATTCATAAATTGGCCATCACCAGATTGCGTTGGTTGATTAGCTGATTCGCTAGGTGATGTTGGCGGCGGTTGCTCTTTTTTCCCAAAAAGATTTTTGACAAGATCCAGAAAACCCATTTATTATATCTAAACCTTTTTATTCCCCGTTGTCAAATTTTTATTTTGTCGGGGTGGCCGGACTTGAACCGGCGACTTCCAGACCCCCAGCCTGGCGTTCTAGCCAACTGAACTACACCCCGTAAGTATTCGGTAATACATCAGACAAAGTGCTGATATACTCCGTTCGTCGAAATAAGCAAAGCTTGCGATCCTCGACTTCGTCCACGGGTCTAGGACTTCGCTTTAACGTTAACATACCATTTGGTACACGACTTTTTCGCTTAGTCATTCCTCCTCTTCAAATGCTAAAGCATTTGATTATAACTCCACAGAAAATTCTTGAATATTTTATCACCTCTTGTAATTTTGGCAAATCTGTAGTAAAACTAGTCGTGAAAATAACTGCTTTAAACAAAGTTTGATGAGTACCTCCGACGCCAAAAAACAAGCAATTTTAACTGCAATTTCCCAGATAGAAAAAGCCTACGGCAAAGGGGCCATCATGAAAATGGGGGAAGCGGTTGGTAAACTGGAGGCAGAAATTATTTCCACCGGATCTATTCCTGTAGATTTAGCTCTTGGAATCGGCGGTTTTCCAAGAGGAAGAATTATTGAAATATTCGGACCGGAAGCGTCAGGTAAAACTACACTGGCACTAGCAGTAATTGCCCAAGCCCAAAAAAATGGAGGATCGGCGGCACTTATTGATGTTGAGCATGCTCTTGACCCGTCTTGGGCTCAAACTGTTGGTGTTAATCTGGATGATTTACTAATTTCCCAGCCGGATACCGGAGAACAAGCTTTAGAAATAACAGAGACATTGATTCGATCCGGTGCAATTGATGTAATAGTTGTTGATTCTGTTGCAGCTTTAGTACCCCGGGCAGAAATAGAAGGAGAGATGGGAGATTCCATTATGGGGGTTCAGGCAAGATTAATGTCGCAGGCCTTAAGAAAACTAACTGGTGCGATTTCAAAATCAAAAACTGCGGCCGTTTTTACAAATCAATTACGGGAGAAAATTGGCGTGATGTTCGGCAATCCGGAAGTAACCCCCGGAGGCAGAGCGCTTAAATTTTACTCCTCAATCAGGTTGGATGTCAGAAAAATTGAAAATATTAAAGAAGGAGAAAAAGTAATTGGAACAAGACATAGGGTTAAGGTAGTTAAAAATAAATTAGCGCCGCCATTTCGGGTAGCCGAATTTGACATTATGTCAGATGAAGGGATTTCCAAAGAAGGCGGAATTTTGGATGTAGCATTGGAGCTTGGTTTAGTAACAAAGTCAGGGGCATTTTTTAGATGGAGTACAAAACTAATCGGTCAAGGTAGGGAAAGTGCCAAAGCCTACTTCAATGAACATAAAAAGGATTATACTGCTCTTGAAAAAGAAATTTGGAACAAAGTAAAAAAAGGAATTCCACAAAAGTCCAAAAAAGTTACTGATTCAGAAAGCGAAAGCGACGAAATCTTAGAAGAAATAGCTGTTGCTTAAGTGCCCCTTATTACTTCGATAGAACCCCAGAAAAAGAAAGTTAACCGCTTCAATATTTATTTGGATGGGGTTTTTGGTATTGGAATTGATGCCGAAATTCTTCTAAAAAACAATTTAAAAGTTGGCCAGAACTTATCAGAAAAACAGATAAGTGAATTAATCTCAAAAGAAGAATTATCAAAACTTACGGATAAAACTCTGCATTTTTTATCTTTTAGGCCGCGTAGTGAAAGAGAAACATTCCAGTATTTATCTAAAAAAATCGCAAAATCTCAAAATATCACTTTTAGGCAAGCACAGGAAAGCCATATCGTTAAAAGTATTGTTGAAAAACTAAAAAAATATAATTATTTAGATGATAGTGAATTTGCAAAATGGTGGGTGCACTCTCGAATAAGATCAAATCCTAAGGGAACCATCGTCCTTAAAAGAGAACTAATAAATAGGGGAATCACAAAAGAAATCATAGATCTTGTTTTGTCAAAATATCAAAATCAAACTGCAATTGCCCAAAAAGCCCTTCAAAAGAAATTAAAATCGTGGAAAAATCTTTCTGAGCAAGATTTTAAAAAAAAGGTCTATTCTTATCTTATAACTCGCGGTTTCGACTTTGAAACAATTAAAGAAGTGTTTGCAAATTTTGCAAAAAAGCGATAAAATTGTTTCTTGAAAGTAGCCAAATAGAGGGTTGTTTACTTAAAGTGTTATGGAGTATTTTGCAAACTCTTGCTTCTTAAAACTTAACAAATAACCGCTTGCCAAAACGGCAAGCCTTCTTTTGGCACACTTTCCACAATATAAATGGCTAATTTTGACAAATCACCTAAAAAAGTTGTTGTGTCCGTGGGCGGGCAGGCTCATACAGATGATGTTAGATCAACAGCCAGAGAAATCATTCAGGATGCCAGAGATGAAGCTTTTAGGATTAAAAAGTCTGCAGAGGAAGAAACAAGAAAAATTCGCCAAGAGTCTCTTGATATTGAGAAAAGAATCGTCCAAAAAGCAGAACTTTTAGAATCAAGACTTTCGCAGGTAGAAAAGTCTGAAAAAGATACAGGATCTTTAAGAGAAGCGCTCACAAGACAAGAACAAGAACTTTCTAAGATCAGATCAGAGTTAATCAGTAAACTTGAAAAAATCACCTCCCTAACGGCCGAAGAAGCCAAAAAAATCATTCTGGAAAACCTCGAGGAACAGCTTAAAAATGAGATTGCTAAAAAAATTAAGGAAGCGGAAGAAAAAGTTAGGGTACAGAAAGATATTAAATCACGGGAAATATTAGTTAACGCCATGGCAGCCGGTGCTACTGACTGGGTCGCCGAATATACAGTTTCTACAATCAAATTAGAGTCAGATGAAATTAAAGGCAGAATTATTGGTAAGGAAGGAAGAAACATTCGTGCCTTTGAACTGGCAACCGGGGTTGACGTTGAACTGGACAGTGACACGCCTAATGAAGTAAGGCTTTCATCCTTTGATTCTGTAAGGCGTGAGATTGCCAGAATTGCTTTGGAGGATTTAGTTAAAGATGCCAGAATTCAGCCGACCAGAATCGAACAGTTGGTAGAAAAAGCAAAGAACCAGGTTGCTTTGGACATGTCCGAAACCGGCAGACGTGCGGCTTATTCCTTGGGATTATACAACCTGCCGCAGGAGGCGATGGATGCCTTAGGAAGGTTAAAGTTTAGGTATTCTTATGGACAAAACCAGCTGATTGCTGCCATCGAAACAGGAAAAATTGCCAAGAAAATAGCTCAAGAGATTGGAGCCAACGACGTAGTTTGTGCTACCGGAGGCCTTTTTCATGATATTGGTAAAACCCAAATTGAAAAAGAAGGGACTCACGTACAACTTGGTGTAGAACTGGCTAAAAAATGGAATTTCCCCAAAGAAGTCGTAAACTGTATTGCCCAGCACCATGAGGATGAACCATTCACCTCGCAAGAATCAGTAATAGTTCACGTCGCAGATGCTGTTTCAGGTGCAAGACCAGGTGCAAGACATGAACCGGTTGAAGATTACGTTAAAAGATTAACAGACATTGAGAAAATTGCTAATAGTTTTAGCGGTGTTGATAAGGCATTTGCTATTCAAGCGGGACGGGAAATTCGGGTCATAGTTAACCCAAGTGCGGTAGATGATGCCGGTATAGTTAAACTCTCACACGATATCAGCTCGCGCCTGGAAAAGGAGCTGACCTACCCCGGCCAGATTACCGTAACGGTTATTAGAGAAACTAGGGCAGTTGATATTGCCAAATAAAGTTTGGGTTCCACACCCAACTTCATCCTGAGCAAACAAAGTGAGTCGAAGGATTTCGCATAGATTAATTCGCATTTGACCAATTGAGTTGTATTGGATATAATCCATTTCGTCGGAATACTTTAGAAATCAATGACCAAAAACGAACTAGTTGAAAGGGTAGCCAAAAAAGTCGGGCTTACCAAAAAGGCAGCATTTGAAACTGTCAATGCAGTTTTTGGAAATATTCGCGATGCATTGGCCAAAGGTGATAAGGTAGTAGTTTCAGGTTTCGGGACATTTAAAATTAGACAAAGAGCAACCCGTACCGGCAGAAATCCTCAAACAGGTTCCTCAATTAAAATAGCCGGGCATAAACTTCCCGGTTTCACCGCAGGCAAAGCCCTCAAAAGATTTATTAAATAATGGAGAAAAGTGACAATTAGCGGCTTTTCTTCCTAACTCGCCCCGCAAGAATCCTAAGTCCGGTTGCCGAATAGGCAACATCTAAATTTTCGGCAGACACTTCTTGATTTTCAGAACTATTGCTCACAGCACTCTGGGAAATATTGTCACTGACCAGTATTGGGCCTAAGATGTCCTCATCAGAAACGTCAACAACCGTTCCAGTTGCCTCGGTTGCTCGACGCAGAGAGTCGAGAGTCGATGCGATATACTCGTCAGAGCTGGTGGTAACTTCCGATTTTCCCGGAAGTATTTCTTTCTCTTTCTGCTCAGGCATAAAAAAGGCCCTTTCAGGTGTCTAGAATATACTTCTTTTATGGGTAAAAGTCAACCGAGTCTGACTCGGTTAAGGAAAGTTACAATCGGGGTCAATTTAATCTATTTCAAGTCTTATTCTTACAATTTGGCCAATAGATTGCAAAATCGTCGCAAACCTATTAAAAGGCGTATCAAATTTTCCAAGGTCCAAATCACCATCTACATATTTTGGATATCTTAAAGAAGCGACTATTGCTTGTTTTGATATTGACTCAACTACATGCTGGTCAGCAACACTTTTAGCTTCCCGCAAGCATTCCAAAGCCGCTGTCATGTGAGGAAAACTTTGCTTCAGTCTGGCAAGGCCGGCAAGAACAATAGCTTCTTCGACTGCCAATTCCAAACTTGCTTCAATTTTATCTGGATCTGTTCGCCAGTTTTTCGGCTGTTGAATCTGATCAAGCTGATTAATTATCAGACGATGAGCGCACTCTAGCCTCCCTACCTGTGCCTCTTTACTCATAGACCGATAGTTTATATAAATACTAAAAATAAATCAAATCAGTACACTTCCAATTTAGTCGTGATAAGATATTTTTGTGGAAAAACGTGACAGTTTTATTAAGCATCAACTGGTAAGTTTTTCGTATGCAATCGAAGGCATTGTTTATAGCTACAAAAAAGGAACACACTTTAAAATCCACATAATTGCAGCAGTCATTGTTGTTATTTTAGGTTTTGTTTACTCAATCAGCTCGTTAGAATGGTTAATAGTCGTATTGATTTCCTCGTCCGTTATTGCTGCAGAGGCTATCAATACTGCTATTGAAGAAACTTGTGATGTTCTTCACCCAGAACATCATCCAGGAGCAAAACTTGCCAAACACTGTGCAGCCGGTGGGGTTCTGATACTATCAATAGCCGCGTTATTGATAGGAATTATTATTTTTACCCCAAAAATTTTAGGTTAATTTTCTTCTTGTGTTAAAATTCCATACTGATGCAGGACAGTTTCTTTATTAAGACCTTCGGTTGCCAGCAAAATTTAGCAGATAGCCAGCGTATCGCGAGCTATTATTTAGCTCGCGGTTTTAAGATAGCAAAGAGCATAAAGTCTGCCTCAGAAATAGTCATCAACACCTGCATGGTAAGGCAATCGGCAGAGGATCGAGTTACGGGTCTTGTTAAAAACATTGTTAAAAATTCAACTCTCCGAGCCAGAGGCTCTCTGAGCCGGCGGCCCAAAATTGTCATCACCGGCTGTATGGTTGGAATGGCAACAAGGGAT
>Ga0155616_108_pt2 | contig 42764 bp, 44 predicted proteins | sample RifCSPhighO2_12_FD_107273 | JGI IMG/M metagenome (GOLD analysis project Ga0155616, IMG submission 107273) | Candidatus Curtissbacteria bacterium RIFCSPHIGHO2_12_FULL_41_17
GAGTCCCTGTGCCCCCACCGAGTCAAGCTCGGCTCAATAGTACTCCAAGTAGTTTGGTAAATTAGTGTATAATTTCACTATGAAGACATATATTACATCTAATCCGAAAATAATGAATGGTGCTCCTGTAATATCAGAAACTAGGGTACCTATTGTTAAAATACTCTACCTACTTAAGGAAGGATTTACTCTTAAGGAGGTAAGTAAGCAATATCCTCATGTCGGTATTCAAAAACTTAAAGGCGCAATTAATGAACTAGCTCACAAAGTGGAATCTAAACCCTATGCCACGCAAGTTTCACAAGCACAAACTGCTGCTTGATGAAGGATTCCCAATCCGTTCCTATTTACCCATCTCAAACAGACGCTTTGATCTCAAACATATTTCCGCCGATCTTAAACAAAGCGGTTTGTCGGATGAAGAAATTCATAAACTTGCCGCAGAGCAGGGAAGAATTGTCATTACATTGAACATTAGGGATTTTAAACCGCTTGCTCCATTGCACAAAAATACTGGTGTCATCGGAGTATCAGCAGTTTTACCGTTTGATCAAGTTGATAAGAAACTTGACTCGCTGCTCTCTAAATCTTCCCCGAAGCAGTTTTTAGGTAAGCTGATAATCATTAGCGGAGAATCAAAGAGTTAAATAATTTTTGAAGCAGGGAATTAAGCTGCCTTTGGAAGATAAAAGTCCGCTCTAAATCTGGGATCGTAAGCCTGCCGTGAAATTCTGGTAAACGGAGTCAGTTGAATTTTGCCTTCAACTACAGCGGGCATAGTTACATCTCTCAGCCCATGAAGTACTTGTTTGTTAAATTCAGCTTCTTTAAGTGCATTAGTCCAGAATGATGCGAAATCGGGGCTTTTGTACATTTCTATCAGGACTTCTCTATACCAATCATCTCTTATATCAAAAGGAGTGTCTGCTACAAAATAGGTAAGATGGTTTTGTAATTGTTCGTCCCAGCCAGGAATTTCTCTAAGTGTTCTATCGAATAACACTTCCAACCATTGATGTCTCTTTCGCCTGATATCTGAGGCGAAGGGGAAAATGGCCCTTGCTCCTGAATTGGCATTTAATAGCATGCCTGTGAAATCTCTAAAAATTACTGGCCTATCAATGTCTGCACAAAATCCTTCTGTCTGCTGAGTCCACTCATCACGTTCTGCCTCTGTAGGAGGAATGCCTGCTAAAAAGCATCCTTGTGCAGTATCTTTATCTGCAAGCTGGAGTACTCCAAAAAGCTGTCCAAGTTCCCTTCTGGTTGGCTTTACTTTCTCTCGCTCAATGTCGCTTAAATGCCAAGGCTCCCAGCCTAGCATGTTGCAAACATCAGTCTGAGTTAATTTTAATTCTATTGATCTTCATTGCCACACAAGCGTTCCAACACCTATTGGTCTTTCCACAAGTGCGATTATACAAATTATAGACTCGATAAGTAAAATTCGATCGAGTTTCTAATTGTTAAATTGTTTGGTAAACTCTCATCATATCGGTGCACAGGTTGTTCCATTCCAAGGACTGTGCCCCACCGAGTCAGACTCGGCAAGTCGCGTTCGACGCGACACTTTTTTTATGAATTGGGTAGATTTAATAATAATATTAATTGCGATTATTTTTGCGCTTGAAGGACAAAGACGAGGTTTTTTTGTCCAGATAGCCGATCTTGTTGGATTTTTATTTTCTCTGATACTTGCTTTAACTTTTTATCCTCAAGCCGCCCAATTTATAATTAAAATCTTCAATTTGCCAAAAATTGCCGCCAATCCTGTCGGATTTTTACTGGTTTGGCTAATCACCGAAACATTATTTTTCTCGGTTTTCGGGGGGTTAATTTCAAAATTTATAGCAAGGTTTTCAACATCAAAAGTCAACCGGCTGTTTGGGTTTATTCCGTCAACCGTAAATACTCTTCTTTTTATGTCATTTGTGCTTCTATTCGCAGTTTCTTTGCCGATAAGGCCGGATATAAAAAAGGATGTTTTTGATTCAAAAATCGGATCATTCTTAGTCGATAAGGCAACAGTTTTAGAGCGGCCCTTTAACAGTATCTTCGGTCCGATTGCCAAACAGGGCCTGACTTTCTTAACAATCAGACCGGATGAAAAAGGTTCGATTCCTCTTGAATTTACCCAGAAAGAGTTAACAGTCGATTATCAAAGCGAAAAAGCGATGCTTGAGTTTGTTAATAAAGAAAGGGTAAACAGGGGAATTGCCCCTTTAGTTTGGAACGAAGGACTGGCTAACGTCGGACGCGCTCACTCTAAGGACATGTTTGAAAGAGGCTACTTTTCTCATTATTCACCCGAAGGGAGGGATGTAGGGGACAGATTAGAGGAAGCGGGGATTGATTATTCATTCGCCGGCGAAAATTTAGCGCTGGCCCCAAATGTTGACAGAGCCAATACCGGGCTTATCAACAGCGAGGGTCATAGACGCAACATTCTGGATCCTGCTTTCAAAAAGCTCGGCATTGGCGCCATCGACGGAGGAATCTACGGCAAAATGTTTACGCAGGTCTTTACAAATTAATTTGTGAAGATCCCGAGTGCAATCGAGGGATCATGCTTACATTAGCAAACCCTGAGCACTTCGATTAACTCACTGTAAACTTGTCGAAGGGTTCACACAGGTTTTTACTAATTAACGTCTATCGAGAAGCTGTCCGATTAAGCACCCCACCTATAACCCAGGTCTGGGGATTACAAGCTACGGGAACCCCGTTTTCTCGGTAAGGAAAGACATTATTCTGGTCATCGACCTCGCTTAATTCTGGGAATCCCAGTTCACTTGAAGTTCGATAGACACAGTCATCAAAAACGACGGCCTCTTGGGTCAAACCGTATCTCTCACAGCCAGCTGCCGCAATTGCCGCAAGCTGAAACCAAACATTGCCGTTTTGATATTCGCCAGGATCATACTTAGTCGAGTGGCGACTTCTAGTTCTTAAACCCCACATGGTTAAAAGATCCGGCTGCACTAATCTCGCGACTACTCTTTCGGCCCTTTGGCTATCAGGAATTCCTACCCAAAGCGGAAAGACCGAATCACTAGTTTGGATGCTAATTGGCTTTTTGGCGGCATCAATTGCTGGCGCATATAATCCAAAATCTTCTATCCAGAATAATTTGTTGATGAGTCTCCTTCTTTCCAGAGCTCTTTCTCGAAGCATTTGAGCCATGCGCAAATTGCCTTTTGACTCATAAAGATCGGCGCTCAAAATATCTGAAAGATAAGCAAAGGAATTAACATCAAGAGTAGCTACAGGGTCAAGCGGCATTCTTCCCTGCTCGTCGACAAGTGAAGTTTCTGAATCTTTCCACCACTGATTATGAGGACCCTCGATTAAAAGATCGCCATCGATATCGCCCTCTTCGGCTAACCATCTGACAGAAGCTTCTAAATTCGACCAAAGTTTGTCTCTAAAGGTCCAATCTCCTGTTAGAAGCACATACCTTGAAAATAGAGAATTCCACAATCCGTTAACGTCGCGGGCCCAGTAGGTAATCATTTCGAGATGGCCATTAATCTCAATGACAGGACCGCCATTTCTTTTTATTTCTGCTAGCCTTTCCTGATTAGATGTTTCACCATGCATCTCATGAGGCATTTCACAGGGGGTCTCGCAAGTTGTGGGGTCATATTTCATACCCTGGTGTCGAGCTGAAGTTTCAAGACTGGTTTTGATTCCTTCCAAAATTATTGGCAACTCGCCATTTTGAGGTTTCTCAAGAGCTAAAAGCCCAAAAGTGCAGTAGTCGCGGGTAAAGATGGCATTGCGAAATCTGCCTTCAGCGCTTGCTGGGTAGCCTTCTTCCGTAACTAGACCAGGAAGCTGTTTAACCGCTTGTTGTCTAATCCGCTCTATAACTTCAGGGCTGGCCATAATATTATTATAGGCCTAATTATATCACTTTTACTGATAAAAATCACTGCTACGGGTCTAAAAAAAGAGCGCAGCCTTTCTTGATTGCGTTCTTTTCAAGGAAATGGCAGCTTTCCCCCTCACAATTCAACTTTACCAAGTGTACAGTCAATGTCAACCCCTAAATGATATAGTTACCCTTCTAAGGAGTCTCCTTGAAAGGTAGAGAGAATTTGAGTCTGTAACTTTTTAGCCCGCCAATTTATTGGTTGCGCAAGAAATTTCCTAATCGAAATTTCTTTAGTCATCGCAAGAAGTATTAATCTTGCTTATATTCTAGCTGATACTTTTTATCCCCGAAATAGCCTGTAACCTCTGGCCTGATTATCTCCATACCTAAAAGTTGGCAGGGGAAGATTGTATAGTCACCGAAGCGCTGATTGATAAGATCAATTGTTGATGTTAATTCTTGCCGGCGTCGGTCAGCAGGGAAAAGGGGAGTGGGTAAATAGTTGGTTTTAGTGAGCATTCCTAAAGTTACACCGCAAAAACGTACATATTCTCCAAACCAATCCTTGATTATATTGCAGCAAATATCAAAAAGTGTTTTCCCGTCGCAGATATAGGTTTTTAGGGTCCTGTGCCCATAGAATGAATCTCCCCCGCCTGCAAACGCCTGAGCATAGCGATGGCGGGCAGGCCCGCCGCGAAGACCAAATCCGATATATCTGCCAGCCATACCCATTCGCCGCGCTTTGGCGCTTGCTTCTTCACAAAGATTTCTAATAAGTCTTTTGATTTCATCCTTTCTGTACAAATTGCGGTGAGTTGTGTAAGTTCTACTAACACTTTTGGCATCGGCTATTTCAAAATAAGAAAATACCGGTGAGTTATCAATTCCACGACTTATATTATAAAGATGCATCGACCAAAAGGGCCCAAATTCGCGCCTTAAGAACTCAGGGCTTTTTGCCCTTATTTTGGCAAAAGAAGAAAGACCTTGCGCCATTAAATGATTGTATAAACCCCAGCCAAGGCCACAGACATCCATAAGATTGGTATCGTTTAAGATATCAAGGGCTATTGCCCTATCTATTACAAAAAGTCCATCGGCTTTAATTTTTGACGAGGCCAGTTTAGCCAAAAGCTTATTTTCGGAAATACCCACAGAACAACTCATATAATCACCAATTTCATTCCGTAAACGGTCCTTAATGGCCAGTGCAATGTTCACGGCTCCGCCAAAAAATTTTTCGGTTTCTGTTACATCAATAAAACACTCATCTAGCGAAAACACTTCGCACATTGGGGAGTAGGTTTTGCAGATTTTTATAAAACGGTAGGTTATATCTTCGTATTTTTCAAAATCTGCCGGTACTAAAATTATGCCAGGAGAAAGTTTTTTAGCTTCGGCAACAGCCATTCCGGTTTTAATCCCCAGCTTCTTGGCCTCAATTGATGTTGCAATTAAACAACTTCTGCTGACTGCTTTAATAATCCCCACACACTTATTGCGAAGAGCAGGATTAGCCTGCTGCTCAGCCGTTGCAAAAAAACTGTTTAAATCGACATGAAGGATAACGCGCTGATCGTTCATCGTCTATCGCAAATCGTTTGTTTACGCAGGTAGTACTTTTTTTAATTTCCACGAGTAATTATTGCTGTTATATTCCAATTCAAAATTGGCACCTTCGCTTGCACAGACTAAGCTTACTAATTTTAGCTGACCAACTTGTTTGCTACTTGAGAAAATAACTTTCTCTAGTTTTATTAAGCGTCTTCGCCAAGAGATAGCAAGGGGAAAAATACCATTATCGAAAAATGCCCATACTTTTATTGGTTCGTTAACTTGCGTTTCATAACTCATTGCAACCTGATTTTATCCGAATAAAACCCGAATGTCAACGCCTATTTGCCAAATATGATCTCAACCTGCTAACCTAACAACCTAGCATATGTTTCCAATACGAGACACCAGAAATTCCGGCAAATTCCCAATTGTTAACCTAATACTTATAGGTTTCAATATTTATGTTTTTATTCTGGAGCTGTTTTCGCCCAATATTGAAGTATTCATTGCCCAATACAGTTTAATCCCACAAAATGTAAATTTTTTTAATATTCAAACACTTAAACCTTTTGTTACTTCAATGTTTTTGCATGCGGGATTTTTACACATTCTTTCCAATATGTGGTTTTTATGGATATTTGGGGATAATGTTGAGGCGGCGATTGGCCATATTAAATATTTAATCTTTTTTATTTTTTGCGGTGTAGCCGCCAGTTTTATTCAGTATCTATTTATCGCGAATTCTACTCTGCCAATGATTGGTGCCTCTGGTGCAATTGCGGGCGTTCTCGGAGCCTACCTGAAACTTTTTCCCAAAAATAAGGTTGATACGATTATTCCAATTTTCGGTCTGCCGTTTTTTATCGCACTTCCGGCATATTTTATGCTTATCTACTGGTTCGTAATTCAAGCATTTAATGGTGTGGCTTCAATTATTGTAGCAACAGCGTCTGTAGGTGGTGTCGCTTACCTTGCACACGCGGGCGGTTTCTTGACAGGATTTTTAGTTTCTCGTTCACTGGTCTGGCAAAGACTTGGTAGATAACTTACAATCAAATGGAAAGTCAATGTTTGCCAGATCCTACAAGTATTATCTTAATATACTGGAAAAAAGCTCAAAAGCTTCACCGGTACAAAAATTCATACTTATTATTGTCGCAGCATTTTTTATATTAATAGGTATTTTTTCATCATCGCTTTACTACCTATACCAAAAGGAAGCACCTATAAGAACACAAGGTCAATATCTTGAGCTTGCCAACGGCGGCTTTAATGCTATTGAGCAGTCACTCGGTGAAATACTTTCTTCATATCAGGTTGCAGGCGCAAAAGCTCAAATTATTGATACGTCCAAGGAATCATCGCCTTCGGCTTCAGGTTATTTTGTTTCGCTTGACGATGTACAAAAGATAATGTCAAGTCTTGAGAAGGTAAAATCTGACATTGATTATCAAAAAGGCCATCTGCAAGAACAAAAAACTCCGCAAAAATACACAGGGCTTCACAATGATTTATTAAATTTTTATGCGCAGACTGGCACTCTTTTAAGTAGCCTTGCAGATGACCAAAAATTTTTAAAAGACATGCTAATGGCTTTAGGACCCGATTTTTATTTGCCGGTGCTCACCAATCAAAAACTTTGGACTAATGGCAATAAAGATGAGATTATTAATTATTATGAAAAAAATAAATCCCTTGCCAACGTGTCCTTTACCAATCTTTCCAAAACATCGCCAGCTGCCAAATTCAAACCCTTTTATGATGCCCAAATAGCCTATTTTGAGGTGGTAGTTAAAGTTTCAGACAATATCATAAGTACCCTAAAGCAAAATGATACAGTCGACAAGGATGCGGCTACTCAACTGGAAAAAGCCTACCAAATATTGATAGGAGCCCAAAGAGAAAATGAAAAATATGCAGACAAGTTAACAGAAGAAAAACTTAAAATATTCGACCTTAAAAAGAATCTGCAGGATTTTTCTCCCGTTAGTCTTCCTCAAAACTCTTTAAGAACAGCTCTTAACGATCATTTAACGAACCAACCCCAACCCAAGTTTGACAAAATTCCAAATTTTATAAAAAGATTTTTATGATTTAAGACTCCTTCTTTTTTGGAGGGTTTACAAACTACACATTAACTTTGTTAAAATTAATACAAAGGAGGATAAATATGGATCCAAACGATCAAAACACCGATGACCAAAATCAAAATGATTCTGCCGATTCTGGTCAAGGAGTAAATGTTGGACAGGACCAACCAAGTGATCAGGCTCAAACACCACCACAACAACCAGAGCCTTCTCCTGAAGGGGATGCCCCGGAGGCAGCTCCGCTACCTCCAGTAGCGGAAGATCAGCCGCAAGGAGAGAGTCAGACGGGCACAGTGCCGGAAGAGCCAAAAGACAGCCAGTAGGATAATTCCCAATAGTAAAAAATATTACATGTCCGTTTTGGTTGACAGGGAAACGGATAAATTCATATGCTTAAGTGAAGCCAGAAAAATTTAGGCAGGATTTGTGACTCTTAAAACATTTAAAAATCAGCTTGCTGTAAGTTTAATAATAGTTTCTTTTATTCTCTATAGTTTTGGGTTGTTTATTGGTGGGCGTATTTCGCAAAGATTCAGCCTAAATTATTTTAAAAAAGCAAAAATACAAAATAAAATTGTCCAGCCCATTCAAACTAATTTACCCTACAGTGACAATCAATCGTCAAATGTTATCTCGTCGTATGTCAAGCTTTGTTCAAATACTTTTTACTCATTTGAAGTATCTTACCCTAAAGATTGGTTTACTACCTACAACTCTGAAGGCCAAAAATGTACTTATTTTGCGCCGTATTCTTTCGTAATTCCGCAAAACTTGGACTTGCCATTTGTCCCTATACAAATAGAAGTAATTCCCAGCGCGAAGTGGCTTGAAACTGTCAAGTTTCATCAAAACCCCAATGATTTTCAAAATGTGCTGTCTAGCCAAAATATGCAAATAAATGATAAGTCAGCGGTATTGGTAAAAGCAGAAACTACCGGTAATGGCTCAATGCAAAAAGGGCTGGTGATTTCGTCCTATTTAATTTTCAACAGCAGTAACCCCGTTATACTTTCTTATCACCAAACTGACCAAAAAGAGAATACAAAATTGTATGAAGATATTCTTGCACAAATGGCCAATACCCTAAACTTTTTTTGAAGACTAAAGAAAAGGCCTCTCTTGCGAGAAGCCCTTTCAAGTTGCCTATCTTGCGATAAGCATCGATATTTATACAACTAAAATAAAAGTCTGTCAACCCCCCAAATTAAGGCTGAGATGATATACTGAAACAAAATTGAATGAAAGTCGTTGAAGGGAAAAAGGTTTATACGGTATTAGAAGTTAATTATTTTGCAAAAATGACTTTGGAGGAAATGGCTTTCTGGGTTGAGGGGGAAATTACAAGCGCACGACAAAATTCTTCTTACAATTTTTTCTACTTAACCTTAAAAGACGAAAACGCAATTCTTCCGGCTATTGCAGATGCCCAAGTTCTAAATCAATTACCAGAACCGTTTGTTGGCCAAAAAGTTCTTGCTTTTGGACACCTTAGTCTTTATGAGCCAAGAGCTCAGTATCAACTTCGTATTTCGCAACTTGAAGTTTACGGTGAAGGCCTTTTGCAAAAACAACTCGATCAACTAATTTCAAAGCTAAGAGCAGAGGGGTTGTTTGATTCTCGATATAAAAAACCCATACCTCCCTATCCCAAAAAAATTTGTGTTGTAACTTCATATGGCTCGGATGCGTGGAATGATTTCAAAACCCACACGACTGATAAATTTCCTATTATTGAATTTTTTACGGCAGATGTTCGGGTTCAGGGGTCTGAAGCAGCACCACAACTTTTAAGACTTTTGCCCAAAGTAGATAAAAAGGGCTTTGATGTAATTATTATTACGCGAGGTGGTGGATCCATTGAAGATCTTGCTGCCTTCAATGATGAAACGGTCGCCAGATGTATTTTTAAAATGAAAACACCCATAATTGTTGCGATCGGCCATGAAGCAAACGAGTCGCTTGCAGAATGGGTTGCCGATAAACGTGCATCTACCCCGACGGATGCTGCCCACATCGTAACAAGTGCTTATGGCAAAATTTTCGAAGTACTTGAAAAATATGAGCTAAAACTAAATAGCAAAAGTGACACTTATTTTACCCGAAACTTGCAAAGGCTTGATTACCTTTACATTAAACTTGAGCAGGTGAAGCTAAGTTTTAAGGATCTGCCAGCAAGATTATCTACCATAAAGGAATCTCTCAGGCGCCATGAAAGGTATTTGATCGCTGATGCACAAGCAAGAGTTAAAGAACTTTTTGAAAGTCTTGAAAGAAAAATAAAAGTTACAATTGACAGTCAACAAAAAGGGCTAATAGTGCTAAATAAATCACTGACTATTCTTTCACCTAAAAATACTCTTGGCCGGGGATATTCCATTACATTCGACACTCAAGGTAAAATTATTAGAAATATTGATTCTGTTGTTGTTGGCCAAATGGTTGGAGTAAAATTAACAGACGGACTAATTAAATCAAAAGTTATTTTTAAAATTAAAAATGAGCAAAAATTCGAAAGACCTTAATTTCACAAAAGCCCTAAAACGGCTTGAGGAAATTGTCGAAACCTTAGAAGACCCCAACATGGACTTGGAAGAAGGATTAAAACTTTTGGAAGAAGGGGTTAAACTGCATAAGTTTTGCAAGAGTAAATTGACTGAGGCTAATATAAAGATAAGCAGCATTTTAAAAGATGGAGATTTTTCCAAAAAGGGGGTGAACTAACATTAAAGACAAAAAAATTGGAGTGGTAACTCACTTTTATGACAAAATCGGTGTTGCCGTAGTTAAATTGAAAAACGCTGACCTTAAAGTGGGCGACAAAATTAAGCTTGTAAGCTCAGACGGATCAGAGTTTACTCAGAAGGTTGAGTCTATGCAAATCGAGCATGCCGAAATTGAAATTGCCAAATCTGGCGACGAGTTCGGCCTTAAAGTAGATAAGAGCGTCAAGCCAAAAACAGAAATATTCAAAATTTCATGATCTATATACTTCACGGGGAAGATACGCTCGCCTCATATAACTATCTTGTTAAAAGAGTAGAAAAATACCAAAACGATTACAAAATTAAATTGGCCGATAAAAATACAACGGCAGATTTTAATGTAGCTGTTGGCAATCTCGATATATTTGCAAAACAAAAAATATTAGTCTGTGAAAATTTTATATCCGCAAACAAGGTAAAGACCAAAGATCTTCAAAATATTCCAGCAAATCTTCTGGTAATTTTTTGGGAACAGACCCAGCTTGCATCTTCAAAAATTAGTTCATTTAAAAAATTTGCCCAAATAGAAAACTTCAAGCCCAGATCATATTTATATTCCTTCCTGGATTCTCTTTCACCCAACCCTACAAGGGCCCTGAAATACTTTTTTAGTATGGAGGAATCTTCAAGTGGCGGTATTCTGTGGCACCTGGCAAACAGAACATTACTTATGATACTGGCAAAAAAAAATTTATCGCAAGATATAATCCAAACTCTAATTGGCAGAAGACTTGAAAAATGGCAGTGGGATAAAGTCAGGCAGCAAGCAAACCAATTTACTGATAACAACCTGATACCCTTATATAACGGAATAATTAAATTGGATTTTATAATTAAATCGGGTCAAACTGCTTTTAAAGAAAAAGAATTAATCCCTATTCTGCTTTTAAAATATTTGAGGGGTTAAAATGATACAATTAAATTACAATCCTGCCCAAACAGCTAGAATTGGCAGGTAAATATGAATTTCTATGCAGGATATAGTATTGTTTTCAGACGTAGACAAAAATGACTTAAATCTTGTCGGCGGCAAAGGAGCTAATCTTGGAGAACTCTATCGACATAAAATTCCCGTTCCTGATGGATTTATAGTTACTTCCCAAGTTTATTTTAATTTTTTAAAAAGTTCTGGTGCGCTTGACAGAATCAGGGGAATTCTTTATGGGCTTGACGTTAATGACCCAATTTCACTTGAGGCAAAAGCAAATGCCTGCAAAAATGAAATTAAAAAAATTCATCTTAGCAAGAAGCTAGTCAAAAATATTGTCAGACATTACCAAGATCTGGTAGCAAAGGGCAATTTCGATGTTGCTGTCAGATCTTCTGCCACTGCCGAAGATTTACCTGGGGCATCTTTTGCTGGACAGCAGTCTACATTTTTAAATATAAGGGGAGAAAAAAATTTAATCAAAGCGATATTAGATGCCTGGGCTTCGTTATTTGAAGCAAGGGCGATTTTTTACAGAAGCCAACAAAATTTTGACCATTTTAAAGTTGGAATTGCTATCCCCGTTCAACAAATGGTTCAGTCCGAGGTTTCCGGAGTTATGTTCACCATTGATCCGGTAACCCAAGATAAGGGAAAGATCGTAATTGAAGCAGTTTTCGGTCTTGGGGAAATGATAGTTAGCGGCCAAATAACACCGGATCATTATGAAGTAGATAAAAAAAAGTTCACAATTTTAATCAGAAATATTTCACTACAAAACGAACAATTAGTCAGGGCAAAAAATGGCAATAAACTCATTAAAATCGCCAAACCATACAGAGAAAGTCAAAAAATTGCTGATGAAGTAATCATAAAGCTTGCCAAACTTGGCGCAAAAATAGAGGATCACTATTATTTCCCGCAAGACATTGAATGGGCCTTTCAAAATGGCAAGATATATATTGTTCAGACTAGGCCTGTTACCGCTTTAAAAAAAGCTCCGGTAGAAAGTACTGCCGATTTTAAGGAAGCAAATTTAAAACCTATTCTATCGGGTGCGCCGGCTTCGCCGGTTATCGCTTGGGGCAAAGTGGTTATAGTTAAAACTCCCAAAGAATTATTTAAAGTACAAAAAGGGGATGTCTTGGTAACACCAATGACAAATCCCGATTATGTGACTGCAATGAGAAGGGCAGTTGCCATAATAACTGATCGAGGCGGTCGAACCTCCCACGCGGCAATTGTTTCAAGAGAATTGGGAATTGCCTGTGTTGTTGGTACCGGCAATGCGACCAAAAAACTTCAAAATGGCATGCTTGTTACAGTTGATGGCTCAAAAGGATTGATTTTTAAAGGACAGATATTATCTACCCATAAGAAACTTGAGCGGGCCGCAGCAATTAATAAAAGGGAGTATCTCAAGACTGCAACTAAATTATATGTAAATTTAGCAGAACCCGAACTTGCTGCAGAGACAGCCTCAAAAAATATCGATGGTGTTGGACTATTGCGCGCAGAATTTATGCTGGCTGAAATTGGAACTCACCCAAAACAATTTATTTTCGAAAAGCGTCAGGATGATTTTATCGAAAGACTTACACACAACCTTTGTATTTTTGGCAAAGCTTTTGGCAGACGGCCGGTAATTTACAGAGCAAGTGATTTAAAATCCAATGAGTACAGAAATTTAAAAGGCGGAGACAAATTCGAACCATTAGAATCAAATCCTATGCTGGGCTATCGAGGTGCATTTCGTTATATAAAAGATCCTGATGTTTTTAAATTGGAACTTGCTGCTATTAAATCAGCCAGGATTAAATATCCAAACATTCATTTAATGATACCGTATGTCCGAAACGTCAATGAACTTAGAATAGTCAGAGAAGTTGTTGATCAGGTAGGCTTGTTTAAAGATAAAGCATTTAAATTCTGGATGATGGTAGAAATTCCGTCGAATGTTATTTTACTCGAGGACTTTATTAACGCGGGGATTGACGGAATATCGATAGGGTCCAACGATTTAACGATGCTTCTTCTGGGAACCGATCGGGATAACCAGGAAGTTGCTCAGGAGTTCAGCGAGCTTGACCCCGCAGTGTTGTGGGCTTTGGAAAAAACGATTAAAACAGCCGGCAAAAATCACATATCTTGCTCCATTTGCGGACAAGGACCTTCAATATATCCAGATTTAACTCAAAAATTAGTTTCATGGGGCATCACATCGATTTCAGTTAATCCTGATGCAATAGACACAACCCGTCAGCTAATTTATGAAGCGGAGAAAAAAATAGTTAATAATAAATGGCAAAAATAAAAAAAATTGTCGCCCGCGAAATCCTTGATAGCCGTGGTTATCCAACAATTGAAACGATTGTTCAACTGGATGATTCTTCAGTCGGAGTTTTTTCTGTTCCTTCCGGTTCTTCAGTCGGCAAGCACGAAGCTGTGGAGCTGCGAGATGAAGACGCCAAGCGCTATGCCGGCAGGGGGATGCTTAAAAATCTTCAAAAAATCGTTGAAGTCATTGCACCGAAACTAATTGGTCTAAACGCATATAATCAGAAGTTAATTGATTCAACTCTAATTACTCTGGATGGGAGTGATAACAAATCCAATCTTGGGGCAAATACTATACTTTCACTTTCCGGAGCAGTTGCCAAAGCAAGCGCGGTTTCCCAGAAAATGTCTTTATATCAATATATTGCCGGACTTATCCAAGCAAGCATTAAAGAATTTACTATTCCCACCCCGATGTTCAATATTTTAAACGGAGGAATGCATGGCGGTGGAAATCTGGATTTTCAGGAATTTATGGTAGTACCTCCAAAGTCCAATTCGTACTCGACTAATCTGAAAATGGGAGTTGAGTTATATTATTCACTCAAAAATGTATTAATATCGCACAGTAGCACATTCCTTGTCGGAGATGAGGGTGGTTATGCCCCTACTTTATATTCAAATTTAGATGCATTTAAACTTCTGGAAGAAGCAGCATTAAACGCTCATTACAATATCGGACTTGATGTTTTCTTTAGTCTTGACGCGGCCGCGACGCACCTGAAGAAAGGCAGTTCATATAAGATAAAGGATAGGCCGGTTGCAATGACTTCTGCAGATTTTGTCGACTTTTACATCTCACTAAACGAACAATATCACCTTCTTTCAATTGAAGACCCGCTTTCGGAAGATGAATGGGATAACTGGAGAGATTTAACCGAAAAATTAGGAGGAGAAACTCTTGTAGTCGGTGATGATTTAATATGTACCAGTTTAACAAGGCTTAACAAAGCAATTTCCGAAAAGGCCTGCAATGCAACTATTATAAAACCTAATCAGGCGGGAACAATTTCTGAAACGCTCGACGTCATAAAAACCGCAAGATCCGCAAATTTTAAATTAATTGTTTCTCATAGATCGGGAGAGACAAATGACGATTTTATTACCGATTTTGCTGTAGGTGTTGGAGCAGACTATGTTAAATTCGGAGCTCCAGCAAGAGGTGAAAGAGTTGCCAAATACAATCGCCTTTTGGAAATTGAACATGATTTGTCTTAAATGCCAAAAGTCGCAAGAAAGCCAAAACCTTTAATTCTTTGTATTTTAGACGGATGGGGTATTGCTCAAGATAGTCCCGGCAACGCAATAACACGAGCAATCAGCACAAATTTTAACGAGCTCTGGTTTTCTTTTCCCCATACGTTTTTATCAACCGCTGGCCAGTCAGTGGGGCTTCCTGAAGGGCAGGTAGGCAATAGTGAAGTCGGCCACCTCAACTTGGGAACTGGACGTATAGTATTTCAGGAGTTACTAAGAATAAATATGTCTATCGCCGATGGCAGTTTTTACGAAAATGAAGCATTTTTAAAGGCGGTTAACCACGTTCGATCTTTCGGCTCCAATATCCACTTGTTAGGTTTGGTTGGATTTGGATCTGTTCACAGTGAAGTAGAACATCTTTATGCCCTTTTAGGGTTATTGAAAAAGGAAAGCATACCTTCATCACGCGTAAAAATCCATGTCTTTACAGACGGCAGAGATAGTCCGCCGACTTCAGCAAAAATTTACATGTCCACGCTTGCAGAAAAGCTAGAACGAGATGATTTGGGACAAATATCAACTATTAGCGGTCGCTATTTTGCTATGGATCGGGATAACCGCTGGGATAGAACTTTAAAAGCGTACCATGCTCTTCTTGGCTATTCCCAAAGACATGATACGAGCGCAGTCTCATCTATTGAAAAATCATATATAGAGGGCAAAACAGATGAATATCTAGAACCAACCGTAATTGTAGATTCGTCAGGTACGCCGCTTGGAGCAGTTTCTGCGAACGATGCAATCATTTTTTTTAATTATCGTCCGGATAGGGCAAGGCAATTGGTAAAAGCTTTTGTTCTTAAAGACCTGACTTCCCAAAAAACAGCAAGCGGCGAAAATATCAAAATCACAAAAAGAGAAAAACCGCCAGAGAATTTATCTTTTGTGACAATGACCAGTTATGAGAAAAATTTACCGGTAAGCGCGGTTGCCTTTGAACGAGAAGCTGTAAAGATGCCGCTGGCTCGAGTGCTCGCAGAAAGAAACAATAGACAGCTGCACATTGCGGAAACGGAGAAATACGCTCACGTTACCTACTTTTTTAACGGCGGCAGAGAGTCACCTTTTTCCGGAGAAGATAGAATTTTAGTTGATTCTCCAAAAGTCGCATCTTATGACGAAATGCCTCAAATGTCGGCCGCAGAAATTACCAAAAGACTTATTAGTAAAATTAACTCCCGAGTTTATGATTTTATTGTCGTCAATTTTGCAAATGCCGATATGGTTGCCCATACGGGTAATCTTGCGGCAACAATTCAAGCTGTAAATACGGTTGATTATTATCTTGGAATTGTTGCTAAGAATGTTCTTTCAGTCGGTGGCGGAATGATAATCACAGCAGATCATGGTAATGCCGAGGAATTAATTAATCTTAGAACTGGTCAAGTGGATACGGAGCATAATCTTAATCCCGCACCGTGCGTTTTTGTAATAAATGAGTTAAAGGGGTTAAATGTACAATTACCTCAAGGGCTTTTAGCCGATGTTGCCCCCAGTGTTTTAGCAATTTTGAAAATCCCTAAACCTTCTCAAATGACTGGCTCGAGCCTTCTTTAAGACTACTAAAACAGAATTGTTAATTCTCCCCTAACTGGTTTATTTTCTAATAAGATGATAACTTTCATGATACTGCCCCTTATAACTTCTTCATGCAGTTTAGTCAGCTCTTTGGCAATTACTATGTGGATGTTTCCAAATATATCCTTAATATCTTTCATTGTACGCAAAATTCTATGAGGTGATTCGTAAAGAATAACGTTGGGTCTCAGTTTATTAACTTCCATACTCTGTAGTATGGTAAATAAAGACGTAAGAAGTTTGCGGCGCTTTATTTCTTTTTTCGGCAAATAACCCAAAAATAGAAACTTATCGGGAGGCAATCCCGATATGGTCAAGGCGGCAATAACCGCACTTGAGCCGGGAATGGACTCGACTCTAATTTGCGCTTTGATCGCTTCGCGCACGAGTTTAAATCCGGGGTCAGAAACAAGCGGCGTGCCCGCATCGGAAACTAAAGCAATGCTTTTTCCCACCGTCAGATCTATGATAACTTGGCCAATCCGGCTCTCCTCATTAAAGTCGTTGAAAGAAACCATTTTCGCATCGATCTCGTAATTTTTTAAAAGTTTGCCAGTAACCCTAGTATCTTCTGCCAGAATGTAATCCACGGATTTTAAGGTTTCAAGAGACCTAAGAGTGATATCTTTTAAATTACCGATTGGTGTTGATACGATGTATAAGGTACCCATGGCATCTGAATTGTCAAATTTCAAATTTCAAATGTCAAATGCTTGTCTCGCACAAACGCCTCTCCGAGTCGAGGATGTAAACCTCGCGAGAAGGTAAGTTCTGTGCGGGGTCAATTGTAAACATTTGATAGGTCTTGTATAAAGATGTAAAGGTGAGAATAAAATTTAAAAAGCTCCTTTCAAAACTCGGGCCCGGAATTATCACCGGCGCTTCTGATGATGACCCTTCCGGAATCGCAACGTACTCGATTGCAGGAGCATCAGCCGGCTATAGCCTTCTTTGGACACCTTTTTTAACATTCCCTTTAATGGCTGCTATTCAGGAAATGTGTGCCCGTATAGGTCTGGTGACACAACGGGGACTAGCAGGAAACATCAAAACGCACGTCAGGCCAAAATTAATATTGTATGCATTTGCCATGTTAATAATTGCTGCAAATACAATCAATATCGGAGCAGACCTGGCCGGTATGGCTGCAGCGGTCAGACTTTTAATTCCGGTAAATAGTGCAATTATTTCTATAGTATTTACGATTTTAATTATAATTTTGATGGTTGCTTTTCCATATAAATTTATTGCAACGAATCTCAAATGGTTTACTTTTGCGCTATTTGCGTATATTGCATCGGCACTGGTAACTAAACAGGATTGGCTCCAAATCCTATACAGCACTTTTGTTCCAAATATTGATTTCAACAAGGAAACTATCACTCTAATTGTGGCGATTTTGGGAACCACTATTTCGCCGTATTTATTTTTTTGGCAAACATCAGAGGAAGTTGAAGAAGTCAAGGAAAAAGAAAAGAGAACACATCATAAAATAATTGTTACCAAACATGAATTAAAGCAAGCGCAAGAAGACGTTAACTTAGGCATGCTTTTCTCCAATTTGGTAATGTTTGCCATTATTGCCACGACTGCCTCTACACTTTACCGTTTTGGCATTAATCAGATAACGACAGCGGATCAGGCTGCCAGCGCTCTTGCGCCTATTGCGGGGAATGCCGCTTCTTTACTTTTTACACTAGGAATCGTTGGTACTGGAATGCTTGCTGTACCTGTTTTGGCTGGGTCAGCAGCTTACGCAGTCTCGGAAATATTTGGCTGGAAAGAAGGCTTAAGTAAATCATTCAGGCAGGCACGGCCATTTTATTTAATAATTATCGCATCTACCTGTGTGGGGTTTTTGATGACGCTTTTAAATATAAACCCGTTTAAGGCCTTATTTTACACAGCAGTACTATACGGCTTAATATCCCCAATTTTAATACTTGCAATTCTTTTTATTGCTAACAGCCGAAAAATTATGGGAGTTAATACCAACACACCTGTTACTAATATTTTGGGAATATTAACCTTAATTATAATGACACTTGCTGCGGTATCCTTTGCAGTGGTATCTCTTAAGAGTTAGTTAAGGTATTTTCTGATTACGCCCACACACTTTCCCTGTATTACGACATTTTTTGCAAATATAGGCTGCATTGACGAATTTGCCGGCTCTAGGCGAATTCTGTCCTTTTCTTTAAAATAACGCTTTAGTGTGACCACGCCATTTTCAATCATTGCCACCACAATATCGCCGTCTCTTGCCTGATTTGCTTCCTCAACAATTACAAAATCTCCATCCAAAATACCGTCTTCGATCATTGAGTCGCCTCTGACCTGCAAAACATAAGATTTTTTGTTTGCCGAAATCATATTGGAAGTGACCGGAAAGGTCACGTCAGGATCAGTGTAGGGCTCTATTGGCGAGCCGGCGGCTATATATCCCAAAAGGGGAACTTCTAGACCCTTTACAATTTTGCCGATTTGCGCATCAAGGATTTCGATCCCCCTAGCTATGCCAGAAGATCTTTTTATCAAACCCTTTTTTTCCAGTGTCTGCAGGTGCTCGTGAACAGTAGCTAAAGATTTGACTTTAAGTTTTTTGGCGATTTCAACTAAAGTAGGCGCATTGCCATATTTTTCAATATAATTTCTTATAAAATCCAAAATTTGTTTTTGTCTGCGATAAAGAACAGTTGCCATATCCTAATACTACCAAAGAAAACCCGAAGATGTCAATAAGCAACCCGATCTGCCATCCGGTTTTGCGCAAAGCCTAAAACCCCGGTGTTGTCAATATATTCATTATTGCACTATAACTCCGTGGAGTCTGCCAGTATTTATCTGGAAGGAAAAGCGGATCCAAGCCTGAATCTCAATTTACTTACCGTAGATCGCTTAGGCAATCCGGTTGTAGAAAGTGTAGCTGCCCCAAAGACAAGCCCGGCACCTAAGCTCGCGACGACGATCATTTCATCAGGGTTTAATCTACCCTCATAGTAAGCATCATGCATAGCAAGGGGGATAGTTGCGGCCGAAGTATTTCCATATCTGTTTATATTTATATAGACCCGCTCAATAGGAAAATTTAGAAGTTTTGCAGTTTTAATTATAATTTCCTTATTTGCCTGATGAGGAATAAATAACGAAATTTCCCCAGGCTTTAAATTAGCTTTTTTCAGTACTGCTTCAGTCGACTCAGCCATTCTTCTAATTGCTTGTGCTTCGATAATTGGTCCGTTCATTTGTAAGCAATGCATGCCATCTTCGACAGTTTGCATGGAAGTTGGATGTTTAGTACCACCCCCCGGGATTAATAAATCAGTTTGAAACTGCCCATCTGCACCTAAATGAAATTGAACTTTGGAGGCATCTCCCTGCCTGTCTTCGACCATATCAATTACCAAGGCTCCTGCCGCATCGCCAAATAGTCCATAAGTGTCTGGATGTGAGGGATGTATGTGTTTGCTTAAAACTTCAGCACCTATTGCAAGCTGGGGGCCGCCGCTTCCAAATTGACTTGTTAAATCTTTAAATACGTCGTGAAGAGCATATAGGGTTCCGGCGCAGGCAGCCTGAATATCTTTCGCCGGAATTCCGTTTTTAGTTTCAAGTCTGTATTGAACAACAGGTGCGACCGGAACACCAAGGTAATCTTGCGACATTGTTGCTAGAGTAATGGATGTTATTTCCCTGGGTGATTTCTCGGCCATCCTCAGGGCTTCTAAACTAGCTTCAGTAGCAAGATCAGAGGTGCATTGTTCCTCGTCTGCCCAATATCTCGTATCTGTACCGATAGGGCCAAGCATTTTAAGAACAGAATTTCTTAATCTTGGTAACAGATCAGGGTTTCTGCCGCGCGATTCGTTTCTGTACTGGGCAACAGCCTCTGCAATGTCGTGGTTAGTTACTAATTTCCGGCCTACACTTTTCCCGATACCAATAATTCCGGGCATTTCTCGTTCGCTCATTTAATTTGCTGTATGACTGAACATTTTATCACTGGAATCAATATTTACAAAATCATATAATTAAGCTTTGACATGGAATTTAAACTGACGTCTTCATATAGGCCAGCCGGGGATCAACCTCAGGCGATTGAAAAACTGACAACTGGTGTTAATAATGGGTTCAAACATCAGACTCTTCTAGGTGTAACAGGATCGGGAAAGACATTTACGGTTGCCAACGTAATTGACAATACCGGCAAACCGACTTTGGTAATCTCGCACAACAAGACTCTGGCAGCCCAGTTGTACCAGGAATTTAGAGAATTTTTTCCAAAAAATGCCGTTTGCTATTTCGTTTCATATTATGACTACTATCAACCAGAGGCTTACATGCCTGCAACAGATACTTATATTGAAAAGGAGACCGAAGTAAATGAGGAGATTGACAAATTGAGACTGGCGACAACAACCGCACTTGCTACAAGGAATGACGTAATAGTGGTAGCTTCCGTTTCCGCTATTTATAACATTGGATCTCCACATGAATATCAAAATGCCCGTTTGCTGCTTGAAAAAGGACAAAAATGGGTAAGATCAGAATTATTAAGCGAATTTGCCAGACTTCAATATGAAAGAAACGATATAGATTTTACAAGAGGAACGTACAGAGTTCGCGGTGAAAATATTGAAATACTGCCCGCGTACGAAAACAGAGGGCTGCGGCTAAGCTTTAAAGAGGATTTACTAACTAAGCTGGAAGCGATTCATCCAATTACTGGAAAAACCGTTGACAATTTTGACAGTTTTGCCTTATATCCGGCAAAACATTATGTTGCTTCAGAAAAGTCAACAAAAAAAGCTATTGAAACTATAAAAGTAGAGCTTGAAGAAAGGCTTAAGGTTTTTACGGCTCAAGGAAAGCATTTGGAAGCTCATCGCTTAAGAGAAAGAACTAACTACGATATCGAAATGATAAATACTATTGGGTACTGCAAAGGTATTGAAAACTATTCAAGACATTTTGACGGAAGGCTGCCGGGCGAACCGCCATATAGTCTGCTTGGTCACTTCCCCAAGGATTTTCTTTTGGTAATTGACGAATCCCATATGACGATTCCCCAAATTCAGGGTATGTACAGAGGAGATCGCGCAAGAAAAGAGATGTTAGTTGACTTTGGTTTCCGTCTGCCATCGGCTTACGACAACCGCCCTTTAAAATTTGAAGAATTTGCTAGAAAAATAAATCAGGCAATATATACTTCAGCCACACCTGCTGCATACGAAATTTCCATATCTAATCAGACAGTGGAACAACTCGTTCGGCCAACAGGACTTATGGATCCCCAAATTTCAATCAGGAAATCCGCAGGCCAAATAGAAAATTTAATTGCGGAAATTGACAAAAGGGCAAACAAAAAACAAAGGGTCCTTGTGACAACCTTAACCAAAAGAATGGCAGAGGAACTAACCGATTATTTAAAGGAAAAAAATCTAAGAGTGCAATATTTACACTCTGACGTTCAAACCCTAGATCGATCTGATATTCTGGATGATTTAAGATTGGGTAATTATGATGTTCTTGTGGGCATTAATTTACTCAGAGAAGGATTAGATCTTCCCGAAGTATCTCTAGTAGCTATTTTAGATGCTGATAAAGAAGGCTTTTTAAGATCCGAAACTTCATTGATACAGACAATGGGTAGAGCAGCAAGACATATAGAAGGTAAAGTAATTCTTTATGCGGACAACATAACAGGCTCAATGCAGCGGGCAATGGCAGAGGTCGAAAGACGCAGAAAAATCCAGCTTGCATATAATAAAAAGCATGCAATTACTCCCCAGTCAATTGAAAAACCGATTAGGGAAAAGCTTATAGAAAGAGAGAAAGTCTACGGAGAGGAAAAAAGGATTTTTGCAGATCAGATTCTTGCAAAAACTTTAGAAAGGGCACGAGCAGGCGATATCCTGCCTGAAGATAAAACTAAATTAATAAAAGTTTTAACCAGGGAGATGAAAGACGCAGCCAGAGTCTTAGACTTCGAAAGAGCTGCCGTTTTAAGAGATCAGCTATTAGAGCTAAAACTTTAAAAGAGCCAGTAACCTATATATAGCGCTTGAACAGATCCTGATTTTAGTGATACAATTTTTAATCTTTTTAGAACACTTACTTTGACTCAAGATCTACGTTCTTGCAGTCAAAGGGCGCGTCTACGGGGCAAGCAATCTTAAAAATGGATCAATTAGTAATAAAAGGAGCTCGTGTACATAATCTTAAGAATATTGATGTAACGATCCCCAAAAACAAATTAATTGTTTTTACCGGAATTTCAGGCTCAGGCAAATCATCTCTTGCTTTTGACACAATTTATGCTGAAGGCCAAAGGAGATACGTCGAATCACTTGCGGCATATGCAAGACAGTTCTTGGGCATTATGGATAAACCTGATGTCGATTCAATTGAAGGACTGTCTCCGGCTATATCTATCGACCAAAAATCGTCTTCTCATAATCCTAGGTCTACCGTTGGGACTGTTACGGAGATATACGATTATTTGAGGCTCCTTTTTGCCAGAGTAGGGCATCCTCACTGTCCGGTATGCGGCAGAGAAATCTCTCACCAGTCGCCACAACAAATTGTTGATCAGATTCAACTGCTTAAATCGGACACAAAAAAACCTGCAAGAATTCTTATTCTTGCGCCCGTAGTTCGTGACCGCAAAGGTGAATTTAAAGACCTTTTTAAAGACATTGCCAAAAAAGGCTATCGTTTGGTGCGTGTTGACGGTAAGGTCCAAGATGTCGACGAAGATTTTGTGCTAATAAAAACAAATAAACACTCTATCGATGTGGTGGTAGACAAACTCACACTGCCGGCTGAAAAAAGCAGGTTAATTGAATCGGTGGAACAGGCTTTAAAACTTTCCGAAGGTACCATTATCGCCGCCAAAATCCATGATAAAACCTTTGAAATTCCAAAGTATCCCCGCCAGTTAGAAGATCATATTTTTTCTGAGAGATTTATGTGTCCTGTAGATAATGTTTCCATTCCGGAGATAGAACCCAGATCTTTTTCTTTCAATTCACCTCATGGAGCATGTAGTGTCTGCAACGGTTTGGGTGTAATCAGAAAAGTCGACGACGTGCTTGTTTTTAACACAAATCTTTCTATAGCCGAAGGCGGCATTCTTCCATGGTCTAGAATTATTGAAAGCGACACCTGGGCATGGCGAGTTCTTGAGCATTTTTGTAAGGAGAACAAAATAGACATCGGCAAACCTACCGGCGAACTTGAACCGAAAGCAAGACAGCTTTTACTCGATGGAGATGACAGGTTATATCGCGTAAAAGGTCCTAACCGATTTGGGCGTCTTGTTACCATCGACACCGAATTTGAAGGAATTATTGCCAATCTTGAAACCAGATATGGTCAGACGGAATCCGATTTTGTCCGGGGAGAAATAGAGAAATTTATGAGAATAGATACATGTAACCTGTGTAGAGGAACAAGGCTTAAAAAAGAGTCACTCTCTATAACAATTCTGCGCTCATCAATTGCCCAAGTATCCGAAAAATCAACAGTCAAAGCCTATGAATGGGTTTTGCAGCTTGAGGGCAAGGATATACTTTCTGAAAGAGAATTAACCATTGCCAAACCAATAATCAAAGAGCTTTCAGGCCGAATTAAATTTTTACTGGATGTGGGTTTGGATTATATAACCATTGACCGTGCAGCGTCGACTCTTGCGGGAGGAGAAGCACAAAGGATAAGACTTGCTTCGCAAATAGGCTCCGGACTATCCGGGGTGCTTTATGTTCTGGATGAGCCTTCAATAGGACTTCACCAAAGGGACAATAACAGGTTGATAGAAACCCTTAAAAGACTCAGGGATTTACAAAACACTGTAATAGTTGTTGAGCACGACAGGGAAATGATGCTTGCTGCAGACCATATTCTGGATTTCGGGCCGGGAGCAGGAGAACATGGGGGAAAGATTATTGCCCAGGGCACACCGCAACAAATCGTGAAAAACCCGCATTCCCTGACAGGTAAATATCTTGCGGGCAAAAAAGACATAAGTATTCAAAAATTCCGGCAGACAATTAAAGGGGCAGAAGAAAAATTTTTAGTAATTTACGGCGCAAGCGAACATAACTTAAAAAATATAGATGTCGCATTTCCGCTTGAAAAATTCATCTGTGTAACTGGAGTTTCAGGTTCTGGAAAGTCTACATTAGTTCACGACATCCTTTACAGGGCTCTGGCCCGTTCCTTTTACCGCTCGAAAGAAAAACCGGGAAATCATCTTGACATTTCAGGGATAGAAAATCTGGACAAAGTAGTTCTTATAGACCAATCACCTATCGGTAGAACACCCAGATCAAACCCTGCTACTTATACGGGTGTTTTCACTCACATTAGAGAGTTATTTGCCAAAACTACCGAAGCACGTATTCGCGGATATCGTACCGGTCGGTTTTCTTTCAATGTAAAGGGAGGCCGCTGTGAAGCGTGTGAAGGTGAAGGCCAGGTAAAAATAACCATGCAGTTTTTGCCGGATGTATATGTAATATGCGAGGTTTGTCAAGGCAAACGCTACAACGAAGAGGCACTGGAAATCCGCTTTAAGGAAAAAAATATTTACGAGGTATTGGAAATGACTGTTGAGGTTGCTCTTAATTTTTTTGCGAATATCCCGCAAGTCAAACAAAAGTTAGAAACAATTTACGATGTTGGACTGGGATATATCAAGCTTGGACAACCCGCCCCGACACTTTCAGGAGGAGAAGCACAAAGGGTAAAGCTTGCGACCGAACTTTCCAAAAGAGCAACCGGCAGAACGCTTTATATTCTGGACGAGCCGACAACAGGGTTGCATTTTGCAGACATTGAAAAATTACTGCTAATTTTAAGAAGACTCGTAGACGTAGGCAATACAGTAATAATAATAGAACATAACATGGAAGTTATTAAAAATACTGACTGGATTATCGATTTAGGACCAGAAGGGGGAGACAATGGAGGCAAAGTAATTGCAGCCGGAGCTCCTTCTCAAATAATGAAAAATCAGCATTCATACACCGGTCTTTATTTACGAAAGTATTTTAAGTAGATCTCAATTATCTTGTATTAACCGCAGCCAGGTGGGATACTAAATTTAATGAATTTTTGGCGTCTTGCGGGAATTTTTTTGTTTTTTAGCGCTATTTTTTTATTTGCCCAAACAAAAGTATTTGCACAAGGTGAATTCACTTCAGATTATAAAGTAAACTATGCAATTGAACCATCAGGTCGAACAAACGTGGTTCAGGAAATTACCCTTAAAAACAATACTCCTAATTTTTACGCTGATAAATTCGAATTAAAAATAGGATCAACAAAAGTAGACAATGTAAAAGCCCAAGATGCATCGGGCCCTATGACTACAAATGTCAGCTTCGATAATAACGTAACAACAATTTCGGTGAAATTTAACCAAAGAGTCATAGGTCTTGGAAAAACACTTCCATGGAAACTGTTTTATAGTTCGTCGGAACTGGTTACAAAATCAGGTCAAATATGGGAAATATCAATACCAAAAATTGCCAAAAACCCGGATATCGGAATTTATCAGGTACAAGTTTTTGCACCCATCACGTTTGGCCCTGTAGCTGCAAGTGTTCCAACCCCAAAGTTAACAAGCCGCCAAGGAGAAAATCAAATATTCGAATTTGAAAAGGATCAGCTTCTTAACTTGGGTATTTCAATGCTACTTGGAGAAAAACAAATTTTTCAATTTACCCTCTCATATTATCTGGACAATAATAATTTAACAGCAAGAACAAAAGAAATTACGCTTCCTCCTGACAATAATTACCAAAAGATAGTAATTAGTTCAATTAATCCCGCACCTATCAATGTAAGGGTCGATTCCGAGGGAAATTTCCTGGCTCAATATAAATTGTCCCCGCGAGAGCAAACTAGCATCGTTGTTTCCGGTTACGTGGAAGTTTTCACAAGACCTTTTAGAAACACAACCCCAAAACTTTCATCGGAAGACCGCAAAAGATATATTCAACCCCAGCGCTATTGGGAAACAGATTCGGCAATTATCAAAGACAAAGCAAATGAACTAGCTGGCCCCAAAGAGATATACGATTTTGTATCTAATTATTTATCGTACAGCCAAGAGCGCCTAAATACTGCCAACATTGAAAGGAAAGGTGCACTAGCGGCTTTTAACGACCCCAAAGATTCTGTGTGTATGGAATTTACCGATCTGTTCATCACTCTTGCCAGGGCAAAAGGCATCCCTGCAAGAGAAGTGGTTGGCTATGCATATAGCCAAAATGAAAGGCTAAGACCGTTATCGTTTACAGCCCAGGGCGACCTGTTACATGCATGGCCTCAGTTTTGGGACGACAAATTGGGCTGGATTCAAGTTGATCCGACCTGGGGATCAACTTCGGGCGGCCTGGATTACTTCGATAAGATGGATTTTAACCACATTACACTTGTCCAAAGAGGTGCATCATCAACAACTCCCTTTCCGGCAGGTTCATTCAAAAAACCTTCTCAATTAAATAAAAAAGACGTTATTGTGTCATTCGCTCAGGATTTACCAAACATAACAAATGCTCCACAGTTGTCTCTGATCACTCCGGAAAAAATTATTGCCGGGATTCCGGTTAAAATTCTTGCCCAGATAAAAAATATCGGAAGCACTTCTATTATCAGCGGCATGTTAATACTGGAAAGTAATGCACTGGCGGGGAACAAGTCCCAAATAACAGAGGTTGGCATTTTACCTCCCTTTTCCAAAAAAGAGTTTTCTTATAATTTTCAGACCAAAAGTTCATTTTCAAAGGTTTTTGATGTCATATTATTAAGTTTTGCTGATGCCCAGATTTCAAAACCTATAACCATAACACCCCTCTATTTTCTGATAGCTTCAAAGTTATTTTTAATAAGCTTGGTATTTGCGCTTCTGATCATAATAGTAGGCCTGGTTCTCTACAAAAAACTTCACCAAACCAAAGTACCAAAAACCAAAGATTTACTGTAAAATTCCACTTGTTGTGGATCCAAAGCTTAAAACTAAAATTTCAAAACTTCCAAAAGAACCCGGTGTTTATATTTTTTTCGACAATACCGGTAGGGTAATTTATGTCGGAAAATCCGTTTCATTAAAAAAAAGAGTAATTTCATACTTCTCCTACAAGAATTTGGGGCCAAAAACAGCCGCCATGGTAAAAAAAATTGCCGATATTAAATTTATTAAAGTCTTTTCCGAATTTGAAGCTTTGCTTTTAGAATCAGAACTTATTAAAAAATACAAACCATTTTTTAATGTGCAGGCAAAAGATGATAAAAGTCCTCTTTATATCAAAATTGAGGACAACCAAATTCCCCTTATTACCACCGTCCGAAAAGGCAAGATGCAAAAAAGTGTCTTCGTTAAAGGACCGTTCCCGTCTAGCGCTAAAACACGGGAAATACTAAAAATAATTAGAAAAATTTTCCCCTATTGTCATCATAAAAACCCCAAAAGACCTTGCCTATACGTCCATTTAGGCCTTTGTCCTTATCCATACCAATCGCAAGAAGCACAAACAGAATATCTGTCAACTACTAAGAAGATAAAACAACTGCTTTCTGGCAAAACTTTCACGTTAATAAAGAAATTAACCAGTGAAATGCAAAGTTTATCAAATCTCCAAAGATATGAAGAAGCCCAAATAGTCAAAAATCAGGTCGACAACATTCAAAAAATTTTAAGAGAAATCCACAACCCCTTGGAGTTTATCAAAACTCCCACATTGGTAAGCGATCTTACTCTTTCGCGCCTTAAAGACTTAAAAGTTAAACTCGGTCTTTCTAAAATACCCAAAAGAATGGAATGCTATGACATTTCAAATTTAGGAGGTCTGCACGCAACGGGATCGATGGCTGTTTTTACAAATGGCCTGCACGATAAAGCGCAGTATAGAAGGTTCAAAATTAAGTTTACCAAAAGACCCAACGATTACGAAATGCTAAGCGAGGCAATGGCACGTCGTCTGAAAAACGCGTGGAAGTTGCCTGATTTGATAATAATTGACGGGGGACGAGGCCAACTTAATGCAGCACTTTCAATAATGGACAAGTTCAATGTAAACATTCCTGTTGTTTCTCTGGCAAAAAAGTATGAGCATATATATACACCTAAAAAAGTGCTTCCAGTATCACTTACCAAAGAAAGTCCCGCAAGGCAATTGCTCCAATCGATAAGAGACGAAGCCCATAGATTTGCCGTTAACTACCATCGTCATCTGAGGTCAAAGGCGTTTTTCAACTAACTATTCTCTTAATATTGCAATCTAGTGTCTTTAAATGTAAAAATCAAAAGTAACAGGAAAATGCGTCATTACCTAAAAGCAATAATCGTTTCGGCTGTTTCTTTCTACACAGCATACACTCTTGTTCCAACAATAAAGATAGGTCAGGATCCCAAAAATATTCTTCTTTTGATAGGCGGCATCTTTATTATTTCCCAAATAATCAACCCGATTTTCTCGCTGGTTCTTCTACCTATTAACCATCTAACATTCGGTCTGGTAATGTTTGTCTTAAATGCAGCCTTATTTTTTGCCCTTTTAAACTATCTGCCGGGTTTTGTTATTACCCCTTACGATTTTGCTGGGGCAAGTATTGCCGGCATCATTCTTCCCCCGATGAACTTTGACAAAATTACAACGATAGTTTTGGCGGCAGCGATAATAACTATAGTCCAAAAAATTCTTCACATTATTTTTGAATAGAAAGCTTTAGGGGTAAATACTACTTGTCCGGTGGGTTGATAAACTTCCGAGGACTAAGAGTCCTCGGCCTTGCCTGCCGGCAGGCAGGTTTTGTTCTCTAAGTTTTAGGCCCGCAGTCCTGAGTCCTGAGCCAGTCGAAGGATCGAAGGACGAGGACCGCATGGCACTGTATACAAGAGCGTAGAAAACCACACCTTACGTGTTTTTTTGGTATACTCTCGGAAGTATGTAATCGCATTTTTGCATTCATCCCCACTTTAAAAAAGTGGGGTTTTCTGCAAGCGATTATAACGGTTAAGATAACAATCAATGCTTGGCAGCTTTTTTAGACACTATCTAGAACTGCCCCAAAAGAACAAAAACATCGTTTGCTTGGGTGGCGGTGTAGGTACGGCCCAAATATTAAAAGGACTTAGGAAATTACCCTTTAATTTAACTGCAGTGGTTTCGATGGCAGACGATGGCGGATCCGCAGGAAGGTTAAGGAGGGCATTTTCCATCCCGCCTCCAGGAGATATAGTCAATTGTTTGGCCGCACTCTCGGATGAGGAATCAATCCTAAAAGAGCTATTTATTTACCGATTTTCAGGCCAAAGATACGGTAAGGATACTGATCTTGGAGGCCAAAAATTAGGAAATTTAATTTTTGTAGCTCTTTCCGACATTTATAAAGGAGATACCAACAAGGCCTTAGAAGAATTTTCATTGATAATTTCTTCCAGGGGAAGAGTTTTGCCGGCAACTGCAGGTGATGTCAATATCTGGGCAAAAACTAAAAGCGGCAAAAAAATTGTGGGGGAAGAGAGTATAGATTTGGGTAAATATAACGGAAACCACACATTGGAAAAAGTTTTTCTAGATCCGCCTAACATAAAGGTATATAAGCCTACGAGTGATGCTATAAACAAAGCAGACCTGATAGTGATCGGGCCGGGTGATCTTTTTAGCACTATTTTGCCTGTTTTAATTGTTCCTGGAATAAAGTCTTCATTGAAAAAATCAAAGGCAAAGAAGGTTTTTATTATTAATATTGCCAATAAACCCTACGAAACTCCCAACTTCAAAGTATCCGATTATATAAAGTCTGTTAAAAACCACTTGCAGGAAGACATTTTTGATACAATAATAATCAATATTAACCAAAAACCACAAATTCCCAAAAAACTAAAATATAAATATGTCCAAAATGACAAAGAAGTTCTAAACAACTTTAAAAGCCAAGTTATTGAGGGGGATTTTGTAGACGAGAAATATCCTCTTCATCACGATAGCCATAAAATAGCCTATGCCATAAGCAGACTTTAATGAAAATTATACTCATAGTTGCCCAGCTTATTGTTTCGATATCTCTAATAATTGTTATTTTATTGCAGTCAGAGGGCACAGGTTTGAGCACTGTCTTTGGAGGTTCCGGCTCATTTTACAGGTCAAAGAGGGGCATAGAAAAACTTTTTGTATTTATCACCATTTTTCTTGCCTCATTATTTCTGGTTCTTTCAATACTGCAGGTAGTTATTAAATAGTTATTTATGCAGTCAGCAAAAATTCTTACAAGGAGAATAAAGTTTTGGCGGCATATATCTGGCGCTTATATCACAAGGTATAGGTTTTGGATTGTCACAATTGTACTTTTATCATTTTTAACATTCATAACTGTTAGCCAATTTTGGCATAAAATATCCAGGCACAATCTAGTTTCAATCGGTTTTGTCGGTTCATATAATCTAGAGTCCCTACCAACAGAAGTCTTATCTCTGGCAACACAATCATTAATAAGAAGTGATAAGATGGGCAATCCTGTTGCCGCTCTTGCTTCACACTGGACAGTTGCAGATGACGGTAAAACTTACGTAATCTTCTTAAAGGATAATCTTAAATGGCACGACGAAACTCCCGTTGACGCCAAAGATATTTCTATTGCAATTTCTGGCGTTAATATTACGGCATTAAACAATAAAGCATTGGAGTTTAAATTGCCAAATCCGATTTCATCATTTCCTCTGGCACTGGATAAACCTGTATTTAAAGCTAAAAGTTTCTACGGAACAGGAGTTTTTAGAATTGTAGATATTGACCAAAAAGAAAACATTGTTAAAAAAATCAGTCTTGTTTCCAAAGATAAAAGCTTACCTAGAGTCGATATTAAATTTTATCAGTCACAGGATCAAGCCACAGAGGCTTTAAAGATTGGGGAAATTAAAACTGCAAGGGTTACCAATGCAAAAGATTTGCAAAATTGGCCGAATTTAAATGTTGAAAAATATGTAGATAACTTGGAGATTATTACCATTTTTTATAATACAAGCGACCCGCTTCTCGCATCTAAGGATTTTAGACAAGCCCTTGGTTATTCCATTAACAGATCAGAATTTGACGGGATCCTGGCAACAAGTCCTCTATCACCTGACAGCTGGGCATATAACGACAGTGCAAAAAGATATGAATATAACCCGGGCAAGGCAAAGGGTTTGCTTACGAAAACGGAAGGTGGTTCTAATAAAATTGCTTTAAGTGTCAGTCCCGGTTTAGAGCAGGTGGCAGAATCTATTAAAAAAGATTGGGAGTCAGTTGGTATTGAAACTGTCTTAAAAAAGGAAAAAACCGTACCTTCCGATTTCCAGGTTCTTCTGGCTGTTAATAAATTGTCTGCGGATCCGGATCAATATGGCCTTTGGCATTCTACTCAGAAGGATACAAACATTACCGGATATAAAAACGTTAAAATTGATAAATTATTGGAAGATGCCAGAAATACACAAGATCAGGACAAAAGAAAAGAATATTATTTTGATTTCCAGAAATTTTTAACAGAAGATGCACCGGCGGCGTTCTTATATCACCCTTACAGATATAAGATATCCTACGGCAATATCTCCTCTATATTAGAAAGATTGCCTCAATATTGATTGATTAGCAAAGAGGAATCAAGCTGTGGGTGGTTGAGGGGATTTGAACCCCCGACCCTTCGCTCCACAAGCGAATGCTCTAACCGCTGAGCTACAACCACCTCGTTTCACTCGGTGTAAACACCAAAGAAGCGTTCACGCTGAGTTCTGCATTCGCAGAACGAAACGCACTTGCACACCCAAAATTCGAACTCTCTTGAGTGCATAGTTCGCACATATGAAAAACTACAGGAAATTATACCAGAATTTGAGTACCAGTTTGCTTAAAATTAATAAGGTAGGATTTAACAAAAGATATTTGTAAGCACATATATCTATACTGTACAATACTAACAAATGGAAAATATAAAACTGAATTATCTACACCTTTGTGACGCTGCTAGCGTAGATGCTCTAGGAAAAATAAATATATTAGGTATTTTTACTAAATTATTTCTAACTACGGTGCCAAGTAAATTTTTAAAATTTACTGCTGTCGGCAATATTTCTTTTAAGAATGTGTCTGAATCGCAAATAAAGATCGAGATCAAAATTTTTGATCCCAAAAAGAATGAGATTGAAATCAAACCAGCAATTGTGCTAACAATATCTATTCCAGATACGAACAGAGGAAAAGAGGGAGATATAAATATCATCCTGGATTTGGGGAATATTGAATTTAAAGTTTTCGGCAAGCATAATTTGTCGGTTTATGTGAACGGGAAAGTAATTGACAGTAAATCTTTTATAGTTGAAGAAAGAAAAGGAGGAGAAAAAGTATGACATTTATTTATTATCCAACTGTATCGGCAGGTGATACAAAAGATCTTACGAAAATTTTAACAGCTATTGGTGCCGGTGTTAGTGGGGTGAAAGAAGGAGTTACCTCTGGCAAAGGAGTAGACACAGATTATTTGATAATTAAAGCTTCAGCGTCAGATATAGACTTAACAGAAGAGGAGACATACGACCTCATTGATGCAATAAGAACAGATTTACCTATAAATCAATAGAATGAATGAGGGTTATTTTAGATGCGAACATTATCATTGGTTTTTTATTGACAAAAGGTTACATCATTTCTTCTATATTTGATTACTGGGAGAACAATCGTTTTACTCTTTTAATCTCAAACGACATTTTAGATGAATACAGGTTTATTTTAGATAGATTAATTGAGTTAAAAATGATCGACAAATATAAAGCCAACACTCTACTGAGAATAATTAACAAAAAAGCTGTCAAAATTAATGTGGCATCAAAATTCAACGCATCACCTGATCGAAAGGATAACCGTTACCTTGAATGTGGGAAGGATGGTAAGGCTAATTATTTAGTGACAAGGGACAAAGGAGATTTACTATTTATGAAAAATTTCAAATATACTAAGATTATTAGCGCGAGTGAATTACTAGAAATACTTAAAGGTTTAGATTACACAGGTTAAATTGAATAACCTATTCTCAAGACCAAAATTTTGCGCGCCTGGAGGGATTCGAACCCCCAACCGATCGCTTAGAACGCGACTGCTCTATCCGTTGAGCTACAGGCGCTTACAGAGCGGGTGAAGGGAATCGAACCCTCGTGTCCAGTTTGGAAAACTGGTGTTCTGCCATTGAACTACACCCGCAAAGCCCTATTATTCTATCAAAAAGTGCTAGTCTCTTGAAGATGCAACCTGAATTTAGGTAACATTAAACTATGGAAGTAATTCAGAGTGTTGGAGGGATTGCATTTGGATTTTGGTTTTACAAAATATTCAGCCATCCTCTCAAGCTCAAGAAGAAAATCCCGAAAATTCGTTTTTTTAAAACCGTAGAAATCTTACCAAATCTTAGAATTCACCTTAAAAAACATATTCTTCACGTTCATCATTGGATTTTTTTAAGCGCTATTTTTGCCCTGTTATTTATTATAACTTCCAGTTTTTCCCAGCTTTTACTAGTAAAAAGCCTTTGCCTTGGTGGAATTATTCAGGGATTTACCTTTAAAGATCGTTTCACAATACTCACAAAAATTTAGCCTTTGTATTCTATAGAAGCAATAACGGGTAAATGGTCAGAAACTGTTATATTTGGAACGGATAGTTTAACAAGATCAAAATGACTGGAAGTAAATATGTAATCGACCAAATAAGCTCTTGGTGCAATCTTGTGTATCTTGACGTTAGTTGTAGCAAGAATGCCGGAATCCATCATTAGATTCCTTGCCACCCTATTGATATTACCAACAGTCTTGCTTTGAGGGATAGCATTTAGATCACCACCCATTATAAAAGGCTCCTTTAATGATTTTAGGTGATTTGAGACGATTTGCGATTGTCTTAGAGTCTCCACTGTATCGGTAGGTGGTGCCGTCCAAGCACCATGCCAACTCATTATGCGGAATTTCTCGCTACCGATTTGAACCGTAACGTCAAGCAAATGTCTCGGTAAGAATGGAAAAAATCGTGGATCATTTACCTGATCCTTCGTATATTTATTTTTCTCTTTCAAAAAAATTGCCTTGTTCGATAGGATTTTAAATTTACTAAATACTGCGTTTCCCATTGTTCCTTTCCCGTCGGAAAGCGTAATGTCAACAGAACATACGCCGTCATAACCCGTCTCTCTTTTTATATGCGCGAATAAGTCACTACCGATTTTAGCAAAATTAAGTTCACCGCTTGTTACTTCCTGCATAGAAATAAAGTCCGGATTCTCACTTTTCAAAAAATCCAAAAGGTCGTTTAAGTATTTGCCCTTGTAAATATTAATCTGAACAAACTTATACGTTTTACCTGTCATTTTTTTGAGAGTACAAATTCCCTAAATAAGTTTCCTCTTTCTTCGTAATTCTTAAAAAGCCCGAAGCTTGCGGCTCCGGGTGAAAGCAGACAAGTTTTGCCTTTGGGTGTATTCGCAAAGGCAATATCAACAGCCTCTTGCATAGAGTTTGCCTTAAATTTTCGAAAAGATCTACCTTTAATTTTAGCTGAAGCGATAATCGACCAAATTTTCTCGCCTGTTGTCGGAAACAAGATCAAGTTCTGGATGTTTTGCAAAGCTATATATTTTCCAAGCTGTGTTAAATCCAGCCCTCTGTCATAACCACCAATAATTAAGGTACCAACGTCAGGTGAAAGCCCCTCAAGGGCATTTATTACAGCCATTGGATTGGTGGCCTGCGAATCGTTGTAAAATTTTATGCCATTGACATTGGCCACGAATTCTAACCTGTGGGGCAAACTCTTAAATTTTTTGACGATCTGTTTAATCTTAGCTGACGAAATTTTAAATAAGGAGGCAACACAAACAACAGCCAAAACATTTTCGATATTTCCGGGCCCCAATAGGGGAATATCAGATCTTTCTAGAATGTGCTTCTTTCTATGGTCTTCCTTAAGAAAGACACTGTCTCCTCTGATAAAACATAAGCCTTTGTATTTTTCATCACTAGCAAAAGGAATCTTTTTGGCGAGGCTCATTTGTCCTAGCTTTGAGGAATTTGTATTTCCAGCGTTAAAGATGACAAAATCGCCAGTTTCCTGAAACTTAACGATATTACTTTTGGCAGAAAGGTACTGGCCGAAGGTCTTGTGACTATCCAGATGTTCCGGGTAAATCACATGGACTACAGCTACATGTGGACTGTACCTTAAATCTTCAAGCTGCTGGCTTGAAAGCTCGCAAACAAAAATTGTTTTCCTGTCTGCCCCCTTAAGATAATCAAGAGCAGGCCTACCGATATTGCCAACAAGTCTTACATCGTTAAGTTCACTGGCAAGAACATCTGCTATTAAAGAAGAAGTTGTACTCTTTCCTTTGGTTCCGGTAACACCAACGATTACACCCGGACTAATTGAAAAAAAGATATTAGTTGCAGAAGTTACGATTTTTCCTGCTTTTGTAAAGTTTTTTAACTGGGGAAGGCTAGACGAAATTCCCGGAGATCTGATAAGTACATCATATTTTTCTATGTCCTCAAGGTAATCTTTTCCCAGATGCAGGTCAACATTTTTATCAATAGGTTTAATTTTGGCAATGTCAGCAATGCCAATTTTTAAATTTGGATGGTGAGCTAAAAGAAATCTGTGAACACTTTGGCCTTCACGTCCGTAACCGACAATTAGAGCGGATTTGCCATTTATTTCCTCCATTAATTCATCTGCTTCCTTAAAAGATTTTGATAAGTTGCCGGTAAAAAATTAATTTTATTCCACGAATTTAAAATATTACTATCCATTTTAACTCTGCCTTCTATTTTTTTCTTTAAATCCTTTTCCCCATATTGTTCAATTGCCAGTTTAGCAGCCAGTCTTGATTCGGCAATAGTCCCGACACAGTCAAAAGGCTTATTCGCAGTTACTCCAGTTAAAGTATTAATATGGTCGACGAGATGTTTGTTTCTGAAATAATCCGATCCAAAAATTTTAATCAGTTGCCCGCGCGAAATAAACGGCGAAAGTGCAAGATAGGAAAAAGCACATTTGGCGCAATTTCCGCACCAAATATTTGCTTTTTGTCCGGCATTACAGCTTTTAAATACTCCAAAATACTTGGGGGATCTGGCAAAAATTTTAGTGACCTGCAGTTCATAAAGAGGCCTTAAGAAACTGAAATAGTTAATCTGCGCACTAAGATATTTACTGCAATAATTCCTAAAAAGTTTTTCAAATCTTGTGCTTTTTGAATACTGATGGTTAACCTCCATGTCGTGATAGCGGATGTTTACTTCATCGGCGCTTCTTTCATTTGAAACAATAACATTTTGATAATTCAATAGTGCAGCGGCTAAAGTTCCCAGAAAAGCAAGGTACGCTGAAAATGGCGTATGTCCGTTTAAATATCCATGCGAATTTAAATCTAAAAGTTTTGGGTCGATTTCTCTTGTTGCTATAAGAAGTTTTGTATATCCTGCTAATTTTGCAATTTCTATTGCAGACCTTGTAGGATTAAGGAGAAATACTTCTCTTTTCTGTTTTGATTTTTTTAGCAGTTCTAAAGTTACAGCTGAATCTATTCCACCTCCAACCAGAATCAAATCACCGTTTGGTTTTTTTAAATCCTGCTTTTTAAATCTTGTTTTTGATTCTAATTTAATCTTTAAAAAGTCTTTCGGCCTAAAATCAATTTTGTTCTGATAAAAAAATTCTCCGAGTCCGTGAATAAAAAGATCCCTCCACCAGCTTATTTGCTCAACCGTTAAAAATCCGGCTTTGATAACAAACTCTTTTGGGCAAGCAGCCTTCCAATAACTTATAGACTCTACAAGTCCCAAGTTAAAGGCGAAAACTTTAAGAGATTCTGCTGAAATTTTTGTGTCGCATGGAATGGAAATTTTCGGCTTAAAGAATATATTGGGCTCAAGCTTAAACAAATATTGTACGTGAATTGTATTTTTACTTTTAGTTATATCGAAAGACTCGTAAACAAACCGAGCGTGTTTTTTGCGAAGCTGTTTAAGTGTTAGTGGCATATTTATTTAGATGACTTCTCTGCGAATGGAAGAACTAATTCGCACCAGAATATCGTAAGGGATGGTATTTGCGGTCTTTGCCAAATTAGAGATAGAGTTTGCATCCTTACTATTATTTGAAATGACAGTTACCTCATCGTCTTCTTTGGCACTGTCGACGTTTGTCAAGTCAATTCCTGTTATATTCATACTAACCATTCCAACTATTTTGCATTGTTTTCCATTGACTAAAACCACACCTTTATTTGAAAGCCTTCTGTCAATAGCATCATTGTAGCCGAGAGGTAAAAGTCCTATTTTCAGCGGTTTTATAGCTTTAAATGTACCATTATAGCCAACCTTTTCTCCGATAACCAAGTCCTTAATCTGAACTATTCTGCTCTTAAGGGAAAGTACCGGTTTTAATTTTACTTTTGTATTTTCTCCATTTATCCCGTAGAGAGCCAGTCCGACCCTTGCCAAATTGCTAACCTTCTCAAGACTGTTACTGTCTAAATTTAAAAGCGAGGAAGAAGAAGCGATATGACTCAATTTAAAATTAATGGCGAATTTTTTAGCAAGGCTCAATGCTTTATTAAAATTTCTCAGCTGCAGCTTTACCGCTTCATCTTGACCGTTACCGGCCGATGCAAAATGAGACATGATTCCCTCAACAGTTATGTCTGGGAAGTTTCTCAACTGTGTAAAAAATGCTTCAAGATCATTAATTTTAATCCCTAACCGATTCATTCCTGTATCGACCTTTATATGAACACCTGCTCCCTTTTGGTATTTATTTATTACCTCAAGAAGTTTTAGATCATACACTGCATACGAGAAAGGCAGTTTTTTAACCTTGAGATTTTCGGGATCTATGTATCCCATGATTAGTATTTTTGATTTGATTTTTGCCATATAAAGCTCATAGGCCTCATATAAACTGTCAACACAAATAAAAGGCGGTGCAAATTCGTCGACAATTTTTGCAATCGCTAAAAGTCCATGACCGTAAGCATTACTTTTCAAAACCGGCGCGATTTTAATTTTATTGCTGATTTTAGAAAGTTGAAGATAATTAGAAATCAGATTCTTTTTATTAATTTCCACGCGGTTTAGGGGATAATAGGTCCGACCCAAAAATTTACGGATTATATTGCGCATACAAAGGTTGTTATATTTTCTCAAAAAAACTTGACAAGTACAAAGTTAGGTTGTACTATTATCTCAGATCGCGTGAAAAGCGGTCTTTTTGTAAGGAAAAAATATGGGCAGAGAACGAAGAGATCAGAATCCGCAACCAGATAAGCAACCAACCGAAATTACTTCAACGGCAAGGGTGTTTGCTCTCGTAGAACCAGAAGAGTCTGCAACAATCAGTTACGAAGACTTGGTCATGCGTGATTGCCCAATTGTTATAGATCAAGGATCTGTCGAGGCAGTTGCTGGTAAAATGCTTAGACAGCTACTACACTTGCATCGCGTAAATGGCCAATCCAAAACCACTCATGAAAAATCACGAAAGAGTCCCTGGAAGCATAAAGTAAACGAGGTAAGATTAGGCAAAAAATATCGAAGGCCTAATCCATTAGAACCTGATCAAGCCTTGTTTGTGGTGTCAAGCCGCATTATTGATCCCCCTCCGCCTAGCCATGATGTAGGTGATTTTGGGATACACGAGCTGGCGGAATTATCCCTCGACCCTGAAGTTCTAGATATTTTTGCCAAATCACAATCAAATTCAGGTACATTAGTATGCCCCGATCAACTCGAAGGCGGCTTTTCTATAATTGACTTAGCCATGCAGACCGAAGATACAGAAGCTATAGAGCAGGTCGATACGGATGATTTAGATCTACTACTTGAACCTGAGGAAGCTGAAAAGATGGTGACGTCAAGGCCTGCCAATAATCCGTATATTTTCAGCAGTCTTGAAGAAGACGATCTTCCCAATGAAGACGACTACTCGGAGAATTCCAGAGCGTAAAAACTGCACCCAACATCCAAAGCTTGTTATACTTAAATTAGGTAAATGCTGCAGAACACAAATTCCACTTTTGTGGCCATCGCAATAGGCACTCTTGGTCTTGCATCAATCATCGGATCCTACAAACTGGTAAAAATGGAAAATGTCAGTACCGCATACCTGGCAGAAGCAAGGCAAACGTCTGTCGTCAACAATTATAAAGTTTCTTCAAATCAGTCGCCCGAAAACTTACCAAAAGGATTTGTAACGGGTAAACTTTGCTACCCCGGGGATTTTTTACCGGAAGGAAAAATTGCAGCTAAAAACATTGACTCCGGCACAATTTATACCCTTTATTATCCCGGCAGTAAAAATGGGGCCAGATCGTCATATTATTTTGTATTAATCACCGGAAAATATAAGTTAAGATACGAAACCTTCATTGGCACAAATCAGATTAAACCCTTTTCCGGTTATTACAAAGGAAACTCGCAAGTTGTTGAAGTAGAGAACGGAAAAACAATTAAAAACATAGATCTTTGTGACTTCTACAATTCTGCCAACGACGAGCCTGATTTTTAAAAATTCTTCTTTCTGCTAAAATTATTAAGTGCTAAAATCACAAAATTTTAAATTCACTAAAGAAGGTTTTGCAAATCTTAAAAAAGAACACGATGCGCTCATTTCAAGGCGTCCCCAAGTAGTCATTAATTTATCCAATGCCAGAGAGCAGGGGGATCTTTCCGAAAATGCCGGCTACCATGCAGCCAAAGATGAGCTTTCGCAAATAGACAGCAGAATTAGGGAATTAAAGTATTTACTAAGAGTCGGAAAAGTAATTGATAAAACTCAAAGCGAAATTGTGTCTTTTGGAAGCAGAGTAGTTGTTGAAATAGATGGAAAAAGGATGCCGTTTCAAATTGTTGAAGAGTTAGAGGCCAATCCTACAAAGGGAAAAATTTCTACCAGTTCGCTTATTGGCAAAGCATTGATGGGCCACAAAGTTGGGGAAGAAATCGCAGTTGAAGTTCCCAATGGCAAAGTAGTTTACAAAATTCTCGAGATAACTTAAGACAGATCAGGTTTATAGGACGATGTTCGAACATTTCTATCAAACGATAAGGAAATGATTGAAAAGTTGACTAAAATTTTGAGAGATGAGATATTCAATCAGCATGGAAGGTGAAGTTTCAAATGTTCCACCAGTTGAAAAAACAACTGCAGCAAAAAAATCTAGATTTATATCTCGAGTTCCACAAGCGGTTAGAACTTTAATAAGAAGATCTTCAAAAAAAGAAGGGGTAAATGACAAACAGGAAATTTTTTATTACGGTACCCCATTCGATTTTCAAGGATTACCCAAAATTGGAGATGGCGAAGGCTGGGGAGCCGGTATTTATCTAACAAAATCGAGAAATTATGCTGAATCATACGCAAGAGGAGGAGAATCATATCGTCAGCATATTGCAGCTGAGGCAAAAGGTAAGCCACGCAATCCTCAACTGATAAAAATCACAGTTGCAGGTCAGGCAAATATTGTTAACTTAGAAATTCCTACACCCAAAGAGCTTGAAAATGCCATCTTAGAGAAATTAAATGAAGCTGAAAGAACAAGTTTTTTAAAGAGGTATAGTGCCTTTGGAAGTAATACTGAAGCTTTTAAAAACGCTCTTGCACAAACTGTTCCTGCTGAGCGTTACGTTGCAATGCTGCGAGAAGCAGGAATAGACGGATTCAGGGATCTAACGAGAGATGAGATTGCTATTTTGAATCCAGCAGTTTTAAAGAGAGTTGGTACCGAAAAATTGACTGGTTTTGAAAATTAGAATAACTGTTCTTCCTTTGAAGTTTAGGAGAGGGGACTTGTCAACCAGAGCATGATCCGCCTTTGGTGGAAACCTCCGACCTCACCATCTCAAAAAGCGCTTTTATAAATGCCTTATGTAGGAGTATTTAAAATTTTTATGTCATTCATAGGAAAATGTTTTATGTTGAGTGAAATGAGAGTAAGATTGTTCACATTTGCTGTTGCGGCTATTAAACAGTCTGTCAAGCTTAAATTTTTTAGTTGTTTTACGTATTGCTGCCAATACAAACCCGCTTGTTTTGCAATAGATTTTGTCACATCCCACGTTAGAAATTCCTCCAAGACGCTTTCAGTTTTTAGCAATTCAGAAGGGTAAATATTTTTGTATATTTCAGCTATAGTTACAGTGGATATCGAAAACGCGTTTTTGTCTTTTAAACTTTGTAAAAATTCTTCGTACTTTTCATTTCCTCGCAGAACCCAAATAAGAATATCTGTATCGATTAAATACACGCTTAAAAGCTACGGTCTGCGGCTTTTCTACCTCTTTGCACCCAATTGATTACATCTTTTTTTGTTCGCCATTCAGGATGATTTCTGGCCGCAAAAATACCGCTGGCCGCTTTAAGCGCTTTCCCAAATGCGTCGGGGCTAAACTTTTTCTTTACTTCAAGTTGAACTATTTGCTGGCCCTTTTTTTCATCTTTTAAAATAACCGTATGGCCTTTTTTAGCTTTCTCGATATAATCTGCAATATGCTGCCGAAATTGGCTTACAGATACAATAATAGTCATGTTTTAATATTAGTACATTATGTACATATTGTCAACCAGCTTTTTTAAGCTGTCGGGGAGAGAGGACTCGAACCTCCGACCTCTGCGTCCCAAACGCAGCGCTCTAGCCAACTGAGCTACTCCCCGTTAGTAATATTTTCTTTAAAGTATTAAAACCCTTATGAGTTTTAAAAAACTTCTCTCGTAACCTTGCATCGATCTCCGCAGTAAATTCCTCTTTATAAATCAGCACAAACGGTCTTCTGCTCTTAGTCGATGGTACTTTTCCCGAATTATGTTCACTTATTCTTCTTTTTAAATTGTTAGTTGACCCGATATATCTTTTTTTATCTTTCTCGCTTTTCAAGATATAAAGGTACCATTTCATTTGCGCTCTAGCCCCTGGGCCTTTGGCCCGAAGGGCCAGGGCCAACTGAGCTACTCCCCGCTATTATATTCTCCAATAATTACGTCCGTGTCTTTGAGCCGCTGCTCTTATGCCGCTTTCTTTAATCCGAGTAATTACTTCGTCAGCAATCCTCTCCGAATCCGGAACTGGGGGTCTATCTATTCCACTATTAAATCCACCTGCCTTAGGGCAGCCTCCACAACCATTCTCTCTGATCGAATCAAAGAGTACCGGACACGTTGTCCTGCCTCCAGACGCTTTTACTAAATCTGGATTAATGCACAATCTGTCTTTGCCCATTTTCTGTTTTTATTCACCCAAAATTCTACGAATTTTGGAGTAGTGGGCGGGGTGGGACTCGAACCCACACG
>Ga0155616_158_pt1 | contig 34370 bp, 30 predicted proteins | sample RifCSPhighO2_12_FD_107273 | JGI IMG/M metagenome (GOLD analysis project Ga0155616, IMG submission 107273) | Candidatus Curtissbacteria bacterium RIFCSPHIGHO2_12_FULL_41_17
CACCGGGCCCTGACTGGGTGCAGGATGGGCAAGTTTTAGACACCTGGTTTTCGTCCGGTCTGTGGCCAATGTCAACACTTGGATGGCCAAATGATTGGAAAATGGTAAATGGTAAATGGAAAATTGAAAATTCTTATTTTCCGTGGGATTTTGAAATATCGGCACCGGAAATTAAATACTTATGGATTGCGCGAATGATTATGTTTTCCGTTTACTTTACAGATCAAATTCCATTTAAAACTATGTTTTTCCATGGGATGCTTAGGGACTTGCAAGGACGCAAGTTTTCAAAATCACTCGGCAATGGAATCGATCCTACCTACTTAATTAAAAACTGGGGGGTTGATACAACAAGAATGGCGCTTTATTCATACGCAATTCCTGGCCGCGATGGACGGGTATCAAAAGCAATATTAGATGAGAGGGGCAAAAATTTCCGTAATTTCGGGACAAAGCTGCGAAATATCACCAGATTTATACTCGAGCTGGCGCCCGAAAAAACAGATGGTTCACGGTTCGCAGTTGACGGTTCACAGTTTAAACACCCGGATGATAAATGGATTAAAAAGGAGTTAGACAGTCTGTGCGCTAGAGTGACTAAGCACCTTGAACAAATCGAGCTTCATTTAGCAGTTGACCAACTATATGAGTTTGTCTGGCATCAATTTGCTGATGTTTACATCGAAAAATCCAAAAAGAGAAGACTCCAGGCACAGTCAATATTAGAGTACGTTCTAAAAAACGTTTTAATTCTTCTTCATCCATTTATGCCTTTTGTCACAGAGGAACTCTACCAGAAGTTTGACAATAGGGAAAAGTCTATTATGTTAGAGTCATGGCCATCCTTCGCTAAAGCTACGGATGGTAAACCTTCATAAATGTATTTACCGCATAATTCTCGCCCTTCGATAAACTCAGGGCTTCGAAATTTGCAATTCCCGCAAATTTCTCGCATTATTTCCCGCACTTCGCTTTTTATTAAAAGCTTCGGCGGGCAAGCCCGCGGCATTTCTATTTTTACTTTGCTTAGGATTCTAGGCGTAGCAATCGTTTGCGCTTCTTTTTTAATTTACTTTTCGAATCAAAACCAACAACAGGCAAGCAGAATCAATGCCTTGGAAAAAGCGGTTAGTCTTAAACCTTCTGATTTTAATAAGAGACTAAGGCTTGCTCTTTCATATGAGGAGGAATTTAAAAAAACCAGCAATTTGCAAAATTTAGAAAAAGCCCTGGAAGAAGCTAAAGTCGCCCAGCAACTCGATCCTCAGAATTTAAATGCTCAAAGACTAATATTGCGGCTTAATAAGGAAAACTCTGCCGAAATTAAAAAGGAAATTCAACAGGTTGCGACGATTGTTAAAAATCGACCAGACTACCAGGCAGCGTGGTTGAAACTGGCAGCACTTTACGAAAAATTGGGAGATGAAAAGAATGCACATGATGCCAGGAACAGGGCAAAATTATTAAATCAAAACTTTTAAAGCTAAATCTGATCTCTCCCTGAGAATTTGCCTTCGACAAACTTAAACCTGATTAAAACGATTGAGGGAAGCGAAAGATATAAACCATCGGCTTTCTGCAGGTAGGTCAAGTTAGGGCTATAGACAAACATTTGATCGCTTCCGATAGGCGGTGTTTGTGCAAAAGTCAAATAACCGGCGTTTTCGGCATAAAGTTGAAGTGATTCAGCTATAGGCGAAACTGAATCTATTGTCTTAGGTTCGCCTAGTGGTTTTGACTGAACATACCCGAGAGCTTTCTCCAAATCAAAACTAGGATCAAGAGGTACAAACCCGTTAGGCGAAGCCAAATTAGGGTTTGCTCTTCGCTCAGCCAGCGGAATCGGGAGAGCATTTTCAGCAAACTCGTGGTAAAGGTAGGTCACATCGGGAAGTGATGCTATTATCAGACTCTTGATTCCAACCTCAAAGGTCAATCTGCCATCAAGTCCAACCTTGACAACTGTTCCATCGTTAGGAATGACAATCTCTGGAATTTCTTTTGTCCTTTGAGGCTCTTTAGTAGAACAGCCAATCGTGAGTAAAATTAACTTTAATCCAGCTTCAATAAACCACTTATTAAATTCTCTACGGGAAATTATTTCGACCATGATAAAGATGATAGGAGGGTGGATTACTTCTTTGGTTCTGACTTTACCTCTTCCTCTGGTTCTCCTGCCGTTTCTTCTGCCTTTTCTGCGCCTTCGGCTTCAGGCACTTCTGCGACTTCGGCTTCCCCGACTTTTTCTTCGCCCTCTGCCGCCTGCGCGACAACTTCGGCTTGCTCTGCCTCAATCTCCGCTTCGACAGCCTCCATCTCTTTAGTAACAAGTTCACCTATCTGGGCAACGACAAGTTCGGCATCATGAAGAATCGTCACTTTATTTCTGTCAACGGCTAGATCCTTGATCTTAATTTCGTCACCGATATTTTCCAGTTTGGAAACGTCAAGTGCTATTTTCTCCGGAATATCAGCCGGCAAGGCTTCGATCTCGACTTCCGAAACCGGAGTCAAAAGAAGACCAATTTTCTTTTCAACGGCTGGAGCCTCGCCGACAATCTCAATCGGCACGTTGACTTTTACTTTTTCCGTAAGGTTAACCTGATAAAAATCGATATGCAAATGTTCACTTGTTACGGGATGAAGCTGGACGTTTCTTACCAGAACCGGCTTTTTTGAGCCGTCTACCGCCAGATTAATGATTCCTGTTTCCCCTACCTTTTCAAAGACTTTGGAAAAGTCGCTGTTTTTTACCTGAACGTGAATGGTAGTTATTTTGTGGCCGAAAACATGCGCCGGAATTATCCCTTCCCGCCTTAGGGTTTTAACTTTCCTTCCCAAAACATTTCTTTTTTGAGCAGTTAAAGGCACTTGTTCCATGGTCGAATGATATTAACAAAATAAACATGACAGGTCAACTAGATTTAGATGTCACCTCTTTACAACTTCAATCTTCAGACTATCTCTTAATTTTACATTCAATATCAAACGTTTCATGGTATAATCCGCAGCTATGATTGAGAGAGGGTTTGAACTTTTAAGAAAACTTCCAGCAAAGGCCGAAGCGGTTATTGGGGCAGTTGGAACAACCGCTTACGGAGTAACTGCGGCTGCTCCGGCTGAAGTCCAAGATGTTTACGGAGAAGTTCCCATAAGCGGGTGGTTGATAAACATATTGTCAGCAGCCGATTTAAGAATAGCGGCAGGAGCTTTAGTAATTGTTTTTGGGGCTGTAGCTTTTGACGGTCTTAAGAGACTGCTGAGTGAGCGGCATGCCGCAGGTGATGAGTAAAATTATCTTCTGGTCACTTCAATTGTAAACTGACGATCGACTGCCAAATCGGTTGGAATTTTGAGGTTTTGCTTATTTTGGCTTTATTTCTATCTTTTGCTTTGGCTTATCAAAACAAACCTTGAAATTATCAAAAAAGCCTTTTTGGCCTAAGAGACTATACGAATATTGGACCGACTAGAGGGACCACGGCTTGAGGGACTTTCGTTAGAATTGGCTCTTTAAAGCCTTTCTCGTGAGCTTCACGATAGACCTTTTTAGCCGTGTCTCCTGAGGAGATCACTCTCTTTTCGTCTGGCGTGAGAGCCACCCGTTTGCCTTTATATTTTTTATGAATTTCTTTAAAACTAGCCATAATTGTTCCAATTATATCATTTCTTAACAACTTCGATTTCAAACTGGCGGTCGGCTGCTAAATCGGTTTCGACGGTGAGGTTTTGCTTATTTGAGTACTTTTCATCTCCATTGACAGATTTTGTCAGCAGGTAACCGGGCAGGTTAAATTTAAATTCCAAAGGGTCATTTTCGGTTCCGGGCTGTTTTTGGATATACAAGTGATAAGTGGGGGCGCTTTCAAGTTTAATGTTTCTGGGTATGCGATAAGAAAAACTTACTTGTTTAGTTGATTTAATAGGCACTTCTACATACGTTGCAAACGTGGCAAGAGGCCCTGTGGTGGTAACTTCAACGGATTTAAGGTCAGTGATGTCGCCGTTTTTAATCTCAAACAAATCACTTCCCGCGGGTACGTAAACGCGCAGGAAATTAACGTATTTGCCAGCCGGCCAGGTTTCTGCCTGGCTATTATTTGTATAAGTAATTGTTAAGCGGCCGACCAGATCCGCATCGCGGCCCACAGTCATTTCGTATGAAATTTTCCTTTGCAAAAACCTATTGACTTTATTGGCGCCAAGATTAGCTTCGGAAATAGCCAAAAAATCTCTGGTTTGGGTACTGTTATCACTAACATCAAATTGTCTGGGAGGCAATGGGCTGTCCCATCCGTGAGTGGCTACATAGGAAGCAAGGGTCGGGTTGTCAAATGAGACCAAGATGTGTTTTTTCTCCAGGCTTTCTTTAAAAACTTGCACAAGGGGTAAAAGCGGGGAAGCTGTCTTTTCATTATCTTTTAAAGTAGTAATTTGGGCAATGTCAGCCAAAACCTGGCTGATCATCTTTCTGGATAAAGACCCAAAAAAATCCCTTTTTTGGGTGGAACCCGGGAAAAAGCCGACCTCGCTGTAATATTCTCCCCGTTCGAACAGATTCTGGGCAGAAATTTCCTCATTATAATCATCAAGTTTGACAGGCCCCATTTTCCCAAGAACATCCTGAATAAAAGTTAGGTCGAAAGCAATTACTCCATCGACATTTCGGCCCGTTTCCTTTTTGAAAAAGTCTCTGGCGGTAGCGGCATTAAGGGCAAAATCGCCGCTCCAGTTAGAATCGCGAAGAAAAAAATTGTCAATTCCTAATTTTTCCTTAAGTTGTTTTGGGGGCTGGATTTTTTCCTTAAGTTGGCCGTCAATTGTGTAAATATCATCAACATTAACAGCATTTAGTTTCCCGCCTTCAAACTCAAGAGTGCCGAAATTGCCGATAAAGCCTCCGCCAGGCCGCAGTTCACTATTGTTTTGCAAAAGGATTAGGTAGGTTTTTTGCCCACCGCCGGTGAAGTCATTTAAAAGTTGCGTTATTTCCAGAGCCGAGGAGGATAAGTTATGGAGTTTTTCGAATGAGTCCTTTAAGGATTCAATTTTTGCTGCAAATGGCGCCGATTTTTTAGCTTGTGAACTTAAGACGACTGCTTTTGAGGAAAAAAACAAGGCCCTCTTAAAATCAGCTGAGGGCGCCTCCAAATCAAACCCATCGCTACTTGTTTGTTTAGAGGTGATGAGCGCAAAGTCTTCTGAGAGTGTTTTTGCACCCAGGCTAAAATAGAATAACGATTGAGAACCTGCGCCAGCTGCCGCAAATGCCAGATTGGTGCTTTTTATCTTCTGGGAAATTACTAAACTCAATGGGAAAGACAGAATATTAAACTTATTTTGTGCTGCTTTAAAAGAATTTTGGGCACCTTTGGCTTTACTTTCAGCTTTATCAAAGTTTGCCAACATTAAAGCTTTTTTGGCATCATTTAATTTACTTGCCCCCAAATAAACATCAAGCCCTGTTTTTAAAATAGAGCCAAAAAGAATTAAAAGCAGTAAGATAACCAAATTTTTAAAACGTAAATTTAAGGTAATTTTGGGGACTTTTAGCCTTAGTCTTTCGGAAAAAGACTGAGTATCTGCCTCTTGGGGGTGCAACTTTTCCCAAGACGGGCTTTGGTAATTTGTCCTTTGATGTTCCCTTGGAACTTGGTTTGCGCTTGAAAAAAGGCCCTTATCTTTAAAATATTCAAAGGTTAGCTTTAGGCCTTCTGTGAGTTTAATATTGGGATTAAAACCTAAATGTGACGCGTTAACTAACGGTTGCGGCGTGATTTTGTTTTTTGCAGGTCCTCCTGCAAAAAACAAACCCAGCTGCTTTGCACCGACAAGTGAGGCAACATTTTGAATTTCATAAGCAACCGAAAGAGAAGAAATTGGCTCCTCGCAGACAATAATCTGCACGTCTTTGGTTTTAGGCGAAAAGGCAAATTTATTAATAGCTTCAACTGCGTCACTGATATAAGTCGGGTAGATCATTTTCATGCCTTCTTCTTCAAGGATTACCTTGTCTGTTGCAACTGCTTGGGAAATAAGAGATGCCAACTCCTTTTGGACCGGCCCTAGGCTGATTTGAGAAGAAACTGGCATTTTAGGGCCATAAATGTCACCTACAAGAAATATCCTCAGCTTGGCGCAAGTTGCATCATCTTTTATCAAATAATCAAATGAATCTATCCTAAATGAAAGAGGGGCTACCAAAACTACTTGCGTCTTGCCAGTTTGGGCGAGGGCAATTATCGATTTGGTCGCCTGCGAAAAATGATGGAGAGCCTCATACGAATCCTTAGCAACGCCTGCTTCATCAAGATGAAAGATAAGATCAAACTGTGGTAAATAAGAGGGTAAAGGCTGACCTAATTCAAGCTCAAGAAGCGTAAAATTTTCCTTTGAAAGAAAAGGACTAAGCAGGCGGGAATTGCCTACCCCAAAAACATCGCAATTTTCAAGTATCAGAGAATCGGTAAGAGATGCACCCAGGTATGAGCCTGCACCGGTTATGAGAACCTGAGTCCTGTTATTTGAAAGTTTCAAGCGGGCAGATTCTTCCATATTTCGATTTTACTCAATATGGAACCCTGAGTTTGCCGAAGGGTTCCATTTTCTAAACTTTAAAGTAAGTTTTAAAACCAATCGTTACAAGGGCAAAAACAAATCCTGCGATTGCCCCAAAGATGATAAGGGCTTTGGGTTGAGGTTGTGCAGTCACAGGCACAATAGCAGTACCAATCGGTTTAAGCTGAAATTCACTGTCCCCAGTCAAATCAACAATTTTTTGATTGAAGCGATCTTTTGTCTTGTTCATAGTTGATCTGGCACTGTCTAAATTTGCAGCATAGATTGAAAGCCGAATAAGTTGAGGGGCAATTTTTCTGGCAGATAAGGCAGTGGCTTGGGTTGTCACTTCATTTTTAAAATCAGGGCTTAGAATAATAGCAAGAGCAGTGTCCGTAAAATTCCTGGCTTTCTCGGTGGCGTAAAAGCCTTCAAAACGATAGACAGCATCTTGCGCTTCTTTGGTGGAAGCAATAGATTCCCCCGTTCTTTCGGCCGGGGTTCTTTCTTCTTCACTCACGCTCATAATAAAAAACAGCTGTTCATAGCGGGGACCTTTGTTGATTTTTGAGACAAAAACGAGGGCCAAAGCTATCCCTAAAACTGTAAAAAGGGCAACAAGATATGCGTTTTTTTTAAGTATTTTGATGTATTCTGCAAGTTCCATATTTCGATTTTAATCAATATGGAACCCTGAGTTTGCCGAAGGGTTCCATTTTTATGTTGCGCCATTTAGCGCGATATTTACCAGTCTATCTGCCTCCTTATTTTTAGCCCTTTCAATATGGCGATAAGAAATTTTACCAAAGTTTGCCTCAAGGCTTCGGACTTTAAAAATCAGTTCCCTAAGTTTGGCGTTTTTAACCTTATAGCGGCCAGCCATTTGTAAGACCACCAGCTGAGAATCAAGATAAATATTTAAATCGTAAGCTTTAAAGTTTTGCGATAACCACTTGAGGGCCTCAACCAGTGCAGTATACTCAGCAACATTATTGGTGGCAACACCAATGAAACCGGCCGCTTCTTTTTTTAAGGTACCGTTTTTTTTAACCACAAATCCCCAGGCAGCCGGCCCGGGATTGCCTCTTGCGCCACCATCGCAATATACGCTAAGTGTGCTCATATTTTAGATATTATATTCCTTTGGCTTTTTAATACCGCTACTACTAAAAGGAGCAGGATAAAAGCTTCTGAGACGACTGTCACAATTGCCGCCGCCATATATCCAAATTGGGGGATATAGATTAAGTTTAAAATTATATTAAATGCCGCACCCGAGAAATAAATAAGAGCCAGATATTTTTGTTTTTTTATGATTATTAACAAGTGCCAAAGCAAAGCAGAAATGAAAAAGAAAGGCATACCAAGTGCTAAAACCGCAAGAGCCGTTTGCGATCCTATAAATCTTGCATCATAAATAGCGGGGATTAAAAATGATACGGCAATTAAAAAACCGGTCAAAAATACTGAAAGGGATAGAAGAATCACCAGAGTGCGTTTAATATGCGATTTGAATTTTGAATAGCTTTTTTTTAGAAATTCTTCATTAAGTAAAGGATAAATGGCGTTGACCAAAAAAATAGGCAAAGCGAGCGCCGCTTCAAAAAACTGGTAGGCCAAACCATAAATTCCCACCTCGGAGCTTTCGCGAAAATTGGAAAGAATCAAGACATCGATTCGAAAGTAAATTAAGTTGAAAATTAAGGCAAGACCTATCGGCCAGGAGGCGGAAACGAGTCTTTGTGTGCTGTTTTTTTCAAATTTGGGAAGGATAAATTTTTTAATCCTTTTTGTAATAAGAAAGTAAGCAGCGCAAACTAAAACAAAACCTCCTAAAACATAGGAGGCGACGTAGCCTAGCAGATTGCCGCCGGAAAAAGTTATTGCAAGTGTACTTGTTAAAATAACCAAGTAACCGGCGATTGCTGCTATGGTCGACAGGTCATACCTCAGATTTCTTTGGAAATAAGCGTTAGCAGTGGTAAAAAGTGCCTGAGTTAAAATTGTTAATGATCCTATAAGAATACCCGCCTTTACAAGCGGTGAAAAACCTGTTTGTTTAACCAAATCATGTGGCAGTACAAATGAAATTGAGATAGCAGCAGCAAAAAGAATAAGCGCCAAAATAAGTCTTACACCGACCAAGACCTTAAAAAGATTAAATTCAGATTTTTTATCGGCAGTTCTAACATAAATACTATTTAGTCCAAAATCCGCAAAAGTGTAAAAATAGCCGACAAAAACAAAAATTTTGGTAAATTCTCCAAAGCCGGCCGGGCCAAGTGTTCTGGCAATTAAAAGAGTAATTATTAGGGTGATCGTTGCAGTGAATGCTTTGCCGAAGACCTGAAAAACGGTATTGTAAAATACTTTTTTATACATTGATAGCACCCAATATATCAGTTTAATTTTTTTTAGGCGAACTGATAATGTAGGCGCAAGCCAACCAGAATAGCAGTCTGCCCTGATTTAGGGTCCATAAAAAATGGTCAAAGCTGGCAAAAATCACAAGACTGATAAAAAGAAGGATTTTAGCTTTGGTTTTGGCCTTTTTAAGTACAAAAAGCAGCAAAAATGCAAAAATGATAAGCCCAAAAAAGCCATTTTCGGCAAGGATTAAAAGAAAAACATTATGAACAGGCTGCAGCAGACGGATTTGGTTGGCTGAAGTCAGATTTTGCAAAGCAAGCTGGGGAATAAAATTGAGACTCCCGACTCCAAACAGGGGATTTTTGGCAAAAATATCAATTGCCGCACTAATTAAAACCAGTCTTTCCGAAAGTGAAGCAATCTGCGCTTCGGGCAAAAATCTTATGATAAACAGGACGAGTGCCGCAAGTGCCGCAACTCCTAAAATTTGAGGTAATTTTTTAAAAAGAGTCACTAAATATAAAAAGAGTAAGAATATGCCGGACTTGGAAGAGGTGGCGATCAGGGACAAGGGCAATAGAATCAAGGTGATGATTCTTGCTGCTTTTTTCTTTAATAATAATTTATGAGAATCAATGATAATAAAACTTATAAGCAGAAAAGCTGCCAGCACATTCGGGTGAGGAAAAGTTCCGTAGGGCCTTAAAAATTGGCGGCCAAAAAGTTGGCCGTGGGCAATATTGACTGTTGAAGAATCAAAACTGCGCTCACCCAATATCCACAGCCCTAGGGATTTCTGCAAGGCAAACTGCCCTAAAGCAACTAGCGACTGCCAGATAGCCGAAAAGAGCAAGACAAAAATACTGATTCTTGCTAAATTGCGGTTTTTAAGAGTTTTTGCTGCGTAAATCCCAAATAAGGAAGCAGTTAAAAATCTAATAAAAAATATATAAGAAAGAGCAGTAATCCTTGCGAAAAAAATTGTATCGGCTAATAGGTAGAGAGTTAAAATTAACCAAATTAAAAGGAAACTCTTTTGAGTTTCGTAATCTTTTACTAAATTTTTAAGAGCCTGCCGGCCGGCAAGCAGGTTTTCCAGGCTAAATGTGGCTATATAGAAAAAAAGCGCAAAGTCTACCAAATAAAGACTAATGGCCAAATAATCAATAGGTATTCCTAAGACGAAAGATTCGGGATGGAAAAAAAATTTACCAAGCTGAATGGGGATTAGCGCTAAAGTAAGAAGAAAAAATCCATCGGATGGGCGCATCAACTTTCGGCAGATTTAGGTTTAACTATCAGATGCCTGTCAGGACCTTCACCTTCGGAGACAGTAGAAACTTTTGGGTGTTCGGCCAGGACGGTGTGAATCACTCTTCTCTCACTGCTTTTCAGATTATAAATCGGTTGTTCTTCGGCGCTTTGGGCAACTTGTTCGGCAATACTGATGGCCATTTTTTTAAGCTTCTCTTCTTTCTGCCTGCGCCAGTCATTTATATCTACAAAAACTTCAAAATCTTCATTGCCGGTCAGTGCTTTAATTCTAACTGCCAATATAAACTGGAGGCTTTCTAAATTAGCGCCATATTTGCCAATTAAAAGCGCACTATCCGGTGATGAAATATCCACAAAGAAAATTTCGCCTTCTTTTGATACCTCAACGGTTGCCGATACATCCAAGCCCTCAATGATCTGTCTGATATTTTCGGCTACGAAATTTTCGTCTAATTTATGTTTCATGCAAATTGACGCGAATTTTTATTTGCGCCACTTTTCCGGTAGATACTTATTAAGACCTCCAGCACCTGCAATTATATACTGCTGGATGATACCAATTATCGTAAAAGTGTTCCAGTAAAGAGAAAGGCCAATCGGGAATCCATAAGAAAAAAAGGCGATCATTGCCGGCATGATCAAGATCATTTGAGACTGCATCTGGGCCATACTGTCTTCAAGGCCTTCCTTCCCTTCCTTTTTGACCGGTGCCGGGCTTTTAGCGGACGGGGACATCATTTTTGACTGGATATACTGTAAAATCCCTGTGACAATGGGAACAAGAAGAATCAGAAAACCGACAGTGCGCCAATCCGAAGGTTTGGCTGCCAGGCTAACGCCAAGATATGAGGGGTCAGGGATTTTTTCGAGAAAAAGAAATGGGGAATAGAGTCTATCATTAATATTAGTTAAAAAATCATTTTTGGAAAAATCCACAATCTTTAACAAAACCTGGTAAAGGGCTATAAAAACCGGCATCTGGATTATTAGAGGCAGACAACCGGCCAGAGGATTGACTCCGTGTTCCTTATAAAGCTTGGAAACCTCCTGTTGGTGACGCGTTTTGTCATGCCCATGTTCGGACTTAATTCTATCCAAGTGCGGCTTTAATGCCGCCATTTTCTGGGTACTTTTTAGCTGGGCGGAAATTAAGGGCCAAAGGGCCAGCCGAATTACAACTGTTAAAAGAATAATGGCAAATCCTAAAGCACCAGGAATGGGAAGTAGGGCAAAACCTTTATAAAAAAGCAGGAGCAGATTAAGGATCGGGTTGATTAGAAAAGAATCAAAAGGGTTCATAAATTTAGTTTAAAATTCAAACCGGATCATAGAATGGCCGTTTGGAAAAAGGATGGCAGGCGCAAATTCTTTTCAAACCCATAACGCTGCCCTTCAATATGCCGTATTTTTCGATTGCCTGGCTCACATAAGCAGAGCAAGATGGCCTAAAACGGCAAGAAGGCAGGCTGCCGGCAAAAAGCACCTGGTAAATTTTAATTAAGAATATGGCAATTTGCTTCATTTAACTTTTCTAATCTTTTCAATTAACAATTTTTCGACCTGGTGCATTTTAAGATCTTTTATATTCTCTTTAACAATTATAACCAGTTCCCCCGTAAGTTGGATCTTTCGGGCTGCCTCCATAAATAGCCTTCTAATTCGATTGCGGTCGACTGCTTTTGGTGCTACCTTTTTTGAAACGACCACCTTTATTTTAGAAAAAGGCAGGTTTTTTTTAAAAATTACAGAAAATTTGTCCACCTAAACAGCCAGTTTCACGCGACCTCTTATTCTTCTTCTTGCCAAAACCCTGCGCCCGTCGGTAGTTCTCATACGTTTTCTAAAACCGTGGGTTTTGGCGCGCTTTCTCTTTTTGGGCTGGTAAGTTCTTTTCGGCATGAATACTCCCTTCGGTCGCTTAATTCAAAATTTAAAGTTCAAAATTAAAAATTTAAAAATTCTGACTTTTTACTTGAACTTTCGACCTTTGACTTTTAAGTTTTGAGTTTATTGCTTAGGTTACTAGAAATTAAATGAGATATCAAGTCACAAAAATCTTAAGTTTTGCACAAAAATTTTAACCAGTTGACAACTGTTGATAACTCTTGTAATCATAGATGTTGGCGCAATTATTTTTAAATTTCTTCAGCCTGATCTTCAATTAATATTTGTCTGCTAAATTTTGACTAACTTTGCGCCAAATTAATTTTTAAAATTCATTAAATACACAGGTGGAAGCAAAAAAAATCTGGGCTAAAATTCTATCGGAAATCAAAAGGCATGTTTCGGCCTCAACCTTCAAGACGTGGTTTGCCGGATCATTTATTGTGGAGTACAAAAAAACCGCCGTTAAAAGTGTTTTAATTATTGCCTTTAAAAATAATTTTTTGAAAGAACAGGTCGAAAAAAGATATTTGCCGCAAGTTGCCAAAATCGCAAGCAGAGAGCTCGGCGAGCCAACAGAGATCCTCCTGATAGTTACCCAAAAACAAAATCAAATAAAAGAAAAAGGGCCGATTTTTTCCGGAGTTGCACCTTTGCAATTTTTAAAGACAAGGCAGGCAAATGATCTAAAAAGTGATCATACTTTTGATAATTTTGTGGTGGGCAACTCCAATAATCTGGCTTATCTGGTTGCCAAACAAGTAAGTGAAAACCCCGGAACAAATTACAATCCTCTTTTGTTTTTTGGGCCGACGGGCGTTGGCAAAACTCACCTTTTGCAGGCCATAGGCAATGCGATAAAAAAAAGGGCAATTGAAGCTAAAATCCTTTATGCGTCTGCAGAAAAATTTACCAACGACTATTTAGAATCCTTATCTTTTAAAACTCAAGCTTCCTTTCGCGCAAGGTATCGCGGGTCTGACGTTCTTTTAGTTGACGACATTCAGTTTTTGGCCGGCAAGGAAAGCACACAAGAAGAATTTTTTTATACATTTAACGAACTGTATCTTGCAAATAGGCAAATTGTTATTGCCGCAGACAGGCACCCTAAAGAACTGGGCAAACTTAAAGAAAGACTTGTTAGCCGATTTCTGCAGGGGATGGTTGCCGATATTGCCCCTCCAGATTTTGAAATGAAGATGGCAATTTTAAAAACTAAATGCAAAGAGCGGGGAATGAGTCTTGACGATGAAAGCATCTCTTATATTGCCAATACCTGCTTTGGGAGTGCGCGGGAACTTGAAGGAGTTTTGATATCCACATTTTCTCTTGCTAAATTGTCAGGCAACAAGGTTGATTTGGCAAAAATTAAATTAATTGTTGAAAGAAATCAGACAAACAACCAAAAAGCTACCCCCCAAACCATTATTGAAGCTGTATGCAGTTATTTTAATGTCAAACCTTCCGATCTTTCGAGTCCTTCAAGAAAATCCAATTTAGTCTTTGCCAGACAAATACTCATGTATCTTTTGCGAAAAGAGCTGCAGCTTCCACTTTCTGCGATCGGCCAGTTCGTTGGCGGCAGAGACCATTCAACAATTATCCATGGTGTGGAAAAAGTTGAAAAAGATGTTCTTTCCAACCAACCGCGAAAGGATGAGGTTCTGAGGATTAGATCCCTTTTCAACAATTACCGGGAAGTTATCGGCAAGACTTAGATGTCGGGTTTTTAGTTTGTCAACAAGTTATCAACAAAGAATATGCTTTTACGGGTTGGCTTTGCAGTTATCAACAAACCTAATAATACTAATACTTTGTTTAATATAAAAGGATAGTAGTGGATGGTATTTTATAAATTGTTGATATATAATCAAAAAACTTCTGCCGACCAAACCCTTTCCTTAGAAAGCTAAAATGAAATGTAAAGTCGCCCAAAATGAACTAGCAAAAGCTTTAAAAGCATGCGAAAAATCGTTTCTAGTTCGTGCCAATTTACCGGTTTTATCAAACATTTTACTTACTATAAGCAAAAATGGCTTGGAAGCACTTTCGACAAACCTGGAAACAGCTACCAGGGTGGCTGTACCCTGTCAAGGGGAAATTGATGGACGTATTACCCTTCCGGGAAGGGTTTTTATGGATTTTATCTGGCAGCTCCCGGAGCAAACACTGGCAATTGAATTACTTGGAGAGGAAGTGCTGGTGACAACAAAGGGTTATAGCGCAAGGTTTGCCTCAATGCCGGCTGAAGAGTTCCCAGCAATTCCCAAAATAGAAAGCGGTAAAAAAATCGAAATTGAAGCAAGTGTTTTTGCCAAAGCTTGCGCCCAGGTCGTTTTTTGTGCAGCACAGGACGAAGGCAGGCCTACCTTAAACGGGATTCTTTGCGAACTTAATAAACAGAATTTTTCGATGGTGGCAACTGACGGCTACCGTTTGGGATTTGTAACGATTCCAATCGCCGGATCAGTAAGTTTAATAAAGATGATAATACCAGCAAAGACACTCGGGGAAGTGATTAAGCTGGCAAGTGAATTAGAACAGGAAGAAGACGGAAAATCACTGACAATTACAATAGCAGACACTTTAACCCAGGCTAATTTTAAACTGGGCAATATCGAGTTTACCTCAAGATTAATTGAGGGCGAATTTCCCAATTGGCAAAAAATAATTCCGGCGAATTTTGCCACCAGCGCCAAAATTTTGCGTGAAGAATTAACAAGAAGGGTAAGAATAGCAGCTGTTTTTGCCAGGGATAGCGGCAATATCGTCAGGCTTAAATTGGAGGGTAAAAAGCTGACAATTTTGGCAACCACAGCTCAGGTGGGTTCAAACGAAACGGAAATGGAGGCGGAGATTAGCGGCAAAGGCGGGGAGATTGCTTTCAACTACCGTTACATTTTAGAGGCACTTTCTGCGATTGATAGTGAAGTTATTAATTTCCAGATGAGCGAGAGCTTAACCCCCGGGAGGATAACACCCGAAGATACCAAAAGCGGCCTCTTCCAGATCATTATGCCGGTCCGACTTCAAGGCTGACATTTGACAATTGACCATTAACATTTAACATATGCGCAAGTTCCGCTTTAGAAAATTTAAAGTTTACCAAGACGCCATCAGGTTTCGAATGCGCATTAAGGCTTTAACGAATAAGTATTTCCCAAAAGACGAGAAGTATTTAATTATAGATCAAATCATTAGGGCAGCAAACTCAATTGTTCTGGCAATTGCTGAGGGCGCGGATCGATCAACTGACAAAGACTTTGCTTTATTTCTCAATCGTGCCCACACCTCTTTAAACGAGGTTGTTGCTTGTTTAGATATTGCCCTTGCCGAGAAATTTATAAGCCTGCGGGTTTACTTGGAGTATGTTGCCGAAGCGGAGAATTTGGCAAACCAGATAACCGCATTTAGAAGAAAATTATTAATAAGCCCTTCTAAGTAGTATTTTTGTCAATTGTCACCTGTCAAATGTCAATTGTATACTACTGTGGGAATGTTTAACTCCATTGGTGATTTAATTCGCACAATACCCGTACGTTCACGCTCTCCACGGGCAATACTTGCCCTTCAGGTAAGAAATGCCGCTTTGGAATCATTGGCTTTGGTTTGCAGTGATTTACCAAAAGAAATAATAGAGGCGATCAAGCCCTCTGTTTTTAAAGGCGGAGTGCTGACAATAACTGCTCCTCAAATGGTGACAGGTGAGCTTCAGATGCGCTCTGAGGGGCTGATAAAGGAAATAAATAAGGTGTTGGGGAAAAGAATTGTTACGCGCTTAAGGTTTAGGGTTGGTTAAGAATTGACTTTTGATTGCGGGTAAAATCATACTGATTTCGCCACCTTTTTTATCTTCAGTTACAACATTCCCTATAAATACATATACTGGTTGTAAAAAAGCTTGTTCGGGAATAGGTAAGTAGTACCCGAGATTCACTTTGGTAATTGACAATGAACTGACTCTAATTATTTGGGTTTCCCCTTCACCTTGTATTGGCTCGCTTGGTTTAAAGCCAGCGATAACACCGCCTCCTGCTAAAATTTCTTTTACTGCTTCATCAACTGATTTAACTGGGTACTTTTCGAGGGGCTGGAGTTCGGGAATCAGCCTTACTGATAGCGCGGTGACCTCCCCCTCTTTAGTGATGGTAAGAGACGCCAACATTTGGTCCGCATTATGGTCGAGAAGTGGATACTGACCCAGCTTTAGAGTTACTAAGACGTTTATTTTGTCTGCTTGGGAAATGTCGCTTACTTTCTGGGGTGCGGCACTGGGTGTATTTTTATAATAAGAAATCTTTTCGGCATTTATCTCTACGGTATCTTCGAGCAAGCCTTTTTGTTTAAGAAAAACCCTGATTGTTTGTTCCAGATCTTCCTCGGTAAAAATTTTCCTTACCGAATAGGCAATTGGGGTTTTGAGGGGTGAAGTTTTTTTATAGTTTAGCCTGAATCTATCAATTGAGAGTGAGATTTCCGGCAAATTCCAGCGATAAGTTTCGCCCAGAATGGCGTCTTGGGCTGTTTGGGGTTCTTGTGGAATTCCGAAATTGCTTGCGATTTGGATTGCCCTATTTTTATTTAGCGGTTTGTCATTCCACTGAAAAACAAGTACAGGTGGTACTTTTTCTTGAGTTTGGCTGATGTTTTGGTTAATTCTCAGCGACCCAGACTTTTCTATTAGGGGGGTCTGTACGATGGCAGGGGGTGCGATTTTAGTTTGGGGGGGCACGTTTTGTTGTTGCGCATGTTGACGTAGCCAGATTAAAAAAAATAGAGAGAGAATGATAACGGCTCCCAATATGGGAATTGAGATTTTTTTAAATATTTGGGAAAGACTCGTCAGGTTCATTCTTTAAGGGATACAACTTTGTAGATCATTTATTGAGAGACCTACTGTCGGTTCTGCTGGAATATTAGGAGGTGCCATTGCCCCGCCTGATTTAAAATCATAGTGCAAGTGGCTACCACTAGGTTTATCATCAGGGTCTGTAAGACCGGAATAGCCCATCGTTCCGACCACTTGACCGCACGATACAGTTTGATTTTGGGACACGGAAAAAGATTGCATATGAGCATAGAGAATCCTAAAGTCATCCTTAACGATATTGATAAAGTTGCCGGCTAATTCATTTGAATCACACTCGTGGTTGTCATACTCGGCCTCCGAGCAATCGTTAACACTCACCGTTACTTTACCGTTGTTGATTGTCGCATAGAGAGGTGTTCCGAGAGCGTTGGTAATGTCTATGGTCTCATTGTGGTATGGGGGGACGTGAGTTCCTTGGCTAATCGTTCCTGTCGTTGGCCAGCCGCATGGATGGGTCTCACATACTGGCGGATTGCCTATTTTGACACTTGCAGAATCACTGCCGGTGATTGTATCTGGTTGGCCTTCCGGTTTGGCTGTGACGGTTACGGTATTGACTACCAATGTATCGGTGTAGTCGTTGTTAATAGAATTGATTTTAAAGCTGCAGCTCCAGGTTGCATGAGCGGTCAAGCTTGTAGGTGGGGCTGGGTTGCAATCGATAAGGAGGGGTTGGTGGCCCTGATCATTTTGCTTAATGTCGTAATGTTTATTTAGGCCATCTACCGTAATGTTATCGTCGGTTATTACGATTTCTGACAAGTTGGTATCCTTGACAGTTAAGGTAATCGTAAAAGTGATGTTGGTATCTGGGAGAATAAGCGTTGTAGGATTCGCACTTTTTTCGATTTTAAAATAGGCGTTATCCGCATTAGTGGGGCCACCAATTTCTTTATCCGTACTAAAAAAACTGGTGGCGGTGGTGATGCCGACGATTAAAGAGCCGATGGTAATCGCGCCGATTCCGCCGAATACCGGCACGGCGATTACAAAAGTAGGAATCGACAAAGACCCGAGCCCTCCGACTAAAAATCCCATGGCGCCGGATAAACCTGAGAAAGCTATTCCTACTCCGGCGGTAAGACCGCCCCAGATAGTTGAGGCCAGACCGGTGACAAAACCGGCAAGTCCCGTCGCCGCCCCAGCACCAACATTGCCGGCGCCGGTAAGAAAATCCTTCACCTGGGACCAGCCTCCGGCTAGTAACCAACCGATGCCGGCACCAATTAAAGCACCGGGCGGTCCGCCAAAGTAAAATCCAATGGCTGCTCCGGCTAGGGCTCCCGAAGCCGGTGCGCCGATTGTGCCAATGACGTATTTCCCAACTAGGTAACCAATAGCTGCTCCCACAAAAGTACCGACAACTGCTCCGATCGCTGCACCGGTAAATGCTCCCATAGCGGTAAAAACAGGAATTAATGGGGTTGCTAGGCCGCCGGTAATGACAGCAAGACCAGTACCGATAGCGGTGCCAATGCTGGCGCCGACAACTGCTCCCGCGTAAGTGCCGATAACTCCGCCAATTGCCGCACCACCGCCCATGGAAACAGCCGTTGTGCTACCGGAGGTAAGTCCAAGTGCTATCAATCCACCAGCAACTCCACCTACAAACGCGCCAACAAATCCCCCGCCAAGTATCCCTAACCCGGTAAATATTGGAATTGATAAGCCAAAAGTAAACGGAGCTAGCGCAACACCGATTTGAAAGCCGAGGAATCCACCGACTCCCATTCCGACAACCCCACCCACACCTGCCCCAATAAGGGCTCCCATAAGCGCTGCCTTACCAAACATCATATAGAAGAAGAGCAGCATGCCTCCAACAAGGACAGCAGCCCCCTTCCAAATACGATTCATCAAATTACCTGCTGCGGAAGCAATACCCAAGCCTAAACTTTTAGTTGTAATTGTTTTTCCCATACCAAGTGTCGGCGACATAAAACTTTCTCTAAGTGACCCGAAAAGATCACCCAGTCCCAGCTTTGGAGAAAGCAGGCTTAAGGTGTTGCGGGCCATAAATATGGGGTTGCCGGAAAGGCTTCTTGGAGCATAGACTCCGGGGAAGTTACCCATTGCCGCTTCTCGTGAGGTGATTGCGGCCTGATAGGCAAGCGTTAAATTATGTCCGCCGGCAGGCGCAGGTATAGACTGCACCAAAGCCATCCAGTTTTTGGCACGCTGTTCGTTTTTAGCCCTGAATGTAAATGCCCTCCCTAAAGCTTGCAAATTTTTCTGGGCTAAAAGATAGGCTTTGCGGTCTTTGTAAGTTAGCGATCTTTGCTTTTTAAGTTTTTCGACTTGGGATCTTGCCCCGCTTAATTGTTTTTCCAGCCAGCCTCTGTCGTGGCTGATTAGGGCGTTGTCAAATTGCTCCTGACCCTTGTTTGAAGCAAGCATCATTCTCATCATGAAAGCGTTAACCCCTTTTGCCTGCCCGACAGATGCAAACTGGGTGCTTTGCGGATCCAGTCCTAAAATGAAGCCAATTCTGTTGGTAATATCGGTCGGATCAATTCTGCCTTTGAACCTGACGTTTTTGGCAAATTCTCCTGAAGCTTCACTGAATGCGGCCGATTTGGCAGTCTGATATGAGGCAAAATCGGGTATTTTACCCTGGGAAAGTTGCGGCTGTATGCGCGCATTTAAATTGCCAAGATAAGTCTGCAGAAAACCGGAGGTATTGCCGTATAAAGTTTGGTTTACATCGGGTTTGGCCAGAGGCATTCTTGTGGCAACCGCTTGATCGACGGCTCCGACAACTAGGGTTCTTAATTGTTCGTCCGGTTTTTCGAGCCTGGCAATATTGACGATTGAGCCTAAAACAGCCGCTTTGGCCAAATCATTTTGGTGAGCTTGGGCAACGTCTTGCGTCTGCTTGAGCAGCCCTGCAAATATTTTTCCTTCATTTATCTTCAATTTTCCGTCAAGTTCGGGATGGGCGACGATTGACTGGGTGAGGCTGTCGGCAATCACGGTATTGGCCTCGTTAAAATTATTTATTTTGGCGATATTTTCCAAAATATCGCGGCTGCTTTCGGCGGCGATTTCGGCGGCAAGCCGGCTAACAGTACTTTTATCAACGCCGGAAACTACTCTATTTAGAGTTTGGCTGATTTTTGCCTCAAGTGTTGCTGCCAGTTTTTGCGATACTTCACTTTGATGACTGGCTAAATCTTTCTGAAGAGTGGATATTTCAAGCCTGGAGGTACTATTTTGGGCAGGTTTGGCAGACGTTTGAGTTGGCATGACAGACTCCACGTTCATGTTAACTGAACGTGGCAAGGAAACTCCTAGCTAGATTAAATATATCACAGGGTGACGTTAATCGGTTACGAAGCCCGTATCGTAAAGCGTTTTTCGGTAACGTGATTAATACGCTTGACGTAACCGCTCAACGAAACGAGCATCGTTACCGTAAACCGACCTACGCTCCAGTTGTCAGCCGCTTGGCGGATTCTGTGGCGTCTGGTCTTCGAATTCTTTAAGAATGGCTGCTGATTTTTTCTGCATCTCCAAAAGCTCTTCCGGGTTGGTGGTAACCAAGTAGTGTTCGTCTTCGGAGGCAACTACCCTGATTGCCACATGATTTGGGCCGGCAAAGAAAATACCCTCGCCGACATCTGCGGACAAAAGCAAATGTTTCTCGCCTTCTGAAAGATAAAAAACCTCGGAAACCTGATCGATTGCCGCAGGCGACTGTTTAAGAAGAATTTGGATGGAAGAGTTGGTGACAATGGCCTTACCGTAATCTGTAGCTAAGAAATCCTGAACGTCTTGGGTGATAGTCGTTAATCCCAAATAATATTTTCTCGCTCTTTTGGCAATGGAATACATAAAAGTGGCGCTGTCCGGATACTGCATCAGGTACCAGGCTTCATCAACTATCAGGATTCTTTTCCTGATGTCGTTTTTGATGCGTGTCCAGATGTAGTCTAAAATCAGGTACATGGCAATCGGCCTAAGCTCGTCTTCCAGATCTTTAATCGAAAAGACAGTGAAGGTGTTTTTAATATCGATATTTGACTGCTGGTTAAAAATGCCAATCAGGGAACCCTTAACAAATTTTTCTAAGCGATCGGCAAGACCTTTTGCCTGGGGTTCTTCCATTCCAAGAAGTGCCTTGTATAGATCTTCCATTAAGGGCGGTTCGTTTTTTTGCGTTGCCGGATCGGGAGTAATGCCTTTTGATTTATAAGTGGCAACCAAGGCTCTATCTAAAATCGCGTCTTCAGTCGGGGTAAGTTGGCCCATGATAACTCTAAGGAGTCCGTGCAGAGAAAGAATTTTAAGTCCAAGTTCATTTTCTCCTTCCTCATAAACCCCGGAAAGATCAAAGGGATTAATTTTGGCAGCAGAGCTGAAATTAAATGAAATGTATTCTCCGCCTATCGCCTCACAAAGATTTTTATATTCCTCTTCGGGATCAATGACAATGATTTCCGTGCCGAACATTAAAGACCTTAAAGCTTCCAGTTTAACCAGATAAGATTTGCCGGCACCGGACTTGGCAAAAATGACGGCATTGGCATTTTCCTGGCTGAATCTGTCAAAAATTACCAATGAGCCGTTATGCTCGTTGACTCCGTACATTACACCGGTATTGGATGAGAGGGTTGATGAGATAAAAGGGAAGGTGGTGGCCAGTGAGGTCGTATCCATATTTCGGGTAATATAAATATGGTCTGTTCCCTGGGGCAGAGTTGTTTTGAAAGCCTCCTCCTGCTGCAGGGTTGCGTGTTTGGGGACGAGCAAAAGAGCACCCAGGGTTGATTCTACTTGTTTGGAAATGGAGGCCAATTCTTCCAGCGAGTCTGCTGGAACCGTAACATAGAGTCCGAACTGGAAAAAGCGCTCTGCACCCTTAACTAATTCTTCCTGTAAAATCTGGGCATCTTCCAAAGCTGCCTGTACAGCCGGGTCGAGGACTTTGCCATGCTGAATATCGGTAGCAATGGTTGCCTCCATTTCGGTCACCTTTCTTTTTAAATCGTCAAGCACACCCTTTGCCTCCACAGGGTAACAATACATGGCAATTTCCAGGGTATGTTCAAAGTTAATTATAGGTGCGAGCCAGTTTGCCTGGACAAACCTTGGGTAGCCGACGACAAACAGGGTTCGAAAGAAAGTTGAGCCGACTTTTAAGTAGTCAAAATCGACCTCGATTGCCGGAGGGGCAACGATATCCTTAACAGAAACTATCCCGTTGGCTAGTGTCTGGGCCCACTTCTTTTCCCTCTCAGGAAGCTGTGTTTGGGTTTTTTTGGGTTTTAACAAATCAAATAAACTCATATGCTTTGTTTAAGCTGCCCCTGGCCGTTTTGGCTGACAGCCTGAGTCTTTGTACTCTTATTCGTAGAAAAGCTTTGCTTATCAACGAATTGGGCGACCTTGGCTGCGGCTGTTTGCAAATTGGCAAGGGCGGCTTTTTGGTCAGCGGTCAAATCGGGACTGGGCTGTGGAGGCCCAGCTGGGACAGTTGTTGCCGGTTGTATCTGGGAAGCTATGCTTTGTTGGGGTGCAGGCCTTAGCTGTTCCTGGGCGGTTGGAGTTGGCAAGGGTTGATCTTTTGCCTGCGGAGCCGCGTTTGACGGCGGCGGGACGTCTAACGTCCCTGCTGCGTTTGACTGCAGCGGTAAGTCAGACTTGCCAGCCACGTTTGACGGTGGCGGGGGTACCGGGATCAGGTTACTTGGAAAAGGCGTACCTGCCTGAGGAGAAGGCGGAGTTTGGTTTGACGGCTGCGAGGTTGGCTGTTCGGTGGTGGTAGGAACTTGCGGGGTACTAGCTGGTGGCGGGGCAGGGACAGGCTCTTCGATGGCTGGTTCAACTATTGGTATCGTGTAGGATGCTGAATCTAAAATTACCCTTTGAGTACCGGTTGGCGCGGGGTTGTAAATATCATAAAATAATTCGATTAATTCCTGGGATGAAAGCTGCCGGGCAGTAAGTCCTAACCTTGCCAGCTGTTTAATAATGTGATCTCTTTTAGGGGAAAGGGCGGCTTTGGCATCCTCAATAAGCGCTCTTTTGCTTTTTGTTTTTTCGACGTTTCTTTTACCTAAACCTTTAAAGCCCATCTCAAGCGGCGAAAAATTGATAATAATATAAAACCTTTTGTCCAGAACCGCCCTTTGCTGAACAATTGACTGGATAAAATCCCGGTATTTTTGAATCTGCCTTTTGATATCCGGATTAACTTGCCCTTTTTCTGCTTCTTCCAGATTGTTAAAATAAGCGGTAATATCGGCTTTTTTTGACCTGATTAAAATTTGTACGGGGAAGGTTATGGAATTTAAAAATGCCCCGTATGCATAGATTGTGGCGTCCTGCTCGGCTTCCGAAAGAAGATCAAAGTTGACGGCGGTGGTTGATAAGACTAAGCCGACCCAGCCAGTCTTAAAAATTATCAGATCGTCTGCGATATCATCAAAATCAAGGTGCTCTTGCGTTGAAGATTTGATTTTAGTTAGATTTTTGGCCATGAGATCCTCCTTTTTCTTTAATTGCCAACGGTGACAAGACCTCTCCAGTCAGGTTGAGCTTAATTGGTTCAAATAGTGCCTGGCGGCTTTCAACTTCCAGAATATATGTACCGTTTGGAAGTGACGTTGCCGAAAGAAACTGCCCAAGCTTATTTGTTTTGAGGGCACGTACAGGAATACCGTTTGTGTCTCTGACAGTAATAATTGCTCCAACAACCGGTGATTCGTCAAATTTTAAAACAAGACCGGAAAGGACATTAGGCCTGTTTGTTAAGGGGATAAGCTGGGCCCTATTTAAAGTTTCAGATGGGATAGTTATTGCCGGTGTTTTTTGGGCATTAATAGAAATTTTAGAATCAGTGGTGATTTGCTCCTGTGGTTTTAATGAAACTCCCTGAGCGGTTTGGAGTTTTACCTGGAAGGCAGGGATTATTTCTTGCGCCTTAAAGATACCAGCGTTGTCTACCTTTTTTTGATCGATAGCCATTGGCGCTGGTACCTGCGGTTTTAAAACATTTTCAGTCGGTAAAATAACGGGAGGGGCTTGGTCTGCTCCTGCCTCTATAAAAGAATCCTCAATATCATAGTGTTTTTTTAATTCTTCAGAGATTTCAAATCGCTTTTCTCCTCGAATTGGCAAGTTAGCGATATTAAAATTGGCAGGGGGCGCAAAGTGCAGTTTACGAACTCGGGTTTTACCGATTCCGGGAATAAATGTAATGGTTTCCTTGTGGCTTACCGGAATAAAGACATCGTAAAGGAAATTGTTTTCAGAGGCTAAGTGGGCCGCAGGTGTTATCGTAATTGGAGATTTGATAAGTTCCACAGGCTCAAAACCTGGTTCTTGCCCAACTTGTGATTTTTGCAGCTTTTTTTCGATCCCAGCAAGGGTATAGGGTTTAGCATGGTCTGAGATTTTGACTTTTTTTTGTGCCGGAGCCGCCTGCTCTTTTGGTATTTGGGGATGGACTTGGGGAAGGGCCTGGCCCATTTTGCCAAGATATTCTTCTTCCGGCTTCATTGCCCGAAAACCGGCCGGGTTATTTTGCTGTGGCAGTGATGCTCCCAAATAAACAGGCGCCTGCGGATAAATTTGGGATGGAAAGATGATAGGCGGCGGAAGGATGCCCTGGCTGGTTACAACAGGCGTAAGATTAAGTCTCTCAATTGAAGTTTGCTCCTTGATATCAAGAGGTGTTTCTAAATTTTTCGGTAAGGAGCGCAGATAAGCGACTAATCTTTCGCGGCCCTGGGTTGTAATTTCCTCAGGAGCATTTTGCGTATAACTTGGCGAAGTAACAACATTTAAAAATTCGGGGATTTTTTCCTCTTTTATCCAGATTCTTTGAGTTGGTGAAAGGATAGCCTTGATAAAAGCGACGACCCATTTATCAAAAGGCCTGCCGCCTATGGGCACAAGAGCAGAAAAGATGCCGAATCCGCCAAAGAGTATAGCCAAAGGCAGCCGAATTATTGGATTTAAATTGGAGAAAAAGAAAATGGCCGCAAAGGACATAGGAATAGCCAGAGTGACAAACTGCCTGACTGTTAAGTTGCCGAACAGCTTGAATTCAAACGAAGCGATATGTTGCGGGACAGGATGTTGTTCCATTTCCTTAGAAAATTTTCAATTTACAATTTTAAATTTTCAATCAATTTATAATAATTTAATTTTTAAACATTTAGATTTCATTTCAAATTAAAAATTAAAAATTATCCAGGCTTTGCCTAAAGCCACCATACCATATGAAACAAGGGGCGGAAAGTAGATCAAACAGCCTCAAAATAGGTGAATTTTCACAAAAACGGAAGCTTCTACGGATTAAAGCGGAAGCCCTGCCCTTTTACTGTTATTGTATGCTTAGGATTGTTGGGATCATCCTCGGTTTTTTTACGCAGGCGATAAATTAGCTGGTCAATTGCTTCGTCTGTGATACCCTCGGCGACTAGGGCTTGCGGCCAGACTGCTTTGATGATTTCATCGCGAGTTATAAGGCGGCCTTGATTTTCGATTAAAAACTGCAGCAGGCGATATTCTTGCGGCGAAAGCAGGTCAGTAATCAGATTTTGCCCCCTCATTATCTCCTTTGTCTTCTCGTTAAAAGTAAATTTTTCCGAAATCAGAGTGGGAACAGTGCTTATTACAAATTCTTTTAACAATGGGATAGTAAAAATATATTGTTGTATTGTTAAATTGCCTGCCTGCCGGCGAGGCAGGTTAGATTGTTCCAATTTCTTAAGCAAATCGAATTTAATAAGATTCTCCAGGGTATCTTTCATCGGCTCTTTGTTTTGGGCAACTGACCTGAGAGCCTGTTGCTCCGGAGCAGTTAAGGCCAGCCAAATTTCGGAAAGGGTCGCTTGGACAATTTGTGTTTTAAGGAGAGTATCCATATCAAGCGAAATATTTTCCCTGAGATGTGATTCTGCCAAGACTTTAGTCAGTTTAATATGTCCGCCTGAAATATCTATGATTTTTTCTTTATCTTTTTGGGGAATTTTTTTGTCAAATACCCGTTCAATTTGCGAAAAGAGGAGATTAGTGGCAGCCTCGTCATGGATTGCAAGATAGACAATATTGCCGGTAAAAAAATCATAGAAATCCTTCAAAATCTCCCCGTCAACAAGTTCTGTCAGATCTCTTCTGGTTGCAAAGGCTACTGCAAATTTATATTTGGCGATACTTTTGAGGCTTCTTAACAGCTGAAAGAATGATCTGGGAATCCGGTTTTGATATTCGTCAAAGTGATCGAAAAGAAAAATAATAGTTTGACCTTGTACAACAAGTTTATTGACAGCCTCGGTTAACTTTTTTGTCAGAACAAAGTAATCGCCAGTATTAGGCGCTTTTTCGTCGAGTGCTACAAGCAAAAACTTGGCGATCTGTTCCTCTTGATAGTTAGTATGTTCCAAATTTAAGTAGAGAAAACGGACAGCCTCCTCTTTTTCTTTAAGGTGGAACTTTAGCAAATTGCGGTTATGGGAAAGAAGCCGAAGAATTGTGGCTTTGCCGGCACCGGGAATGCAGACAATTTGGCAGAATTTACCCGTAAGTACATAGTCTAATATTTGTTTGACTTCCCCCCGGCGGTAGTCGTTTGGGAATGTGGACTCGAAGATAAGCATTCTAATAAGTTGTATCGGTTACGGTAACGATGCCCGTTTCGTTTGTCGGTTACGTGGTAAGTCTTTTGAACTTACTCCAAGCGATACTTAATTTGTAAAGCTGTCTTCCGGATTTATCGTAAATATCAACGAGTTGATCAATAATTTTCTTGTCTATGTTATATAGATCGCGAGCTTGCTCGAGGCTAACAATCGTCTCATTGCACTCGCCCATGGCATCGTCAAGGTACTTCTGAAAACCAGCCCTCTGATGCCGTTTAGCATAACCTTCTGCTATAAGCCTTGGAATTGCCTTTGCGGATCTTGCGAGTTGATCGTGAAGATCAAACTTCTCACTGTTTGGTAGCTTGGGTAATACTTCTTTATAAACTATGATCATTGCTTTATAAGTATTTTGGTAGACTTCAAGATCTCTAAAGCTTTTTATAATAGTTTTGTTCCCTGAGCTGTTCATAATTCAGTACCCCTTAACGTTACCCCTAAACGATACGGGCCTCGTAACCGATTAACGCTAAACTAATCAAATTATAAGCGAAATATAAGGAACTTGTTACCCAGATATCAAGCGAAGCTGGAAGCACTTGTGTAGGATTTGGGGCTATGAATGAACATTCGGTTGCAATTGGAAGTCCGAGATCTTATCCTATAAGTAGAGGCAATATTATGGCCGAGCCTGCAGTTCGGGAAGAAACTTCCAGTCAAACTCCATCTGCCCAGAATGAAGAGGTCGAAAGAAATCTCCAAGATAGAGAGCGTGAGCGGGGGCGTAAGGCCAGAGCGGAGCAAACCCGAAGGAAAGAGATAGAAAAAAAAGCGGAAAAGTTCAAGCAAATAAAGCTCACGTTTGCCCAGCAAAAAAAAATTGCCGATGTAGTCAGTAGAGTTCAGGCAGAGAAACAAGCCGCAGTTTTTCCAAGACAATTAGCGGAGTTTAAAGCATTACTTGCCAAAACTAAGGCATACGGCAGAATTCACCTGTTGAGGATGAAGCCGCAAGAAATTGTGGCAGAAACCCAACTTCTTTTGCGTTATGCACAAAGGGAGACACTAACCCCAAGCGATTTACCCGAGCTGTCGCGGGTTCCCTTAAAAAACAGAGAAGTGAAGCGAAAGTTAATTGAAAAAGAGGTAGAGAAAGCCGCAAGTCTCGATGAGGAAGAGTTAACTCCTGACAAAATAAAAGAGCATTTGCAGATAGCGGGAATCGAAGAGGCTGGTACAGAACTGCCAACTGCTTTGGATGAAGTGAAGTGGGTTGAGGCAGACGAGCACCTTGAAGAAATAACTGACAGGGAAAGAGCCGAAGAAATTTTGCGCCAACATGGGATAAAAGATGAGCTCCCGAAAAAATGGGAAGAAATGACGCCACTTCAGAGAGTCGAGTGGCAGGAAGAACATTCAATATTTAGCCACGCAACAAATCGAGAGGAAGACGAGATTTTCTACACGGCTCCAGAAATCGATCTAGCTAAGCTCTCTGCTGCAGTAGGAGATGTCAAAAGCGAGGCACCCCTTGAAACGCTTCTAAGAGAAGAGGTTGCAGAGAAATTGAGGGTTGCAGAAGTTGGAGCTCAGATTCCAGAGGAATGGAATGATATGGATGTTGCACGCAGGTTAGATATTCTGGCGGGAACAGGTATTGTCAATGAGGTTGAGCCGCCTATAGAAACCGTGAAAATAGGAGAGAAGGAGTACCGTGTCTGGGAAGACAAAACCGGCAGAAAGGTAATATTCGGCTTTCAGACGCTTAGCAAGAAAGAGGTAGAAGCTGTTTTCAAAAAGCTTGGCGTCAAGGTTAAACTTCCGAGGGATTGGGATAATCCGGCAGTGATAAGGCCAGATGGTACTCGGATCAAAGGAAGAAAGAAAATTGGAGAGGCTGGAAGAGGAGTTTGGATGGACGAGAAGCAACTTTGGCTGGAGGCCAAAGGGGTGCAGACAATTCTTGCGTCTAAGGACAAAGGTGATTATTCACTTTTAGAACCAAGATCGTTGGGGTTAACATCTGGGCAAGTCAAAGAACTTTATGGCTTTGATCCAGGGAGGGATTGGTATCTTTTGTCTGCTAGTGATCGGGCAAAAGTCTTTATGTCGCATGGTTATATACAGTCTGTGGGAGGAGGCGCATTTGAGCATCCGGAATGGAACGATGTTGTTGGCGAAAAAAATCCTCTTGACCCAATTGATCCTGTGACAAATCCGGCGACACTTAATCCGGGTGCCAATGTCAGAATCCCCCTTGCTGAAATTATTAAAAGGCGGCTAAGACTTGTTACAGAAGGACGGGCAATTTCGGGGCCAGTTCCTGCGGGAGCTCTACCCCATGATTGGGATGAATTACATACCGCAATGCTTGCCCAGACAGCCAGAATGACAGCTGCCGATTATAAAAATTTCGGTGACATAATGGGTAACTGGGAGGAAATGAACAAGCTTGTTCGCTGGGTTTCTGCCTCTGGGGAACCTCATAATGAAATGATATTAGATTGGATCCTCCCGCAAACCATAAGATTGGATATTCAAACTAAAATAACTGCACTCGACGCAGAAATCACTGCAAGGGTGGCAGCATTGCCGCCTCAAGCACGCATGGCACTGTTTAACGATTTAAAAGATAAGAGTGTTGATTTGTTAAATTCCCTAAAGAGCGGTTGGTACAGTGAGGAATATATTAGGGATGAGTTACTTAAGAAAGCCCGAGAAAGTACGCTTAATACATTTCCTGGCTACGAGGGTATAAGGGAATGGTTTGTTTGGCAAAGGGAATTCCCCAATGTTCAAGCAATTATGGAAGAATTCCGGGAGCTTAAAGCAGTTACGGATCCAGCAGAAATGGAAACGGTTGTCAGGCGCGGCTTAATGAAAGTTATGGCTACAGCACTTAATGCTCAAGATGTGCAAAATTACTACCAGAGAATTCTGTCGCTGCTGCAGGACTATCCGCGTTTCCAAAGCAAAGAATTCTTGGAACAAGCAAATAGGCTTTACGGCATGGTGAATGCCCATTTAATGGTTACAAAAGAATACCTGACTTCCCAAGGAGACCAGGGCGACCCGGCCAAAGAACTTCAAGTTTATCAGGAAATTAACGATTATTTGGCAGAAAGGGGAATAAATACATGGGAACTGCTTTTAAAGTCCTTCAGGATGACCTATACAGACGGTCGAGCAATTGAGGGGGACGATAAGCTGCCGATTTTGGATGCTGCTGGTAACGAATATGATTTTAATCTGCTTTCCGATGCGCTTAATGTTTACTACTTTTGGTTGGCTCAGGAAAAGCTAATGTTTAACGAAATTGTAAGATTCCAGCGTGAGGGCGGTGCCTTAAATGCAGCAGTTTTTGCCGCCTGCGGAGTACCACCCCCTGCCGTTTTTTCACGAGATGGGCTTGAGGCCTGGGCTCGCAGAAACACCTTTTTGCAAGCGAACAATGAGCCACGTATTTTGCCTGATGGCACACCCGGTACAAATTTCGAGTACCAGAATTTGATGATGAAAGAGCGCATAAAGGATTTTCTGCAAGATTTTAGAGGTATCGACCCGGCGATCTTGAACAGAGTCCCAGGAGTGAAAGGGCGAATGGAGCGGTTACTGGATTCTGTTAATTTGGCGGCCTTCAGGTGGGTGAGGGTTAAGGGCCTTTCGGAATATGACGGACTTCAGGTTTATGGCGCTGATAGGCATAGACAAAGCGTTCTTTATGGGGACCACACGCCTTTCTTTTGTCGGGAAATAGACAATATCTGGTGGCATAATTCCAATGAGGAGAGAGGACGGGCAAGAGAGGTTAACGATATTATGGAAGAACAATTCAGGGGTTACCAGTTGCCCACAGTCAGAAAGCTTGTGCGTTTTACCGATATTATGTTCTTTAAGGCAGCAAATTCTCCGCTTTTGCGTGACCCTGCAGGTTTTACTGCCGAATTTGGTGTTGCTCTGCCGGCTAACCCTACAATCAAAAATGCAGTAGATGGGCTAAAAGCCCAATATGTTGCCGGGCGTAAAACCAATGAGGCTAATGCCGAAGGCGAGGCAATCGCGGACATGATTGATCGAGGTTATATCCGCTTCGGATGGTTGCCAAATCCGGGAGAGAATCCTAACAACGTGTTGATTAACTGGGAAGAAGAGGTCGTAGACGCTACCCGCTTTAACTTTGTTGATTTTTCGGGTGACAGAGCAAAAGCTAAAAAAATGTTTGAGGAGTCAATGCAGAATTATATATTAAATCCGACATTCGAGAATTTAATGAAATGGTACAGAGAAGACTTTTATTCAAAGCGAACCAAGAGGATGTTCCCAAATTTTAAAATGGCGCTTAAGGCGCATTATGAAGTTATGAGGAGAGTCAAGACGACGTTTAACCGCCAGGAGAATATTTCCGCTCCTGTAATGTGGGCAAATATCCAAACAGCCATGGAATCGGGAATGATTACCATTGCTGATGCTGAAGACCTGAAAAGGGATATCTTGGGTATTGGTCCAAGGTGGCTGAGGATTCCGGGAATCGGGCCAGTCCGCTATGCAAGGATGTGGGCAGATTTCAGCTATTATGTAGGCAAACAAGTCTATAGCCCAGCGGGTATTGCAGGCAATATATTCTCCGCACTTTTCCAGTTTTTCGCAGAAGCTTTTAAACAATCAGCACAACAATTCGGGGCAACTCGCTAGCCACCTGAGCCATCATCAGGAGGTCTTCTTCCGAGATACAATTCTCTTCTTTTTCTTGCGGCGCTTCCGAGGAAGCCTGGGAGTTTTGTTGCTCTGTCCTCTTGTGCTGCCTGACCGGCTGATTGGAATGCGCCCCTTACATGTCCCACAGCTGCCCTTGCGCCTGATCCTGTATAGGCTACTCCTGCACCTGCGCCGAGGGCGCCGCCGATTGCGCCTCCGACTCCTGCTCCGCCGCCAAGACCTTTTGCGCCGATTGCTTCTTTGATCATCTTTGCCGCCTCCGGAGTCATAAATAAGACTCCGAGTGCGATTATTTTACCAATTGCAGCCGGCTCAAATCCACCGACGAGTAAAGGGAACTTGAGAGCCCCTGAATCTGCTCCACCAAATGCACCTTCACCCTTTCCGCCAAAGGCCTCGATGCCGCCTACAATGCCGGCGAAAATGATCATTAAGGCAACTGTCGGGAAAACAGAAAGGTTGGCAGCCATTTGCTTAAACCACTCTTTGGCGCCGTTGTTGCCCGGAAGCGCCTGGATTAAAAAATAAAAAGGGGAAGCTATAGTCATAATAAGAATCATCACATAGGCCATCAAAAGCATTAGAAAAACCCTGAACATGATAAAAAGGGCGGCAATACCGACTATCAGACCGGCTAGTCCGGCTAACGGCCATTTACCAAGAAATTTAATGATATCGATGAGTGTTCCCCCACTGTCAAATATTGTATCGAGAAAGCTTGCAATAGCTTGGGCGGTTGTCACAAAAATTTCACCCCAGGAGCTAGTAATAACGCCGAAGATGCTTTTATCAAAGGCCACACCTTTAGCTGTATCTGGATCGATCAGTGTACCTGGTAATGCGTTTATAATAACGTTTAAACCCAGAAACATTAAGTCGATCATTAGACCAGCAATGGCATAGCTAAAGGTGACAAGTATTAAAGCAACAACTATTCTTGGCAGAGAGTCCTGAACAGTAGCCACAGCTTGCGGTGAAATGTGGGCTCGAAACATTATCATAAAGCCCATGATCACAAAAATTATTACAAACCCAAGATAAGCAATATTCCTGAAGGCTTCCCAGAGTGCTTTGACAGGCTCTAATGCTCCATAGCCAAAACCCTGCGCATAGGCAGGCTGAACAGGGTTAAATTTCTGGATTTGCTGGGCGAAATACTGGACGCCGGAGGCTGGCGGTTTTGAGTATAGGCTGGCAACAAGATTGGAAGTGGCGGCCAAAGCGCCGCGACCGGCTGTGACCTCGTCTGTTTCGGGGTGAAGCAGAGAGATGCCCAAAAGATGGGTATTGAGGCTGTCGATGGTACCGGCGATTTGGTTCAGGTTAAATACCTTGTCGTCAAAGGCGTTCTTCTTAATCGCGCATTTGTTTATTACGTCGATAGCTTGCTGGGCTGTTGCATCATCTGGAATTTGACATTCGGCTGTGGGGCTGGGGGATGGTCCGACGGCGTGGGCGGGGCGGGGGGCAACGATAAACAATAAACTAGAAACTAGAAACAAGAAACTTACGGCAAGAAGCGTTAAGCGTTTAGCGTTTAGCGTTAAGCAGGCAGCGATTCTCATCCTTCGACCCTTCGGTAAGCTCAGGGCAAGCACTTCGATAAACTCAGTGCATGCAAGCTCAGGACGAGTGCAGGCTATAAAGTCTGAAACTCGAACTAATTTAATCTTAAGTCTAAATATTTACTGCGTCAACTACCGCGTAAAATCTTCCAGAATTATCGTTTTAATCTCTTTAACCTGGTGCCATCTGCGGTCGTTGCCGATGATTGCTTTTGCGCCGGATTCGATGGCTGTTGCAATATGAATAGCGTCCGGGGTTCGCAAGTTATACTTAGCGCGAATTTTGGCTGCTTCGGTGGCGATTTGTTCGTCAGTAGCAAAGAGAGAAAAATTGGGTAGAGCTTTTATTAAGGTTTTATAGGCGAGAGCTAATTGGTGACGACCCAGCCTGTAGGGTTTAATAAGAATTTCAGTGATGATCATGGTTGAACCGCTGGCTTGAATATTACCATTTGGTAAAAGTTCTTTAAAAATAATTCTGGTGAGCTCTAAATATTTCCGGTTTTTTTCAATATGGTAAATGAAGCAGGAGCTATCAAGAGAAACATTTTTGGATTTTTTAAGAGTTTGTTTGAAGTTTTTTAATCGCGGTCCCACGAGTTTCTTTCTTCTTCTAAGTATTTTTCGCCTTTACCACCCCAGATCTCTTTACCTAGGCCTTCCAGTAGCTGTCCGGCTTGTTTGGGATCTGCGACGATTACACCAAGGCCGTTTTCGTACAGAATAGTTGCTTTTGAGCCTACTTTAATGCCAATTGCCTCCCTCGCTTTTTTGGGAATGACTATTTGGGCTTTTTTACCGATAGTGATAGTAACTATTTGCATATTTCCTACAATTTACCAAAAATTCATACTTTTTGTCAATTAACATTTTGATCCGGCTTCCTCTTTGGTTAAACCGCAGTGCGGGCATTTGGTAATACCTTTTCCGCTTTCGATTTGGCTGCCGCAACCTGGGCAGTGGAAGTGATTTTCTGCTCCTTGGCAATCCGGGCAAGTGGAATTTCCGTACTCCGAAACGCTAAAAGGGAGCGAATTTGTATAAGATAAATAATTCGAATTTGAAAAATCCAGAGTTTGTGGACCACAGCCTCCTGCAACAAAACGAACAGGATGGGTAGAAAATTGCGGTATGACCCAAAAAGCTAGTTCAGAAGGTGTGTATAGACGCCGTGCAAGATGTTTTCTTGTTTGGGGATTTAGTACAAATTCATCTGCAACATTGAGGATTATCCTGTAGAGATCTTTACTTTCATCATCATCGCCTCTCTTTAAGACCTCAATATATTTATTTATTAACGGTGTTATCGCCAAAATCAATGTTTGATATTCATCGTAAGGCATCGTATCTTCTTGAGGGTGAAAAAGCTCAATTATTTGTTCACGGGGTAAGCCGGTTACAATCGGATGGGAAAGGAAGAAAGCGTCGTTAAGTTTTTCTCCGTTTGGTTGTTCTAGACCTAAAATTTTTGCAGCTTCGCCAAAATCCTCAAGAGTCGATGAGGAAGTATATCTGGACATTTTGACCTTATCCGGTTCTATT
>Ga0155616_123_pt1 | contig 27599 bp, 34 predicted proteins | sample RifCSPhighO2_12_FD_107273 | JGI IMG/M metagenome (GOLD analysis project Ga0155616, IMG submission 107273) | Candidatus Curtissbacteria bacterium RIFCSPHIGHO2_12_FULL_41_17
AGCAGACGGATTTCGGAAAAAGATGTCACTAATCTGGTTATTTTTTCCGATTGGAGTTCTATATACACATTTTGCGAAAATATAAGTTTGGGTGATATCAAAAAAGCAGTAACTTACATCGAAGATCTTTACAGCGCCCAGGCGGATATCTCGGTATTTATTAAAGAAGCTGTTCTTTTTTTGGAAAAACTTTTTCTTTTAAAAATGAATATTAATGCGACTGGTGATTTTGACAGTGATCAATTTGCCCAAATGAAGCTTCTAGAAGAAAAATTCACAACTTATGACTTACAACATTTAATGAAACTTTTTTTAATTGCCGAGAGCGAAATGAGAATTTATCCTCTGCCGCATATTTCATTGCTACTTGCGACATGTAAATACTGCCTGCCAAAGGCAGAGCAAAAAATGGCAATGCAAACTGCAAGTGGGGAAACTTTAACAGATTTGCCTACCGACAAAAATGATAATGTAGTAAAAAAACAGAAGATCCCTAAGTCTTTTGCCAAAATTACCAAATTATGGCCGGATTTTCTTAACAAAGTTAAACCGGTAAACGCTCATGTTATGGCGGTTCTAAGATCCGCAAGGCCCGTTCGCTTTGATGGCGCTAATCTTGTCATAGAAGTATTTTACAGGTTCCACAAGGAAAAATTAGAAGAGCCAAAAATTTCCAAAATGCTGGATAATATAATTTGCGAAACAATGGGAATGCCTTTAACAATGAAATTTATTTTAAATAATGATAAGTCACAGTTGCCCAAAGCAGTTCGTGCAAGCGATGTAGTTGATATTAAGGAAGCTGAATTGGAACGTGCAGCGGCCGAGATATTTTCCAAATGAAGAAAAAAATTTTGTTAATTGCCATTTCTTCTTTGATTCTTAGTGCGTGCATTCCCCGTCTAAGTTCTAATGGGGGATCGACAGATTCCGGTGAGTATGCAAAAGGGAAAGTAGTAGCGGGTTTTCCAGGTTTGCCGCGTTATCCTAAATCGCAAGTTATTGAAACAATCGGGCAGAAAGGTTCATATGGAGGAACTTTTGTAGTCGATAAGGACATACTAAAGGTCGTCAAATTTTATAATGAATCATTGCCCAAACTAGGATGGGAGGTGAAAGTGCGGCAACAATCACAATATAATTATCTTTTTGAGATTAAAAATAGCAATTTATATGGGACAGTCATAGTTAATACGGCGGCTGACGGTGAAACTGTGGCGATTTCGATGGCGGCCTCACCCCGCTAGATAAAGTTGACGTTGAAAGTCTTAATTGTTAAGATTAGATGTATCTTCATGAAAACTGCCAAAAAACTCCCTTTTCTTCTGACAATAATAGCTGCAGTTGTTGTATTTTCGACTGTGGTTCCAGCAACATTTGCCCTAAGCGATATCGAGCCCCCTAGAACCAATAGGCCATTCGAGCAGAAACGGGAAATAGTACAGGAGAAGCGGCAGGATTTTAGAGAGAACGCTGCGACTAAACAGGCGCAGGTTAGACAGAAAACTGTCGACAAAATAAAAACAGTCTTTTTGCGAATTTTAAAAAGATTAAATGCGGCGTTTGCAAGGCTCGACAAAATTGCGGAAAAAATCACCCATAGGATAGACAAGTTAAAGGAAAAAGGCGTCGATACAAGTTTGGCAGAGGCAAAACTGGCGGCGGCGCAAGACAAGAAAGAGGCAGCAAAAACGGCAATTGATGATGCTGCTGCAAAGATCGATGCGATTGACTCGTCAACTTCAACGGTTCGCGATGCAGTCCAAGCCGCCAAAGACGCGGTCAGAAGTGCCAAGAAAGCATTGTTTGATTATCACAAGGCATTAGTTGAAGCGATAAGAGAGCTTAAGGCAGCGGCCAGTTTAAAGGAAGGAGCATCAAATGAGCAGTAAACTAAAGTTTGGAATTTTGAATATTTTGATAATTCTTTTGGTTGGGGCGATTGGCATATTTGCAGTGGTAGTGTCTTTGAAAAATATCGGCAAGACGACACCCCAGGAGGCTGCCGAGATTTTAGACGGGCAGGTGCAAAAACTAAATGAGCTTGGCGCCTCTGACGAAATTCCCTCGATTGAGGCGGAGTTAAATTCCACAAGCCTTGACGATTTGGATCAGGGAGTAGCGGAAGTTGACAATTCTTTGCAGGGACTTTAGTTTTTCCCCAAAATTGCTGTTTTGCCGTATTGACAAACTTTACCAAAAGTCGTAATTTTCAAATCGATTAGCACTCCTAAAATTTGGGAACAACTTCTAACGGCGATAAGTGAAAAACAAATTTTTTGAACCCTAAAATTTTTAACTCTAAAAAAGGAGGACATTTTTAATGTCTGGTTGGCGCATCGTCTGGTACAGTGTTTTAATTTGGCTTTTGTCATTTTTAATCAGCAGTTTTGTCGTTCTGCCGTGGTATTATTTGGTTTTGCCGATTGCAGTTTTTTGGACTACTGTTTTTTATTTCAAAAACACCGAAAGGACTCTTCAAAATGGGCTTTTGGTTTCGTTATTCTGGTTTTTTGTGATTCTTGGATTAAATTTTCTTGAAATAATTGGTCCGTATTACTCGGATTTGGAATATTACTTTTCCGATTTTCGAAACTGGTTACTGTATCCATTAATCTTATTAATTCCCTTCATTCTTGGTATTATTTGGGAAAATTCAAATTTGAAAAATAGAGGACCTGGACACTGGCATCCCCATAAGTTGTAAGATTTTACCCGACAGATTATTTTATGGTAAGCTTGATCTTAATGCGCGATTTGGCGAATCAGAATTTTTCGACGAATAAAAAATCACCTATTCCACGGTCTTTTAGGCTAATTATTCTAGCTGTTATTATAGCCGTCGCCGTTTTCTTTATCGGATCAAGAGTTAATTTACCGGTTGGTGGTGGGCAGGATATTGTCTTGCAGGAATCCCCAAGAAATTTATCACCGGTTTCTGTAGACGATAGTGAGAGTGTAACCGAAGGAGGAGTAGATTTGGTTACGCAGACAGCAGCATTGAAGGATGTGAAGTACGGGGGAGATGCTAGCGGAAGGGCCAGCAGGTCTTTTGGCGGTGGAACTTACATTTTATCTGTTGATGCTACTTTGCCCGACCCGAAAAATACCAATTATCAGGTATGGCTTACTGATGGAACTAATGTTATTCCGATAGATTATATGAGGGGATCCAAAACTTCTTGGAGTTTAAGCCTTAGAGACACCGACAAATACTCAAAATATGACGGAATTTGGGTAACTCTTGAGCGAAGCAAAGACAATAAACCGGAGGAACGGGTTTTGGAAGGAAGCTTTTAGTACGTGGATGGTTCATCGTTTATCGTTCATTGGGGATTGATCTTCTCCTATGTTGAATATTTCCGATTAACAATTTACGATTAACGATTAACATGAAAAAAGTAATGGTCTTTGGCGCTTTTGACGGGCTTCACCCCGGACACTTGGACTTTTTTAAACAAGCGAAAAAGTTTGGTGACTATTTAATTGTATCGGTTGGAACGGATCAAAATGTTGAGAGGATAAAAGAGAAAGCGCCGCTTTTCAATCAGCAGGAAAGGCTTGACTTGGTTTCTGCTGTTGGTATTGTTGACAAGGTTATTTTAGGGGCGGAGGAAGATTTTTACGCAGAAATTAAAAGATATTCTCCCGATGTCATTTGCTTGGGTTATGACCAGTGGGCAAGTGAGGGTGAGGTCAGACGAGGACTTGACAAGGTTGGTCTGATCAAAACAAAAGTCATAAGACTAAAACCGCACAAATTTGAGAGAGCTAAATCGACAATTGTCAAGAAAAATTCAGTTGATTTCCAGTAATTTACTTCTTAAACCTTAAAAGCAATTTATTAAAGACGCCTTCTTTGTGCTGTTTGGAAACTTCTTTTTCCTTATGTTTGATTAATGTTCTTTTCATTCTTTCAACTGCTTTGTCGATTGCTTTATCCATGGCGCGTTCGCTGTCGACAATTTCCAGAATTCTGCCCGGAACGTGAATAGTGATCTCGCAATAATAATCCTGCTCCTGGCCCCGGTGGGATTTTTCCGACAAAAGCCTTACTTTGATATCGGTAATGTGTGAATGGTAACGAAGGAGTTTCTTTATCTTTTTATCAGCGTAAGCTTTAAGTTTAGGATCGCTTTCAAAATGGAGCCCGGTTATGGAAATAGTCATCGGTAGACTACTATTATATCCTCTTGTTGATTTTTGATGCAAAACCTAGTAATCTTTTTGCATATGTTCGATCCTTCGACTTCGCTCAGGACAAGTAATTAAATATAAATGTTTGACAAATTACAACAACTCAAAGAGCTAAAGAAAATGCGGGACGAAGCGATGCGTATCCAGAAAGCTTTGGATGAAGAAATTGTCGAGGTGGAAAAGCACGGTGTTCGCGTGCGCGTGACACTAGCGCAGAGATTTGTCGAAATTGCGACAAACGGTAAAAGCGAAAGCGATATTGTCGATGCCGTTAACGAAGCAGTCAAAGAATCCCAGAAACAAGCCGCCAAAAAAATGCAGGGTATGGTTGGGATGGAAGGCTTAAAAGGAATGCTTGGCGGCGGCGGCGGAAGTAGCTAAATTTATGGTTGAAGCAAAAGCTTCTGCCTGTTATTCTCCATTTGAAACCATAAAAACTCCTGAAGGTAAAATTGATCATTCCTTTGGTCCGTATAGTGAAACGCGCGAACATTTGGATGACTGGTTTCCAAAACTTCTTTCCAACCTTGGAGTTGCGGAAGGATTAACTGTTGAGCTTGGTTCCGGGCATGGTCATTCCGCGGAATATTTCCTTCCCTATGTAGCTGTAACAGGACGTTGCATCTTGTCGGAGCCTGACGAAAGAGGATTTGCCGGATGTTTGGAAAAATACGGTTCGGATTCGCGGGTTGAAGTTAAAAATAAGAGTGCACTTGAGGCCTTGGGTGAATTGGAAGACGGTAGCATTGATCGGATTTTTTATCTTAACTCAATTCATCTAGATGAGGAGAGAGAAGAAGTAATTGAACTTGCTTTTAAAAAACTGAAGCCAGGAAGGCTACTGAAGCCAGGAAGGCTACTGATTGCAAACTCGTCTTTCATATATGAGGCTGTACCTCTAAGCGAGGGTCGTCTGTACCCGCGCTGGATGGCCAGGGCGTATAAAATCCTGGAAAGTCTTAATCCCCAACTCCATCTTTTTTTAAGAAAAAACAAAGATAAACTTAAGCATATGCACAGAGCACCAAAGGCAGACTATGATGCTCTTTTTACGACGAAAGGATTTTCGCTGGCGGATCTTGCTCCGTACGGTCTTGCCTTCGAGCAGCCGGGCTCACAGCTTCGAAATTCATTTATTGGTCTCTTTAAGATTGCTCAATATAGTGTATGGATTTATGGAACAATGCCATTTGTAATAGAAGGCGAGGAGGTTTCTGATGAGGAGATTGAAAGAAGGTTAGATATATTAACAAGAGCTCAGCAAGAGGCGCTTTTGGAGGTGTATCCGCAAATAATAGGTCCAAGAATCAGTCCCAGAAATAATGCGATTTGGGTGGCCGAAAAACCGCAAAATCAAGAAATGTCTAGTAAATCACAGGATGGAGTAAGGAAACCTGTTTCGGTTGCCGCTTAGCCCTGCCTGCTCCTCGAGTCTGAGCGACCTCGGAGTCGAAGACCGACAGGCAGGTTCAAAATTTTTTGTGCCACTGATATACTTATTGTAAGATGAAAGTTCCCAAAAGTGTTGCTAGTTTAATTGAGGCTTTTGAAACTCTGCCGGGGATTGGGCCGAAGACGGCGGCACGGCTTACTTACTACCTTTTGCACGCGCCGGATGGTGTGGCCCAAAAGCTGGCAGAGGCCGCCGGGGAAGTAAAAACAAAAACCAAAATTTGTGCTGTCTGCCAGAATATTACGGAGGTCGATCCTTGCGAAGTCTGCGAGGATCCAAGTCGTGACCAATCGATTATCTGTGTGGTCGAGGATCCTCTGGATGTCTGGGCTATTGAAAAATCGGGGAGTTTTAACGGTATTTACCACGTACTTCATGGAGTTATTGCACCGCTTGACAATATAGGACCCGAAGAATTGAAAATAAGTGAACTTCTAAAAAGACTTAAGGGACACGAAATCAGAGAACTAATCATGGCAACTAACCCTTCAATGGAAGGGGAGGCAACGGCGATGTATATCCAAAGACTTATTAAGCCGCTTGGTTTAAAGATAACCCGTATTGCCCGGGGAATTCCCATTGGAGCCGAGATTGAATATGCAGATGAGGTGACGGTGCGCCGGGCGCTTGAAGGCCGCAAGGAATACTGAAGCAATTGTTAAATTGCTGAATTGCTACATTGTTGAATTTTCACTTACAATTAAATTAGAGTGAATGATGATTCATTAATAGGTGAGGTGACATCCGGAATTGCCGGCGAGTTTTCAAAGTTCGGCAAAAGCGTTACATCGCAAATAACCGGATCAACACCGAAGAATCCGGCAGATGCTACTGCCGTAAAGCAAGTAACCGGTTTTGGAAAAGCTATAACTGGCCAACTTTTTGGCTCAAAACCCGAATCAACACAAAAAGCCAAAAGCATCCCACAGCCGGCTTCTTTTCTGGATGAGCTAAAAAAAATGGGCAGATCCGTAACAGCACAGGTTTCCGGTGCTGAAGATTTAACTGGGGAGCAGGTTTCTGAAATGGCCAAAAAAGATGAAGAGTTTTCTAAACAAGAGGCGGATGCCCTAAAGGCAAGAATAGCCAAGATCTACGAGGAGTACCGGGCGAAAAAGAAGCAAATGGATGAGGAAATCAAAAGTAAATTAGCACAGGAAGAACAGCATCAAAAAGAAGGCGAGGTTCTAATGCAGAAGAATGAGGAGGTTAGTTTAAATAATCCGGCAATTGCCAAGACAAGGGCGGAGATAAAGAATTATGGAGCTGAATAATTCTTGCGGTCCTCGTCCTTCGACTATGCTCAGGACTGCGAGCCTAAAAGAATTATGGAGTAGAATAATTGACTATGGGATAAAAATATGATAAAAATTAATGTTAAGAAAATGGAAAGAGGTAGTAATCAAGGTAAAACGTCTTTAGAAGGGGAAGAACTGGAAGAGCCAAAAAAAATAGAGCCCGTGTATTTCCCTTCGTTTGTCGAGGCTTTTATCCAAAGATATCGTAAGGTACTGGCAAGATTAGCCGAAGAGGGCAAAAAAAGCGAAGATGCCTGAAGTTACCTCAGAGATTGAGAGTCCCCAAGCGACTGATCGAACTATCGAAAGAATAGCAAATTTAAAGCATCAAGCCGTCCATTGTCATAGAAGAATTATTGAGGAAATTGGCGGAGCACATGGATTGCGAGAAGAGGCTGCACTTGAGTCTGCTGTTGCTACACCGTTTGCGACTTTTTCTGGGGATGAATTGCACACGACAGTATTTGACAAAGCGGCTGCCTTAATGAGATCACTTTCTCTAAACCACCCTTTTGTTGATGGGAACAAGAGGATGAGCTTGGTTATGACTGCCTCATTTCTTTTAGAGCATGGCTTGGGACTTATAGATTCGTTGACCGATGATGAAATCGTAGAATTTTGTTTATCGTTGGCAAAGGGAGAGAAAAAGTTACCGGATATTGCCGCGTGGCTAAAGGAAAATACTGACAGATCCTCAGCTCGATCTTTCCGTAAGGTCATGGAGCAATTCCAGGCGACATAGGCCCTCCTTTTTTATTTGCATTTCTTTTCCAGTACTAAATTGGGATAATATTGGAAAGGATGCTTAAGCTTTACAATTTTCTTTCCAGAAAAATAGAAGACTTCAAATCCTTCGAAAATTCTCAGGGTAAACCGACTGACAACGTTGTTGGGCTCTATACCTGTGGGCCGACTGTTTATGACTATGTGCATATCGGTAACTGGCGCACGTTTGTATTCGGGGACATACTGCGCCGGGTCTTGGAGTTTAACGGTTTCAAGGTCAAGTATGTGATGAACATAACGGATATTGACGACAAGATTATTGCAGCGGCAAGAAGCAGAGGTCTAGGGTTTAGGGAAATTGCTGCGAAATATGAAAAAGGTTTTTTTCAGGATTTACAGAAGCTGAATATCAAACGGGCTGATCATTATCCTAGGGCTACAGAAAACATAGACTCAATGATCAAATTAATTTTGCGCCTTCTTGACAAAGGTTTTGCTTATAAAGCCGATGACGGAGTTTACTTTTCTGTAGGTAAATTCAAAAATTACGGGAAACTTTCAGGTCTTTCTAAGGCAGGACTGAAAAAGGGTGCTAGGATTAACGCTGATTTGTATGATAAAGAAAACTGGTCAGATTTTGCTCTTTGGAAATTTCCTTCGACTTCGCTCAGGACAAGTCCTCAGCCCTCTTCAAATCCGGGGCTTGAGCCTAGTTGGGAGGCGCCATTTGGCAAAGGCAGGCCCGGCTGGCATATTGAGTGCAGTGCGATGAGCATGAAGTATCTAAGTGGTGAGCCCTTCGGCAGTGAGCTCAGGGCCGAACTGCACGGTCGAACCATCGATCTTCATACAGGCGGTGTCGATCTTTTGTTTCCCCATCACGAAAATGAAATTGCCCAGAGTGAGGCGGCAACCGGGAAAAAGTTTGTTAATTTTTGGCTGGAGGGAGAGCATCTTTTAGTAGAAGGAGAAAAAATGGCCAAGAGTTTGGGAAATATTTTTACGCTTTCTGACATTTCCAAAAAGGGATTTGAGCCATTAGCTCTGCGCTATTTGTTTTTAACAGCCCATTACAGATCAAAATTAAATTTCACCTGGAAATCACTAGAAGCTGTTCAAAACGCTCTTTTTAATTTACGATCTGAGGTTGCCAGCTGGGATGAGCCAAAGATAGGCTGTGCCGGTTATGAGAATGATTTTAAAGAAGCGATTAATAATGATTTGGATATTCCAAAAGCGCTAGCAATCATGTGGGAAACTGTCAAAAGTGATTATCCAACATCAGCTCGTCATCAATCGGTTTTGGTGATGGATAGAGTGCTAGGTTTGGGGTTGGAGAAGCTGGAAAGAGCAGAATTACCAAAAGGAGCAAAAGAATTAATCGAAAAGCGCGAAGAGTTGAGAAAAGGGGGAAATTTTAAAGAATCTGATAAGCTGCGAAAAGAATTGCAAAAAATGGGTGTTTATGTAGAAGATACACCCCAAGGGCCAAAGTGGAAGGTAAAGAAAGGAGAAGTTCTCGACAAGCTCGAACAGTAAGCAAAGCTTGCGGTCCTCGTCCCTCGACAAGCTCAGGACTGCGGGCCTAAAATATTCTTCGAGTGAAGCCCTTCGATAAAACTCAGGGTAAACTGCGCGAATCGAGAAGTAATGATCGAAGTTGTTAAAGTCCAAAGCAGCGACGAGGGTAATTCAAAAGCCCATGATATTTTGAAGGATGTGGTAGACAATGGGACATTGCTGGCTGTCTCCGGCGGCACTTCGCCGGATTACCGTAAAATGATTGTCGAGCCTTCCGATATTTTGCCGGGTGTAGTTTGTATGGTTGACGAGCGTTGGGGAACACCGGTGCATGTCAACAGCAATGAGTTAATGATGGAAACTTCTGGTCTTGTCGGTTATTTGGATAAGTGGGGAGTTGAGTTTTGGCGGATTTTGAAAGGGAAAACTTTTGAAGAAACGGCAATTTCCTATAATACAATTATTGCCCATTTGTTTTCAAAGTTTAAGAAAAAAATCGGTATCATGGGAATTGGCGAAGATCTTCATACGGCAGGCCTTTTCCCAAATTCGGAGGCTGACCATTCACCGCATTATGTAGTTTACGAAACAGTCGATGGTGAATTTGGGCAAAGAATTAGTTTGAGTCTTAAAGCGTTAGGTCAGTTTCAAAATTTTATAATCTTAGCATTCGGCGAAGAAAAAAGAGAAGCTCTTAAAAAACTTTTGGATGAAAATGAAAACGATATGCAAAAATATCCGGCGATATTTTACAGAAAGTACAAAGCAAAAAGTTATTTGATCACGGATCAAACTTTATAATATTGTTCGACCTTGCCTGCCCTGAATTTTATTGAAGGGTGGAGAACTTCCAATTCAAGTAGTTCTCGCTGTCGCTCGAACAATATCTCAAATATTCTTCGAACGAAGTGAGAAGTTAAAACAATGATAAAGAAGGGAAACTGGAAATGGCACGTTTACATTATTGAATGCAAAGATGGTTTTTATTACACGGGGATTACTTGGAATATTGAAGTAAGGATGGAGCAACATCGTATTGGTAAGGGCAGTAGGTTTACTGCTAAACATGGATTTAAGAGGTTATGTTACACCGAAGAATTTGATGACCTTGTCCAAGCCAGGAATAGAGAACATCAGTTAAAAGACTTTAGCAGAAAGAAAAAAGAAGCATTGTTTCAATAGTTCTCGCATTCGCTCGAACAATAAGTATTCTTCGAACGAAGTGAGAAGTAAAAGTGGTAATTCTCGACAAGCTCGAATAATATTTACCGTATATATGAGATTAGGTTTTATCGGCTTAGGACGTATGGGTAACCGGATGGTTACTAAACTAATTGGCGAAGGCCATGAAGTTGTGGTCTGGAATCGTTCTTCGAATAAAGTCGAAGAACTCAAGTTAAAAGTTAAAAGTGAAAAGTTAAAAGTCGGAAAAACGATAGAAGATTTGGTAAATCAGCTGGGTAAACCGCGAGTTATTTGGTCGATGCTTCCGGCCCATTCGACACATTCGGTGAACTTAGTGCAAGCAAGCTCAGGGTCAGAGACGGGAGATCCGACACAGGAAATATTGAAAGAGGTCGAAAAATATGTCGAGACCGACGATATCGTTATCGACGGGGGAAATGCTCACTACACGGACACCCAAAAGAGATTTGAGAATTTTGCAAAAAAAGGCGTCAGATTTTTGGGGATTGGAGTTTCCGGAGGGTTGATTGCTGCCAAAGAGGGATATCCTCTAATGGCTGGGGGAGATAAAAGTGCCTACGATCACATCAAGCCAATTCTCGATTCGCTTGCAAAACCAACCCATTCGACAAGCTCAGGGCAAGGCGGTGGTCATGAGTATTTCGGCGAAGGCGGAGCTGGGCATTTTGTGAAGATGGTTCACAATGGGATTGAATATGGAGTAATGCAGTCAATAGGTGAGGGGTTCGGGGTTTTGGAAAAATCCCCGTACAACTTGGATTTAGTAAAAGTTGCAAAGCTCTACCAAAAAGGTACTCTGCTTTCCGGCTTCATGATGCAAAGGACTGTCGAAGCACTTGAAAAGGATCCAAAAATGGAGTCAATAGAAGGCTACATTGAAGCATCCGGAGAAGGAGAATGGACGGTGGAGGAAGCAAAGAAACAAAAAGTGCCAGTTGAAATTATCGAAGCCTCTTTAGAATTCCGCAACCGGTCAAGATCCGACCCCAAAGTTGCTTCCTCCTTTGCTGCCCGCCTGGTCGCCGCACTCCGCAACGCCTTTGGTGGACATGAGGTAAAGTCATCCTATGCTGCCCCCTCCGCCGAAGTAGCTTTGGCTACGAAGGCCGAGAAAGCTTCGGATGGCAAGAAGAAATTATCTTGATTCTTCGGTTGTGCCCAGGATCTTTCGGCACTTCGACTCGTTTCCACTCGCTCAGTGTTTCGATCTTCGATCTCAACTTGACAATTTTCACAGTTGGGTGCATTCTTAATTCGTCATGGCAGTGGAACAGCAAACTGCCTACGAAAGTTTCGGCCAGTTTAGAGCTCGAGTTACCCGCGAGCTGTCTTTTGCTCAAAGAAAACTGGTAGAACTCACAGATAAAGTTGTTGATGACCACCCTGAGGGAATAAGCGTATTGCAGGTACCTAACACTGATTATCTAACTTACTGTGCTAATCAAATAAGACTTTCTTTTTACCCCGATCGTTTCCAAATAATGACCTTACCCCGGTCGGTTAAAGATGTACTGCTACACGTAGTTGACGAAAGTAGAGACTTGGAGGTCACTCTGGTCTTAGATGACCCGGAATCTTCAGAATATGGTTATGCATTTGGCTTTTCCTTTGCTCTTGTTCTGGGATCAAGGATTGCACAGCCTGATAAGGTATCAATTGGCGTTTCCAGTCTCGATAGGGTAACGCCTTTTGTAGTCAGAGCCCAAACAGAAGATCAGAGTGAGGAGCAAAGGAGAATAATAGATGAATACAGGAAATTGGGGATTACTGACTATGGTAAAACTCACTCCCGTGCTGTCTTAGCGGAAGGCGCAAGGTGGGCTGGAAAAATAATCGCAGGCGAAGTTGATCCAAAGATAGTTGATCTTGAAACTTATAGACGAAATAGGCCAAAATCACCAAGTTTTAGGGAGCCGGGTGGGGGACTTTTACTAAGATTTCCAAAAACCGCTTAACTAAATTTTACAGATTGTTAAATATGGTGCAAGCCAGTGTCTGCCGTCTCTTTCGATTAGTTCGTCTGCTTCTTTAGGACCCCAAGACCCTTCTTTATAGGTTACAAGTTTTGGCCTGCCTTTTGCCCAAACTTCTTCTATCGGGTCAATTATTTTCCAAGAATAACCTACTTTACCGACAAATAAAGTTCTGTCGCCGATCATAATATCCATTAAAAGCCTTTCATAGGCGTCCGGGTTTGGCGCATCAAAAGAATCTTTATAGCAAAATTCCATGTCTGTCGGTTCAAGTTCCAACGCAAGACCCGGTTTTTTAACAGCAAGCCTGATTCCGATTCCTTCTGTCGGTTTGATTTGAATAGTCAAATGGTTGGGAAAGGGTTGATCCCAGAAATTTTTAAAAATCCGATGAGGGTTTTCTTTAAAAGATAAGATAATTGAGGCAACATCGCCCGTTAATTTTTTGCCGGTTCTTATATAAAAGGGGACATTCTGCCATCTTTCACTATCCAGATAAAGCTTTAGTGCGGCGAAAGTTTCGGTTGAGGACTTGGGATTGACATTTTCTTCCTGGCGGTAAGCAGTGTACTGGCCGCGGACGGTGTTTTTTGCAATTTCGCTTGCAGTTAGCTTTTTGATGCTTTTAATAATTTCAACCCTTTTTTCCCTTAAATTAAGGTGAGTAAAACTTTTGGGTTCTTCCATTGTTATTAAAGCTAAAAGTTGAAAAAGATGATTTTGGACAACGTCTCTCAAAGCGCCGATTTGATCGTAGAAACTACCTCTTTTTTCTATGCCAATTCTTTCGGTAAGGGTGATTTGGACGTGATCGATAAAGTTTTTATTCCAAATCGGCTCGAAGATTTCATTGGCAAAGCGCAGAGCCAGAATATTCTGGACAGTGCCTTTACCCAAAAAATGGTCAATCCTAAAGATCTGGTCTTCCCGAAAATGGCGGGTAAGAGCCTGATTTAATCTTTGGGCCGAGGCAAAGTCATAGCCGAAGGGCTTTTCGGTAACAATACGGGAGCTTGTTTTATGAATTGGACAGCCTAAATTGAGTTTGTTTTTGGCCAGGTTTTCAAAGGCATTCTCATAAATTGTCGGAGAGATTGCCATATAGAAAACTCTTTGGGGACAGGTATTCGTTTCTTTTTCAAATTGATCAAGACGTTGGGAAAGCCCGTCGAGATTTATGTTTTTGGCAACGTCAACGGCGAGGTAGTCGATCATCTTGGCAAACTCGGACGGGACGTCCAGCATTTTTACGAAAGATTCGACGGTATGTTGCGTGCGGGCCGCGGCAATAATTTTGAATTTGGCGGGTAAAAGCTTATTTTTGAAAAGCTCAAAAAAGGAAGGGAAAATTTTTTTGCGGGAAAGATCGCCGGTTGCTCCAAAAATAACAAAGACAACAGCACTCTTTTTCAATTTTTCAATATCGCCGATTTGCGCCATCTTTAACTCTTCTATTTTACACTAGTTTCGGGGAGCTTTTTAAAAAGTGACTGTAAGAGTTTGTCGAAACTCTGGAAGGTTATTAGGTGAGGCACTTTCAACTTCAACGAAACCTGTTGGAGTTTGCGGTTTGACAAAATTTATTGAAGTTTCAAAAGAGCAAAAATCAATGTCCATGCAGGCAAAAACATATGCTTTGCCAAGTACTTTTCCGAAAGCATCAATAACTTTAATGGTAACAATACCGCCTTCGACATTCGCTTGTCCCTTGACGATAAGAGGAGATGTAATCTGCACTCCGTTCTCCGGCTCGGTGATTTTGATACCGATATTTTGGTTGGTGCTTGTGCCGGATTCCGGCTGAACTGGGGGCGGAGAAGTTTCCGCAATCGGGAATCCGCTTTCCGGAGTAGGTAGCGGGATGGTTTCTTCCTGTGAAACTTCCTGGGAAACTCTTTTTGTGTAGCGGCTGTAAACGCCGAAAGTGATAAGAGCTGCGGCAATAATTACAAAAGCGCCAACGGCAAATCTTTGATAGTCTTTCATTTTGCGGGACAGATTTTAGGCAGCTGTGGGAAGTTTTTGAATTATACTGCCAACCCCTGATTACAATCAAGGCCCGGGGGCAGTCCTTGACGACAGGTCTAAAATAGATATATTGGCATGACTCCTGCAGACAGAGTAATTGCAGAAATCGAACAGAACCAGGCAAAAACTTACCTGCCCATCATTGGTCCGGAAAAAGGGCAGGTTCTTGTTAAGATGGTTAAGCTTGTCAGGCCTAAGCTGGTAGTTGAAGTGGGGACATTGGTAGGCTACAGTGCGCTTTTGATAGCCAAACATTTGCCGGATGCGGGGAGAGTTGTCACTTTTGAAATCGATAGAGAAGTGGCCAAAATTGCCAAGAAGAATATTGAGATTGCCGGGTTTAGTCACAAAATTGATTTGATCGTCGGGGACGCCAAAAAAACTCTTGGGAGAATTGGCAAGCAGGTTGACCTTTTGTTTCTGGATGCGGCTAAAGAGGAATATTTAGCTTATCTTAAGCTCGTCGAACCGCTTCTTCGCAAAAAGGCGGTAGTTGTTGCCGATAACGTTAAAATTTTTGCCGATGACGTTTCCGACTTTCTGGAATATGTCAGATACAGCGGCAAGTATAATAGTGAAGTTTTTGATTTCGGACAGGATGCGGTGGAAGTGAGCATTAAGTTGTAAAAATGAAAAAATTAAAAATAGCCCAAATTGCACCCTTAGTTGAAAGTGTTCCGCCACAAAAATATGGAGGAACAGAACGAGTTGTTTATAGCTTATGCGAAGAGCTAGTCAAGCGAGGCCACGAAGTTACTCTTTTTGCCAGCGGTGATTCTAAAAGTAGCGCCAAGTTGATCTCGGTTTATCCTGTCCACTTGCGGGCAGCTAAAATTCCAGACCTTTACGGAACTAACGACCTGACAATGCTTAATATAGGGACAGCTTACAGCATGCAGGAGGAATTCGATCTAATCCACGACCACTGCGGGTCTTTAAGTTTAGCCAGTGCCAATATTTGCAGGAAGCCAATGTTAATGACAATGCACGGGCCTTTTACTTCTTACAACAGAAGGATATTTGAGAAACTGACAAACCCGGGAATTGTGACTATTTCCAAAGCTCAGGCAAGATTAGCTCCGGCAATTAACCATTTGGGGACGGTATATCACGGGCTTTCGATGGAGTCTTATCCGTTTGGTGCAAAAAGCGGTAATTATTTATTGTTTGTCGGCAGGATATCTATGGAAAAGGGAGTGCATTTGGCTATTGAGGTTGCCCAATATTTGAATTTGCCGCTTATTATTGCGGCCAAACTTGACAGTGTAGATATGGCTTATTTTAACGAGTACGTCGGACCGAAACTTTCAGACAATCTTATCAAATGGGTGGGAGAAGTTGACGAAGGTGAAAGAAATAAATTAATGAAAAACGCTTTATGTTTTTTGCACCCGATTACCTGGGAAGAACCCTTCGGTCTAACTTTAATAGAGGCAATGGCTTGCGGCTGTCCGGTTGTAGCTATCGGTAAAGGATCGGTTGCGGAAATTGTCGAAGACGGAAAAACCGGCTTTGTTGTCAGTGATGTGTATGAAATGATTGAAGCTGTTAAGAATATTGACAAAATCAGGCGATATACTTGCCGAAAACATGTACTTTCAAACTTTAACAGCCGGCGGATGGCAGATGAGTATGAGAAGATTTATGACAAATTGATGCAAGCGGAAGAATTGCAAAAAGAGTATTCTTTTGAGGAACAAAGTTTATTTCGAGCGGAAAACTCCGGCATCCATGCCGAAGATGAGACGAATCTTGAAGCGAGGAAGAGAGAACCATGGCCGAAAGAATGTGGGAATCTATTTGGGCAACCTCTATCTCTCCCAAGTCCAGGACAACAGAGATTTAAAATTCCGCTAGAATCTTAATTCCCGCCTTCGGTGTTGTTACCCTTAGATGTCAAGGAGAATCCTTGACGTTACTTGACAAAGTTTTCTGTTTGCTTGACAGTTTATACAAACAACTATAGAATGCCCGAACTGCCCAAAACCTCTGCCTAAAACTTTCTACTGCCTTCAAAAACTTTTTGAGAATGATTCGGCTTTTTGGTCTTGCGGTAGTTCTTTTGACTTGGGGGTTTTTAACCTTCCAGAGCATTTCAATAATTAATCAGAATATCAACGGTTCAAAAAACAAAGTCGAGACTGTACAAAAACCTTCGGGCCGACCTCAAAGACTTTATATTCCCAAACTATCCAGAATTGCGGCAATCAGCGAGGGGCAAATTGTCGACAGCCGCTTTGTAGTTTCGGAAACAGGAGTTTCTTTTTGGCCGTCTTCGGCGATTCCTCCAAATATAGGCAATAGTGTTATCTATGGCCATAATCGTGCCAATATCTTAGGCGGTTTGCCAAAAGTTGGCAGAGGCGATTTGCTTTATGTAGTTTTGGATAACGGCCAATATGTCGTCTATCAAATTTCTGAAACAAAGAGGGTTAGACCATCGCAGGTGGAAATCCTAAATCCATCTGATGATGCTCGCTTAACTGTTTACACTTGTGATGGTTTCAAAGACCGGGAGCGTTTTGTAATCATTGGTAGACTATTGAAAACTTCTGGGTAATTAAAGGCCGATAAAATTCGGACCTTTTGGGTATATTTGATGTTCAAGAGATTTTTTAGCCCATAATCCTATAAAAATTTGCTAAACTTGACAAGGTAGTTTATAATTGGCGCGCATATTTAAGAAGCTGCCTATTTAGTTCAGTCTGCCCAAAAATTATTGTGAAGAAAAAATTGGTTACCAAGTTTTTTAATCTAGTGGGATCACTGCTTTTGGTGGGGCAGACTTTGACGCCTGCTTTGCCTTTAGTGGTTAATCCTTCCTATATATATGCGCAGGAAGAGCAGGCAGTGCAAGAACAGCCAAATACGTCCGAACCTGCAGTCAGCCAGGTTTCAAGCCCCCAGCCCGCGCCTGCACCAAGCGAAGAACCGCAAGCTTCACCGGCTCCCGAACCTAGTATCTCTCCATCCGAATCACCAAGTTCGAGTTCATCCTCAGACCAAAATGATCAAAGTAATTCAGAAGGGCAAGGTAATGGATCAAACGAAAACAAAGCGCCGCCAATTCAGTCGAGCCCGTCTCCTGGTCCGAGTTCTTCAGCAACCCTAGGGGTTGAGGTTAACAATAGTGCAGATGTAGGCGAAGTCCACGCAGAGATACTAACGACTTCACAGGCCCAAGATTTAGGGTTGGACCTGACGACCTTGGAATCGGAAGGCAGCGCGCAGGTAACTACCGACAAATCCGACTACACGCCAACGGAAGTAGTGGTTATCACCGGCAGCGGATTTGGCAAAGAAACTTCTTACACCTTGTCGATTACTTCAAATGACCCTCCACCCGTAAATTTCTCAACCGACATTAAAACCGACGAAAATGGGGGATTTTTGTACACACATCAACTCGATGGAAATTACCGGCCGAATTATAAGGTTGAGGTGAAAGATTTCAGTGGTACGGTTCTTGCCTCAACAACTTTTACCGACGCCCCTCTATCGGCTCCTGACAGTACTAATACTACTCCTCTATCAAATTCTTCAATTAAATTTGAATGGAAAGATAAATCTTCAGAAGAGAATGATTTTCATATTGAAAGAAAGGTTGGGTCAGGATCTTTTTCTGAAGTTGGTGTCGTAGCATCAACGACTACAGCAGGAACGAACACAATCTACAGTTTTGAGGATTCGGTTTTGAGTTGTGACACAGAATATACTTATAAGGTAAGAGCGCATCGACATTCAGATAATGCCTATTCAAATTACTCCTCTCAAGAGCAAAAGAAAACTCTTTATATTTCGACAAATAGCGTTTCCGACTTGACTCCTGATTTCGCGACGGCAGGCTCAACAAACGTCCCTATTCTAACCTTTACTCTTACTTCTTGTAAGTCTAGTGCCAAAATACAAAGAGTGGATGTTGAATATACAGGAGACGACAAAAACGACCTTGTCAACATGAAGCTTTATCAAGAAAGCGGGTCTGTTCCCGGCTCTTTTGATTCATCATCCGATACCCTTCGGGCAACAGAAAATACACCAGGGGGAGGAAGCTATGAATTTCAGATAAATCCATCGCCCGATATTACAATTGGGGTAAATACTGTACAGTTCTATGTCACCGCCGATATAGACGCAGGAGCTACAAATGGAGATAAAGTCGATGCGAGAATTTTTGACGGAAGCGTCAAAATTGATCCAAACAATCCCGGTGGGGCAGAAAATAATGATTGGCCGTTTACTGCAGAATTAGGTTTATGGAATCCTTCGGGAGAAACTACAATAGGTTCGCCGCCCGATACTACCCCACCTACAGATCCAACTGATGTTGCCTCAACCAGTCACGTAGTTGATACTCCTATCTCTGATAACACCATCGACATGGCTTGGTCAGCTGCTGGAGAAGAAGATGGCGCCACCGATGATAGTTCCGGCGTTGATGGGTATTCATATGCGTTTACAACCGGGGCAGGGGACGTACCAGACGTTGAAAAAGATGCAGAAGAAGCTGCTACGGGTATGACTAGTGATCCTCTTGGCGAGTTTGCTTGGTACTTTCATCTAAGAACGGTTGATAACGAGGGTAACTGGTCATCAACCGTTACTGTCGGACCTTTCCCCATTGACACAACTGCGCCAGTTTTGAGTGAGGTAACGCCAGTTTCAAGCCCTACGAATAACTCAACACCTGACTACACGTTCAATTCATCTGAAGCAGGATCAATATCCTATAGCGGTGATTGTTCAAGCGCTACTACTGCAGCGGTTTCGGGTGATAACACAATTACTTTCAATGCGCTTTCCGACGGTACATATTCAAATTGCACGATTACCGTTACAGATTCTGCTGGCAATATAAGCGATACACTAAATATCAGTGAATTTACTGTTGATACAACTGCACCAACTTCGACAATAGACTCGCCCGATGAAAACAGTTTTTGGAACAGCCCCATTGAAATTACCGGCAGTTCAACGGATATTCCAAACACAACTGTCGATTATGTTAATTTTTATTACCGAACCTCCGGGCAAGAAGAAAACCCTTGGACTGAAATTGGTGATTCACAACAGAATAATGAAGGCGGAGTTGATCCATTTAATTGGTCTTTTAACTGGATACCACCGGAAGAAGGCACTTTTGATATTAAAGCCAAGGCCACGGACAAGGCTACTAATGTTGAAAATAGCCCAGTGGTTGAGTATGTAACCTATGATGTGACAGGACCGGTTGTTTCAACGCCTTCAGCCTCACCTGACCCGACTAACCACGAGCCGCAGATTCTGGCGGATGCCGTTGATGCGCTTTCCAATATAGTTTCGGCGGTTTTCTCGGTTAATGATCCCGGCTTCTTCTTTGCAAAGCCCCTTGAGGCTTTGGACGGCTTTTTCGACTCGCTTTTTGAGACCTTGTTCGGGCCGGAATTTACAAATGGCATGGTTTATCCGGGTGAAGGATTACATACCCTTTATGTAGGAGCTTATGATGAGGCTGGAAACTTTGGCTCAAATTTTGGCTTTTTTACCGTTGACACCTTCTCACCAATTTCTTCATTTAGTTCCCCTTCGGAAGGAAGCTTCTGGAACGAGCCGATAAATATTGCCGGATCCTCTAATGACAGCTCCGGTGATACCGTTGATTTCACCAGACTTTTCTACCGAATGCATCAAGAAGATAACGGTGATAATGGTGATATTGATGGCGACGGCAACGAGTGGACGGAGATTGATACTAATTCTGAGGAGGAAGGAATTCAGCCACTTTTCAATACAGAAGGTGGAAATCCGTTTGGCTGGTCTTTTGACTGGACGCCGCCTGAGGAAAATACTTTTGATATCATGGCCCAAGCTACTGACACGGCCGGCAATGTCGAGAGAACTGCGGTTGTTTCTGATGTCACCTATGACGTCACCGATCCGACCAGCAATATCACTTATCCAGAAGAAGATGTTAGCTACACGGATGACGAATGGGATGGGGAAATTCGGGGAACGGCAGAAGACAGTCCTTCGTCAGGCGTCAAGGATGTTTTGGTTTCAATCCAAAGAGATGCAGGCAGTGCCTACTGGGATGCTGGTGAAGAGGAGTGGGTAATTGGGGAAGAGGAAGAAGAGGAATATTTAAATGAAGCAGAGTTTGATGGGGAAACCGGTGAGTGGACTTTCTCATTTAGCTTCATTGAGCCCGAGGATGCAGATGAAGGTTACACCGTCCGTTCGCATGCCCGGGATAATGCCGGAAATCAGGAGGATACCACTGAAGTCCACTTCTTCTTCAGCCATGGTCTACCGATTATTTCTGGCGAGGACACGGTAAATGTCGGTTCGGCGCAGGTAACTTTTGTCTGGACAACGGACATTCCGGCAACATCAAGAGTAGTTTATGACACAGTTTCTCATCCCGATCCGTTAGTCCCAACTTTAGACGTTCCCTTCGACAAATACGGCTATGCCTTTACAACAGGGGAGGGTGATACCAATCCTAAGGTTACTTCGCATACGGCAGTTGTCTGCTGCTTCGACCAATCAACAACCTATTATTACCGCGTAATTTCGCAAGGGTCGCCGGAGGCGCAAAGCGGGGAGAAATCATTTACCACGCCGGCTACGCCGCCGCAAGAAATCAACCCCAACTCGCAAGGTCCCGGAATCACGACACCAAGCGGACCTTCGACCACTACCACGACTACAACTACCACGCCGGGAGCAGTCGCCGGAGCGTTCACCCAATTAGGACAGGTTTTGGGAGTAGGTACGGGTGGAGAAGTCTTAGGAGAGGCAACGCAAGAAGCGACGCCTACTGCATCACCGAGCCCGACGCCTGCTTTGGGCGGACCGGAAGAGGTTGAAGAGGCAAAAGCTTTCTGGCAAAACTGGTGGTGGCTGATTCTCTTAGTTCTTTTGGCCGGCGGAGGCTACTGGTGGTTTAGCAAAAAGTCCAGAGAATAGATTCCCACGGTCTAAAGGCCGTGGTTCTCTGATCTTCGCTCAAGATTCGCTTCACCTCCGGCATGAATGCCGGAGTTTTTTCGCTCAGAATAAGAAGTATTTTCGCGTCTAATCCTCTTTTGCAATCTTGTTTTTCGGCACAAACTCCGTCTATTATTAATTCTATGACTGGCGATGACATTAGGAAGTTAAAGAAGCTGATTAAAGAGGAAATCAAGCCTGTTAAGGAGGTTGTTGAGGTTGTTAATCATAAGGTCGGCAAAATAGATACCAGCCAAACTGTAATGTCAGCTCAAGTTGGAATAGCTAAAGATCAGATCTCCGTAATTAACGATAAGTTAGACATCCACACAAAACTATTAAGCGAACAATCAGATAAGCTCGATAATCACACTGCGGCTCTTATAGAAATTGAGGACACCCTTAAGGGTTATGCCGACATGTACAAGGTAAATAAACAGGACAATCAGAAGATAAAAAGAAGGGTTGTGCGTATAGAAGACCATTTAGGCATTGTCCCACAGGAGTGATAAGTTTCTGGTGGCTATGCTAAAATAGACTAGACCTTAGCAATGAAAAGGAAAATAGCTGCGCTTCTTTCGATTTTAAGTTTGTTTTTGGTTTCACCTGCTTTGGCCGCACCGCCGACTTCAACAGCCACTTTAGAAACCAGGGGGACGCACAAAACTTTAAAACTGCCTGCCGAGGCAGACGTTTCACCGGTGATTTCTCTGGGAACTGCTGTCGATCCCAAAGACGGTAAACTGGTTGAAGGACTGGCGATTATTCACTTTAAGGACAAAAAGGCAAAAGGCGGGAATCCGGCCAAAGGTCCGAAGGCAACCCAATGCTGGGGGTATTTGGCAAACGGTGCCAAGTGGAAGACAGTGGAGCCGTGGATGGTTAATCCGGCCAATTTGCGGGGACTTACCGACTCCTTTGTCTTTGACAATATAGGTGCCGACGTCAGCAAGTGGGAGGATGCCGCAGACGGGGTTGTCGGCAGCGGAGCTGGATTTGACATTCTGGGCGATGGATCGCAAACTGCCTCGACATTAGTTGCCGATACTTCTTCTCCGGACGGGCAAAACGAAGTTTATTTTGCCGATGTTTCATCCGGCGGTGCCATTGCAGTTACCATTGTCTGGGGGATTTTTTCGGGTCCGACCTTTAACAGACGACTGGTGGAGTGGGATCAAGTTTATGACGATGTTGATTTTGACTGGTCGGCATCAGGCGAAACGGGTAAGATGGATTTTGAAAACATCGCTACCCATGAACTGGGGCATTCGGTGGGCATGGACGATCTTTACAATAGTTCCTGTGCCCAGGAGACAATGTACGGTTACGCAGATAACGCTGAAACCAAAAAACGAGATTTGGCGACTGGCGACATTAAAGGCATAGACCTTTTGTATTAACATCCTCCTTTCACCCTACTTGCGCTAGCCCTCGAACAATTTGGTAAATATAAATACCGAAAATATTCCCAGAAGGAAAATAAAAGCGTGAGAGAATTTTCGATTCTTAGTGAACTCTTCATGAAGCTGGGGAATAAGATCGCTTGCCGAAATATAAATGAAAAAGCCGGCAGTTAAAGAAAGAAAAAAATAAAGATAATTTTGGATAAAGCTTGCAAAATAAAAAGTCAAAACGGCTCCAAAAAGTGCAGTTAACGCTGAAAGGAAATTATAAATAAGAGCTTTAGTTTTTGACAGTTTGTTGGAAAGTAAAACACTCATATCGGCAATTTCCTGGGGAATTTCATGGGCGGCGACTGCCAAAGATGTAGTAATGCCCAAAGGAATACTGGTTAAAAAGGCAGCGGCAATAGCCACGCCGTCAATGAAATTATGGACGCCGTCACCGACGATAACTAAAGGCGTAGTGGCTTTTTGGCCATGGCCGTGGTGGAAATGAAAGAGCTGAACGAATCGTTCAGCGAAGAAGAAAATGACGAATCCCAGAATAGCCGGAAAGAATATCCTTTCGCCAGCCATTTCTTGTGCTTCGGGCAAAAGGTCTAAAAAGGCGGTGGCAATTAAAACTCCGGCGGCAAAATAAATCAGCCTTTGTGAAAAAGCTTCGGTTAGGTCTCTTCTAATCAAAAGAAAAAAACTGCCAACCAAAGAGGCGATACCACCGATAAAAGTAAAAATTAAAATATAGGCAAGAATCATTGATTTAGGCGTTTTTCCATTTGATCGAACAACCGAGTGACGGATGCTGGACAGGCGGCGGGAGATTTTTGGCAAGAACTCCTTCTAGAGCCTCTTTGAGTTCTTCTTTTTCGACTTTTTGGGGGTTCTGCCAATTATCATTGATGCGACCGTGATAATAAAGCCGGCGATTTGCGTCATAGACATAGATGTCGGGCGTGCAGACAGCGCCATAAGCGCGGGCAACTTCTTGAGATTCATCCCTAAGATAGGGGAAGTTTATGCCCCACTGGGGTACCCTTTCCTTCATATTTTCAAAACTATCTTCAGGATAGGTAATTTCGTCATTGGGATTAATGCCGACAAAGGCGACACCTTGATTTTTGAATTCAGCGGCAAGTGAAATTAAAAGCGGCCAGGCGGCTTGGGCATACGGGCAGTGGTTACAAGTAAAGGCGACGACCAACGTCTTCGCATCAGCAAAGGATCCGAGACTATAAGTTTTGCCGTCAGTTGATGGCAAATTAAAATCGAAAGCGGGAGTACCTAAAGTAACCTTTTGTGATTCGACCGCCATAGGTTAAATTCTAACAAATGTGATAAGTCGTGGGGAAGGGGTTTAACTAGGATTGATTGTCTTTACCCTTTTCATACCATTCGTAAGCCTGCGCGGCGAATTGGTTTATTTTTGAAAGTTCTTGCGACACGAGATTGCGAATTGTTGCTGACTCAATTTTGTCGCTTTGCAACATTTTAATTTGCGCCGTAACTTTTTGGGCCAGTATTTTTCCTTCCTCCGGTTTTAAACCTGCAGCCAGTGTGACCCGCTCTATTTTATTCTGATTGTAAGGCTGGCTCGAGCCGTCTTTTTTAATAACCTGAATTTCCATATATGGCAAGCGAGAAGGTTTTACTGGGAAAGTTTATTTACCGTAACCGAACCTTGGGAAAACAGCACAGAGTATTTTTCCTTCAGAGTAACTTTAGCGAGATTGTCGTTGATAAGCTTTTGGACAATGCCTTTCGCCTGATCGGAAACTACGGGTACATCCGGCATGCTGCCTACTTTGATATCCAAGTTGACAGTCTTGGGGGTAGTACCTGAAAGATCAATACCCGCTGATGCATAAAATGAAGGGGTGACGGGTCCGAGAGTTAGTTTTCCCGATGCATGGGCAAGGTTGGTAGTAAAACAAACACGGCCGTCGGTGACTTTAGCTCCGATATATTTTTGGGCAATGGTAGTAGCTTCCCCGTCTGTGGCCGTAACCGCGCCGGATTTTTCAAGAAGGTTTTCCAATTCTTTTTCGCTTCTGGCTGTACTTGCGGCGGATGGGCATTCGGGTGCTTTACCCAGAAGGGCAGTGCCCGCCATGCCGCCAACAGCGCCAAGCGCTAAAAGCGCTATAATCAAAATTACAGTTAAGGGAGCGATACCTTTAGCAAAGGCCATGATTTGAGTCTGGCCTAATTTAGGAAATTTGTCAAATCGTATAAAATATTAGTCTTAATGAAAAAAATATTATTGGCAACTGCTATAGTTCTTTTTCTAGTTTTGGGATATTTAGTCTACCAAAAATCTCTTGACGGCCAATTTCCCACGGCCGAAATTACTAATCAGAATATCGATCAGGGCGAAGTGGTGAACAGTCCTTATTCTTTAACAATTGAAGCATTACGCCGTGGAAATTATCCCGGAAGCGACATAGCTATTGAGCAAACTCTTTCGGCCGGGTCAAATTATCAAAGATATATTGCTTCTTACAAATCAGAAGGCTTAAAAATTTATGCACTTTTAACTGTGCCAAACGGCAGTCCTCCTGATGGCGGCTGGCCGGCGATTGTTTTTAACCACGGGTACATTAGGCCAACAGACTACAGAACAGATGAAAAATATGTTGCCTACGTTGACGGTTTTGCCAGAAACGGCTATGTGGTTATAAAGCCGGACTTTAGGGGTCACGGCGATTCGGAGGGTGAAGCAAGCGGGGCTTATGGTTCTGTTGGTTACACTATTGACGTTCTAAACGCTGTTTCTTCAATTAAAAAATTAAGAGATCCTTCGACAAGCTCAGGACGATTTGTAGTAGACACAAATCGAATCGGTATGTGGGGGCACAGTATGGGTGGCTACATCACTTTGAGAAGTATGGTTGTTTCACAAGACGTTAAGGCGGGAGTGATTTGGGCCGGCGTTGTTGCTTCTTATGGCGACCTTTTAAATAACTGGAGAAGGCCCAGTTTTTCACCGGCTCCTTTGCCTTCGGGCGCAAGACGCTGGAGACAGCAATTAACGGAATTGTTTGGTACACCCCAACAGAACCCAGATTTTTGGAATTCGATATCGGCTAATGCTTACCTTTCGGATATCTCCGGTCCACTGCAGTTGCATCACGGAACAGCAGATGTTTCTGTTCCCGTTAATTTCTCTACAAAACTTGCAGAGCAGATGCAAGCGACAGGAAAAGTTGCCGAACTATTTACATACGAGGGCGACGATCATAATTTGAGTGCAAATTTTAATCTTGCTATGGAAAGGTCAGTGGAATTTTTTGACAGATACCTAAAATAACTCCTTGATTTATTAAATTTGCCCTAGTATACTTCTTCGAATGCCAAAGTCAACACCTTTGATTGCCGTAGGGGCCGCAATTATAATAGCAGTTTTAGTTGGTGGATATTTTTTCCTAAATAAGAAATCCCAAGCTCCACAAGAACCAAGCGTAACTTCCCAGGAACAAAAATCAGAAACCGGTGGCATTAAAAGCTCAATTAAAAGTCTGCTTTCCGGCGGTAAAAACGTGACGTGTACTGTCAAATATCCGTCTGCCGACCAAACTGCTGAAGGCAAAATTTACGTTTCCGGGCAAAAGATGCGGGGCGATTTTAACATGATGGTCAGCGGCAAAGCGATAGAAAGCCATATGATTTCGGATGAAGCATATATCTATTCCTGGTCTTCGGAGGCCAAGCAGGGTGTAAAGTTCAAGGTTGACCAAACCGAGGCTAAGGCAAGCCCGACTTCCGAGTCGGTTGATATCGATAAGGAAGTAGATATGGATTGTTCTTCGTGGGGAGTTGACAATTCCAAGTTTTCAATCCCTCCTGATATCCAGTTTACCGATTTGAGCGAGATGATGAAGCAAACGCCTGCGTCCGGCGGGCAAAATCAAGACTCTTCCGCTTGTGATCAAATTACCGATCCTGCAGCCAAAGCTGCCTGTATCCAGGCCTCCAGCGGTTATTAGTAAATTTCAAATTTTCCTCTGATATAATGTTGTTCATGCTGGTAATTGTTAAGTCGAAGGCAAATGAAGAGTTAATCAAAAAAGCGGCGGAGGATTTTGACGGAATTTATATCAAAGTCGTAGTCGATGTTGAGAGGGAAATTTTGGCTGCTGGGGGAGAACGACATTTTGATGCCGAGCAAAAACTTTTGGAAGATGGTTCAATACAAGCAAATCTTTGGGGTGGCGGGGTGGATGTTAAATCGGGTGAGATTGATTATAATTCAATGATTAATTTACGTCCAAATCAAAGCAATATGAGCCGAGAAATAATGTCTGAGGAAATTCGCAAGAAGTTTGATAAAATTGTTAAGGAATTATTAATATAATGAAAAGCCCAGTTAATGTAAAAGACCGGGTAATGGACATCTCAGTTAACCTAGCACGGGTTGCAAATTGGGCTGCCGATTCATACGAACAGAAAGAAAAGCTGATAAATTTTTTCCTCGAGCAGACAGAAGGTTATATTAAAGAGGTTAGACAATCGAAGGTATCTGAAGATTTTGAACCGGTTCTGGCGAAATTCATCAGGGAGTTTAAGAGATTAAAATCAGCTAAAATTCAAAAAAATAAAAATGATTGGGCAGAAAAAGCAATGACTTGGGGCAATATTCTGACGCACACGGCTAAGCTGGCCTAAATTAGTAAATTTCAAACTTCTTAAGTAATTTTTTATTGCCTTCGATTTGATAGCGCAATAAATCACTGTAGATGCCGGGTTTTTTGGCAAGTTCCTGGGGTGTTCCTGAATCGACGATTCCCTTGTTGTCGATTACTAAAATTTTATTGACGTTTTGGATTGT
>Ga0155616_127_pt4 | contig 15038 bp, 16 predicted proteins | sample RifCSPhighO2_12_FD_107273 | JGI IMG/M metagenome (GOLD analysis project Ga0155616, IMG submission 107273) | Candidatus Curtissbacteria bacterium RIFCSPHIGHO2_12_FULL_41_17
AAGCCTTGAGTACAAAACCGACCCGACAGCCCCTATCATTCACACAACTTTGGGGAAACTTTCCGCAAAATCAAAAGATCTCGAAGAAAATCTAAAGACTTTAATTTTTGCAATAGGTCCTTCTAAAATCAAAAAAGCAACTCTCACTTCAACAATGGGTCCTCCAATTAAAATAGACATTGGCACAATCAGTAAATAATTTCTCACTTTTACCCCGTACTGAACAATGTTCTAGTTTGGGGCTTGACAAGGTTAGTCCTATTTTGATAACTTTCCCCCTGTCGCCAGAGACTACGCCTTCAGGCGTTGGCAGGCGGGCTGCTCAAATCTTAGCCTGTCCCACCGGATTACTTTAAATGTTTTCTGGCACGGCAAAAGGATAAGTAAAGAGAAATTCTTTAATTAATTTTGTCTTAAGCTTTGCTGGACAAAATTTTCCTCTAAGGGAAAGAGGAATATTAAGGAGAAAACCGTAGGTTGTCTCCTTAAAGTAAAGGGGGTGACAAACAAAAAATGATCGATGACACAAATGTTATGGACCCTAACAACAACGGAGACGACGAGGAAGAAAAGAAAGACGACGAGGAAAAAGACGAGGATTCAGAATAGTTTTTTAAACTAAAAAAGCCTCAATAAATCTAACCCTACAGGTTGTGAATTTTGGGGCTTTTTTATTGATCCTTGACAATAGATTTGTCTGTCTTATATTATTGGGCAAGTCCAAAGACCGCGTGTCCCTTCACTATGTTCAGGGTAAACCCCCTGAATTTAAGAAGGTTAAACTTTTTTAAAAGGACCGCGCAGGCGATTTCGTTAGAAATCGGCCCGAGTAATTCTTTCAGAATTATCGAGGGCAACTAACGTACGTCTTTGGACGTACTTTTTTTTTGAGAAAAGCGTAGTCTAATGAATCGATTCATCGAACCAAAATAAAATGGATCAATCGAAAGCAAAAACTACCAGAGAAACCAAAAAAGAAACGCTTGCAGGTCTTGCCGAAAAGATAAAAAAGGCCAAAAGCATAGCGTTTGCCAACTACCACGGTCTGAACGCCAATCACTTGAATCAGCTGCGGGAGAAAATCAAACAGGCAGGCGGCGAGCTGGCCGTCACCAAAAATACTCTTCTTGCGCGGGCTTTGGAATCTACCATCTACCAACTACCAACTACCAGCAACCAACTGACCGGGCCAACTGCCACAATCTTTGCCTATGAAGATGAAATCGCTCCAATTAAAACAAGCGCCGAGGCTTTTAAAACTCAAGGTGCAGGACAATTTAAGTTTGGTTTTTTGGGGAACGATTTATTGGATTCTCTGGCACTTGAGAACTTAGCCAAAATCCCACCTCGCGATGTTCTCCATGCAAAAGTAGTCGGCGCATTAAATTCGCCCATTTTTGGAATCGTTTCTGTCCTTTCGGCAAATATTAGAAACTTTGTATCAGTATTAGATCAAGCAAGTAAAAAACAAGGTCAAAAAGCATGATTCAAGATTTCTATTTACTATTGACTATTAACTATTCACTTTCCGAGGGGGGTGATTAAATATGGCTGATGATAATCAAAATCAACAAGAAGATACAAAAGTAACAGAAGAGCCAAAAGAGACAAAGGCAGAAAAAGTAGAGGAAAAACCTAAAACCTCTGGTACCTCTGACTCTCCGGTAAAAGTTTCCAAAAAACTTCAAGTGCTAATTTCGGAAATCGAAAAACTTTCGGTACTTGAACTTTCAGAACTTGTTAAAGCACTGGAAGAAAAATTCGGAGTAACGGCAGCAGCCCCAATCGCTGCAGTTGCCGGTGGTGCCGCTCAGGCTGCCGGTGAAGAAGGAGTAAGCGAGCAGACAACTTTCAATGTAATTCTGGCCGATTCCGGTGCCAATAAAATTTCGGTGATCAAGGCACTTCGCGAAATCAACCCGCAGTTAGGGCTAAAAGAGGCCAAAGACATTGCCGACGCCCCGCCGAAGGAGATCCTAACAGGAGTTAATAAGGAAACAGCAAATGAAGCGAAAACTAAACTCGAGGCCGCGGGTGCTAAAGTTGAGTTGAAATAAATAAAAACGGCTAATTGTTTGGATAATCAAACCTTAGTCGTTTTTGCTGTTTCCTTGCGAGAGTTGCCTAACCTATTGAAATCTTCGTTTCAATAGTCGTTCACTCTCTAAAAGAAAATGCTCAAGCAGCCAAGACAAAATTAGAGGCTGCTGGGTTTCGCATTTTCCTTGCGGTCCTCACCCTTCGACCCGTTCGATAGACTCAGGGTCGCACTGAGCGAAGCCGAATGTGCGATTAACTCAGGGTTGCGGGTCTAAAAGAAACTGCAAACGATGCAAAGACCAAATTAGAGGCAGCTGGAGCGAAAGTCGAGTTAAAGTAAATCTCTTCGCAACAAGGTTCGAACGTTAAAGCCCTTTCTGTTCGGAGATTTTGCCAATTCAAGAACATGCTCAAGGCCGGTTTTTCTGCTACCAGAAAGTGATAGCCTAATTCCGTTTAGACCAAGAAGTCCCGTACTCGAAACAAGGGTTGCTCCCAACTCATCACCTGCCGCGAAAAAAAATCCGCCAAATCCTAATGCAACAGCCGTATGAGAAGCGCTTATGATACCGATTCTTAAATTTCTGCCTCTTCTTTCTCTTCGCTGATTGGCTTTTCTGACAGCATCCAGCATCGCATAAAATCTGTCCTGATTTTTAAACAAGTCTGGATTTTCTGCCCGCACATCTTCTACTAATTCTCTCAAGGATGCTTCCCACCACTGCGCGAAACGCTCTCTAGCTATTTCTGTCTGACCAACCATAACTGCCGTATTTGTAAAACCCCTTCTTTCGAATCCCAAAACCGGCGCCAAGTTTCCCACTTCCCACGGAACATGGCCGAAAAGATATCGGGGTTCAGTACATTCACCTCTTCCAATCGCCTCAAAAAATCCCGGAATCCAGCAGCCGCCAACGCTATTCTTTGACGAGAATTAAGAGTATCCGGTTTAGGCGGCAGAAAAGCAATCTCCCCTAGATAATCATTCTTACCAACAGTAATATTGCAGTCGCCAAAAACCCTTCTTATGCGTTTACCTGAAGGATAAATGTCAACTGCCAATCTTTGGCTGTAAAAAATGCCCTCACCGCCGCTTGCCGAACAAAATTCTCTCAATACATCTGCTCTTTCAACCATTAGTAGGAAAATTTACACTAAGCGGACAAAAATATCAAGAACGAGACGAAAGGTAAATTTTGGGGGGTTGACTTATTTTTTTACGGGGTGATATATATAAGTCCGAAAACAATTTCTTAGTTAGTAGTAAGAAAGTAGACAGTAACAGATTGATAACCTCAGGGAAATAAATCATTCTCTACCCGCTACCAACTACTAACTACCAACTACTTACTATGTCTCTTGGTGACGATTGGCCAGATTTATTAACCGTTAAAGAAGTTGCTAAAATTCTGCGGGTTGCCCCACTGACAGTCAAACGCTGGGGCAAACGCGGAAAACTGCCGGCAATTAGAATTAACTCCCGCGGTGACAGGCGCTATAAAAAGGAAGCCGTGTTATGGTTGTTAGGAGTCACGCCAAAATCATCGGAATCTACCCAAACGGTTTAATCTGCTGTTCTAACTAGCCTCTAAAAATTTCTCTTTAACCTTGATTTTTGCTATAATCCGCGCTCATGTCACATACAGAAAGGCTGTTTAGCAAAGCGCCAACCGAAGGAGAACTTAGCCGCGAAGCGCGGGAACTGGTCGATCACCCTCCTCAGCTTATCCTTGCTTTTGATTGCTGGCGGAGTAAAAGTCAAAGGAGCCAAGATCTGGCCAAGCTGACCATGCAAGCTCGCTCCACTCTGGCTACCGCCATTTACTTTTCGCCTCTTTATCGAGACCGCCCCAAACCTAAGATCGCCTGTTTTGCCGGCGCACACCTTCCTTTTGAAAAGCCGGGGTCTTGCCGCGTCGCCGAGTATCTTGAGAAGTTTGGGATCCCGAAAGAAAATATTATCTTGCGATCAAACACCGTCACCACCAGAACAGACATACTAGAACTTCTAGCGTATGCCCACACCCAAGGATACGATAGTGTCGCCATTGTCACCAGCGATAATCACAGGGTGCGGACATGGCAAGAATGGCAAAATCATTTCTATGATTTTCTTAAAAAGAAACGTCGTGTTGAACGCGGCCCAATCTACAGACCCCGCCTTTATGTCTTTAACCCGACATCCGCCGAAACTCAAAAGGTGCTTGAGTCTTATGTGGAAAAAATGGAACCGCCAACCGAACAACTTGTACAAGACCTAAAACAAGGCTTAGCGGAAACAGATTTTGATAAGTTCGGAGGCGGATTTGACGAAACAATGGCCACTGGCTTAGCCCATATTCCGGTACGAAATTTGCGCCTGTTTTTACAAAATATTGCCGAAAGACGTTACCTGCCTCATAAGCTTGCCAGAATCCAGCAGGCACAAGAAGCAATCAGAAAAGCTAGACTCGATCCCACCGAAATCCTAGCCCAAGCGATGTATCTTGACGAGGAAGCAATCCTTACGTTGAATAGCCGAGATGTGGCCTTCTGGCTCGAGCAGATTGCCTATCGGACCCGAAATTTACCAACAGATACTAAAGATGATCTACTTGCTGTGGCCAATATTTTTCGCCAAGGAGATAGCCTACCAGCAGCCACGGACTTAAGGAAAGTTGCCAACTTTGTGATTGAAAAAGAAGGAAAACCCCCAGGCAGCATACGGCCACCTGCCGAACAGCTTGCCAATGCCGCAAAACTTTTAGAAATCGCAGAAACTTTGGACAGTATCGCCAAGCCAAAACCATTGAGCTAACCGGAACAATCGATTAAGATACGGCAAGGTCTCTCCTTGACGTACGACGCCTCAAGTGTTAAGTTTTCAACATGCCAGGCAAAAATGTTTTGAAACAATATGTCGAGGAAGGTTACTACCACATTTATAATCGCGGAGTTGAAAAACGAAAGATATTTTTAGATGAACAAGATTATAAAGTTTTTCTGAAGTATCTGAAACTCTATCTTGACCCCCCTGGTAAATTACCGATAAGAAAAGTCTCCATAGGAAACAACACATTCCAAACTGTGCCAAGACCCTTAAAAAACTACTACGACAAAGTGAAGCTCCTGTCTTATTGCTTAATGCCAAACCACTTTCATTTGCTAATAAAACAAACGGACAAGAAGTCAATCGAATTGTTCATGAGGTCCCTTGCTACCAAATACTCCGTCTATTTTAATAAAAAATACAATCGGGTCGGTTCTCTTTTTCAAGGACCATACAAGGCAGTCCTCGCCAGTGATGACATTTACCTTCTACACCTTTCCAGATATATCCATCTTAACCCCGGCAAGGATTCTCCTTACCGTATGGCCTATTCAAGTTATCCGGAATATCTTCAGAAAAGAAACACCAGTTGGATATACACCAAAGATATTCTTTCTCATTTCAAAACCGCAAAAAAAACATCGCTCAAGGACATGCTTTCCTATCAAAGTTTCGTGGATGATTATTTTCAAGATCCGAAAGAAATGGTTGGAGAACTCGCGATTGACTGACTGACACGGCAAGGAGAATCCTTGCCGTAGTTTGCCGTAGTGCAATCCTTGCCGTAGTTTGCCGTAGTGCAGATATTGAAATCGATCGATCATAACCTTATACTTGCTCAAATGTTAGACGTTGCCATCGAAGCCGCCAAAGCCGCCGGCCAGCTTGCTTACCGCTATTTCAAGACTCAACCCAAAGTTAGCTATAAAGCCGACAACTCCCCCGTCACCCGTGCCGATATCGAAGCCGAAAAACTAACTAGAAAAATTGTCCTAAAAAAATTCCCAGACCACGGTTTTTACGGGGAAGAAACAGGCGAAACACAACCCCATGCCCCTTACAAGTGGGTCGTTGATCCCATCGACGGGACGCAGGCTTTCATCAGAGGGATCAGTTTGTGGATGACCTTAGTGGCACTTTTAAAAGACGGCAAGCCGATCATCGGAATCTCCTATTCCCCGTCAACCGGCCAGCTTTTTGTCGCCGAGAAGAGTAAGGGTACTTACCTAAATGGCAAAAAAACCAGGGTTTCAAAAATCAAAAAAATCGATGAAGCTTTTCTAGTCCATGGAGGTATAAAGAGTTTTAAACGGCAAGAGAAACTTGAAGGTTTAATTAACTTAACTGAAGCGGTCAAAGCCAGCAGAGGTTGGACGGACGGAGGCTATAATCTCTTACTAGACGCGAGAGCGGATATTTATGTAAGCGCCAGCGAACAAATTTATGATATTGCTGCACCAAGTATTCTCGTAGAAGAAGCCGGAGGCAAATTTACAGATTTTGACGGAAAATTCTCACTAATCTCAGGTAATGGCGTCGCCACCAACGGTTTCTTGCACAATCAGGTACTTAAAATACTCAATAGTTAAATATTTTCAAAACTAAGTCACCTGATCCTTTATCCAGGAAAACTGTCACCAGAGGTTGATGAAGCGATCTTTCTTCCAACCGGCATAATGCCTTTCTCATAAAGCCGCGCTAAAACCTTGTCGATACGTTTTGGCCCCCAATTTCGTGCTGGCAAAATTTCTTCTGGAGTATGCGAAAGAAAATCAGCGATGGTAGGGAGATGCTTGAGATCGAATCTTGTCATAAATCCTGCCCTCATCGACAATCCAGCCCCGCTAAGATTCTCTAACTGTTCATCCAAACGTTTATCAACTTTCTCGTCCCCTGTCTTAAACGCCTCCAAATTCCCCATATTCCTTCTGATTCTTTCAATTTCCCGGGCTTTTCTCGCCTCCTCTTCTTGATTGCCAACTGCTTGCTCGGGGTGCGGCGCTTCAAGTCCGGGTAACTCTATCCCCGCCTCTGAAAACCTTATAACAATAGCATCGCTTTCCCCCCCTAAAAATTTTTTTCTTTCTTCTTCCTGCGCGCGATCGAAGTTTTTTCTATCCGCCAACTGTCTTTGGTCAAACCCTTCAACTGAATCAATAATACCGTCAATATAAGCAATCCCCATAGCGATACTTCCTAATTGTCGTGCCAAAAGAACCACTCGGTCGAATCTCGCAGCAATATCGGAATCTTTGGGCGTCTCACAATCTCCTATCAACTCCGACTCCGTGTTAGACAAAAGATCCGAAAGTTCTCGTTGCCTTTCATTAAACTGCTCTAAAGCTACACTTCTTAATTTTTCTGGATCCATTTCAACAGACATAACAGTTGCGCATAATAGCACTAACAGATTACGGGGTCAAATTCACTTGCAAGCATAGCATCTAATTCACTTTAATTATTTAAATAACTAAAGTGGTTTGGGGGATTTGAAGAAGACTTAAAAAGAAATTCTGGCAAAGACGGGTAAATGGTCGGAAGCGTCGGATTCAATCACCTTAATTTTTTCAACCTTGACCCCGCGGGTCAAAATATAATCAATTTGCTTCCCGATTGTCGGGTCAGTAACAAAACCTTTACCTAAGCTTGGATCATCCAAAAGTTTGCGCAAAACTGCCAGTTCCTCGCTTTTGGGCTCGCAGTTTAAATCTCCCATTAAAACCAGTGGTCCCTCAAGCTCCAGAATTGCTTCTTCAAGCTTCTTTACCTGCTTCATCCGTTCGTTGTGTAAGTCAAAAGAAAGATGGGTACATATTACCCATAATGTTGTTTTACCTAAATCCACTTTTGCCTGAAGGATACTTCTCGGCTCACTTAGGTGAGTCCCGTCATATTCGGCCTTTGGATTGTCGCCCACATACATCCTGTGAACATAACTTTCTACCATTGGAAAACGGCTCAAAAGTGCGTTACCGTACCAAATGCTCTCGTCTTTTTCGTCAGGGATAATACAAGGTCCTGCCACCTTGTTCATCGAAAGAGCCTTTGAAATAATTTCCAGCTCATCGTCGAAACGGCTGCGCTTGTGATATTTGTTATCCAGTTCGTTAAGCCCAACAATATCCGCACCTGAATCTCTAATTGTTTTTATCGTTTCGTCCAAATTGTAAACCTGTTGGGTGTTACATCCTCTTTGAATGTTATAAGTGAGAATTCCAAGAGTCATTGGCTAGTTGAGAGCGTCGGTATTGACACCATCTTTAAAGTCGATTTCCTTGTACTGGTGCAAGATTGCCGAAAGAGTTTGACGTAGCTTCGCAAAATTCACTTCATCCCGAGCTTCGTACTTAATTGTTAAATAAGGGCCGTTTTGCGAAGCCCGAATCACTCCCATTTCACCGGCAGTATCAAACCTAATCCCATCAATCTCCACAAACTCTGCGTTGGGAAAAGCTTCTTTGATATCTTTGGCAATTTTTTGGGAAACAAGCTCAAATTTAACCTCATCCGGACAGCCGACCTTAATTTCCGGACTGGAATGATATTTAGGAAGCTCCTCGACGACTTCATTAAACGACTTGCCAACTCTAGTTAAATAGGCCAACAGTCTTAAAGACGCATATGCTTCATCGTCGTGTCCGTAAAAGTTATCGGTAAAGAACATATGGCCGGAAAGTTCGCCTCCAAAAGGCGCTCTCTCCTCCCTAACCTTGGCTTTGATGAATGAATGGCCGGTCACCCACATCACTGGTTGACCGCCTTTGGCCTCAATTACATCCTTGACTTGTTTTGAACAAAGCACGTTAAAGACAATTTTGGCGCCGGGTATAAACTCAAGAACGTCTTTGGCAAAAATAGCCACCAATGTGTCATTCCAAATTAGCCTTCCCCTGCCATCGACTACGCCCATTCTGTCGCCGTCTGTGTCGTAAGAAAAACCAATATCCGCACCTACTTCAACAACTTTTTTAGCAAGCCTTTCTTGGACTTCACGATCGGTGGGATCGGCAGTGCCAAGAGGAAAACTGCCGTCAAGTTCTGTATGCTGCTCGACAACTTCACATCCGGCTTCTTTTAAAATCGAGGGCAGAAACATTCCCGCAGTGCCGTAAATGGTATCTACCACAACTTTGAATTGCCTGATCTTGCCCATTCTCCTTAAAACATCCGCTTTGTAATCAGGGAAGACGTCCTGTTCTCGAACTGAACCTTTTCGGTCAAACTTCTTAAAATTTCCGCTTTGGGCAATTTTTTTATACTCTTGGATCTCAGAAGTGATCATCGTGTCGGAGAAACCAACAGCCAGCTTTAACCCGTTATACTCAGCCGGATTATGGGAAGCCGTAATCATCGCCGCCCCTTTAAGTCGCAGAAAATACTGAGCAAAATAGATGATTTGAGCCAAACTCAAACCGATATCAACAACATCAACGCCGCTTTCAAGAAGCCCTTTAATAAAAGCATCGCTGTACTCCTTGCCTGTTAAGCGATTATCTCGGCCGACTACAACCTCCCAGACGCGTCTTTGGTAAAGAAATGTTGCGTATGCCTTCCCAAGTACCTCAAAGCTTTCTGCGTCGAAATCTTTGCCTGCAACTCCGCGCAGATCATAGCCGCGGAAAATGTGGTCGGGTATATCGATTTTTGTCATGAGGATTTTTCTGTTTAAATCAAAATTTAAATATCAAAAATCAAAATCACAGTGCAAATTGTAAAATTATTTTCTCCCTTTTAAAGTCAGAATACTAGTGGCAAATACTCGTGAAACCTCATCAAGCTCATCTAAAAACCAAGCAACATCTGATTGAACTACCCTGGCAGAATCTCGAAGCAAAGCCAGCCAGAGCTTACTTTCATTAGCACTCTTCAATGAATGGTTGAAATAATTTGTAAAATCACGCCTTGAACTGGATGCAGAAGCCTCTATGTAAGTACCGAGTATTCCTGTTCCGCTTCTTAAAAGCTGATCTCCAATTATCCTTGAAACATTATCTTTGGGAAGTTTGTCGATAAACTTAATCAATCTAAGCACAAAATTGTACAGTCGCTTCTTAAACTCAATTTTAAATTTTTCATTGTCATTTTGATATTTGACTTTTGATTTTTGCATTAACCTTCTGTTTCTTCTTTTAAAATCTCCGCTGCGTCAGCAGGATCAACAATATTAACTGAAAGGCCGGTTCCAAGCTCAAACCCCGCGCGGTGAACCAAACGCGGAATGATCCTGATATACCAATCCTTATCGTGATAAATATAGAAATTGTAGGCCGGCCCATCCTTGAAGGCCACCATCGGCATGCCCGGATGAAAATGCTCCCCTCCTAAAAGATGCTTTATCAGACGTCTGAGGGTGTTTGGAAGCACCTGTGCCAAATCGGCTAAAGCCTCCGGCGCAATCTGGCCAAAATACTCGCCTCTCTTTTTAGGCGAAAGCCAAACCTCAAACGGCCACTGGCTAAAATCCGGACAGTGGACCACAAAATGGTCTGTTTCAAAAACCGGATTAACCACCGGCTCGATAGACAGTGAATCCAAGGTGATTTGTTTAGGCACAACCACAAGCTGCGAATGCGGATGGTTGATGGAAGCTCCGGCAACTTCGCCGACGTTATTGAAAATCATCACGTAACCGTTTTTGGTATGGAAGTTGAAGCGGTCGCGAAAAGCCGTAAGAATCTTGTGGACTTGCTCAACAGAAAGCCGATCAAAATCCTTCACATCGTCCGGCGAGTGAATAATGACTTCGTGAAAGTCGGTAATCGGATATTTGTTGGTGACAACCCGAACCTGCCAGCCGGGACTGTAGGGCTCACCTTGCGGAATACGGTAAACCTCCGTACCGGGAATTTTTTCAAAACCCGGGCAGAAAACACAAATTTTGTTCACATTTGATGCGGCTTTGGCTTCTTTGGGCCTTTTTGACCGCCCTTCAGCAATAATCACCCAGCGGTTGGTGGTAACATCCGGCACGAACTTTGCCATAATTTTAGTTTAGCATGAATTAATAAAATTGAATAAGTAAGGGTAATTGCTAATATCTGGCACCAACTGTCATTGCGAGAAGCCCTGAGCTTGCTTGCACTGAGCTTGTCGAATGTGTCGAAGGGCGACGACGCAATCTAGCTTTAAAAAGAGATTGCTTCGACTCCTGACAGAGTCTCGCAATGACAAATAGAAAAAGAATTTACATAAAATAGCGTCATAACGGTCCATAAGTGCATTTTTCGGTACTGGAAAATAGATATTACCCTAAGTAATGGAAAGTCAACTATAATAATTTCGAAGCTAGCTTAGACTTAGAGTTATTATTACAATGCTCTAAAAATAACAATTTCTCCAACTCAAATCAGTTAAAAATATAAGATCATAGTAATCGAAACTACTATGAGGAAATCATATTTTTCTAGATTCACTATAAGTTTCAAAGAAACAAAAAGGATGATTTCCGAATTGTCATATTTGAGTAATTTTGTTACTGATGATCTGATAGAATTTATTTACAGCTTGAGCCTCGCAATTAGGTAAGTCCGTTCGGCAATACCATTGCTTACTAATATAGGGTTATTATTTGTAACAATTTTTCTCAAAAATTAAACTTACCCGTCCTGCAATATTTTAAACATCTAGTTTACTTATTTGATGGAGATTTATGCTTTTGCTATAAGGTTGCCAAAAATACAGAAAAAAATAATTTTTGAATTTTCGGTGGTTTTCACAAATGCTTTACACAAAAAAAGAGGAAAATCTAATTTTTCGAAATTTTTTCTTTAAAACCAAAAACAGAAAAAGGGGCAAAACCCGCATCCGCCAAATTCTCCAAGGTTCCAGCACAAGCCGCCATAGCCATTCAAGTCCCCATCCTTGGACTAAACGCGGCGCCCTCATTTTAGCTTCGGCTAAATAATCCAAAGCACCACCCACTCCTATAAAAACACCAACATTAAGCTTGTTTTTAAACCTCTCGATCCAAAATTCCTGCTTACCCATGCCATAGGCAACAAAAAGTATGTCTATGCGTCCTGAAGCTAAAAGTTGCTTTTTTAGCCTTGAATCATAGCTTATAGTCGGATCTCCGGGACCTGCAAAAACAACCTTTAGGTTCGGATTTGCCAATTTTTGGCGCTTAGCGACTCCTTCTGCTATGTCACCAAAACCGCCCAAAAAGCCCACCCTAATAACCTTTTTTGTGCTTTTTGCACACAATTTTTCTATTAAGTCCACACCGGCAATGCGTTCGTGGGCTTTACCCCCGAAAATTAGCTTCGAAAATACCACACCTGCGCCGTCGGCCAAAGCCAGATCTGCATCCGCCAAAATGTGTGCAAAACGCTTATTTTTTCGCGCCAGCATAACAAATTCACTATTAACAGTGGCAACAAAGTGTCCACCTTTTTTGTCACCCGCCAGCCTTAAAATTAAATCATGCGCTTTTTTTGCCGCAATATCGGCAACTTTTACGCCTAAAACATCGACTGTTTGTACAAGCTGGGTCATTTTTTGCCTTCCTAGGGCCAATTACCGCCCCTTAGCTTCAATTTGAAGCTAAAATTTTTCATTTTTTTGCAAAATAAGCTCATTGATTCAATTTTACCCCGCACCAACGCAGAAAGCCACGCTTGTAAAGGCGTGGTGCGGGGTTTACCGTATGACCTGTTCAAATACCTGCAAAGTCTTTTTTGCGGTTTGTTCCCAGGAAAATTCAGCCAGAAGTTGCCCTTTTTGTGATATATTAATTTGGCTTTTTCTATATTGCGATATGTATTGATATAAAACACTGGCCCACTTATCAACGTCGTTCGGTTTTACAAGAACGATAGCCTCGAGATTCTCTCGAGATTTGCCATTTGCCATTGGCCATTGGCCATTCCGCGAAAATTTATCAAAAATTTCGCGGTGAGGCCCAATATCGCTGGCAATAACCGGACATCCGCAGGAAATCGCCTCCAAAATAGGCAGGCCGAACCCCTCAAAGAGGCTTGGAAAGGCAAAAACCTTAGCGCCTGAGTAAAGTGCTGGTAAATCGCCGGTATCCACGTGTCCCAAAAACTTTACTTGCTTTTCTATACCGTATTTCTTAGGCGCTGCCAAAATGTCAGCATAATCCCAGCCGAGCTTGCCGGCAATGACTAAGTTGGTAGTACGTAGTTTGTAGTCGGTAGTTTTCTTATTCCTTCTACTAACTACCAACTGCCTACTACCCACTAAATTTGCGAATGCTCGAATGAGCATAAGCAAATTTTTCCTCGGCTGAACCGTGCCTACAAATAAAATATAATCCCCTTTTATTTTGTATTTGGACTTTACACTTTTAACTTTTAACTTTGAACTCGGCCTGAAAAAGGCCGCGTCGACCCCCTCATGTACCGCAAAAACCTTCTTTGCATCAACCTTATATCTTTTTATAAGATCGTCGCGTGTAGCCGCCGAAACGGCGATTAAAGCGTCGGCATGCCTGGCCGCGTATTTTGAAGCAAGATCAAGATAATATCGCTGGGGGAATTGATGATGGCCGGGCAGGTACTCGACTCCCAAGTCGTGGATAGTCACAACGTAACGAGTATCACGGGCTCCAAGAGTATCACGAGTACCACGAGCTTTTTGAGTTTTTAAGCCCTTGATACCCGTGGTACCCTGACTACTCGTGGTACCCTTTAAGAAACTTCGCCTGCGAAGTATCGGCAGTGTGTGCGCCGGTACGAATAATAGATCAACTGGATTTTTCCAGGTTTCCAAAGCCAGACCCAGCTGTGTCCAGAAGCGGTGTGGCCGAATAGGCCGAAATTCAAAATTAGAAGGCCAACCCTGCCCAGCCTTGTCATTGCGAGCGACTGAAAGGAGCGTGGCAATCTTTTGTCTAGATTGCTTCGCCACTTCGTGGTCTCGCAATGACGGAGTGGAAAAATCTCTTACATACACCCGGTACCTATTCTTCCGGTCTACCTTCGCAAGAGCTTTAAGAAGATTCAGCGAGTAATTCTCCGTACCGGTCGCTTCCGCAACAAAAGCCCTCGAAGCATCATACCCTATTACATAGGATTTTCCATTTAAAAATTTTCCATCTGCCATTTATTTGCGTATTTATTTCCCTAGGTTCTTCTGTGAAGTTAAAATCGAAGAAGTAAAAATTTTTATAAATTCGCCAGCCTCACGAATAAGCTCGTCCGCTTCTTCTGCTACACCAACGATTTGCCCATTCGCATACTTAATCAATCTTAACCAGTGGATAGATTCTTTGGATTCCTTACGACAAATTTTGAGCCGGTGAATGAAATCCTTACGACTTGAACCTTCGACTGCTTCGATATAATTGGCTCCTGGCGATCCGGAAGAACGAATAAGCTGTGAGCCATATTCAATGTTATATGTTGTTTTGGGAAGCTTCTTTACAAGTTCGAGGCTTTTTTTGGCAAAATCTAAAAGCCTCTCGTAAAGCTCCTCTGACGTAGTCTTCACGCACCAACTTTACCATACTAATCGAGAATGGTAAATGGAAAGTGGCAAATGGAAAATGGTAAATGGACAATCTCCTATCTCACCGCCAAAAGCTGCTTCCACTTGTCGATGTTTTCAAGCGCTATGCCCGTTCCGTAAACAATTGCCCGCGTCGGATCTTCCGCTACATAAGCACTCACCCCACAGCTACTGCTAACTAATCTATCTAAATTACGCAGTTGAGAAGTTCCGCCAGTCATAATAATACCCCTATCGATAATATCGCTGGCCAGCTCCGGAGGCGTTTGCTCCAATACACTTTTAATGCAGGCAATTATATCCGCAAGAACCGGTGCAATTGCCTCACGAATTTCACCGGATTCAACAACTACTGTCTTGGGCATGCCCAAAATGGCATCTCTGCCCTTGACATCAAGCGTTTTTTTTACGGTATCCGTGGCACTGCCGATATTAACTTTGATCTCTTCGGCCATGCGCTCGCCGATTATCAAATTGTGCTTGCGGCGAATATAGTTAACTATGGCTTCGTCAAGTTTGGTGCCGCCTACTTTGGCGCTTCGCCCGACAACAATTCCGCCTAAAGAAATCACAGCCGCGCCTGTCTGTCCGGCTCCGATATCCACAATCATTGAACCGACAGCGGCTTCCAGCGGCAGCTTTACGCCGATTGCCGCAGCCAGTGTGTGCTCGATTAAATAGGCCGTTTTGGCGCCGGCAGAAAGAGTCGCCTCAAGAA
>Ga0155616_106_pt1 | contig 14695 bp, 20 predicted proteins | sample RifCSPhighO2_12_FD_107273 | JGI IMG/M metagenome (GOLD analysis project Ga0155616, IMG submission 107273) | Candidatus Curtissbacteria bacterium RIFCSPHIGHO2_12_FULL_41_17
CTTTAAGCGCAAGTAGTTCGTCAAAAATGCCCTCGTAAGTTAAACCAACCAGTTTTGAGCCTTTAAATTTTTCTTTAGGTTTTTCTTTAATATCAATTGCTTTTGCCCTTGTTACTTCAAGAATTACTGACTGCCCATCTATAGTCCATAATCCATAATCCAAATCGGGATTGACTGCTATCGCCACATTAGAGGGAAGTGTCCAGGGAGTCGTCGTCCAGACTAATAAGTTTTGAGTTTTGAGTTCTGAGTTCTGAGTTATTATTTTATAATTGACGTATACCGCTTTGTGAGTAATCTCCTGATATTCTTCTGTTAAAATTTCATGCTGGGAAATTGCAGTACCACATCTTGGGCACCACGGAACAGAATCCCTACCTTTATATAAATAGCCTTTCTCATGACATACCTTTAAAAAGTGCCAGATGGCATAGTTATTTTCGTCGCTTGAAGTATGATATGAATTTCCCCAGTCCATAAAATAACCAAGACGCTTGCTCTGCTCCGTCTGAATCGCCGAATACTTTTTGACGCGCTCTTTGCAAAGGTTAACGAATTTATCAATGCCGAATTTTTCAATATCCTTTTTATTTTTAAAGCCCAGTTCTTTTTCGACCTCGACTTCTACCCATAAACCCTGTTCGTCGAATCCATTTTGAAAACGCTGTTTAAATCCGCGCATATTGTAAAAACGCTGCCATAGATCCTTATAAGTCCTGCCCCAGGCATGGTGAACACCCATGGGATTGTTAGCGGTAATTGGGCCATCTAAGAAAGAGAACTTTTTCTTTGAATTTTTTAGGCCCACAGACTTTGTCGAGGACCGCAAGCTTTGCTTATTTTTCTCTAAATATTTTTTGACGATCCCCTGCTTTTGCCAATACTCAAGCAGCCGTTTTTCCATCACCACAAAATCCTGTTTGGGGTCGACGGGATTAAATGGCTTCTTCTTATTCATAGTGAAATCAATTAAAGCAGAAGGCGGAAGTTAGTTCAAGGAAATTTGACACAGTATGAAAAGTGCAATATTATTCTAAATATATTATGACGGAAGCTACAGAATTAAGACCTTCCTTAGAATTCCAAGCCGCTTACGAACGATTGAAAGCTTTATTAAAAAAGAAAGAACAGATTAAAAGATCAAAAGGCGCAGAATCGTTGGAGGTAAGCCTTGGTACGCCGATTGATGGAGAAACAAAGATCTTTCTGATGCATGAATTGCGGGGGGAAATAAATGGGGATCCAATAAGCTTAAGAGTATCCTATATTGTAAGATCCACTGGTGTTAATTCTTACCAACCTTCAGCTTCGGCTAAAATTTTCCCGGGTGAGTTCCATCATTTCAATTCTATACAAGGCTTTCTCGTAAATTTGACAGATAATGACCAAAGAGCAAAAGCTATGCATGAACAACACGTAGTATCTTTGGTCGCTACATTTCTAGAATAACTTGCAGACCAGTAGAAAAAGGTATCCTCTCAAAAAGTATTCTTTAAGGGTGGGTTAGAAGCTTTTCTTTAAAGAACTCGGCAATTAGGACATTAGCTCTTTCTAAGTCTTTACTTCTAATGTCATGATTAGCACCTTCGATAATTTCAAGTTTTTTATTGCACCTAAGCGAATCATAAAGCTTCTGGCTTTGAGAAAACGGTACGACATCATCCTGATCGCCGTGAATGATTAAGGTAGGTGTTTTAATATTTTCTGCAAGCTTATAGATACCAATGTTTTTGGTTTCTTGTCGAAATTTAATCCCTCGGTTTGTGGAAACCCGGGCCGTATTCCAGTCCGAAACCGGTGCCTTGAGGGCAAGCGCCAGAACCGGATTTTGACGAGCATAAAGCAGGGAAACGTAACCTCCAAAGCTGGAACCGTAAAGTGCAAAATCTCTTTTGCCTACAATCTTGGCAGCACATTCCAGATCATCCAGGGCGCCAAGCGGAGTAATTTCGTCAATTGTGCCTTCAGACTGGCCATGGCCGGTAAAATCAAAGCGAAAAACACAAAGGCCACGTTTTACTAATTTTTGTGCCAGTGCTCCAGTGGAAATCGGGTTGTCCTTTGAACTATGAAATCCATGACACATCACAATAACCGGTGCATCCTTATCCTCGCCCTCAAAAACGGCTGAAAGATTTAGATTGCGAGAATTTTTAAAAGTTAATTTTTGCTTGAACATTTTAGATACTAAAAACAGAAAGCATGACGATTCCGAAAAGGGTAATGATAATTCCGGCAATTTGCTGTCTTGTAATCGGATCCCTGAAAATTAGATAGGCAAGCAATACAAAAATCGTCGGGTAAGAACCGGCAATTGGGGCGACTATTGACGTAAATCCTTTCTCAATTGCCAAATTAAAACTTAAAGCTCCAACTCCTAATAAAAGGGCGTTTGCAAATAATGGATAAAAAGACCCTTTAAAGTTAAGTTTAGTTAATTTAATTTCTCTCAATTTAATAAACAGCCATATTCCAGGTAAAGAAGCCAAAATGGAAATGTACCCAGGCCAAAACCAGCCTAATTCTTTTATAGGAATTTTGATAAATGCCCAGTAGATCCCCCAAGAAAGCATTGCAACTGCCCCCATCCAGATTCCCTTATCGACAATTAATTTACGGCTTATTAGACTTTTAATATCAAGAGTTGAACCAATGAGACCAATAAAAATAATAACAATTGCCATTGATTGCTGAAGTGAAACACTTTCGCCTAGGAAAATTATCGAAAGCAACACAGTCAGGGCAGCGAAAGATGCAGCAATTGTTCCAACTAAAGCAGCATTACCAACTTTCAAACCTTCATAAAAAGCAACAAGACCAATTGTGCCGATAAGACCAAGAGTCGTATTTAAAATTAATATTTCTAGAGTAAGATTTTGGAGATGACCAGTGAAAAATGGTATTCCAATAGCAAAAATTGGGACTTGAAGTAATATATACCAAAATGTAGTTGAGTAAGCTCCAATTTTTCTGGTAGCTACAGTTCCAAAAATGTCACCTATCCCCCATCCCAGAAATGAAATTAGAGCAAAAAATATTGCCGGCATGAGATAATTTTAGCAGACTTAAATGACAAAGGCTGATTTTAAAAAATTGGTGGCTGAAGCACTGGTAAATTTGCCGGAAGAATTTAAAGAAAAGATGGAGAATGTGGAGGTGGTAGTTGAGGACTGGCCGACTGTCGATATTGCCAAAGGACGGCTTCTGCTTGGACTATATCAAGGTGTACCAAAAACAACTTGGGGACGAGGTCTTGCTGTCAGACTCCCGGACAAAATTACAATTTTTAAAGGCCCAATTGAATTAATTTCAAGAGGCGATATGGATGCAATCAAAAATCTGATCGTGGACACTGTCCAACATGAAATCGCCCATCATTTTGGAATATCGGATGCTCGTTTACAAGAGTTAAAAAGGTAAAAGTTATCGTTTTGTCTCTTTGTTAATCCAACCCAAATAAGACTTGTCGACTTTGGAAGCTTTGATTGCGACAATTTCTGGGACTTCGTAACCGGAATGCTTCTTGATATAACTTTGGCATTTATCAAAATTTGCTTCTTTGGTTTTTAAAATCATTAGAGTTTCGTTATCGTCCAGAATTTTGCCCTTCCACCAATAAGCTGATTCAACCGGGAATAAATTGTAACAAGCGATTAATTTTAGCTTTAAAAGCGCTTTGCCGATTTTTAGTGCATCGGCTTTTTTATGGATTGTCGTAAAAATTAATATCATAGAGAAGGAACAGCATCAACCTTCCTGCGGATAGCCTTCCCAATCATGAATCAAAAAGGTCCGGTTTTTCATTTCTTGGATTGTACCGCCTAAGGACTAGACAGGCAAATCGTTCTTGGAAAAATTTGAAAAGGTACCTTTAAGATAAAGGGCAATACCAACTAGAAAAACAATAACTGCTCCTAAACCAATTGTAAACATGGCTGAAGTTTTTTGGGCAATAATACCGGAAAGGGCATTGCCAAGAGGCATCATTCCGACAAACATCGTTATGTAAACCGCCATAATTCTTCCTCTCATGTTATCGGGCGAAACCAACTGAACTAAAGTATTTAAAGTGGCAACTTCAATTAAAAGAGCAAATCCGATTATAAACAGGAGTACGTGGGCAACAGCAAAATTGCGATTTAAGGTAAAAAGAATTAAAGCAAGACTGGATATTACTAAACCGGCCAGTATCAATATACCCTTGTTATCCTTCCTGGACATGGCAGAGGCGAAAATGGCACCGGCTAAGCTGCCTGCGCCGATTGCCGAAAGAAGAGAGCCATAGCCTCCTGCGCCAGTATGGAATACGTTTTGGGCAATTACCGGCATTAGTGTTTGGTAAGGCCAGATAAAAATCGCACTTAATGCGGCCAAAGTGATAAAGATAGAAATTTGTGAGTGGGTAAATGAATATCTAAGACCGGTTTTTAAAGATTCGAGAGGATGAATATCTACTTCCGGTCTGTAATTGTAAACAGGCCGCATGGCGTAAATTGCCCAAATTCCGGGAATGTAACTTAGGGCATTAAGAATAAAAGTCCAACCAACCCCAAAGGACGCAATTAAAGCACCAGCAAGAGCCGGGCCGACAAAGCGGGCTCCGTTGAAAACAGCGTTATTGATGGGAATGGCCGACGCCAAATCACGTTTGCCGACCATCTCGACAATAAAAGTAAGCCTTGCCGGAAGATCAACGGCCCCAATTAAGCCATTAACCGCTACCAAGGGAATAATAATTGCCAGGCCGGCGCTGTGGGTAATGATTAATGCACCTAAAACCAATGCAATAAAAGCATCGACCACTTGAGTCCATATAAGTAAGTTTTGCCTGTTAACTTTATCTATAAAAACACCGGCAAACGGTGTTACGAATAAAAAGGGTAATCCCCCAAGGGCGGCCACTGTTCCAACCCAAAAAGCCGAATGGGTGAGTTGAAAAACATACCAGCCCATGCCAACCTGCTGAAGCCAAAACCCAATTAAGGAAATTGCCTGGCCTGCAAAATACAATTGGAAATTTCTGTGGGCAAGTGCCGGGAATATGGAAATTACTCTTCCCGGTAGGATAATTGGTGCTGCGCCGGCAGTTGCGGCAGTGATCTCCAAATCCTCTTGGGCCAAAATTTCTTTTTTAGACATTTGGGTAATTTTACAAAAAGAAAACCTCAGTCAACTACTCTGAGGTTCTCAGCAAGATTCAATCCGATTTTGACGTCTGGCCTATCTCATTTAACCATCAAGTAATCGTAGGCCAAGGCCGCAACAGCAACAATAATTCCAATAACAAGTGCTTGGGCGCCTAAAGCAGGAAAAAGCCCTACCAACAAAAGCCCTAAGCCGATGCCAAAAACGTTGTGAGTTAAACTATGAGGAGTAAAACAACTTTTCAGATCTTTCAAGTTAATCACCCCCTTACTGCAACTTAAATGTAAACTTTAAAAATAAAGTTGTCAACTTGCCCTTACTTGCACGAATTGAAAGTAATTAGCGTCAGGATCTTCAAAGGTGGCAATTAGTCCATAGCCTTCAACGTGGTAAATATCGGCAACTGCTTTAACTCCCTCATCTTTTAATCTTTTAACTTCCTTTTCGATATCGTCTACCTCGAGATTAAACATAACGCGTGCAGGTTCTTTGCTTTTACCTTTAACATCGGAATGATCCAAAATATAAAGATTTGCTCCTTCGAGTTGAAAATCAAAACCTTTTTCGCCTTTATCACCTATTTCCATTTCTTCCCCTTGCTTTAGACCGACTTTTTCTCTGTAAAATTCTGCCAGATTTGCGGCATTTTCCGAAGATAGTAAAACCGCTTCTAATCCTTTAATCATTCTCTATTCACCTCCTTTTTGATAATTTACAAGAAGAATTAGTCTAACGAATATTATTGAGTAAAACAAGATGCTAAAAAGTGGAAAAATGATAATTGTTGCATTTAAGTTTACTCTAGAGTAAACTTCCTTCTTATGCCACTACCAGAACTAGATACTCCTGAACGAGTAATATTCGAGGAAAGAGTCAAGCAAAGATTAAAAGACTTGGCTTATTTTGGTTCGAGGAAACTAGACGGTGATTCTTCAAGATTCCATATTCTTTTTCGTGATGAAGAAACGGGGGAGATAATAGCAGCTTTTGCGCGTGCTCGACACCCTGAGGGGCAAAGAGTGGAAACAACAGAAATATCATTTGAATCCCAAGGAATACTCCCCTCTGAAGAGGCTGTTTTACAAGCCGTAGATATTCTGCTAGAGACGAATCTAGGGACACCGATGATATGTGATGAAAGTATATTAGATGAGCTTAGAGGGGATTCGCTCCAAATGATAGACGAAGGTCACTTTCGATTTATTGGGAACCCCAGAGGTAAATTAGAAATTTACGTTCCAGTACCTGTCAATGTTTCTTAGGTCGTACTGATCAAAACAGTATTGGTCTGCAGTTTTCATACGAAAAATATTTTGCTGTTTCTAATTCCTAAGCTATTAGTGCTCTAAATTACCCCCATTTTACTTTTTTCTGAGGCAAGCAATCGCATAAAAACGGCCGTTTTTTTTCAAAATGGTGTTAAGGTGGTTAATTTATTTCGCAGAAAGCGTTGCTTGAAGTTGATGTAATGCCTCTGTTGTTAGCTTTTTTGCTGGATATTTACGCTGTATCCCTTTTTTAGCCGAAGATAATGCAGCATCAAAAATTCTTCTAAATGCTGACTGCTGTAATTCCGGAGTTCCACCAAACAATTCTTTTGAAATCTGATGACGTAATTCTGAATCTGGCAATGTAAAGCGAAGATTAAAAGTATTGTTTGCAGCTTCCAACAGTAAACTTTTTCTTTGAGTAATAGGAGGAATTTCAATAACTATGCCATTTACTTCAGAAGTAATTAGTGGTAAATCGAACTCTTCACTTTGCACAAATCGTCAATCTATTTCACCTTCATTAGTCATCCGTATTAAAGCTTCAAGAATGGGGTTTAAAGTTTTTTCGATTTCACTTTCTTTTAACCTTGTCTCGGCTTCTGCCATGCATCTAAGTGTTTATGATCAGCGGATTTGGCGCAAGAATGTGGGAATTCCTACGGAGTCTATCCCTTTTAGCCTTGATTTTACTGCGGAACCCCAAGAATGGTTAAACCCATTCTTGGGTCATCAAAAGGTAAGAATAGAATAACCAATTGCAAAGAGAAAAACAACGTGTTGGCAAAATCTTTTGCCTTTTAACCTTAAAATATTTATAATTTCTCCATTATGGAAAGGCGAACATCTGTTGGAGGTTTCATTTGGCACTGGAGAAATTCAGAGGTTAAGTTAACGCAAGCACAAGTTTGTGAGATTTTGGGGTGGGATACGTTTCACCTAAGTGATCTTGAGAGAGATAAAGTTAGGCCGAAAAAAGAAGAACTCGAACTACTTTTCGGGCTTTTGCAATTAACGCACGAGGCTGTCGGGCAGGGCTACTTTCTTGCTGGAATCGCGCCAACAGAGGCAGAACTTAGTTATTGGGTCAATCACACAGAAACATTTTTGGATGCCTTCGACATGCCAGTTATGCTTAGGGACTTTACTGGCAAATTGTTAAATGTCAATTCCGCTGCGAATAGGACTTTCCCATTCGCGAAAAACGTTCGAGCTCAGCGACCGCAATGGCTCGAGGTTCTCTTTGACAAAAGCCTAAGAGAAATCCCAGGTTGGGATGAGCAACTCCAGAAACACATAGCAATCTTTGTTGCTGATACTCCATTTGATGCGAGAGAAGATTGGTACAGGGAATTGTTGAAAAGAATGTATAAAAATCCTCAATTTCCGCCCTTCTGGGTTCAAGCTAATGATGACGCAGAATATGATCAACCAATCCTTGACGGTTATAGAGAAGTAACAATGCCAACTATAATTGAAGAAGGAGTTGAATTGACCGATTTTACAAGGCTTTCAAGACCTGCAAGCGATATTCGATTTAGAATAGACGTTTTTGTGCCAAAAGCGGCCTAATTATTAAACTTCTTTTCGTGGGGATGTCGAGGTTTCAGAATTCCGACATATTTGTTTTAAATCTTCACGAACTATACAATCAACTCGTGAGTGATCCTAGGAGAATAAAAAACATTACAAGAATAACTGCTGACATAAAGTTTGACGACATGGATGCGCCGATGAAGCTTCATACTTTAGTGGACGGAGAAGCGCTTAGAAAAGTCCCTCAGAAAGAAGTTGAGGAAAGAATTAAATCTGAAATAAGCAACATATCCTTAAAACCAGGCACAGAATTATATAAAACTCATGTTTCTTACTCGTACATTGATACTACAGCAATAGCAGATTTCGACTTTGGGAACGTTTTAATAGAAGCCAATATTCCTTACTGCTTACACATACCAAATTTTCATGAAATGACAGTGAAGATTCCGGAAGAAAACACTGAAGTTCTTGTAACGTTTCAGAAGATTTGGACTGATAGAGCAAAAACCGCAGACGGAGAGTCACAGAATATAGATTTATATGCTGATGATCGTGAAATCTATTTTAAAAAGAGCACTATCCTTGGACCAAGGATACCATTTAGCCCAGGTGAGGGCTGGGAGTCTTTTATTACTGGGATCAACATTGAAAAAATGGATGATTCGCACGGACTATTCAGGTACACCAAATTATACATTCAACTTAATGTTGGTTTGCCCGAGAATGTCGATTCATTAAAAGAGAAAGAGCGTGATCATCTTTTAAACTCTATTCACGACAAATCGTTGTTAATCGTTAACCGAATAATAGACAATTATAGGTCGATTACAAATGAAATCCATGTTCGCAGACTAGGAACATTGAAAATTAATCTAATTTATTTTCGCAAACAAAGACTTGGTTACTATATAACAAATCTTAATGTTAAAACTGCAATGATAAACAGGTCAAAAAATGAACTTAAACAAATAAGTTCTTTACTGTCTCTAGGCAAAAAACCAGAACTGTACAAGTTACTTTTGTTTAATACTAAAAACTCGTTAAATTCAAAAGACTACACACTTGCAATTGTTGAGTCATTCCAAGCGCTAGAAATATTCATAGAAAATTTCCTAATTTCAGAATTAGAAAAAAAAGGTAATGATAAAAAACAAACAAAAGTAATACTTGATAAAAGTTGGCGAACTAAGGAGCGATTAAACGTTCTAATGAAGCAATTGAAAGGCAAGGGGTTAAATGAAAAGAAGGAACTCTGGAGCCGATGGTGTAATCGTTATGATAAAACTAGAAACGGAGTGATACATGCAGGAAAGGATCCCACTGAAAAAGAAACGGTCGAAACCTTAACGGTTAATGAAAAAATTATAGAATGGATCTTGAGTCTTTAGATATTAATTGTGAACTATCTAATCTGCCTTAAGAACGTAAACCGCCTTCGGCGAGCCTCGCTTTTTTAACGTATTTGACGCAAAAAAGTGGGGATTCCTCAGGCGCGCACCGAGTCAGACTCGGGAGCACCGCAGAAATCGCTAGATTTCTAGAAACATCTACCCTATTTTGAGCGAAGCGATAATCAAAATACTTCTTGCTTCAAACCTCGTGTATTTTATTTAGGTTCAAATTAACAATTACCCCCTGAAGAATAGATTTACTATTCTTGGGTCATCAAAAGGTAAAACTAGATTAGCTAATAAAGTGAAAAAAAGCAATAGTTTTCAGGCCCACGTGAAGCTAGAATAGCCACAAACACCCTTTTGCATAGGTTATCACAGGGTTGCATAGGTTTGCATAGGTTATCACAGGGTTGCATAGGTTTGCATAGGTTTGCTAGAATATGCATAGGTTGTCAAAACTAAATATGCAAAATAAGCTGATTTCGATAGGAGATGCTGCAAAATTGCTCGGTATTTCAATTGATACTCTCAGAAGGTGGGACTCTGCTGGGCGTGTACATTCGATACGAAGTGGCCCACTCGGTCATAGGTATTTTCTGCAAGCAGATATTCAGCAATTTCTACAAGATGTTGACTCTATCGCTCGACACTGGGTAGAAGCATCTCAGGCAGCCGAACCAAGTCCTGAAATGTATTGCCAGACACGAGACGTGTTCCAGGCTAGGCTTGAACAATTTCAATCACAACTTAGTAGAATTGCACCCTCCAGTAAAGCCTCACTTGTTACAGCTGCAGCTGGTGAAATTGGCAACAATTCATTTGACCATAATTTGGGCAATTGGCCAGATATTACTGGTATTCTCTTCTCGTATGATATGAAAAATAAAAAAGTTGTATTAGCTGACCGTGGACTAGGTATCTTAGCAACTCTAAAGCGTGTACGACCAGGACTAACTAATGCCGACGAGGCATTGAAAGTGGCATTTACGGAAACAATATCTGGACGTTACCCTGAAACCCGAGGGAATGGGTTAAAATTTGTAAGGTCGATTATAGTCGATAACCCACTTACGCTATATTTTCAAACAGGCGATTCTTATTTATACTTAAAAGAGCACGACACCGATATTAATGTTCAACACGCAAAGACGTCGATAAGAGGATGTTTCGTTACAATCGGCTTTAAGAGTTTATTATGATAATTCAATTAAAAAAATTCGGCACTACACTTGTATCACGCCCTTCAGGAAAAGAGGCTTGGTTGGCATTTCAACCAACACTAAATCAAATTTCAGGGGACGAGGAAATTGTCGTCGATTTTGCCCACGTAGCAGTATTAACTCCATCATGGGCAGATGAATTTTTAACGCCGCTCAGGGAGCGATTTAATGATCGAGTAAAATTACATAATATTGACAATTCTTCTGTTGCTGCAACCCTGGCAATACTTGGAAAAAAATAAGTTCGACCATCGTCTAAAGCGTCGCACAATAGATGTAATGCGACGTTAACGCCCTAGCCTCGAATTAGCCTCAAAATTAAAAATATTGAAAAATTGTCAATTTCGGCATTTAGCCTCAACTACCCTACTTCAACTATCCTGTAGTTTCGTTTTCACGAAGCCCTATTTTGAAAAATTAGAGGAGAGTTTGAGCCGATATTTTTGTGAGGGGGCGATTTCCGAATTATAGTCTCACATGGACCAAGCACAGTATTTTACTGTAACTAAAAAATTGCCTTCCGCAAAGGAAGTGATTAAAAGTTTTGATCCATTTTATATTTTGACCTTCCATAAAAAAAGCTTCTGTTTTATTCTTCTCCAGATATTAATGAACCTATTCCATATAATATTGCTGTTAATATTCCTCCACCATAAACAATTATTAAAGGTAGCCAATTTCCCCAAGCAACAAGAGCATAAAAAGGTGCTACAACAAACATTACTGGAAATAGCATAAATCCAACAACAACTCCAAAAAAACCAGCCACCTCATTAACAACTCCCACCAGAACAATTAGTCCCCACAAACCAAAAACAATCCCACTTATTACCCCCAATATTTTAAAAAGAGAACCTAGTAAATTTCTCAAGAAGATTCACCTCCTTTAGGGCGTTTTGACTTATGGTGTATTGTCATAAAGATTCGCAGGCAATACTATCACCATCTCTGTCTAAATTATGCGGATCAGAATCTACACCATTTTCTTCAAAAAAGTCTTGTGCCTCGCTTTGTGAACTAAAATCAGCACAGTCCCTATCAGGGTAAGACCGCTCAGTTTTCGGGTCGTCATCCCTAGAAAAAGTAGAATCAATTCCTTGTACCGATCCAGTCGAACTACTTTCACATGCGGACAGGAGCACAGAAGCAAAAAGTATGACTAAAACTGGAAGTATTTTCGTTCTCATAAAAAAACTGCCCTCTCGGGGCAGTAAGACGTTAATAATATATCTAAAACGAATAATTGTCAAACTATGGGGTGTATCTTTGTTGCTGAGGTGAGTTTCGGACCCTATACCCCCAAATTCTGATTGTCCTTGGCGGGAGGGGTTTATACAAAGCGGCTGGCTAAAAGTAGTTGTTGGTCGCGTCCGTAGTGTCCTTCGGCAGCCTAAAAACTAATGTGACTCCAAAAAAATTAAGAAAACTTCGTAGCTTATTGATTGCTAAAACCTTAGCCGAATTGTATAATTTGCTGTTTAATTAAACTTCTAGGAAGGGAAACATTAAAGGAATCAAAAAATGGTTCCTGCCCACCTTGCTGCTTTTCGCAGCTTTTGTCATTAATCCAAATGTAGTAAGCGCTCATAGGAGCGGGTGCCATAGATGGCACTCGTGTCCTTCAGACAGCGGGAGCTATACTTGCGGTGACGCCGGGTATTCTTGCCGATACCCAACTTACCCCGAGGGAGGCACAATCCCGTACACAACGCCAAAGTATACTATTTCATCCCCGAAACCATCATTCAAGCCATACATTGTACCAACACCATCGCCGTCCCCAACACGATCCCAAATACCCTCACCAGAAGTAAAAGGTAAAACAACACAATCGTCCCCTTCACCTGTGGCAGTCCAAGGCGAGGCAGAAACTAACGCTGGCGATACCCTTACAGGTTTACTAACACTGGCGATTGTCGGAGGAGGAGCATTCTGGATCATAAAAGGGATTAGGAGCAGACTAAAAAATGAATAATACAAAAACCCCGACTCTCACGAAAAACATTCTAATATTGTTTTTGTAATTGGAAAGTTTGGCCGGCCCAAGTATAGCCCCCCAAAGCAAACCATTGATTGCCCCTATAATTAATCCATAAATTATTGTTGATAACATTTTAATAAGAGGTATTCGTTTCCGAATAAAAGCCAGAAAGAATGTAAAAACCGGCAACTACGAGCATTACCGCTATCAGAAGGAAATTTGGTTTGATATCAAAAGTATTTTGTCCCTCGTTGTTATGCGTCAAATAATAATTCATTGCGTTGATAACTGGCATAGCTACAAGCGAGGCGATGCCTATCATAATAGCCGTCAGGACAAGAAGACTGGCCCAATCTAGGTTTTCTGCTCTACTTAAACCATTATTTATAAAGTTAACTATTAAAAATATAGTTGCTAATAAGCCAGCACTGAAATTCCCTTTATAACCAGAACTTTTTGCTAATTGAAGAACTTGAGGAAAAAGACTAAATGACGTAAAAACTATAAAAAAACCACGCCAACCTGAACTCAGACTTGTGTTTTTGACTCGCTTAATTATTTCCCAATATTTCCAGCCCCAATATACTTGATAGAGACCAAAAGTTATTAAATTTAATAATAAAAATTGCCAAATTGGAATAACTTGGTTATTGCCTAATGAGTATTCTCTACGATTAATGTCTTCTGTATTTTCAGAGATTTTATCATCGTGATGTGCAGTGTGCCCAACAGATACGCCGCAATACCTGCAAAACTTACTCTCAGATGGGATTTTTTCCCCGCAGTTAAAACAATACATAATTAAAAACCCGCACTTTCTATCGTTCTTCTCCACCAGAATTGATTTGGAGGATATATTGGTAACTGAATCTGGAAACTAAATGCCCCGTTAGCCGCTGCCCCTACAATAGTTGCATATCGGGTATCAAAAAGCTTAGTAGCAGCTTTATCGTAGTAGAAGTCAATTCTCACACGCACATCTTTAATTGCCTTAGATCCAGTATTTTTTAAAGTTCCGATGTAATACAAATCCTGGCCTATCCAGTTTAATTCCTCATTTTCTATTAAAGTGTAGCTAGCTGCATTTTCTGAAGTGTTATTTGCAGCCACGCTTGGATTTGAATTTGGTGAACTGGAACTTTGACCAATGATAATAAGCACAAGAAACCCAAATATAACTAGGCAAATAACAAAAACCCAAATCCCCCAGTTTGAAGATTTCTTTTTCGGCTCGAAAATAACATCTTCAATTTCCTTGTGGAGGCTCTTATGCGTATTATTAATATGCTCTTCTGAACCGTTATTTTTTGTCTTAGATAAATCATGTCCGCACTCCTGACAGAAGATACTATCTTTTGTATTTTCGAAAGAACAATTGCTACATTTCACGGTGTCTAAAATTTTCCTTCCAAAAAACTGTAAGTTGTTTAATTCTATTAAGAATCAATGGGTGTGATCCGATTAACTCTCCCCAGTTCATGTCTGAATTTTGTGCTTTTTTAATTTGAGCAACATAGCCTTCAACATTAAAATTCTTAAATAACTTACTACCTAATGCAAGCTTCAATAATCCAGATATTGCTGAATCAATATTCTTGGTTACGAGTAGGCCACATCTATCTGAAGTATACTCCGCTTTCCTATTCCAAAAACCAAAAATTAAAGAGCTGTAAGGATTATTACTACCTACTGGCATTAGTAGAGTGCTTATTAAAGTATGCCCAGCCTTATAATGTCCCAACTCATGTGCGATTACAAAATTAAGTTCCTCCTTAGTAAGTTGTTCCACTAGCGCCGAATTTAATACCACGGAACAAGTATGTAATCCGATCGTGGAGGCGTTTAGCGTCGGATCTTGTCTAATATATAAAGCTGCTCTGCGTATTCCAAGTTGGGTTGCATAATCTTTGAAATCCCTATAAATGTCACCGAATTGTTCTTCATGGACTCTAATTGATTCCCCTATTAATCTGGCTTGTAGCAAACGAAAAAATACTAATCCAATAATCACAAATGCAATTAACACAAAAACATTAAGAAGAGAAAGTAGATAACCAACTATCAGTACAAGCCCAAAGCTAAAAAGCAACGCAATAAATTCATTAGGTGACCTAAAATATGAAGATTTTAGAATATTGTGATGTATAT
>Ga0155616_135_pt1 | contig 13588 bp, 17 predicted proteins | sample RifCSPhighO2_12_FD_107273 | JGI IMG/M metagenome (GOLD analysis project Ga0155616, IMG submission 107273) | Candidatus Curtissbacteria bacterium RIFCSPHIGHO2_12_FULL_41_17
TGTTAATGTTGTTTTTTTCTTAAAACTTTTTTTTATTTTATTTGTAATTTTTTACACTTTTTTTGCTTTTATGCTTTTTAAACAGATTCAGTTAGTCACAAAGGAATTTTATACACCTGTGATGCCTTTTTTAAAATTTATCGGCATTGTTAATTTTGGGATATCATTGGCGTTGATATTTCTGGTGATGGGACTTTTTTAGAATGGATGAACTGCCCTTAAAAATAGAAAAGATTGCAGGACTTTCTGGTGATTCGACTGCCTGCGGAGTTTTTTCTAAAAGGATAACTTTAGTTGACGGAACCATTGGAATTATTGCCAGCTGCGTTTTAATAAAAAACGGCAAAGAAGATGATCTTGCAACCCTCCTTAAAGATATTTTCGAGCTTTCAACTAAAAAACTGGAATCAGCAGGTCTTGGTGACGGAATTTTAGATGCGGTTGGGCTCTTTGGTGATGCCACGCGCGATTATCTGCAATCCAAACATCTGGAAGTGAGCTTTGCCCATACTTTTTTTTACAAAAATGTAGCCTACATTGCCAAATTTGGCAATGCGGTAAGAATTTTTGTATTTGCTCCGCCTCGCGAAGCGGAGATCAAATTTGAAAGCGGTTCCGGTCCCGTCAAAGAAGGTCAAATTTTTCTTGTGGCAACTGAAAAATTTTTGGAAAAATTTGATGTTGGCATCTTTAGAACTGAGGGCGAAATTGATCTTAGTGAAATAATCGACGGTTTGGCGACGGAAATTTCCACTGAAAAAGAGCAAAGCGATATTGGAGCTTTTTTTTGCTTGGTAAAAGAAGAAAAGCAACCCCCAAAGGCGGTGGAAGTTGCGCAAATCTTTGGTGAGGCTGAAGGAGAAGTACTTGAAGCTGTCGCTGGAGAACAAGATGAATCCGCAAGTGAAAGGTACCAGCCTAAAGAAAAAAATAGATTTCTGAAAGCATTTTTAGCTGAGATTAAAAAACTTAAACGCGGCGATATCGGCGCAATTTTTCGCCTGAGAAGAAATATAGTACTGGTGATAGGTTTAATTGCGGTGATTTTGATAATTTCCGGCGGATTGACTATATGGCAAAAAATCCAGAGAGGGAAACTTTCTGAATTTAATCTTCACGTTAGCCAGGCATCAGCAAAATATACCGAGGCGCAGGCCATTGTTGAGCTTAATAGAGTCAAAGCGCGAGAAGTTTTAGGTGAAGCCGACAAAGAAATTAAGCTGGCGCTTGCGATTCAAAAAGATAACGAGAAGGCGAGGGAACTGGCAACTAATATTACCGATAAGCTTGCCCAGACAGAAGAATCGACAAATGTTAACCTCTCGGTTCTTTTTGAGGCACAAAGCCAGATAAATTCGCTGTCTTTTGCAGGGAAAAATCTGGCGGCATTTGCCGGTGATAAAATTTTGATAGGTAATTTACAGGAACTTTCGACAATTGCCGGAGTCGGTGATACAGAAAGCGGTTTTGTTTTTGACAATAATGCTTTTATTTTAGCTGGCGGTAGAGTTTATAAGGTCGATTTAAAGACAGATAAAAAAGAAGAACTTTTTGAGTTTGCAGCCGCAAGCGATGTCGCCGTTTTTTTAGGGAATATTTATTTGCCAGGCGGCGATCAGATCGCCAAATTTGTACCGGTCGAAGGTGGCTATAACCGGTCCGGTGATTACTTAGTCCAGAAAACAGAACTGAGTGCAAACACACGACTGGCAATCGACGGTTCCGTTTGGATAACAGCCGGTTCTAAGGTGCTTAATTTTTTAAGAGGCAACACGCAGAATTTTGAAATTTCCGGGCTTTCGACGCCGGTTGGTCATTTGGAGTCAATTTACACAAGCAGCAACTTAGATAATATTTATGTTGTTGACAAAACGAACTCGGCACTTTTAGTAATTTCCAAGGACGGGGTTTATAAGAAGGCTTACCAGTCGCCTGAGTTTGCCAAGGCCAGCGATATCGTTGTTTCAGATGACGAGGCGACAATGTATATTGCAGTTGGCAATAAAGTATTGACGGCAGAGCTTTAAGACTTTTTGAATTTACTCCTCAATTTTGGTAGAATGCTCTTTGCTATTGGCCATTAGCTATTAGCGATAAGCGCTTTTAGGGGATGTATTGTTTCGACAGGATAGCACATTAAAAACTGCAAGCCGAATACGATTCTAAAGTGCGTAGTCTTTGAATCAAACTTAAGTGCAAAAAACATATTTGCACGACTGGCCTCCCTTTTTAGGGTTGCGCCGGTAGCTCCAGTATTTGCCTAAAAACAAAGCTTGAGCTTGTCTCTTGGGCTTTTTCTCGGTGAGGCTTTCGAGGCACAAACTTAGCCGAGAGTAGGTCTTCAGCCTTGATCAGGCTTCAGACTGAAACTGCCGATCTTTGCGCTGGTTTCACCTGTCAATCGGTTAAAGACTTGCGCGAGAACTAAAAGATTGACCAAGCTTGTAGATGTTTTTGATTAGTTGTTCTGGACGCCGAGTCACACTCGGCCATCTCCACACTTCTGTCCGATCGGAGGTGAATATATTGACACCTGAGAATTTAGAAAAAGTCCCTAGACCAGATGTTCAAAAAATCTCCGATAGTTTAAGAAAGTCTTTTGACCGTGAGTTGAAACCCGCACTGGAAAGATTGAGACAGTGGCGAGCGAGGTCGAGAAACTCTAATATCTATGTTGGTCCGTGCGATGGAATAGTAGATTGACCCACTTAGGACCCTAGTAGGGACCGTCCTGAAATAGATTACTGCAACAATCCAATTTCAGCATAGTTGTATTTGCTATCCTTTCTTCCCACGCAGTTCCCTCTCAATTTCCCGCTCCACAGTTTTCTTTTTTAAAGCCAGCCGTTTGTCAAATTTGGCTTTTGATTTGGCAAGTCCAAGCTCAACTTTTGCAAGATTTCTTTTAATGTAAATTGAAAGAGGTACAATCGTCAGATTCCCTCCAGAAATTTTCCCCTGCCAATTTAGAATTTGTTTTCTATGGAGAAGAAGTTTGCGCTCTCGCCTTTCGTCTGAATATTTTTGAGAACCCATCCAGGGATAAATGTGGGCATTAACAAGAAAAAGTTCATCATCTTTAATTCTTGCAAATGATTGGGAAATGTTGGCCCTTCCTGCCCTAATCGATTTAATTTCGGCGCCTTTAAGAGCGATTCCGGCTTCGACTTTTTCTAAAATTTGGTACTTGTGGAAGGCTTTGCGATTAACAATCTTCACGTGAATAATTTGACTTAAGTTTTGACAGGTTCAGCAGTGGTAGATGTACCCATTTTTGCCTCCACTAATTTCTTATAAGCGGATAAAATATCCTCGTGTGTAAGACCACGGTTTGTAAGATAAAGTGCGACTTGATTGGCTATCCATTCTCGGGCGGTGTTTTGAATTGCTTCAACCATTTGACGACTGTCAGAGATATAGGGAATATCAGAGTAATTTTCATAGCATAAATACCAAAGTTTGGAATGGAGAGCACTTTCCAGATTTCTTTGGAGTTCTTCTACAAAATCAACCTCTTGGCCGGTTTCCTCGGCTTCTTTAGCAAGAGCCTCATCAAAGGAAACCCTGTTTTCCTGAAGATACTCCGCCATTTCTTGAGCACCATCTTCCATTGTCGAATCAAGTTCCAAGTCAAGTGCTCTTTGAAGGTTTGGTTGATCGGACAATTTATGAAGAGGAAGATGTTCCAGATAGGACATAGTTAACGCCTCAAAAAAGTTAGGGGCAATTCGTGGACCTAGATTTTCCTGAAACCAAGTTTTCTCATCTCGATGGAAAGGTACTCGGCCAGGGTGAAAAATTTTATCAAGGTCGGCAAGGAGTTCTTGGAAATCTTTTTGCTGACCTTCGGCCCCTTCCTTTTGGGGTTTGACGCTGTCTAAATCATAAATACTACCCACCAAGGAAACGTTATGTCCAGTTAAAAAATCGTGATAAAGGCCAATCCCATGAAGTTTTGCGAGATTGGCCCCGAGGCGAGCTGGTAAATAATCTGTGAAGTAACGTTCAATATCCTCGTCCTTGCCGGCATCAAAAACCTGTGGTGGCCGGTTTTGTTGTCTGGCCTCAATTTTTTCCCTTTGATTGACGAAGCCAAAGACCCTTGACATTATTCTGGTCAAATCTTGGATACTTTTGATCTGGTGTAGGTCCCGAAATCTCTCAGCAACCTGCAGAGAGCGGACAGAAAAATAGAAATCTGTACTTTGAAGATAAGCATCGATTCTTGGAAGATCATCCTCTTTGAGTTCTTGGTCAGTCGCGAATATGCCGTGTCGCCTGACTTGGTTTTGAATATCTTGGCGTGCTCTTGAAAGTAAAATGGCCTTAAACTCTTCGATAGTGAGACGTCGTCCGTCGACTATTACCTCTTTAGGTTTGATTATAAGCTCTGCTTTCTCGGTCTCAACGCCTGCTGCCCTTAAGGTCTGGGAATTTTTGATTGCAGTTTCTAAAAGAGGTTTATCTTGAAGTCCGATAACTTTGAATTTGAAGGGGCTATATTGATCTGTGTCTATGTATGTGTCTTCTAAGTTGTTTCCTTTAATGCCGAGGGAGCCGTAAATAATACCATGTTTATCAGACCAAATTACTCCAGCACCTAGATCAATTTCAAAAGAACGGCCATGCTCTGGAGAAGTTTTTACAAGCTGAACAGGACTTGGTTTTCTTTCAACAAGTGTTCCAGGTGCGACACTGACGACAGAAAAAATTGGGCTAGTCTTTTCTATACCGTTTTTAATAAACGGAAACCAATCCGGTTCTTCCTGAATGCCAAATAGATCGACAACTTCACCCGATACGGGTACTGTTTCTTTCGGCTGATAGACTTGAGGATTAACTAATTCCCCAGTTTGTTCTGCCATACTTCAATTATAATCTTATTGGCGGTTCCAAATAAGATCGCTCTAAAATTGCTTTTTGATCTGTGGGAGGCATTATGGTTGGTTTTCTTGATCTTCTTTTTCCCAAGCGGTGCGTTAACTGCGGCAGGCTCGGCGGCTATCTTTGCAGGGAGTGTTTTTCCAAGATCGAATACGTTGATAAGCCGGTTTGCCCAGTATGTCAGAGGCAAGCGGTAGGCGGCAAAACCCATCCGGGATGTCAAAGACCGTACGGACTTGATGGACTGGTTGTGGCCGCAAGATACAGGGGTGCAGTCAAGAGGGCGATTGCCAAAGTGAAATATAAATGGGCATATGATATTGGTAATTTACTGGTTGATCTACTAGTTGCCAGTCTTTGGAAATTCGATCTGTCTAAAGATGTTATTTTGGTGCCGGTACCTCTCCACAGACGACGAGAAAAATGGCGGGGTTTTAATCAGTCGAGGATTTTAGCTAAGTCTTTGGCCAAAAAGTTTGGGGTAGACTTGCGAGATGTTCTCATAAGAACAAGGGAAACCCAGAGTCAAGTTGGATTAAAAAGAGACGAGAGAAAAAAGAATGTCAAAGGGGCATTTGCCCTTCGACAAGCCGGGCAAAAAAAGAGGAGATCCTTCGACTTCGTCGCGTCGAGACGCAACTTCGCTCAGGATAAAATTATTGCTGGAGTGATCGGCGAGAATATAATTTTAGTTGATGATGTTTATACCAGCGGTGCCACAATTAATGAATGCGCAAAAGTTTTAAAAAAAGCCGGTGCAAAAAGTGTTTGGGCTATGGCTGTGGCGCTGGGGTAGGGAAAATCGTCTAAATTATGGATTTTGTTAAGAAGAATAAATTTTTGTTAATTTACTTTTTATTTTTCCTAATTTTCAATGTATTACTCTACCTTTTCATCCAAAATTTCAATCAAACTATAAAGTTTAACAATCTCAACTATAAATACAATGCCCATCACTATTTTCAGGATGAACGTATTAACGGCGGACCTTTTAATTTATTGAGGGCTTTGGGACAGTACGATGCCCAATGGTATTTAAAGGTCGCAAATTCGGGTTATCCCAAGGACCCTGAAAATACGAATCTTAGTGATAAAAGTGAGATGGGTAGTTTAAGTTATGCTTTCTTCCCTTTATACCCTTTGCTACTGTTTTTGTTCAATAAGGTTTTTGCCAATATAGAGACTAGTGCATTTATTCTCTCGAACATTCTGCTGCTAGTAAATTTCATAAGCTTGATTTATGTCGTTGGAAAATTATTTTCAAAACAGATCGCCTACAAGGCAGTTTTTCTGTTGTTTACTTTTCCATTCGCCATTTTTTTCAGGAGTTATTTTACGGAAGGATTACAACTTTTTCTTCTAATCTGGTTTAGTTATTTTTTAGTTAAGAAAAGATGGGTAAAATCGGCAATCTTTTTATCTTTTTTAACTATTACGAAAGGCAATGTTATCCTATTAACAATTTTATTTTTTTATACTTGTTTTCGGGAAGTTAAGCCAAAGAGTTTTTTTAAAAAGGACATGATGGCCTTGCTCGCAATCGTTTTTGCCCCGTTTTTGTTGTGGATTGCGTTTAACTATATCTACACCGGTAATCCTTTGTACTTTTACAATATACGCAGTGAGTGGTTTAAGCCGAGTTTTCCTCTCTTGCCTCTGCTTTGGAATTTTGCGCTGCTCTTTTATTATCCGGCACTACCATTCCACTCCTTCCATCTCTCAATGATTGATTATTTATCAGTTATTCTTATTCTTTTGCTTTTGTTTAAAAGTAAAAAATTGTTGGGATATAAGCTTTGGTGGATGAGTTTTTTACTATGGATAACACCATTATTAGTTACAGATACCATGTCATACACTAGATATGAGATTGTTTCTTTTCCCATTTTTATTTATCTTGCCCATGTTTTAAAGAAAATCAGCTACTTTATTGTTCTTGGCGTGTTTTTAATTGGGCTTTTTGTTGCTTCAATCCTGTTTGTTAATTGGTATTGGTTGGGGTAGCGAATAATCTGCGCTGCCTAGTTGATTTATGGTGAGCCGATTCGGTCTGAGCCTCACGGTCGAAGACTTGTCGAACCACTATGTTGGAACTTATTTTAAGCAGCAATTAGAGCAAATGTCCATTGCACCCCAACTTCAACCAGTCACCATTCAGGTTTAAATTATACTACCTTTTTGTAGAATATTAGGCGTTTTCGAACTTAGAATTGTATTAGATTGAGGTAAACTTGCTGGGAAAATCAGACGTGACCCTGAGCGATTCAAGATTCTTTTTAGGCAACTTTTTAGAAGCATCCAAAATCTCAATTCCTATCATCTCTTTACCTGCATAATCCACTAAAAAATCTTCACTCACTTCCTCCGTTCGAGTGCTTTTTTTATTCTCTGTAAAATAAATATACATGGCATCCGCCACGGAATCATATGTTACTTTCATAGCATTGATATTCTACTTTTTAATTCGCTTTTTTGCAATCCAGTGTTCTGTAATCACAAAAACATCACCTTCCTCTTTTGAAATCACTACTTTTAGATAGTTTTTCCCAAAATTCTTGTATAATACATCTTTGCCGCTTTTTCCAGTTGACCTGTCTTCTGAATTTTTGATAGTTTCTTCAACTTGCACGCGTTTAATCCTACGAAACGTAAGCATCTTGCGAGCATGCTTTGTAAACTTAATCTTCATGCGGGTATCTTAACAGATAGAAGTGGTACTGGTTCGAGTAAGAATTTACTGGCGGAGGGGGTGGGATTCCCTTCGATAAACTCAGGCCTTCGGCTCTGAGGCTCAGGCTCGAAGAGGTAAACTTCTCATCCCACCAACTCATTCAACCTTCACCAATCCCAGTACCGAAGTCCTGAGCCGATTCGGTCTGAGCTCACGGTCGAAGACTTGTCGAAGGGCGGAGGGGGTGGGATTCGAACCCACGGTTCTCTTGCGAGGACATTCGTTTTCAGGACGAACGCACTAGTCCACTATGCGACCCCTCCTCATTTACAAAGATCTCTTTAATAACTTTTTAATACTTCTAAAACCCCAGCCACTTTTTAAATATTCTTCTCTATGCTTCGCATCTATCCTATCAATAAATGCTCCATAAAATAGTAGTTTATAGGGCCTCTTATGTTTTATTGAAACTGAAAGACCATTATTATGTGCCAAGAAACGCTTTTTAAGATCCGTTGTGTAACCTATGTATAAACTCTTATCCTTAAGATTCCTAAGAATGTAGACATAATACATAGGGCGAAACGTACAAATTGCCACAATTTTACGTTTCAGCAACGTAAAAATCTTTGATTTTGTACGTTGCGGAGGAGGTGGGATTCGAACCCACGTGAGCCAAAAGGCTCAGGAGATTAGCAATCTCCCGCAATGGACCAGCTATGCGACTCCTCCTTAAAGCCCAATCCACCAAAAGCTTCAATATTTTAACAAAATTTGATCTTGCAAACCATACGTGTCAACATTTTTATGATAAACTGGTAAATAGATATTAGGTTCTGCCCATCGAGTCAAACTCGATTGGCAAGTAGAACTTGCCATATGCCGACGTTTCACAAAAGCGAGTATCACATAGATCATCATAAAGGAGTAGTTCTTAGTAAAGAGGAGCTGGATGCCAAGCATGTGGCGGCGCTGGAAGCAAAATCCATTGTTTTCTGGAAATCTCCGGTCAGAATTTTTAAAGCAAGATCCAAAAGGTATTTCACCAAAGTTGCTCTTTACGCTTTAATTTTTATTCTGGCAGCAATTGCCTTTGGCGAATATTTTCTGGTCGGCGTAATAATTGCTGTAGTCTTTGTTGCCTTTGTTTTGGCGACAGCCCAGCCTGATATTATTGAGCACAAAGTGACCAATATGGGCATTATTTCCGGCGGACGGGCCTTTTTATGGGAAGAGCTTGATTCCTTTTGGTTTGACAGGCGCAGTGATGACCGGCTTTTGCTGGTGCAAACAAACCTGCATTTCCCCACAAGGCTGATTATTCTTTTGAGCAATGTCTCAGAGCGAACTCTTCTTGATGTTATTGAAAAACACCTTCACTACCATCCGGCGCCGGTTCATACTCTTTTTGACAAATGGGCCCATTCTCTCCAGAAGCGTATTAACTTCGACTAGTTTCAAATTAAGGCAAGTGATAAAATAAAACGCTGTGCGCCCGTAGTTCAGTTGGATAGAACGGTTGCTTGCGGAGCAACAGGTCGCAGGTTCGAGTCCTGCCGGGCGTACTTCACTGGAGGCGTCGCATAGTGGACTAGTGCGGTCGTTTCGAAAACGACTACCGGGGAAACTCGGTCGCAGGTTCGAATCCTGCCGCCTCCGCCTGTGGATGACGGAAGAATTTACTTTTGTCTGGTAAAAATTGCAACCTAAAAAATGAATGAGGAGAGAAGCATCGATCCGACTCGAGTTGTAGTAGGCGATTTTGCAATTATTTCCGGCGCAGAGGGCTTTACTTTATCAGAAACTGATTCAGTAACTGGCAGATATCAAAGCATTAGATCAATTACTTTTAGAAGCCAAACGCTCGCGTGGGATATTGCTCGACTGCTTTCCTTGTCTTTTGCCGATGGCACAAGCAGTGCGTCAGTCGGTTTTAGATTAGGTGATTTAGCTTATGCTGAGGTCATTGGCGGAAAATCTGGATCTTGTCAACTTTTCAGATGGGATGAGGAACGGCAAAAGCAAGAGGAAGAGCCTTTTTTGATTGCTCAATCTTGCGCTGAATTGGAAGATGGACTACTGGAGTTTTTAAGGGATCAAAATGGCGATTAAACGGATTTTTAGTGCGGGAATTGTTTTTAGCTCTCAAGACGTTTGATTTGGGGGAATTTATCAAAATCATGATCAAAAGAATAAATCTCTTTAATCTTTTTCTTGTGCATTAAAGCAATATGGTAAGCATCGATAAAACTGATGTTTTGTTCGATGTAGAAAGTAAAAATTCCTGGGAGTATTTTGTAATTTTCTATGACAATGTTTGGAATTTGTCCAATAGCAAGCATTTTATCAGTTATCTCTTTTTTGGGAAGTTTGTAAGATCTTTCTAAAGTAAAGATTACCTCCGAAAGTGTTAAAAGACTGATGAAGACTTTATTTTTTTCTTGCTCGATCTTTTTAAAGATTGTTTCAGCTTTGGATGAAAGTATAGGGTCATCGTCCAAAAGAAATCGGAGAATAATATTAGTATCAAGAAGAATCATCGATTAGTTCTTGAAAGAGCTCCAAGCAGACGGAGTATTTTACGGTCTCTTTCAACCGCTGCTCTTGGCCAAGCTTGTTCTTCCCATTTGATCAATCTTTGTCCGGTTAGTTTGGGTTTAACTTTTGGCTTTAGCGAGCCGTAGAGGGACATTATTGAAAAACGTTTGGAAAGTTTGATTTTGACTTCTTTTTTCTTGGTGACGGTAAATTTTACCTGATCGCCACGTTTTAAGCCGAGTACTTTGCGTACTTGGGCTGGAATAGTTACTTGTCCTTTTTGGGTGATAGTTGTTGGTTGAATCTGCATGGTAATACCCAAATTTTAGTATTACTCATGCTGATTGTCAATAGACCTTCTAAATCTGATAAAATTCCCTTGCCATGCCCATTAAGCGAATCTATAGTGCCGGTGGGATTGTTGTAAGGAAAAGTACGAAAGGTACGAAAAGTACGAAAGGGGTTGAGGTTTTAGTAACCCAGCATTCAAAACATAAAGGCTGGGATTTTCCCAAAGGCCATCGGGAGATTTATGAGTCGGAGGAACAGACGGCTCTTCGGGAGGTTGAGGAGGAAACGGGAGTCGAGGCTGAGATAATTGATAAGGTCGGTCAAACTCAATATTTTTATTATGAAGAAGGTTCGCGGGTTTTGAAAACTGTTGTTTTTTATTTAATGAAATGCATTGGTGAGGGCGAAGCTTCAACGGCATTTGAGGTTTCCGGCAAAGTTTGGTTGCCGCTTGATAAGGTTGAGGGTAAGTTAACTTTTAAAGACACAAAGCAACTTTGGCTTAAAGTAAAGCCAAAGATTGCACAATTGACCCTTCGGTGAACTCAGGGTCATCCTGAGCTTGTCGAATGGATGACAACTGACCCTTCGACTTCCCTCAGGACAAGCAACTGACGATTGGCCCTTCGGCCCATTCGAAGATCTCAGGGCAGGCAGGCTCCCGTCCAATACTTGGACGAGGCTTGCTAGCCTCGCTAAAGCCTTGGCGAAGCGGCCATTAAGGCGGCAGGCAGGGTAAGAGTGACAAGTTTTGCGGTCTCTTCATCCCAAAGTCTTAATATCGTATCTCTTAATTTTTGGGTCGACAGTTAAAAGAGTTAAATTTTCGACTTTGGCTTGTGAAACAAGCAATCTGTCAAATGGGTCTTTGTGGTAAAGCGGTAACTCTTGCACTCCAAGCACATGGGAAGCATCTATCGAAATGATAGAAAATCCGGCAGTTGTAACATCTTTCTCTATGTTTTTAGGTACTTTTAATCTGCCTTTTCCTTTCTTGATAACCATTTCCCAAATACTGGCGACTGATAAAAACACTGGGTTTTCGGGGGACTGGACAAGATTAATTAAGTGACTAGGGAGACGCTTATTTTTCTCCATTAGCCAGATGAAAATGTTAGTGTCGAGTAGGAAGCCTTTACTCACCGTATTAGGCCGCAGCCCTGAGCTTATCGAAGGGCGAGGACCGCAAGCTTTTTTTATTTCCCATAGAAAAGCTTATTTATCTCCTTGTCCTCTTCGTTGAAATCGTCCGGAACCCAAACTTTTCCTTTCCATAAACCAAGCTTGCGAGGTTTTAGGGGTTTTTTGTAGGCTGTAAGTTTGGCAACAGGTTTACCGGCTTTGGCAATAATTACCTCTTCACCAACAAGAGCCTTTTCTATTAGTTTGGAGAGTTGAGTTTTTGCCTGATGAATGTTAATTATTTGCACATGCCCTCTTTTCTGTTAGCTAACTTAGCTAAGTTTATACACAATGTTGGTTTATGTCAAGCTCCCAAAGGCTCACATTGTGCCTGGTTGCCTGCCCTTCTGAAATCTTGATGAAAGAGGGACTATGTTGGAAGTTATTACGAAAAAATATCTCGAACCAGTACCCTCAATTACTTAGGTCACTCCCTCTCGGGATGAAAGCCGTAACTTAGGACTAGAGTCACTAAGTAATGGTGTATTATTAATTTCTTCTACACGTGCACCAACTTTTCCATAGATTTTATCACCACTCCTATAGATGTCATGCTAATCTTTAGAGGCTGGTTTTCCGTCATGTCCAACTATATGCTGCATGGCTCCGGTCCGGGTAGTAAAAAATCCTCCCAGATCCGGTCTATATTGCAGTGCATGAAATTCTTCCTCAGAGGCTCGAAACCTGGGATTATCCTCAGTTGGAGGACTCAACACCCTTCTCATAGCACCAAGCCCTGCTAAAATTCCTCTAATCTCGCTACCACCCTCGGCCTCAGCCTTAAAAATTTCAAATTCATGATAACCGTCGCTAACTTTATTCCCTACCTCATCAACAATATAAGTAAGGGACCCTTCTTTAACGAAATGATACTTTTTTTGGTTTTCACCCAAAATTACCGGATTTATTTCTCTGTTAGCAGAGTCTGCTTGTTCTCCTTTGTTGCCTTTGATGATAATAGGTAGGTTTTCTGCACCCTCTGTCATAGTTACTAATTTTATTATACGGTCTTAGTCCCTGCGGTGCCTAGATGCCTGCCCGCCTCTGGAGGGACTATGTTGGAAAGTAAAATTTCAACATCTTTTTAATACTTCGTCTTCCCCAACCACTTTTAAGAAACTTTTCTCTGGCTTTCGCATCTTTTATGTCTAAAAATGCTTCGTAATAAATTAGCTTGTATGGCCTAAAGGGTTTTGTCGCTAAACTTTTTCCCTCATTATGTTGTTTTGATCTTCTTTCGATGTTATCTGTAAAACCAATATAAAGTCTTCCATCCTTATCACTTTGAAGAATATACACAAAATACATAGCTGGCGTCGCGTAATAAATCAGAGATTTAAACGCGACAGCCACGTTTAAATTGCTTTAGCAATTTATTACGTGGCGGAGAGGGAGGGGTGTATTCCTTAGGAATAGTATAGCGCACTGCGTTTGCACTTAGAGTATAAAGCACTATTGAAACATCGATTTCAATAGTAGAGAAATACTCGCAAGCTATGCTTATTTACGAACCAAAGGGTTAAATCAATCTCCCCCAACCATTGGAAACCGAGAATAAATTCTCAATTTCCAACGGGCGGAGAGGGAGGGATTCGAACCCTCGATACGCTCACGCGCATACGGCATTTCCAGTGCCGCCCGTTCGGCCACTCCGGCACCTCTCCATTTCGCGCTAGTCCACATTAGGCCCGCAGTCCTGAGTTCATCGAAGGACGAGGACCGCAAGCTTTGCTTATGCGACCTCTCCTTAGGGTACAATTATATCGCGAATTGTGGTAAATATTCAGGCGAGGTGTTTTAAGTGACGGACCAGGTAGATGAAATAAAGTCCAAGGTCGATATTGTAGAAGTAGCGTCTTCCTATTTTCCGCTTAAAAAATCGGGCAGGAATTTTGCGGCGCTTTGTCCATTCCACGGCGAAAAGACGCCTTCTTTTATGATTTCGCCGGAACGGCAGGTTTTTAAATGTTTTGGCTGTGGCGAAGGCGGGGATGTTTTTACTTTTTTGGAAAAGGTTGAAGG
>Ga0155616_155_pt1 | contig 12208 bp, 13 predicted proteins | sample RifCSPhighO2_12_FD_107273 | JGI IMG/M metagenome (GOLD analysis project Ga0155616, IMG submission 107273) | Candidatus Curtissbacteria bacterium RIFCSPHIGHO2_12_FULL_41_17
CAGAAATTTTAAAAGTTTATCCCGAATCCTTAATGGATGAGGGAATTAGCAGACAATGTACCACGAGTGCTAATTGTTGTCAAGAGACCGCAGTATTCTCCGTAGAAATCCGACACTCATGAAACTAGAATATGGATGTGAATCAATTAACGAAAATATCATTAGCTTGGGAGATGTACGAACAGCATGTCCCCAAAAGCCACATTGCACAAACACTTGATGTACAGAGAGAAACAGTACATATTTGGATCAGTAAAATCACAACGAACCCTGGTGGACTATTGGGCTTCCTCGATGAGTATTCTCGTGCCAAGAAAGGACCACGACCAAAGCGGCAAGTTGATCCAATACTCAAACGCTGGGTGTGGTCAATTAGGGAACGAGGGATGGACTGCTGCGGACAGAAGATCCGGTATTTCCTGGAAAAAGAACGTAGTGTAAGCATCTCTGTACCAAAGATATACGAAATCTTAGCTGAGAAGTATGTCATTAAGAGTAAGTGGAAGAAGAATACTAAACGTGGGGCCGTACCTAAGGCATCTCGCGCTCGAGAAGTAATCCAGATGGACAGTGTGGACTTTGGAGAGGTGTTTGCTTTTACAGCTGTTGATATCTTCTCCCGAGAGGTTGATATTCTGCTTGCTCCGGAGTTGACATCAAACTGGGGAGCAAGGTTTCTGGATCAAGCAATGAACAGACGCTTCGATGGGTTTTCCGATCTCATACAGTCTGACGGTGGACCTGAGTTTAAAGACAAGTTTAAGAAAAAAGTCTACAAGTATACCAACCGCTACAGAATATCGGCTCCTTACAAGAAGAATGAGCAGTCCTACATTGAATCTTTTAACAGAACTGTTAGGAAAGAATGCCTCGGTTGGGCAAAGTACAGGAAGAAACAGATTAAAGAGTTAACAGCTGTAGTAAATATTTTCCTAGAAAGATATCATTACCATAGACCGCATATTAGTCTTGGTATGAGACCACCTCTTACAAGAGGTTAGTGTCGGATATTTACGGAAACATATCGGAGACGTATCTAAATTTCTTTGTACATGTAAATATGATCGACAAATTGACCTTGACGAAAGACCCCTTTTGGAAGACGGCCATACTCTACAAAGCCATGTTTTTGGTAAAGCTGTATGGCAATACCGTTGTCCCCGAAAACTCCAAGTGAGATAATTTTTAAACCTGACAAATTTTTCTTCGCTTCATTGATCGTTTTTTCTAGAAGCAAACTGCCTATACCTTGACCTCTATAATCTTTGGCGATAGTTAAGCCAAAATCCCCCACGTGTGCATCAATTTTGTCTCGAAGCCGAATATCTCCTTTCCCTACTAGCTGATCTTCGACAAAAGCTAAGATATGGATATCTTTCTTCTCTTTTATTCTTAAAAGAATTTTCTCTAAATACTCTTTTTCTTCTTCGTGAATTAATTGTTCGCCTTGAAAACGAATAAATGTTTGTTCCGCCGACAGAGTGTTGATGTAACCCAAAAGGTCATCAAGATCTTCTTCTCGCGGGTAGCGCAAGATCAAATCTTGACTAGTTTTACTTTTCCCCTTATAAATAGCTTTCCCTTTCATGCTCATTCATTATATCTTTAGCACTGCCAAAAATGCCTCTTGCGGAATTTCGACTTGACCAAAGCGTTTCATGCGTTTTTTGCCCTTCTTCTGCTTTTCCAAAAGCTTTGTTTTGCGGGTGACGTCGCCGCCGTAGAGCTTTTGAGTAACGTCTTTTCTGAAGGCGGGGACGGTCTCTCGAGCTATGATCTTCCCCCCTATTGCTGCTTGAATTGGAATAGGGATATTTTGCCTGGGGATAACCTCTTTTAATTTTTCAACCAAGCGTCTTCCGATTCCCTCCGCGCGTTTTCTTGACACGATTTGGGCCAGCCCTTCGACGGGATCGCGATTGACCAAAATGTCGAGTTTTACTAAATTCGCGTCACGATATTCTGAAACTTCAAAGTCGAATGAGGCATAACCGGAGGTAACAGTTTTGAGTTGGTCGTAAAAACCGATTAAAATTTCCAAAAGGGGAATTTTTGCCTCAATTTTTTGGGAAGCGCCGACGTTTTCCAAATTTGTTTGCTCTCCCCGCTTTTCATAAATCAGCTGCGATATTGCTCCGTAATATTTTTGCGGCGCAAAAATTGTAACAAGCGCGTATGGCTCGCGGACGGATTTTGCGGTTGGATCGAAATCTGAAGGTTTATTGATAACTCGACCGTCGATTTCGAAGTTGACGGAGGGCGAAGTGACAATGATATCAAGACCGTATTCGCGCTCGAGCCTTTCCTGTGTGATTTGAGCGTGCAAAAGCCCTAAGAAGCCGACACGCAAACCCTGACCAAGACTTAGAGAAGATTCGCTTGCCCAGCTTAGTGATGAGTCGTTTAGTCTTAGCCTTTCCAGTGCTTCTTTAAGCTTGGAAAAATCTTTAGTATCTGTAGGGAAAAAAGACAAAAAGATAACCGGTTTTGCCTGACGATAACCCGGCAGCGAAACTACAGGTTCATTTGGATGAACAATGGTATCACCGACCTTAACAGAGGATAGATCTTTGAGACTGGTAACTACAAAACCGACCTCTCCACTTTCCAAATTTTGGACATATTTAGGTGCAGGTGTGAGATAGCCGATTTGCAGAACCGTTGATTTTGTACCGCCAGCAATTAGTAAAATCTCATCACCGGCCTTTAGCTTACCGCCAAATAGACGGACGGTGGCAACGACACCTTTGTAAGGATCAAGGGCAGAATCGAAAATGAGGGCTGAGAGTTGAGAGGTGAGGTCTGAGGGTGAAGGAATCCTTGCAATGATTGCATTGATTAAATTTTCGACCCCTTCACCGGTTTTAGCGGAAACTTTGACAATTTCATTACCTTTAAACCCAAGGCCGGTAAGTTCCTTCTCCGTTTCCTTAATTTTCGCTTGCGGGCTATCTATTTTGTTTATTACCGGAATCAGAATAAGATTTGATTCAAGAGCTAAATGAAAGTTGGCCAAAGTTTGTGCCTGAACACCTTGTGTAGCATCAACGACCAAAACTGCCCCCTCGACAGAAGCTAAGGAACGGGAAACCTCATAAGAAAAATCTACATGGCCGGGAGTGTCAAGTAAGTTGAAAGTGTAAAGTTGAGAGTTGAAAGTGTAGTTCAGCCTGATTGCCTTAAGTTTAATGGTGATACCGTGTTCACGTTCCAATTCAAGGCTGTCCAGAAGCTGCTGGCGGTGATCCTTGCCGACAGCACCGCAAATTTCCATAATCCTGTCGGCAAGAGTAGATTTGCCGTGATCAATATGGGCAATGATGGCAAAATTTCTTATATTCATTCGGATAATAATACCAATAATTACCTACCCGTTTACGGGTTTGGCTGTTGGGCATCAATAGAAGTTGGCGCAGGATTTACGAATTTCGCAGGAAGATGAATCAATTTCTTGAAAAATCTGTAAAAAATAAAGGTCTGCTCAACTTTAAGAAGCCATGAAAGTAGAAGGTAAACGGTAATTCCAACGCTTGCGGCAATTCCGGTTAAAAGAATAAGCCCAATAGTTCTTGTAGTATCAAAAACCAACTGGTCCAGAAGTTTCATCGGAATGTAGAGCGAAACGGCCGTTAAAAAACTAATAAATACCATTTTGATGGCCGGTAGAATCAGATTCTTTTTTTCAAAATTAACTTTTCTATCAAGAAAATATAAAAGTAAAAGGGCATTAAGAATATTGGCGCTTGAGTACGCAAGAGCTATATAGATGATTGAAAGCTTCAGAACCAAAATAAATATTAAGCTCATTGAAATATTTAAACCAATAGTTAGAATATTAATCTTCACAGGAGTGAAACTATCGCGAATTGCATGGAATCCGCGAGTCACAAGCAGACTAACTGCCTGTGCAGTTATACCAATTGAAAAAGCAATTAAAACTCTGCCGGTTAAGACAGTCGTTTCCCATGGAAACTCGCGTGCACCGAAAACAAGCCTGACAGCCGGAATTCTTAAAATCGCCAGTATTGCTGCTGCCGGCAGTACCAAAAAGAGAATCTGATGAAAAGACTCCATAAAAATTTTTTTGAACTGGCTGCTTTTTTGGGAATTAAATTGAATTGAAAGAGAGGGTAATGCCGCTTGGGCTATGGAACCTGCAAAAAGTGAAATAGGCACTAACTGTAAGACTTGGGCGAAATTAAAAGCGACGATTGAGCCGGCGGCAGCAATTGATGCCAAGGCAATGTTGATGATATCCGAAAGACGAATCAGCCCTAAAGCAACCGATCTTGGCCACATCAGAACAAAAGTTTCAACAACGTCTTTGCTTTTAAAATCAAGGTGCAGTTTGAATTTAAATCCTAAAGAAAAAGCAAGCGGTACCTGGATAACCAAATGAAGCAGCGCCCCAAAAATCATGCCGATTGCCGGTGCATAAATTCCAAAGACCGGCACGAGAAAAATTATCGAAATAATAATGCCGATGTTGTAAAAAATGGAGGCTACGGCCGGTACAATAAATCTTTGAAAAGACTGCAGAATTCCGGTTAAAAATATAGAGATTACAAAAAAAGCCTCTGCAAAAATCATAACCCTCATAAGTCTGGCAATAAGCGGCTTAGCGAGCGGATCTTTAGCAATAATCCCCGGGGCTATTACCGATGCAATAAATGGAGCAAAAATCGCAATAAATAACGCTGCGACAATAAAAATAATAATTCCAATCGTAATCATTTCAGAAGAATATTCCCAAGCGCGATTGAGCTTTTCTTTGGACAGATATTTGGAAAAAACGGGTATGAAAGCCAAGGCAATTGCACCAAAAATAAAAACTTCAAAAATTGCATCCGGTAAAATTGAGGCTGCTATAAAACTGTCAAGAAGTTTAATGTCATGACCAAAATAAGAGGCAAGTAATCTGTAACGGACAAGACCCAAAAGTCTTGATATCGCAACAGAGGCGGCAATTACAAACGCGGCAGATAAAATATCCTCCTGCCTTTTTTTAAAAAAATTGGCGCCATTTTTAAAAATGTAAAACATTTGAATTATGGTAAAATATTTCGAAAACCTAGATCGCGGTTTATATTAATAGATATGCCAGTTACAAAACAAGCAATCAAAAAAGTCCGCCAAGATCATCGAAAAACTGTCTTTAATCTACGCCTTAAGAAAAGATTTAAGCAAGCAATCTCTGCTTTTAGGAAAAATCCTTCTGGAAAAGCACTACCTGAACTTTTCAGCGTCTTGGATAAAGCAGCAAAGACGAATGTAATTCACCCAAAAAAAGCTTCACGACTCAAAGGACGACTATCTAAAATGCTAGTTGGTAAAAAGGTGGGGGTGGGTTGACAAGTAGGCTTTCAACTATTACGCTAAACTATGATCATGAAACTGGTCCGTTTTGTAGGATTTTTGCCATCAGCAGCCTCTTTTTTGCTTGCAGGTGGGAACGTTTTTGCCCAAATCGCCACAGAAGAAGCCAAAGGCGGCACTTCTGGGGCTTTGCCTAATGCCGGCACAACAGAGCTAACTTATCTTCTATTTATTGGTGGAGTGATTCTTTTTGTCTTCGGGACTTTAAAGCTGGTTCTCAGCTACCGGGAATAATTCAATTTTCCTCTGTTTTGAAAATTTCCCCTTGAATAAACTCTGCCAAATCATGCCAATTATTGTTTTTGGGTATCAGCACAAACTGACCCGCATGATCTTTCGGATCTCCGACCTGCAGAACGCTTTCTGGTCTTTCTGAATCCAGTACTACTCTTCTAATTTTTACAGGGTCAATCTTTGGGGCTAGTTTTGCAAAATGAGGAATTTCATCATTTGTGATATCAGTATCAATAGAGTCGCCAAAAGTCTTGGCAAGGTCGATTATTCTATTGGGACTTGTGAAAGTTTCGGTTGATAATACATTCTGGCGAAATGCAAGGATTACTTTCTGTTGACGAGCGCTTCTGGCAAAATCTGACCCCTGCCCGTTTGTGCCATGACGGCTTCTGACAAATTTTAGGGCAGTTGCTCCATCTATATGGGCGGGGCCTTTTTTAAAGGATATTGTTTCATAGCGGCAAACAAACGGGTCGTTTTCCTCAGTTAAAAGTGTGGCTTCGCCGGTTGCATCTTTAAAATAGATTTTCCCAATACCGTTTTCGTCTTTTGTTTCTATCTCGATACCGCAAGAATCATCCTCTTTACCGGCAATCGGGTATTTTTCGTCAACAAAGGCTGTTTCGACATCAAGATCAATGCCGCCTACAAGATCAATAGCTTTGGTAAAACCACCAAAGTCCAGCCTGAACGCGTAATGAATCGGTAAATCAAAAAGCTCGCGAACTGTTTTTTTAGCAAGCGCCAGGCCCTCTCCGTTTTTTTCTTGGCCAAAAGCATAAGCGGCATTAATTTTGGCAGATAATGACGGCGTCCAGAGATCCCGGGGAATAGAAATAAGGACGACATCGCCACGGTCTTTCTCAATCGAGGCCAAAATCATCGTGTCCGAAAGATCCGGTCCTTCATGGCCAGAACCGCCTGTCCCTAAAAGCAAAACGTTAACTTGCCCGCGGTCGCTTTCAAGACCGGTGTCTGTAATTAATTTGACGACGGTTGTCGGACCTCTAAAGACAAGTTTTTCCCAATTGAGAAATTTAATTAGGACAAAAGTTAAAAATAATAAAATGGCAGTTAAAAAAATAATTTTCCCAAAAGACCTTGATCTTTTGGGACTTACTGTAATATCACGCATGATTTTTAATAACTGGCGTTTTTAACTACCCCAATGAAGCTGAACGGATCAAGACTTTTACCCCCAACTAAAACCCCATCAACTGTGCCTTCTTGTAAGAATGAATGAACATTATCAGACGTAACAGATCCGCCATAAATTACTTTATAATCTCCTCTTTTTTTAATTTCCCTTGAGACGGTAAAGGCATTTTCGGGCGTATCCGGCAAGCCAGTACCGATGGCAAAAACAGGTTCGTAAGCAACAATTGTAACTTGCGGTGGAATAGAAGTTTCTGGTCCTTGAACGCAAAAAATTGGCTCAAGACTTGACTGACGGGCTCTTTCCACTTTTCTGGCTAACATACTGTCATCTTCTTTAAAATTCTGTCGCCGTTCGGAATGGCCTATGATCGCAAATTGGCAGACTTTAAAAAGCTGTGAAGCCGCAACTTCACCGGTGTAGGCACCCTGTTCAAAAATAGAAATGTCCTGGCATCCGAGTTTCAAATTAAGATCAAATGCTCGATAAACATCTATAAGATTGCGAATTTCTTCTGAGGCAGCTGCCAAAAAAGGGAAAGAGGGGCATACGACAATAGTTCCTTCAAACTGAGGTCTATTGGCAATAAAATCGCTAATCCATCGGGACATTTCAGGCCACGTTTTATTCGCCTTGAGATTGGCAACCGTTAGTGGAAGTCTTTCATTCATGCTTTGAGATGATCTTCACAAAATTTTCTTTCCCCGTTGCGCCGATGATGCGGTCTACTTCTTTATCATCTTTGAGGAAAATGTAGGTAGGAATTGACATAACTTGAAACTGGGCGGCTTTATCCTGGTTCTCGTCAACATTAATCTTTTCAAATTCGACTTTGCCGGCAAGGTCTTTTTCAAGATCTTCTATTAGCGGCTCCATGAATTTACAGGGACCGCACCACTCTGCCCAAAAATCCAAAACCTTAAGCATACTGTGTTATTATACGATAACAAATTCGAAATTCGAATAGTTTGTTTCGCAAATTTTTTGTGTTGCAAAAAAGCGAAATTCGAAACAAATTTTAATTTCCAAAATACTAAATCTAAAACTTTTGTTAATTTGAAAATTTGAATATGGATTTTCTAAAAGACCTTGATCCAGCGCAAGTTGAAGCAGTTAAACAGACAGACGGGCTGGTTTTGATTCTGGCCGGCGCTGGCAGTGGCAAAACACGGGTTTTGACTTATAAAATCGCCTATTTAATTTCCAAAAATGTAAAGCCGGAAAATATCCTGGCTGTAACTTTTACCAATAAGGCGGCAAATGAGATGAGGGAGCGCGTCAGAAAGTTAATAGTAAATAGTAAATGGTCAATAGAAAAAGAAAGTAGCCCCCATTCACGATTTACCATTCACAATTTTCCTTTTGTGGGAACCTTTCATGCCTTTTGCGCAAAACTTTTGCGGATTGACGGCAAGTTTTTAGGTATCCCCTCCGGCTATTTAATCTATGATGATGACGACTCCTTAAGTCTTATTAAAAGAATCATGAAAGATGCCAATATTTCTGTCAAAAACTTTAGGCTCAGCTCGATTTTGTCGGCTATTTCTTCCGCCAAAAGTGAATTAGTAACACCTGTTGACTATAAACAATTCGCCCGGGGTCCGTTTGCAGAAACTGTTAGCCAGGTTTATGAGATTTACCAAAAGGAACTCAAAGAAACAAACGCCTGCGATTTTGATGATCTTCTAATGCAAACCGTTAAACTCCTCGAAATCTATCCTAGTGTTTTAGAAAAATACAGCTCTCGTTTCAAATATGTTTTGGTCGATGAATATCAGGATGTCAATACAGCCCAGTATGTTTTGACCAAACAACTTGCTTCCTCTTGGGGTAACTTAACCGTAGTCGGCGATGCTTCCCAGGCTATCTATTCTTTTAGGGGTGCAGATTTTAGAAATATCCTAAATTTTGAAAGAGATTTCCCAAATGCTCGCGTTTTCAACTTGGAACAAAATTATCGCTCAACAGGCAATATCCTTTCGGTTGCCAATGCAATTATCACCCACAACAGTTCTCACCCAATACTGAAACTTTGGACCAGTAATCCGCTGGGTGAAAAAGTTTCAATTTATAACGCAGCCAACGAGATAGACGAAGCAAATTTTATTGTGGATCGAATCATTTCTTCAAAACGACCCTACGGGTCATTTGCTGTTCTTTACAGGACTAATGCCCAATCAAGAACAGTTGAAGAGGCACTTTTACATGCCAATATCCCCTACAGACTGTACGGTGGGGTGAGATTTTACGAACGAAAAGAAATTAAGGATATGCTTGCATATTTAAAACTGATCGCCAGTCCGAAAGATAAAATTTCCAAAAATAGAGCTGAAAAACTAGGCAAGAGGCGGTTTGATGCATTTGGTAATTTAGTTAGCAAACTTGCACTTAGGAAGAAACTGCCAAAACCAATAGATTTAATTGAGAAAGTGCTTGAAGCATGCGATTATCTAACTTTAATCGATGATGGTACAGAACAAGGCCTTCAGAGAGTTGAAAACGTTAAGGAATTAAAATCGGTAGCTTCCGATTTCGAAAATCTTAGTACCTTTTTAGAAAATGTAGCTTTAATGGAAGGTATGATTGCCCCTGATAAATCTTACGAAGAGAAAAATGAAACAGACTGCATTACTTTAATGACTATCCATGCCGCTAAGGGCCTTGAATTTGATTATATTTTTGTAATTGGTATGGAAGAAGGATTATTCCCCCATTCACGTAGTATGCTTGATGCCAGTCAGCTTGAGGAAGAAAGAAGATTGGCCTATGTTGCTGTAACCCGTGCAAAACAAAAAATATATTTAACTTATGCTACTAATAGGCTATATTTTGGAACAACCAGTGCCAACTTGGTATCGCGCTTTATTGTCGATATTCCCGAAGAGTTAATATCACCAATATAGATTCCCACGTTCTTGCGGCCGTGGTTCTCTCTTCTTCACTAGATTGGCTTTCATCCCCTGCATGAATGTAGGGTTTTCCGGTTCAGAATAAAAGCCCGGATTAATCTTTGGTAAAATGAGGTGTGGAAATTAAAACTCTTTTTAATGATAACCGGCTGAAAGTCGCCCTTACACTTTTTTTAATTTGGACCTTAGCTGTTTGGCACCTGCCTGCCGGCAGGCAGGTTTCCGGTTTCTTATATCCAATCATTGCCATTGCGACAGTTACAATTGTCGATCTGAGTATAACTTTTGTTCGTGATCACAAATTTTACCTGCCTTCCGCTTCCCTGGTAACCGGATTTTTAATCGGGCTAATTATTGCACCGACGGAGAAAGTGTGGATCATTGTAGCCGCTTCTCTTGCGGCGTCACTTTCGAAGCAACTAATTAAAGCCCAAGTTCGCCAGCATATTTTTAACCCGGCAGCCTTCGGAATTATTTTTGTCAGTTTAGTCTTTGGGGTTGAGGTAGCCTGGTGGGGAGTTGGCGCAAGTAAATGGATCCCGGTTATCTTAATTCCCTTAATGTTGCGAATTCTTTGGAAAATGAGGCGAATTTCACTACCGATTTCTTTTTTGGCTGTGTACTTTTTATATTTTATCCTTGTAAGTAAATCTGCCGAAGCCGCTTTCGTCTCGCTTTTAGATGGCTCAGTGTTGCTCTTTGCCCTTGTCATGCTCCCCGAACCGATAACTTCTCCGGTTAAAGGTCAATTTAAATGGTTATTCGGGACCCTAGTTGCGATTTTTGCTATTGGCCTTACTCAGCTTGGAATACTAAATGAAGTTTTTTTGCCAGCCCTCTTAATTTCTAATTTAGTCGGTTTTATTCTGAGCAAAAAACTCCGGCAGTGATGCCGAAGACAAAACGAGTTTTGAAGCGAGGAAGAGAAAACTACGGCCGAAAGAATGCGGGAATCTATTTATTTAAGATTTTGCAAAACTTCTTTTAAGACCCCAGAAACCAAACAAGGTTAAAATTCCCCCAAATCCTAAAATAAGTAGTGTTGGTAGGTAAGTTCCGGCTGGTGCCAAAGTGCTCCCGCTTGCGGATGCGATATTTTCAGGCAACGTTCCGATTGTCAAAGTAAAAGAAACAGTCTGAGAGCCGGATGTTATCGATACTGTGTTATCACCGGCAAGATCCGCAGTCGGAGTCCAGGACCAGTTACCGGAAGCATCTGCAGTTGCCGAAAGAGTTTGCGAGCCGACTGTGCCTGAAACTGGAGTATTTGCAGTAGTAATTCCGGAAAAGGTAGGCTTTGCTGATGTAACCCAAAATTGCGATGCTCCCTGAACAAAAGTTACTCCACTAATTGAGGCCACAAGGCCGGATCCGGCAAACGCAAATCGTAGTGAAAAGAGAAAAGTGAAGAGAGTAAAGAGAAAAATACGGACAGCCATAATTTAAGCATACAAGCTTAAATCGTAAAAAGCAAAAGGTGTGGTAGGATGGGTCTTAATGATTGTTAGGGAAATAACTGAAAGTGAAAAAGCTGCATACAATCAATCTGTTACCCATATTATCCAGTCGTGGGAGTGGGGAGAATTTCGTAAAAAAGCGCAGGTAGACTTAATGAGACTCGGGCATTTTGAGGGGAAAACTCTTACTTGCGCTTACCAATTAACATTTCACACGGTTCCATTTTTAAAAAAAACAATTGGCTACTTCCCAAAAGGACCAATGCCTAATGAAAAAATGATTGAAACGTTAAAAGAAGTCGGGGAACAAAAAAATGCCGCCTTCATAAAAATTGAACCAAATGTTTTAAGTGACAAGCAACAAACAACCCTTCGACAAAGCTCAGGGCAAGCAAGTGACAAGTTAAAACAACTTGGGTTAGTTCCTTCAAAGAAATCATTATTTACAAAATATAATTTCTTAATTGATTTAACAAAAAGCGAAGAGGAACTGCTTGCCTTAATGCATCCCAAAACCCGCTACAACATAGGTATTGCCCAACGAAAAAATGTTCAGGTTTATGAAAGTACAAAATCCGCAGATTTTGAAACGTATCTTAAGCTTTACTTTGCAACAACGAAGCGACAAAAATACTTTGGTCATACGCAGGCATATCATCAGCTACTCTGGGAAACGTTAATGCCTGTTAATATGGCAAGGCTTTTGATTGCCAAATATGACCAAAAGCCAGTAGTCGCCTGGATGCTGTTTAATTTTGGCCAAACACTTTATTATCCGTATGGCGGCTCTTCCGTAGAACATAAAGATATAATGGCTTCAAATCTAGTCGCATGGGAGGCAATTCGTCTTGGGAAAAAAATGGGGTTTAAAATATTCGATATGTGGGGAGCATTACCACCAGATGTTAAAGAAAACCACCCGTGGTATGGTTTTCACCGGTTTAAGGCGGGTTATGGCCCAATTCATATTGAGTACATAGGTACATACGATCTGATACTCAAACCCCAGTTATATAATTTACTCAATGTCGCTGATAAGCTCAGATGGATATATTTGAAAACGTTACGAAGGTAAT
>Ga0155616_120_pt1 | contig 12165 bp, 19 predicted proteins | sample RifCSPhighO2_12_FD_107273 | JGI IMG/M metagenome (GOLD analysis project Ga0155616, IMG submission 107273) | Candidatus Curtissbacteria bacterium RIFCSPHIGHO2_12_FULL_41_17
CAGAACATGATCGCCCGGTTTCAAAGCCGGCATCATACTTTCTTCTTTTACAATGAATCGGGAAAATGGGAATTTACAAAGGTGTAACAACTTCACCCTCAGTTGGGTATCCTGATTTTACACGCACTGTTTCTCTACCTTTACTTTGCCAAAAAATCTGGGCAAATTTTTGTACCATTGTAAGAAGTTCCCGGCAAGCTTTTACATCAACATTTTGCCGGCCTAACGACGCTTGCTTCATGATCTTAAAAACCAAGTCGTGTAAATCCTTAAACTTTTCTAAATGTTCAGCTTTAAAGTAGTCCCCCCAGATAATTCTTACCTGATGCTTCACAACCTCTGCATGATCTTCCTTTACTTTAGTAAGTCTTGAGATTTGAGAAATTATTCGCTTTCTTTCTTCAAAATCCGGATCTTTGGAAGATGCTTCTAACTCTTCGATCATCGTAGTCATTCTAAGAACTGTATGAGCTGCCATCTGTGCTTCGTGTGGATCATAAATTCCGCAGGGAACATCACAATGAGCAAGAGTTATAGAAGGTATAAATATTCGATCAATCAGTCTTAATATTGTTTTCATCAATAAACATTTGATCTATAAACTAAGAACTTATCTACCTGAGGAATTTAAGCAGGTACTTCTTATCAAGTGAAAAAGCACCTGTTAGGATATGCCACCTGTTAAGTAATGCAAACATATTATTAAATAAAACGTAACTAGCGCTAATACCAAGAGCAAAGATAGCTCGCTCCATAACAACTATCGGAATTAAAGAAATCCAGATATTTGCAGGAAGGTTGAAAGCCCAGATCCACATAGCCCCTCCTACAGAGTGGGCCGTAAATGTTGCGCCAAGGCTTCTTGCAATCAAGAAACGGTCTCTAAAGGGCCAGACAATAAAAGGGATAGTCCAAAAAAGCGAGTAAAACCAGACGTTTCTGCCGATAGGATGTAAATTGAAAACAATGATCGCCAAAGCAGGTATTACTAAAAGTTTGCCCTCTTTTTTGGCAAAAAACCAAACACCCACAATCATCGGCAAAAATCTCAATGTAGCAACTAGAGTCAGTGGTGAAACTACATTAACACCGCTGAAGCCATGCAGTCCCAAATTGGCGGCCTGCATGAAGATGACAGAAACAATAGCAATAGGTACACCCAAAAAAACACCGGCAATCGGTGCAAAGAGATCAAAAACAGTGAATTTGACCCTTGCCCCTTCAAGGGCGCTTATGGGAATTTGTAGAAGAATCAAGCCGAGGATTATAAAAAAGGCAACGAAAATTAATTTTTTATTCATTTGATCCTGGGAATAAATCCGCCAGCCACTTCGATATTCGCACCGTTTATATAATATGCCTTATCTGATATCAAGAATTCAAGTACGCGAATTACATCTTGATACTTCGCGCTTCTACCCATTGGAAAATCACTCTTTTTAAAAATATCAGTTTCTAAAGAAGCCGGCGAAATCATATTAACATGTATTCCGTATTTGGCTTCTTCGTTGGCCATCATTTTAGTTAAAAGCCAGACTCCGTTTTTGGAAAAAAAATAAGGCGCGGACTTTTCCAGCAAATTGAGATGGTCTGCACCAACAACGCCGATATTGATAATATGACCTGATTTTTCTCTTCTCATAGAAGGCAGAAGCGCTCGTGAACAAAATAGGGTAGAGTAAATGTTGGATTCCAAAAGATCAACAAACTGGCTATTAGTAGTTTCGGAAAAATCCCGATATACGAAGTTACCGACGTTATTAACCAAAAGATCGACTTTTTTGAATTTTTTATAAATCTTATCAAACATCCGGCCAACTTCTTTTTCATTTCTCAAGTCTGCGGAAATCGCAATAGCATCAGGTGTCTTCTTTTGTACTTGTTTCAGGACTTCTGCTGCTTCTTTCTCACTGCTTCTGTAATGGATTACAGGAGTAAATCCCCAGTCGACCAGTGCCCGCGCAATTGCCCGGCCAAGTCCTTTAGCTGATCCAGTAACTACTGCTACTTTTTTCATTGTCGAGGTGAATTAAACCAAATTTTGACTTTGATAACAAATTAATCTATCCTTTCTTTGTGGGCAAGCAGTTTACATTCATCTTGATTTTTCTAGTTATTGCTTTACTCGCAGCGGCAGGATATTTAATTTTCCAGAACCAAAAACTTATAAAACAATTCACCGGTCAAAGCGCAAGCCCGTCGCCAGTCACATCACCGCAAGTAACACCTGAATCGTTACCATCACCGTCACCTTCACCGTCACCTTCACCCAAAAACACCATTTCTGAAGTCCGGGAAAATATTGAAGCTGCCATCAATTCTCAAAATACCCAAGCCCTTGCCGGCTACATGCAGAAGCCCAAAGTAAACTTTATTATCATGTCCAGCTCCTGCTGCGAACCCATGACTCCCGATGATGCAGTGTTCCAACTGGATTACGCAAAAGAGGGCGTGCCGTTTGATTTCAATCAAAACGCCACGCTTGTTAAAAATCTGAAATCCAAAAACGAAAGGCTTGCAAATGCCTTTATCGGCCTTTCTAAAAATAAAGAGCACCTAGTTGCTTTTACATTAAACTCGAATAATGAAATCAGCCAAATAGAGGTTTCTGTCTCCTACAAGCTGTACAATCAGTAGTCACTCAACAATTGATTTAACAGCCTTCGTATAAGAATAATCTCCGCTTTTTTCTTTATACAGCCAAAAGTTTGCTCCCCATAAACCTACAGACTCGATTCTGTAAGACCTGAGAAAATTGTTTCCCTTTTCGATGTCGCCGGCAGTAAAGGTTAAATACGGATCGTCCGCTTCGTCCAGTTTTTTAATGTAGGGTTCGGCCTGCATTTCTAAAACCCAAAATTTGGCTCCTTTTTCTTCTGCTTTGGTTTTCATTGATTTGAAATCCGGAGAAAAAACAAACCACGGCTGAACAGGCCAGACCAGATGGTCGGGCCAAAGCATATGAACTTCGCGGCCTAAAATTTTGAAATTAAAAAGATCCGTACCTTTGGTCTTAAAAAAAGCATTTGCCGCAAAAACATCACCGGAGCTTAAAATCGGTAAAAGTTTCTGCCAACTTCTGTCGTAAAAACCTACAGCCGCATGATTTAAAATAATAGGGCGTTTTTTAGGATCCGCCTGACGAACTGTCTCAACTTCTTTTGCTATCAGAGAAGGATCAATTTTCCATCTGTTTACATTGCCGATTAAAGGCTCGTTTTCTACCTGCCAGTAAATTATGTTGTCATAGACGGAAAGTTCCCTAACGACTTTTTCGTCAATATCAAGAATATCTTTGGCAACCGGATGATCTAAGGTTATCCTCTGGCCGAATTTAACCTGTTTTTCTATTTCTTTTGGCCAGTGGTATTCGGGAAAATATGGAGTTTTGGCACCAAGGGCAATTATTATTTTTATGTCCCTTTTTTGGGCTTCTCCTATTGCAAATTTAAGATCGTCAAAATTTTTATTGAATTCGCCATCCGTTAACATCTGGTCCCAAAAAAAGGGGAGTCTAATCCAATCAAAGTTAAAATCATCGAGTAATTTGATATAGGTTCCTCTTGGATTAAGACCATACCAGCCAGCCTGTTCAAAACTATATGATGTTCCGTAGATTGGCTTAAAACTCGAATCCGCTTTCCTTTCAGGAATCGGATTAATAAATCCGTTGGCAAGGAAAATTAATATGACTAAAAAAAAGAGCAGAAGCACTCGCGATAGCATGGCTAAATTATATCGCGAAACGATACAAGAGCGTGCGATGTAATCACAAGCGATTATAAACTCCCAATACAAAGTATTGGTAGTGTGTATTCGAGTTTACATGAGCTTTTGCGAATATATCATTTATGCTAAAATTTCTAAGCGCCGAAGTGCTTGCACTGAGTATGCCGAAGTGGCCCTTCGACTTCGCCGAGTCAGACTCGGCTTCGCTCAGGGTAAACTCCACTTCTGGCCCTGGTGCTGGAATTGGTAGACAGGCACCGTTCAGAGCGGTGTATCCGTAAGGGTGTGGGAGTTCGAGTCTCCCCCAGGGCACATATGCGGACGTGGCGGAATTTGGTATGCCCCGTACAATTACTTCGTAATATACGGGGCAAGCGCGCCGAGGTGGTGGAACTGGTAGACACGCAGCCTTGAGGGGGCTGTGCTCGCAAGGGTGTGCAGGTTCGAGTCCTGTCCTCGGCACTAGGATGTGGAGGCTATAGTCCTGAGAGAATCGAAGGGTTCGAGTCCTCTTCGGCCCACAGAGCGCAGGCTAGTCCTGAGAGAATTCGAAGGATTCGAGTCCTGTCGTCCGCACACTTAACGGGCGGTTAGCTCAGCTGGTTAGAGCGTCGCATTTACACTGCGAAGGCCAAAGGTTCGAATCCTTTACCGCCCACACCGCCGAGATAGCGTAGGTAGTCATTGCGCGTTCGTCTGAAAAACGAAAGGCTCCAGTGCAACTCTGGATCTCGGCACAAGGCTGACTGAGAATGTCGGTTCGACTCCGACTCCCGGCACAATTTTTGTAACTAAAGTTACGGAAATTGTGCCTTGGCGTTGAGTCGTCCGTAGGACGACGGAGTTTATACTGATCCTGAGCTTGTCGAAGGAGAAGTGACTCCCGGCACAAAACATTTTTAGCCTCGATTTTCGACTACCCAGACTCGGAGGTCATGACTCTGAGTATATCGATTTCACTCAGTATAATAACTAATCGAAGAGTTAGAACTTTTTAGATTCCGCATTGCAGCTCGTTGCATATCCATAAACTTATATGGATCTTGTGATTATCTGTTATGCTATTTTAGATCGCAATTTATGAACGAAGAGGTTACAAATTTCATAAGACAGGCTTTGGCAAGCGGTACAAATCCTGACGTTATACGCAATCAGCTTTTAGCAGCAGGCTGGCAGGAAAATGTAATCAGCGGAGCGTTTGCAAGCCTAAACGGTAATACAAAAACTTCGTTTTTAACCAAAAAGAAGACGTTAATTATAATTCCAATAATTTTATTGGTTTTAATAGCCGTATCGGGATCAGTCTATCTTTTTCTTGTAAAGGAAGATTCAAAAAGCGCAGACACTGAGAAATCCATCACAAACGAGAAGCCACAATCACCCCAAGCCAGTGCGAGTGCCCAACTCAAAACATATATGGGTAATGTGCACAAATTTTCTTTTAAGTACCCTGCAGACCTTACTTAAAAGTAAACAGGCGATGCAGCCTTGGGAGACGAAGCGACTTTTTTTGAAATAAAAGAAGGAAAAGAAGCACCGCGATTCTTAGTAAGAGCCTATCACGCTGAATTAGGTAGCACCATAGGGCAGGATTTTTCGGAGTTTTATAATATGGCCGACAACTCCTCTAAAGATATCAGCAATCTAGTTGTTGGGAACCAAAGGTATACAAAGCTTAAAAATAAATCTATTAACAACTTTAAGGCTTTTGACTATAAAAGAAATTCCCTACCTATTGACGAAACGAACCCCGAAGTTGGAATTGGTACTTATGTAGAATTTGGACCATCTATTGTTATTTTTGAAGCAGGGGAGGAAGACAGAAAGCTACTGGACACAATTTCTTCGACAGTCGCGCTTCTATAAAGTAAAATATAGCTTTATGTCAATGAGCTGTCTTAACTCCGTTTATAGCGATTTAAACCCCAAAAGGTCACTTCCTAGAAGTGTAGTAACTTCACCAATTATTAATGTTGCTGCAAGAATCCAAAACATTTCTGCGATGTGGTAAAGAGTTAGCTTTGCAACTATGTTATCTTTCCTCAAAAGGCTGATTCTATTAATTAGTGCCCAAAAGCTGAATTGTGAGGCAAAAATGATCCACGTAGTGCCTTCGCTTATAGCAGGGTAAAAGTTCTCCAAGGAATAGCTAATGAGGTACAAAAAAAGGTATACAAAGAACCTTGCCAATAAATATGCGCAAACTAAAAGTGTAGCGTAGAGGAATATATATCTTTTGCTTCTTCCATAGAGAATTTTCTTTATTTCTAAAATAGTTTGATTGCTTAGAATAGCCCAAACTAATGGTGTGGTAATTGTCGTAAAAAGCAAAATGCCAATGTTCATACTCTAAAAAGTTAGTATACAATTTCGCATTCAGTCAAGAAAGTTATTTTGCTTTTGAACCCAAAAAATTCTAACATCGTCTACATGTCGGCACAAATTCTGATGACACAGTCATTGGAATTTGTGCTTGTGTTGAGAAGTCGGGTGAAACTCGACGGAGTTTATACTGAGGAACGAAGTGACGAAGTAACTCCCGGCACAAATAGAAACCTATAGTTGACAATGTCTAGGTTCTGATTTATAATTCTCAACTCGTATGGATATTGAGAGACGTGGTGACACGTCAGTCATAAAGGCAGGTGAAGAAGAAGATCTGCGCCAAATTCTTCGTTCAGTTGCTGTAGCAAGCTTCGAAATGGCGAGACCTGTGGGTATGGGTTGGCTACATCACGAGAGAGGATCCACCATGACTCCTGAGGAAGCAGATCAATTCATTAGAGATAGAAAAGGCAAATTAGAATTGGCTATGGACTATGTGCAAGGCAGACAAGTAAAAACGTTTATTTCCCAAAATGATCAGGGTGAACTGGAATTTAGAACTTGGCTCTTTGAAAGAGATCGAGGTGATTCTTCAAAGCTTTTTACTAGAGCACAAGAAATTTTATCAGGGGAGGGAATAGCGAGTCTTCCAGTTGAAGCAGTTTCAACAAAAGATCAGTATATTGGTGATTCTCTAGATTTGTTATTGAGTCAATATGGTCAACAAAGACAGGAAGGAGAATCTGATATTGCTTTTAGAACAAGAGTCTTCCCAGAAGTTTCTCAAAGCGACGCAATAAGAGCGCTAGAATTTTTGTTTGGTCAAAGTGCTGCTGAGTGGAACCAAGTGACAGAAACGATTGCGTTAAAATTTATAAGAACTTCACCAAAATTAAGAAGGGATCTTCAAGAATTTGCCCAAAAAGTATCTGAGTTTTTACAAGACCAATTAAAGTAAGTTCTGAACCAAAAAGTTCTCCTATTGTATACTTCAAGTGTGATTGAGATTAAGACAATCATCGCTTTTGTTGCTGTAGTGCTATCTATTATTGGCTACGCCCCCTATATTCGCAACACACTGAAAGGAAAAACAATTCCTCATGTATATACTTGGGGTATATGGGGTATAAACGCTGCAATCGCATTCGCGCTGCAGGTAAGCGCAGGAGCGGGAGTTGGATCCTTGGTAACATTAACAGTTCTGATACTTAACTGTGTAGTTATTGTTCTAGGCCTGAGAATAGGTAAAAAAGATATAACAACATCCGATACGGTTTTTCTTATACTTTCCTTCGTTGCATTGGGCTTGTGGATAATTGCAAAGCAGCCAGTTTTATCTATTATCTTAGTTGCCGCAATAGGTGCACTAGGTTTTGCTCCTACAATTAGAAAATCATGGAATAAACCAGATTCTGAAACGCTGTTTTTATATGGACTCAACACGTTCAGGCATACACTAAGCTTATTTGCCCTTCAGCAGTACAACATCATCACATGGTTGTATCCAGCTACTTGGACAGCTTTGAACGGATTATTTAGCTTAATGCTGATAGTCAGGCGAAGGCAACTACAGAAGTGACAAAGTTATTCTGCTTTTGAATCCAAAAAGTTCTTCTAATTTATTTTTCGATCAGTTTTCGAAGTTCTTCCGGAGAAATTTTAATTTGATTGAGTATTTTGCGCAGCAAACCTTTCCCTATATCCCCAGAATGGAAAGGTATGGAAGTAACTCGACCGTCTTGGTGTTTAAAAAACTTATGGCTACCCTTTTGTCTAGTTTCGGCAAAGTCTAACTTTTCAAGAATTTTTATAAGTTGTTTTGCTGTTACGACAGGCAATTTTGGCATTAGAAGGAGATTCTTGCGGGAACACTGGTTATTCCCAAGAATTTGTCAGGAGGAGATTCCTCCAAGTTTATTTTGGCGCGATAAACCGGATCCGCTTTTGCTTCTTCCAGGCAAAGTTCGATTACCTCTTTAATTCCTCTAACAGCTGCTTCATATGTTTTTCCTTGGGTATAACAACCTGGAATTGCTGGAACATCGGCAACAAATACCCCATCTTCATCCTGTTCAATTATGACTTTAAAGTTTTTGACTTTTGGCATGATGCTATTATATATGTTCAGAGCAAGGTTCTTCAACAACTCAATAAGATTTTTTGATTCTGAACCCAAAAAGTTCATTTCTTTTCACTAAAGTTACAAGGGACAAATAACATAATCTACGATGCGGCACTTGACATATTTTACGTAATTACGTAAAATAACTGTACAATGTCTAATACAATTTCTGCGACTGACGCGAGAGCAAAACTTTACGATCTTTTGGAAGAAGTTGATAAACTTTCCAAAAGAGTAATTATTACCAGACACGGTAAAACAAAAGCCGTGCTGGTAAATGCTGATGAGCTGGAAAGCTTGGAGGAAACATTGGAAGTGCTTCGTGACAAGCGTGCGATGGCATCAATTGCTAAAAGCATGAAAGAAATTAAGGCAGGCAAAATTATACCTTTTGAGAACGTCATTGCTGCGAAATAACCTGTGGCCAAAGTTTACTTTACTCCAAATACGCAGAAAATCTTATTTAAATTAAAAGATAAAAAACTAGAAAAAAGAATTGCGGGTGCTAAATCTAAATTAGAGACAAATCCATACGAAGGCAAAAAACTTACCGGTAAGCTTGAAGGACAATATTCGCTGAGAATTTGGCCCTACAGAATTGTATATTTCATAAATCAACATAAAGACGTTATTATCACCGACATTCGGCACAGAAAAGATGTTTACAGATAGCATGGACCCAAAAAGTTCTCCTTTCGATTAAACTCAAGGCCATGACTTTCGACTTCGTTTACACTGCTCGTTCCGATGACGAGTCATCGTCAGAGTGAAAGTGCAACCGAAGTGCTCAGGACAAAGTAACCCTTCGACAAGTTCAGGATCTACGACATCGTCTACCCTTCAACTTCCTTCAGGGTCTTGAGGTGGCGGCACAAAACCTATAGTTGATAACGGTCAATAATTCTGGTATAATACCCATGCTTTTGTTTTATGAAATAATTATGAAAAAAATCGCATATTTACTCCAGTAAAAAAAGTCTTCTTTTTAACATGGCGTAAATCTTAAGTTATTACCTGCCAACAATTGATAAATTGGGTATTTAAAAATACCCGCTTTTTTATTATCTGAAAAATATAAAAGAAGAATTCATGAAAGCGTTAATTATAGCAGCCGGAAATGGTACCAGAATGCAGCCTGTAACACGTGGACGCCACAAATCCCTTATGCCGCTTTTGGGTTTAAGGATTATAGAGCGTGTTATTTTGGGTGCAAAAGAAGCAGGTATTTACGAGTTTGTAATAGTCACGGGTTATAAAGGCAAAGAACTCCAGGAATTCCTCGGCAACGGTACAAAATACGGTGTTTCGATTTCCTTCGTTCGAAATAACAACTGGGAAAAAGCAAATGGAATTTCAGCTCTTGTCGCGCGTAAACACTTCAGGGAAAATTTTGCACTTCTTATGAGTGATCATGTTTTTGACCCAAAAACTCTAATAAGAATTCAAAGGCTTAAGCTTAAAAGTGACGAATGCGCCCTGGCAATTGATAAAAATCTGGACTCCGTTTGCGATGTTGAAGACACGACTAAGGTTATGGTTAAAAATGGTAGAGCTATTGCTTTAAATAAAAACCTTGAAAATTACAATGCTTATGATACAGGCATGTTTGTTTGTTCTCCTTATATTTTTGAAGTTTTAAAGAAAAGCACAAGTCGCGGAAAAAATTCTTTAAGCGACGGCATGAGAATTTTAATTTCTGAGGATAAACTCAGGACACTTGACTCTAAAGACAGCCTTTGGGCAGATTGCGATACCTGGGAAGACATCAAATTTGCCCAAAAAAAACTTTTGAAAAATTTATCCAAACCTGCAGATGGTATTTTATCCAAAAAATTTAATAGAAAAGTTTCTACTTTTATAACCCGTTTTTTAATTAAGACGCCAATTACTCCAAATATGATCTCTGTTTTTATTCCAGTTTTGGCAATCTTAACCTTTTTCCTGCTTTCAAAAGGGACTTATCCATGGTTAATTTTTGGCGGTTTGATGATTCAATTTCTATCTATTATCGATGGATGTGACGGTGAAATTGCAAGGCTCAAATTCATGAAATCTTTTTTTGGAACATGGCTTGATCCAATTTTAGACAGATACGTGGATATGATTTTGATTGCCGGAATGGCTTATGGCTATTGGAACGCAACAGGCAATAATTTTATTTTCTTTTTGGCAATTATGGTAATGTTTGCTGACGTCCTGCAGGATTACATGTCATCTAAATTTTTTATGACTACAGGAAAGAAGCTAATCGCATCTTTCGATTTCCCTTTTAAAAGGGACGTTAGGATGTTAATTTTGGCACTTGGTGCAATTACTGGCCAGATCCTAGCTTCGTTTTTGATATTTGTTATTACCACTAATATAAAGGTGGTTGTAAAAGTTATTAATGCGAAGAGAATTAGCGACCAGTTAAAAATTGAAAACTAACCAAAAACTTCTATCTAATTTATATTCGCTCGCAGAACACCGCGAACTATCAGTCCACGAATGAATGCGAAAGCGAATACATACTTGCGAGGACTAAGGTATCTGCTTGCTCATGTATACAGTGCCATGCGGCCCTCGTCGAGTAGAACTCGACTACGGGCCTAAAACTTGAAGGAGAATACCGATGACTCTTAGTCCTCGGAAGTTTATAAGAATATTAGCACTCAAGGGATAAACAAATTGCCTTAACTTATAACTTCTGCTAAAATTCAAGATTGACTACGCGGGAGTAGCTCAGTGGTAGAGCGTCTCGTTGCCAACGAGAAGGCCGCGGGTTCGATCCCCGTTTCCCGCTCAGATATCCTATAGTTGATAATCCCTTTCAAATTTAGTATAATTTCTCCTTATGAATCCAGAAAGAATTAGCGGTTTTGCTCTACGGAATGAAGTCTCCGATTCGCAAGAGTCGTTGCCTTCTAGTGCTCTAAAAGTCACAAAAAAGGTTGGAGGGGTTATTACTGAGGCTTATTTTGCACCAAAGCCATGGGAAGGCGATGGCAGGATTTATCGATGGGTTGGAATCAGAACATTTAAGAGATGGATTCCTACTGGAGACGTTTTGATAAGGTTTTTGAGAAGAAATACTGGAACTGGTCTCCCTTTCTACTCTTTATCTGAACCAAACTTAAAAGAGGCAAAAAAGTATGATCTGAGCACCAGAGTCTTTGAAACAGTCCATGCGGCTGGTTTGGCCGCATTTGCCGCTGGATTAGCGGGTTTTGATAAACTATCTTTTGGGCCAGACTTACCCGGCGAAACATACATAAATGCGGTAGCCACAGCGGGAAATCTCTATGCTGTCATGCTTCAAAGATACAATAGGGCCAGAATTTACAGCTTAGTTAAAAGAAGCAAGGAATTAGGCGAAAGTTCAAGTACTAAAAGCTAAAATTCTAACTGATATCACTAATCAAGCGTAAGAATAATAGCTATGCTCCAAGTGATTGTTCAAAGCCTCAAGTTGAAGCGCCCTGCCTGCCGGCAGGCAGGTAGCAATTTAGCCCTTCGATCCTTCGACTACGTTTACACTGAGTGCAACCGAAGTGCTCAGGACTCAGGGTCTTCAACCTCATCATTGTTATCATTAAACAGCGCGTGTAGGTTTGAGCCCCGCGAGAAGCTCAAGGTAAACCCAGAACCTTTAGTACTCCGAAACCTTAGTGAAGGGTACATCACCCGCTCATTGAAATCTCAGATAGATATACATTGACCTAATTGACACCCAAATTTACACATGCGATATTAAAAGTAGGCGCATGTTCAAAAAACCTGCACTCATTTTTTTGTGGTTTATAGCAACTCCTTTGGTTCTGGCAACTTCAGTTTTATCACTTTCAACTTTCAACAAAACAGGCAAACTTGACTTCGCCGCAGATTTTTCCTCATTTGAAGTCACAGCCACTACCGGCTTAGATCCTCAAGTCTTGGGTGTTCAAGTCAACGACCTTCGTCCTCATATTGTTGAAAATTTTCTTAAGGGTACTACCCTTGCCAGCTATTCA
>Ga0155616_153_pt1 | contig 9875 bp, 9 predicted proteins | sample RifCSPhighO2_12_FD_107273 | JGI IMG/M metagenome (GOLD analysis project Ga0155616, IMG submission 107273) | Candidatus Curtissbacteria bacterium RIFCSPHIGHO2_12_FULL_41_17
CCGGATCTCTTTTTGGTTTAGTTTACGATTTTGTGTTTTTGAGAAATGGAAAATAAATAGGTTATTGAGGATAATTAGGATATTGAGGCTACTAAGGATATTGAAAGAGTAAGTTAAATTACCTTAATAACCTTAATTTTCTTAATACTCTTAATACCCTAAATATCCTAATTTTCCGAGTTTACCTCTGCTATAATTACCTCAATGGCTGTTGCTAATGATACACCTCTCCCCGACAGAACAGGAACCGGGGATAATGATCAATCGGGTCAAACTCAGCAGGTTCCCGCAAGCGGTACTTTAGTCAAGGAGCAAGAACCGACTGCTACGACTGAAGAGAAAAAAATCCTGTCCGAAATAGTCAAAAGCAGTGAAGCGGTTGATGAGCAGGCAGAGCAAGAGGTCGTGAAGGCAATTTCGGAAGCGAGACTTTCAACGCCTGAACCAAAAATTCCGCCGGATGTTTCCGACAGCGGTATCAAAAACCCAAATCAGGAAGCCAGAGAAGTTATAACACGCGGAACGACTATTAATTTGCCCATTGAAGAAGATGAGTACAAGAAAGGATTGCATTTAAAAATTAAGACAGCCGTTGTTGACAAAGTAGTTTTTGGGACTTCGAGTCTATTTGCACTGGCAACCTGGGTTGGTAAAATAATTAAATTTGCTCATAAACACGCGATGAGGGTGGTATTTAGGGGAAAGGAGAGTGGTTAAACAGGATATTGAGGGTATAGAGGATCCTTAATTTCCTCTACTCATGCCGATAGAGGATACTGGACAAGCTGTTGGCCAAATAGATTTTTTATCCGGAATTGAACTCTTTTTAAGCACCCTGGGATTTTTAGCTTTGATATTGGTTATTTTGGCAGTTCTGGCTGCAGCTGTCGGGTACATTTGGATAATCTGGATGCGCAACAAAGACAGGGAAGAGAGGTCTTTGGACTTTGTCCTGCTTTCTGTAGCCGTACCCAGAGATAACGAGATCAAAATTGATGCTGCCGAACAAATGTTTTCTTCGATTTACTCAGTCTACAGGAGCGGTACATTTTCTTTCCTAAAACCCCAGGATCACATATCTCTGGAATTGGTTGCCTTACCTGAGCAACTCAAGTTTTATTTCTCCTGCCCGAAATCCCTGCAGGATTTGGTAGAAAAGCAAATTCACGGGGCATATCCGGGAGCAGAAGTTAGGGAGGTTGAGGAATACAATATTTTCTCCCAAGAGGGCAAGCTGGCTTTTGCCGCTTTAAAACTAAAAAGCGCAAGTTATTATCCTATAAAGACATACAAAGAACTGGCGACAGACCCTTTAAGTCAAGTAACTTCCGCTTTGGCCAAGATGCAACCCAATGAGGGAGCAGTTGTCCAAATATTGGCAGCGCCGGCAAACGCTAAATGGAGAGCAAAAGGTAAAAAATTTGTCACCAAAACTAAAGAAGCGGAACTTTCGCCAAAAGGAGAGACAAGAACAGCGCCGGATCCCAAAAAAATGGAGGCCATTGAAAGCAAAACTTCAAAAGTCGGTTTTAACATAGTTATAAGAATTGTCGTTAGTGCAAAAACAGAAGAGCAGGCAAAAGTTCATGTAGACAATATTAAATCGACATTTGCCCAGTTTACTTCCGACTATAACGGATTAACCGGAGTTAATATTCGTTTCAAAAAACAGTTTTTGGTGGATTTCGTATACCGCTATATGCCGCTCTTTGGCAATTTCGGAGTTTTAAATACCGAAGAATTGGCAACACTCTTCCATTTGCCTAATAAAACTGTGGAAACTCCCGGGATTTTTTGGGTTAACGCCAAAAGAGCACCGGCACCGGCGGAGCTTCCATCAAGCGGCCTTCATCTTGGTAAAAGTGTCTATCGAGGTTCGACGAAGGAAGTTTATATTGCCGAAGATGACAGAAGAAGACACTTTTATATTGTCGGAAAGACCGGAACCGGTAAGACGGAGACGCTCAAATATTTAGTAATGCAGGATATTCATGCAGGACATGGTGTTGCTTTCATTGACCCTCATGGCGATGCGGCAGAAGATATTTTGACTCAAATTCCGCCCCAGAGAGCAGAAGACGTGATTTACTTTAATCCGGCAGATACCGAAAGGCCGCTCGGTATGAATATGCTTGAGGCGTCAACGGAGCAGGAAAAGCACTTTGTGGCTACCTACATTGTGGGTTTAATGTACAAACTTTACGACCCTCACAAAACTGGAATTATCGGTCCAAGATTTGAACATGCCATCAGAAACGCCATGCTTACAGTGATGAGCGAGCCGGGTAATACTTTTGTAGAGGTGGTGAGGGTCTTAACTGATGCTAAGTTTGTTCAGGAGTTGCTACCAAAAGTCACAGACCCGGTTGTCAGACGCTATTGGACTGATCAAATCGCCCAGACTGCGGACTTTCATAAAAGCGAGGTTTTGGATTATATCGTTTCCAAGTTTGGAAGGTTTGTTACCAACAGAATGATGAGAAATATTATTGGGCAGTCAAAAAGCGCCTTTAACCTTCGCGATATCATGGATAATAAAAAAATTCTAATCGTTAATCTTTCCAAAGGCAGAGTTGGTGAAGAGAATTCGAACTTTTTGGGATTAGTTTTAGTGCCCAAGATTTTAGTTGCAGCAATGAGCCGGCAGGATGTACCGGAAGAACAGAGGCCGGATTTCTTCCTCTATGTTGACGAGTTTCAGAATTTTGCGACGGAAACGTTTGCCGATATTTTGTCGGAGGCTCGGAAATTCCGTTTAAATTTAATTGTCGCCAACCAGTTTATCGGGCAAGTGGAGGAGGAGGTTAAGAATGCGGTTTTTGGCAACGTGGGGACCCTGATTGGTTTTCGGGTGGGGGTGACCGATGCTAATTACCTGCAGCATGAATTCACGCCGGTTTTTAATGAAACGGATTTAATTAATGTCGAAAGGTTTCATGCGTATGTCAAGACGATTGTTCACAACGAGCCGGTGCCGCCGTTTTCTTTGGATACGACACGGGATCTGGCGAAAGTCGAGCGCGATCCGCGAATTGCCGAAATGATCAAACAGCTTTCCAGATTGCGCTATGGCCGCGATGTTAATGTTGTCGATGCGGAGATAATACATCGCGCTCGCCTTTAATTTCCCTAGAACTTATTTTGTGCTAAAATTTGGGCCAGTTGGTTAAATGATGATAAAATAGGCAAGATGAAAACAGCCAAAGTTCTAAAATTTCCGGTTTATTTAGAGTACGACTTTGAGTATGGTGGTTACGTTGTCGATTGTCCCACCCTGCCGGGATGTATGACTCAAGGCAAGACTAAAAAGGAAGCATTAACAAATATCAAGGAAGCAATAAGAGGCTATCTTGTGGTTCTCAAAAAACACGGCAAGACTGCAATTCCTCTTGTTGATACACGTCCTCACTTTGTTTCCGTAACCATTTAATGAGTCGTCTTGCTAATATTTCCGGTCGCGAAGCAGTCAAGAGATTTGCCAAAGTTGGTTATTATTTAGATCATCAAGAGGGAAGCCATATGATTTTGTATCATAAAAGCGGTGATCGTTTACCCCTTTCAATCCCAGATCATAAAGAACTTGCACCCGGTCTTTTGCGGGCACAAATCAGAAAAGCAGGCTTAACAGTTGAAGAATTTTTAAGGTTGAAAAAATAAAGCAGATGGGCCGTACCACTACGGCCGCGATGTGAATGTTGCTGATGCCCAAGTAGTTCACAGCGCTCGCCTTTAATTTTCCTGTAGACTAATTTGTGCTAAAATTTGGCAAGTATTGGGCCTGTAGCTCAATGGCAGAGCAACACTCTTATAAGGTGTAGGTTCCCGGTTCGAGTCCAGGCAGGCCCACTGCATGACAGAAAAACCGGAATTGAGAATTATTAAAGCAGCCACAGATAACTCTCCAAGCGTTGTGGAGATTATTGGTGCAAATGCCCAGCCGGTTGCAGACCCTAATTACAGCAAAGAAATAATTGTCAGGTCGAATCCCCTAGGGCCAAGTTCAGTTGAATTCATTCCCCAAAATTCTTAATTTTCCCTAATTTTGAAAAACTGTCAACAAAAGCTAGAATGTTGATATGGATCAGACACAAGTTGAGCAAAAAGAGATTTCTGTCAAAGAAAAACCTTTAAAACCTGAAGAAAAAGAGTTTGCTGAACGAGGGGAAAGGATTGATGAAATAGTAAATTATTTCAATAGCCCGGCTGCTGCAGCATCTCATCAGCAATTATTACAAGAGCAAGACCCTGAGAAAAAAAGAATTATGCTTGATCAGATGGCTGACAGAATTAATACGTTATCAACAGGTAAGCAACAACCAAAATTTCTTGAATCAACAAAGATCGCTATTGAGGGAATTGATCAGGAATGGGGTGTTGATTGGCAGCCGCCACGGCCTGCAGATGTCATCTATGAAGCCTATATAAACAAAGCTGCTGACTTGATTGCAGCGGGTGATATTGAAGGCGCCGCCGCAACGATGTTTCAAGCAGTAAATTTGATACATCCTTATCAAGACGGAAACGGACGCACCTCAAGATTATTGTATCTTTATATGCAGGATCCTGATTCGGTAAAAAATCCAAGTGTTGTGGATGCTTTTTTAAGAATGGATTACAGAAGAGGCAAAAGTCGTGAGGCAAGTAGCCATAATCTAACATCTGCTTTTGAATTATTAAAGAGAAAATATGGTGTAGATCGTCTACCACTGCTTAGATTTAAGGATGGTCAGATTGCAAATATGGGATTGGGTAACCAATTAAGAAGCATGGCGCATGTAATGTTAGGTGGAGAAGCAAGACATGCTGATAATTTACCTGTAGTTGTAGACTACACTAATTTAGCTCCTGAAGAAGCAGCGAAATTGGAAGAAAAGACCAACGCTTTGAGAAAAGAACTTTTATTATCCCTACTTGATCTTTCTGAGGAAAGACAGGTTGTAACCCAAAAAATGAGAGTGTAACAAAAATGAAAATAGGGGTTGTTTTTAAGGAAGAAAATAAGGATGATTTTAAAATCAAATCATCCTTGCGGTCCTCGTCCTTTAGGACTGCGGGCCTAAAAAAGGCGAAAGAATTAGCTTCTGAGGCAAAGAAATATATCGAAGCGAAGGGACATAAGGTAGTGGAGGTTGAGGAATCAAAGCCCGATTATATTTTGTCTTTTGGCGGTGATGGAACTTTAATACATACAGCCTGCCAATATGCTCATCTAGGAATACCCTTTATTGGCATCAACGTAGGAAGACTGGGTTTTTTGACTGCAGCTGAGGGAAATGATTGGCAGGAAGCACTAGATAAACTTATCGCCAACAAAGTTTTTATTTCGGAAAGAATTACTCTAGAAGCGAAGGTGGTAGCTGGTAATGAGTTGCTGGTAGCTAGTAAGAAACCAGTCACCAGAAACTCTTCGAGCCTGAGCCTCAGAGCCGAAGGCCAGTCACCAGAAACCAGTTATCGGGCTGTCAATGAAGCGGCAATAAAGGGGTTTTTGCGGATTATCGAGCTGGAAATTGCTGTAAATGGAGAAAAATTCTTGAAAGTATTAGGCGATGGGGTAATAATTTCGACTCAAACCGGATCGACAGCTTACTCCTTATCAAGCGGCGGGCCAATCGTCGATCCGCACCTAGATTGTCTTTTGATAACACCGATTAACCCGATAGGTCTGCCGATTCCCTCGGTAGTTATTTCGCCTGATGATGTAGTTTTGGTAAAAGTTGTAAAAGGTGACGATGTTTCGTTAATCATTGACGGTCAAGAACATACAAAGCTTAAAGAGGGAGAGATCGTTAAATTTACAAAAGGAAAACATAATGTCAAATTTGGCTATTTTGACAAACAGCACTTTCTTAAAAGTCTTAATGCAAAGTTTGGGCTGGCGGGAAGGTTTGGTGGATAGGAAGTTCTCGACCCTTCAATAAGATTCAGGGCAAGCAATCTCGAACAATACTTCGACGAAGCTCAGCACAAGTATTCTTCGAGCGAGCGTAAGCGAGTCGAGAAGTTTTAACCTAGATATTTCTTGGCAATTTCTGAAACTACCTCTTCAGATTCAGTATTAGTTGTATCAATAACCAAATCAAAAAACTTCGTGTCGAGATAATTTTCGTCGGTATAAAGTTTTCTAAATTTAGCATCATGGGCTTTCTCTCTTTTTTTAATTTCCCCCTCGGATTCTTGATGGGTGTGAGTTCTCGCAAGTGCCCTTCTTATTCTTTCTTTCTCGTCACAGAGTAAGAGTACTTTGAGCACGTTTTTGTTGGCGCGATTAAAGTAGCCGGCATAATGAGAATCAAGAACAATGCCTTTTTTTACTTCTTCCTGTAATTTTTTGTCCATGGCAAGGTCGAGTTTATCGGGTACGTGTTCGTAAAGCGGCAGATTATGCTCAAGAGCGTACTTTCTAAAAAAATCGCCGGCAGAATGATACTCAAGTCCCAGTTTTTCAGAAACACCCTTGGCAGCAGTAGTTGTGCCCGAGGCGATGGGGCCGGAAATGGTGATAGAGCGATATTTCATATGGAAGTTCTCGAGTTCCCTCGAACAATATTATAGTTTATTCTTCGACCTTGTGGAGAAGTTCTTTAAACTCTGCGATGGCGGCGTTTGATTTTTAATTGGATTAAGGCTTTTTGCAAGTTTGCAGCGGTAGTTGCAAACTCTTCTTCTGACAAAAGGTGCTTTTGTTTGAGAGCTTCTTCGGCCTCCCTTTTGGCTTCCTCAATTTTCTTTTCTTCAATTTCTTCTTCCGGCGCTGCTAAATCTACCAAAACCTTAACCTCTTTGGGGCCGATTTGGGCAAAGCCGTATCCGGCTGCCATTCTTGTTTCTCTTAGGTTTTTTTTGTAAATTAACTCTCCGGGTTCAATAGAAGTAACTAAAGGCACATGATTAGGAAGAACGGTAATTTGACCGGTGGTTGTTGGAAGTAAAACTTCATTTACTTCGTCGTCGTAAACTTTTTTTTCGGGAGTGATGATTTGGAGATGTAACATGCTAATTAATGCGAATTAATTAGTGCGAATATATGCGAATAAGCAAACTTGTCATGCTGAACTTGCTCGCCCTGAGCACTTCGATTGTACTCAGCGTAAACGAAGCCGAAGGGTTTCAGCATCTTTTTAGATCCTGAAATTAATTCAGGGTGACGTTTTGAGAGATTCTTCTCCGCCAAAGGCGGATCAGAATGACAATAAATCAAGAAAAAATTGGGGACGGGGGTGTTTATCTGCAGATAGATCATATTAATTGAAAAAATGCAGCCCAAATAAAGGGAAAATTGTAAATGCTCCAATGAGTGGTGGCCACAGTAAGATAATTATGAAGGAGGATACCCCAGTTACTAATTGACCGCCGGTTGTAATGTCAGAAATTTTCATCAGAATAAGAACTATTAGGCCAATTAAAAGGTAAATTATTAAACTAGTAACTAGGGTTGATATCTTTCTTGATAATAATTTCACTGCTATTAGATGCCCCGATAAATAACTGAGAAAGATGCCAAGTGCGAACGAGATTATGACTGCAGTAGCTATCATTTTTTTACCTGGCTGATGTCTCCCTTCATGTAGAATTCTGCTTCGTCAACCGAATCATAATCTCCTTTGAGGATTGCGTCGAAGCTTTCGACGGTTTTGGCGATTGGGACATAGACACCCTTTTTGCCGGTAAAGGCCTCGGCGACAAACATCGGCTGTGACAAAAATCTTTGGATTTTGCGGGCCCGGGCGACGGCAATTTTGTCCTCATCCGAAAGTTCCTCAACACCTAAAATGGCAATAATGTCGGCAAGTTCTTTATACCTTTGCAATACTTTCTGGACACCACGGGCAACGTCATAGTGCTTTTGGCCAACAACTGCCGGATCAAGGGCGCGGGATGTTGAAGTTAGAGGATCGACTGCCGGATAAATGCCCTGCTCTGTTAAAGAACGCTCAAGAGAAATGGTCGAGTCAAGATGGGCAAAGGTGGCAACGGGAGCAGGATCGGTGTAATCGTCTGCCGGAACATAAATTGCCTGCAAGCTGGTAATTGAGCCTTTTTTGGTTGATGTGATTCTTTCCTGAAGTTCTCCCATTTCGGAAGCCAAAGTCGGCTGGTAACCGACGGCCGATGGAGTTCTGCCTAAAAGTGCCGAAACTTCGCTTCCGGCTTGGGCAAATCTAAAAATATTATCGATAAACAACAGTACATCCTGATTTTTTTCATCCCGAAAGTATTCGGCAATCGAAAGCCCGGTTAAAGCCACTCGAAATCTGGCACCGGGGGGTTCATTCATCTGGCCAAAAACCATCGCCAACTTATCAAGAACACCTGCTTCTTTCATTTCCGTATAAAGATCATTTCCTTCGCGGGTCCTTTCACCGACTCCGGCAAAAACCGAGTAACCTCCGTGTTCCTTGGCAATGTTATTTATCAGTTCCTGGATAATGACCGTTTTACCAACACCGGCTCCGCCGAATACCCCGATCTTGCCTCCTTTTAAAAATGGAGCGATTAAATCGATTACCTTAATTCCAGTTTCCAGGATTTCTTGTTTTGTTTCTTGATCAGTAAGAGGGGGGGATGGTCGGTGAATTGGATACTTTTTCTTTGCCACAACTGGCCCTTTGCCATCTATTGCCTCACCGACAACATTAAAGATTCTGCCTAAGGTTTCAACTCCTACAGGGATACTAATTGGAGCATTGGTATTAGTAACGATTGTGCCCCTTTTTAATCCATCAGTTGGGCCAAGCGAAACGCTTCGAATTCGGCTTTCTCCAAGATGCTGCTGGACTTCTAAAATTAATTTTTCTTTACCAATAATAACTTCCAAAGCATCATAGATCGCAGGCAAATTTGTACTCTCAAATTCCACATCGACGACAGGACCGATGATCTGAACAACCTTGCCGGTGTTTTTGGAAAGTTTGTTTGTTTTTGATGTTTTAACCGTTTTATTTGGCATACGTGTAAATTTCTAATTTCTAATCAATTCTTAAATTTAAAAATTTCTAAATTATTTGGTCAATTTTAAATCACTCCAGTGCCTTTTGTGCTGTGACAATGTCTAAAAGTTCCTTGGTAATCGTCTCTTGCCTTACCTGGTTATATGTAAGTGTTAAATCGTCAATTAAATCACCGGCGGCATCGGTGGCATTTTTCATGGCCACCATTCTGGCAGAATGTTCAGATGCCTTTGATTCTAAGAGAACTTGGTAAATTTGTGTTAGCACATGATGGGGCAAAATATCTTTGAGGATGTCTTCTGCTGACGGCTCGAAGATTAAGTCAGCTGGTCTCTGGTCGATGTTTTGGGGAAGCTGGTCATCAAGTTCAATTGGCAAAAGCTGAATCCATTTTGGGATTTGTTCAGCTGTTGACTGGAAGTGTGGGTAGAGTATGGAAACCTTTGAGGTTTGTTTAGCAATATAGGCATCGATGGCCATCTTAGTTAGTGTTCGAGCCAGATCCAGAGGCGTTTTTTCTTCTGAGACAAAACTGGCGATGATTAAACCTTTCGTTTTAGCAACAAAATTTTGTGCCTTTTTACCGACAGTTATAAACTGGATGTTTTTAAATTCCTGCCTTAAAACTTCGCGAAATAGATTAATGTTTAAACCCCCAGCCAAACCCCTATCAGAGCTAACTAAAATAACAATTTGATTTGGCGAGGTGTTTTCCGTAAGAAGAGAAGTTTTATGTTCAGTTTTTGATCTGACTTCTGAAATTATTTGATCTAAAGCTAACGAGTAAGGTCGAGTCGAAAGTGCGGCCAATTGGCTTTTTCTCATTTTGACAGCAGCCACTAGCTCCATTGCATGAGTTACTTTCCTAGTGTTACTGATAGATTTAATTCTTTTGCTTATTTCCCTGATAGTACTCATGATTGA
>Ga0155616_103_pt1 | contig 9365 bp, 8 predicted proteins | sample RifCSPhighO2_12_FD_107273 | JGI IMG/M metagenome (GOLD analysis project Ga0155616, IMG submission 107273) | Candidatus Curtissbacteria bacterium RIFCSPHIGHO2_12_FULL_41_17
CAAGACTAATTTAGCAGCACAGGTAAAATCGCTTGATTGGTGGTGGTCAAAACGGCCCATGCCGGTATCGACGTGAACTACGTTGGGGTCTGCACCGTCAGGTTGACCAAGATAAGTCTGGCCCGCAGGCACAAAATCAATTTTAGCGTTTGTGAATTCGGGGTGGTATTTTTTTAATAGCCAATAAGCCCCGATACCGTCAAGGTCCGGGGAAATATGGGTAACGACTGTTTTCTGCGCCAATCAAATTTGCACCTACTCTCTATGTCGGCTGACTTTTCATTGTAGCTTTTTGAAGATTTTTCCGCAAGAGGTTTTTAGTTATGAAGAAACCGTTTTCTTAACCAAATCCAGCGTTTTTGCCTGGAAAATAGATACGGCTACATAAGCCTCTAGATCGGCTTTTTGCTCATTTGAAAGATTATCCGATTTTACATTTTTAAGTGTAGCTTCCAGTTCCTCTTTGGAAACCATAACTTTTTCGCTTTTTCCGATATTGTCCATAATCAGGGAAATTCTGACATTTTTTTCTGCCTGCGGCCGCCACTTGGCCTTTAGCGCATCAAGCGTTGTATTTTGCTCTTTTAGATAATCTTCTAAAGTTTTCTTCTGCCGTTCAAGCTGAGAATTTAATCTTATTAAGATTCTATTTAATTCGTCATCAATTAGAATATCCGGTACTTCTATCTGACACATTTCTAAGAGTTTGGCAAAAATTTCCTCCTCTAACTTTGCTTCTACTTGGTCCGCTACCAAAGTTTCCAGGTCTTTCTTAACGATTTCTTTTAAATGAGCAAGGTCTCTGGCGCCAATTGCCTTGGCAAATAAATCGTCAGGTTTATCCTGAGCGTTAGTCGAAGGACTTCCACTTTTCACTTTCGACTTTGACTTTGACTCTTCATCCTCAAAGAAAACCTTGTTGCCATGAGCATCATATATGAACTTGCTCGTTTTTTCCTCGCTTTCCCCTGCTCCATCTCCCTCGACTTTTAACTTTTCACTTTTAACTTTTAACTTATCTTTCTCCCATGCCTCAAAAATATTCTTAATCGACTCGTTAACGTCGGCCTCTGTTATTTCTTTGGCCTGAACTTTTTTTATTTTAATTTTCTTCCAGTCACCAAGTACCACTTTCGGTTTCAAAGTAAAAGTTGAAGTAAAAGAAAACGGAGAGCCTTTAGAAAGCGATTCGACTGCCACATTTGGTGAGTCAATTGGCACAAAATCTTCTTTTTTAAAGATATCGCCTAAGTGCTTGGAAATCAAAGTGCTGGCTGACTCGTTTAAAATTTTGGCCAAGCCCACATGGCTTTCCACAACATCATCCGGTGCTTTTCCCGGCCGAAACCCGGCAATCTTAACATCATTTCTATATTTATTAAGGGTTAGATTATATGCACCATCAAACTCGCCCTTGGTAATATTTACCTTAACTTCGATCTTGCCTTTTTCTCCACGCGTAACCGTATACTGCATGGTAATTGTGAAATTATATCAGAACGATTTTATTTAAAGCGGATACGGACACAATTTCGGTCTTCTTTTCATTCCTCTTTTTTACTTCAACTTTCCCCTCTCCAACTTTTTTGGAAACAACAATGCGCACGGGGATTCCAATTAAATCCGCGTCTGCAAATTTTTCTCCCGCCGAAACATCTTCTCTGTCATCCCAAAGAACTTCAATCCCCGCCTTTGTCAGCTTGTTATATGTTTCTTTTGCCCACGATTCGGTCCCGGGATCTTCAATATGAACAAGGTGAACATCAAATGGACTAACTGATGATGGCCAAACGATTCCATGGTCATCGTGACAGACCTCAACAATTGCTCCCATCGTTCTGGAAATTCCAATTCCATAGCAGCCCATCATCACCAGATGATCCTTGCCGGACTTATCTTTGTAATTTAGGTTGAATACTTTAGAAAATTTGTCCTTAAGCGGAAAAATATTGCCTACTTCGATGGTCTTAACCCTCTTTAAAGGTCCGTGACCTAATCGACACTGCTGACCTTCTTTGGCAACAGCAATTTCAACGTTCTGAGAATAATCCCCGCCCGGACAATAAATTATTTCGTCCTCACCTGATTCACACACAACTTGATATTCGTGGGAAAATTTGGAAAAAGTTCCTCCTGCTGCCTCTGTTTCTACAGCTTCAAGCCCAACGCGTTTAAAAACTTTCATGTAAACTTTTTTCATCTCTTCGTAATAGCGCATCAAATCTTTCTCATCGCAATGGAAAGAATACAAGTCTTTCATCAAAAATTCCCGGCCCCGCAAAAGCCCCGCTTTGGCTCTCGGCTCATCCCGAAACTTTACCTGAATCTGGTAAAGAGAAAGCGGCAAATCGCGGTAGGAAGAAACAAACTGACTAACCAAAGGAACTAAAACTTCTTCGTGTGTCGGACCAAGAGCATATTCAAAATCATATCTGCTTTTAACTTTAAAAAGAGCATCAAACGTACCCCATCTGCCGGTCTTTTGCCAATTGTCTTTATCTTGCAAAGCCGAAAGAAGTAATTCCTGTCCACCAGCCGCATCCATTTCTTCACGGACAATTTGTGAAATTTTATTTAAAACCCGCAGCCCCAGTGGTAGGAAATTGTAGACGCCGGAAACTTCTTTGCTGATAAAACCTGCTCGAATCAAAAGTTTGGCGTTAACCGAGGTTTCATCACGCGGTTCTTGTCTTTGTGTTTTGCCGAATAATTGTGAATATTTCATAATTAATTCGGTCCTGAGTTTGCCGAAGGACCAAACAGCTCTGAATATCGCATAGAACTAACTTTATCACCTGCCGAATAGAATTACCAACAAATTTAAATAGATTATCCAATCTATACCATTTCTTGACGATCGTCACAAAATGGTATAAGATCATTGAATGATTAAAAAAGGGACACTAACCTATCATCTCCTTCTTGCGTTGGAAAAAAGCATCGAAAGTGGCACTCCTCTTTTGGATTTTTTAGCAAGCCCCAGAACTTTCGTTTGGACTGGCTATAGAACCAATCTCAATTACAGTAACTTATACAAAACAGTCAGACAGCTCCGAATTAAAGGCTATCTCGAAACGCCAAGGGAAGGACGTAAAATTCTATTGAAACTCACCAACAAAGCTAAAGAAGAGCTGATTCTTAAGAAATTATTGGAAGGAAAAAGCTGGGATGGAAAATGGCGAATAGTAATTTTCGATATTCCAGAAAAACATCGAAAAGTCAGAAATAGTCTTAGAAGTAAACTCCGCGACTGGCAATTTGAACAGTGGCAAAAATCGGTGTGGGTAGGCAAAAAAGACGTAAGTGCAGAGATTAAAAAATTTATTAATTACCTGAATATCTCCCAGTGGGTTCAGGTTTTTGTGGCAGATAAGATTTAAATCTGTACCAAATTTAGACGATCGTCACAAAACGGTAGAAAATAAAGACGAACCGCCAATTTTTTTGAAGCCGGATTCTTCAAGAACTTGCTTTAAGGTTCCCATTCGCCCACACTCCTCAAGAAACAGTAAAATCGCTTCTTTTAAAGATTCTTTTGCTTCTTTTTGCGTCTTGCCAAAACTTGAAACGCCCAGTTCTGGTGACAGGCTTACATACAAGTTTCCCTCTTTAAATGTTTCTGCTCGAAAAACAAACTTACCAATTTTCATTGCGGTCGTATCATATCAATGAATAACTTTTACTGCAAGCATCTGGCGAAATCTCCTGATCACCTACTGAATATCGCATTACCAAAATTAAATCAGACCACAAAGTGAAATACTAGTGGTTTAAAAGATTAAGGGCAGGTTTTTATTAAAGTCTTTCGTATCTTAACTGACCCCGTCTAAGAGTTAGTCGCCCTTCCTGGTTATGGGCTAGTCCCAAAATCTTAGTAACCTCGGTCGGGCTTTTTGTCCTTTCGCTGGTTTGAACATCCTCTAGTTCCCGGATAAGAACATTATCTCCCCCCATCGTTTTAATAAAAGACAAAGATGACGAACGGAATGTAAATGCTATGACTTCACCAGAGGCCAACGACTTAATTTTTTCCAGCCTTGATGTCTGCCAAACTTTTCCAGCTTCACTCTCGAGGTAGGGCTCTGCTAAAGTTATTTTGTATCGTGCTTCACCAAGCGGAGTTTCAACAACAATCACTTTTGCGTTTCCTTCTGCAAATTCTGATTTCTTTTTATCAGGCTCGTAGACTCTTTCCGCTATGTCACGGGCAACCGCATCAGCTGGTCTCCTAAAAAAGCTATTTGTTCTTTTCCATTCTGGACTTGGCTTATTTTTTCTTTCCATAAAAGCTCACCTCCTATCTTCTTAAAGTTAATCCTTTGTCTCTTTCAATGATTTGCCAGCCGTACCTTTTAATTTTTTCTTCGGTAAGACCAAGGGCAAGTCTATTTAAAATTTCCTGTGGAGAACCTCTCGGCTTCAGACCGTTATCAGGGTCAAGAAGAGTAAATCGTTCATGCTTAACTAGGCTCTCTCTTTCTTCATCGCCATAATGCTCTCGTTGTTTTCTATTTGGGTTATAGCTGCTGACCTTTGGGCCCTCAAAGTTAAAATGAAAATCATCCATTGTAATATCATCGCTTGTTGGTTTTCCCGTTTTTCTTGCAATAACCATCCATACTGAATATGGTGCTTCTTTATAATCTGCTGCCTTGGCCTTACCAGAAATTTTTCTATCTACAGTAAAGCCAAATTTTTCCAGAGCCTGCACGAAACATTGATACTGTTCAATGCTTAAGTATTTATCCGGTAAGGTAATTATGTAAAATCCCCCGGGCTTGAGTATTCTGTTTGCTTCGGTGAGAATTTTACCTCTGTCTTCTCCCGTCTTTGAATAATGAAGTGCAAGGGAACAAACTAGGGCATCGCAACTATTGTCCTTTATTCCTGTTTCTGACATTGCTTTGTTGACTAGAAATTTTTCATTAACTTCATAACCAAGTTGTCGCATTGCGGTTACTCCACTTTCCAAAGCAGGCTGGTTTATATCGACACTGATCACTTTTATTGAGTCGCTAAAGAGAGATTCTTGTTTTAGAACACGCTCCATTATTAAGGGGCCTGAACCTAGGTCTACGACCCATTCTAGTTTTGTACCCAACTCCTGCTGAATACCATCTAATGTTTGTCTGACCAGCCTTGCCGTATGACCGGAGAATGTATACTCCCAATATTTGAGATAAAGCTGTGCAATAAGCTCACCAATAGTCCTTCCGTCTTCCATAACTGTTTCTAAATACTCTTTATTTGCCCTGACTCCTTTACCTCTCATGGCAAGCATTCGATGCTCCAGTTCCCTTTTTGGAGACCTAACATAATCTTTTAGAAATGACGGGTTTTCTGAGCGATTGATCAGTTTCTCTTCGAGTTCATTCGGGGAAATACCATCCAGTAGTTGTTTAGCTATTTCATCTTTTTTCAAAATTAACTCATGAATTCCTTCATCAATAGTATTTTCCGCTTCGAGGACAAAAACATTGACCGGAGTTGCTTGACCAAGCCTGTATGATCTTGAAATCATTTGCCAAAAGTCAGCATAAGTATATGGAAGATCAATCCCAACGACTGAAACACCTTTAGTCACACCGTCATTTATTGAAAAATCTATTCCAAGGCCGGAAGCAGAAACCGAAGTTAAAAGTATTTTAAATTCGGGATCATTTTGCCATCTTTCTCTCTCCAAATCTCTTTTGCTTTTCTTACCGGCGGCAGATGACGGTTTCACTTCACCATCGATTCGTCCGATCTCTACTTCTGGAAATTCTTTTGCCAAATACGAGTAGAGGTCTTGTGTAATCTTTTCGCCTGTAACGTCGTCAATTACCTCTCTGATGATCCCTTTTACAAAGTGACCCGTAAAGACGATAACTTTTTCGCCGCTTAGTAATCTGGATCGGATTAAGTCCCGCAACATTTGAAATTTCGTAGATTCTGCGGTGCCTTCCCATGAATCTTTCATCTCTTCCGTCCCAAGCCTTTGAATAAACTCGTTTGCTCCTCCTTTAAAATGGAAATGAGTTCCCAAGAAAAGATGGTCGTAACCATACTTAACAAGAAAGTCACTATCAAATTTATGGTTTGCACTGCGAGATTTTAGTTTCTTCCAGTATTTATAGGCATCCCTTAATGATTCAGCCGCAAGCCCCCTATCAAAAGGGATGGGGTATTTGTTGCCCATCAATAAGTTATGATCAATAGATGCCTGTCTTAAGAGTTTTACTTTTGTTAAGGGTAGTAATGTTGGGTCTTGAAATATCGCTTCATAAACCGCTCTTTGGGTAGGATTGAGCTCTACAGGCACGTAGGCTACCTCACCATTGTTCTCAGGGCAAAATGGTGGTAACTCCAAAAGGTCGTCGGTTTTTCTACGAATTGTTTTTCTTGCCAAAATTTCGCATAAAAGGGGGAAACCGGAAGGCCCAAGCTCTTTTAAAGCATCAGGTGTGACGAAATCATTAGGAGCCAAAAGATGGGCAATTCTGGAAACGTCGTCAGAAGAATTTCTAATGGGGGTTGCCGTTAGAATCAGTCTATTTTCAATTTTCTTGGCGATTTCGAGTATTGCCTCGCTTCTTTTGTTTGAATTATTGATGTAATGGGCTTCATCGACGATCATTAGGTCAAAATCTCTTGCCATAAGTGATAGCCCCAAAGCACTAATTTTCTCTTCTTCACCATTGCCATTTTCTGCGCCATTTCCATTTTGTCTGTCAATTAATAGTTCATAATTAACAAGGACGTATTTGGCTCCATCTAAAGACCCCTTTATGAAACGCTGGGAATTTTGACTCTCAATTCTTAATGCTTTCGGAGGATCCACGTAATATTCTGCTAATTTTTGTTCCCATGTCTGTTTTATGTTCGCCGGACAAACAACAAGAACCCTTTCTGCGCCGATGTGTTCAGCTAGACCAATTCCTATTGCAGTCTTACCGCTTCCTGTTCCGTCAAATACTGCCAGGGATTTTTCCTGCGCGGCTTTTACTATTGCGGCCTTTTGATGGTCAGAAGGAAAGAGTACTTCTCTTCCGGATTTAGCATATCTTGCGGCTCCAAATTGATCCCTGATTTGCCTTTTCAAGGCCGGTAACTCTAGACTGTGCACATTTTCATAAAATCCGTAGACTTGTGACCAAACATTTTTCAACTTATCGTTGTCCTCTGTCTCTATCCTACGTTTTAGTTTTTGCAGATATTCCTCTGAGTTCTGGCTAAACTCATTAAAATCACGGTCGATATAAAAATTGACTCGAATTTCTGATAAATCTGCACCTCTTGGTTCGACAACACGAACATTCATTCTGGTTGAGTCCCAAAAACCTTCTTCATGCGGAACGACAGTGAAATCTCCCAAATGAGGCCGAATAGGCGAGACTTTAAGTGCTCGATAAATAGTTTCATAGTTGATCTGGTAAGCACGACCAAGTGCGTAAGAAAGATACCTTATGGAAGATCCAAATTCGGTAAAAATATCTTTTGCCTGCTCGTTGTTTTCCAATAAATCCTGAATTGCTGTTGGGAATTTCTCAAGAATAAAGTCGAGCTCTTCTGTGACTCCCTTTCTAACCATCTCGTGGACAGTTCGCTCGATTCTTGCCAATTTACCCTTTTTTTCTGCTATCTCGTAAGCTGCCTTGAAGGGTTCGGGGGAAGCCTGAAGGACTTCTGTGAGGTTCTGGCCACTAACAATAGAGCCGATTTCAGGCTGATGGGCAGGCAGAGATGGTTTTACTCGCTTCCGCTCTACCATTATAGGCTAGCAATTTTAGCAAATTGAATCCTATAGTGTCAAACAACTAGTCTAGGGCGTTCCTGGCTTCCGACTCATGTAAAAATTCCCTGAAGCTTAAGGTTCTTTCTTCAAGAGCTTCTTCATATTCATTCAATAAATTCTCTATAGGTTCTATACTATTTAATCCGAGCTTTTCAACCAAAGCTGCCCTACCACCATCATAATTACATATCGCGAGGGAAATACTGCTAAATCCATTTTCGTTGAGCCATTGATGAGTTGGAACATTTTCTAAACCAAAATCAATCATTATTCTTTTTAATTCGGCTTCAATGTATTCTGGGTTTCTTAGACTTCCCATCGGTCGAATCTTTTGTGGAGGGAGTCCTAGCGCAATTCGTACAGCTCGAAAGCGGCCACGATAATTTCTATTGATTGCTGCCACGAGGTAAGAATAGCCCATTCTTTTCAATGTTTTATCGGAAGGAAGATCTTGTAAATCGTTTCCCTCCATAACTTTTCTCGCTTCATTTAAAATTCCTTCTTGATCTTGCCTTGACCTTTTTGGTCTTTGCTTGACTGGATATCCAAGTGTTTCTTGCCAATGCGCATACCCTCCAGTTTTGGATATAGCAGAACGAAGTGAGCTTTCTCTTAGTTTTTTCAATTCAGGTTGGGTAGGGAAATCAATTAGGTTGTGTTCGTTAATTACTCTTCTTATATCTGCTTCAACATTAGCGGGATTAGACCAAAAGCCATTAGGCTTTTTTCGACTACTTTCATTGACATTTGTTATCGGTTCTTGCTCTATCATTTTTTCTCCTGTAAAAATTCTCGAAAACTCATTGGCCTTTTCTGAAGAGCTCCTTCATACTGATTTAGTAATTCTTCTACGGAATCCACTTCATTAGCCCCAAGCTTTTCGTTGATTGCAGCCAGACCACCTGGATATTTTTCTGCAATGACGCGATAAAGTCTTTTATTGTGTTCCTTCAGCAACTGTGCGGTAAGCCCACCTTCTTGTTCAAAAACCTTCTTTGCTTCTTCTTCGATCCTCTCAATAGTCCAATAATTAGGTGGATATTTTGAAGCTTCCAAACCTAAATCTAACCTTAACTGTTGGATCCCTCCCGGATAGTAATTTCTAATTGCCCAGTCCAAACTGGAAAGACCTGCTCTACTTAGATTACGCTGTGTAAGTATGCCTCCACCCTCAGTAAACCTTTGCACTTCATGTCTTATGGTTTCTGCATCTTGCCAGTAGTTTTGAGGTTTTTCCCGTCTCGTCCCAATCCCTAACCTTTTTTTCAAAGAGATCATCCCACCATATCTTTCTATGGCAGCGTCAAGGTCTTGTCGATTTTTCCTTCGGAGCATACGCCTCGTGAGCGTGCCCTCATTCTGAAAAAATGCTCGTGCCTCTTCTTCGACTTTTTCAGGGTTCCAAAATCCAGCTGGCTTAGATGTTTGTTCAATTTTTACAAGGGTCTGAAGCCTTCTTATTCCCCCTGGATAATTTTTAATTGCACGTAGCAAATCTGCTCTTTCCCGACTCTTCAATAGAGGACCAGAGAGTCCACCCTCACGTTGAAAGAACTCGATAGCCTCTCTTTCAATTATTTCGGGATCTTTT
>Ga0155616_134_pt1 | contig 9091 bp, 8 predicted proteins | sample RifCSPhighO2_12_FD_107273 | JGI IMG/M metagenome (GOLD analysis project Ga0155616, IMG submission 107273) | Candidatus Curtissbacteria bacterium RIFCSPHIGHO2_12_FULL_41_17
ATCCCGCCTGTATTGGGTCCGAGATCGCCATCGTATACTGTTTTATGATCTTGAGCATGGCCGATAATTTTAAAATCAGTCCCGTTAACAATGGCAAAAGACGAAAATTCCTCGCCCTCAACGAATTCTTCTATTAAATAAGTTTTTCCGGCCTTGCCGAAATTTGCCATTTTTTTAATATTCATAATTGCTTCTTGATTATCTTCTGCAAAAAGTGCGCCTTTGCCGGCGGCAAGACCGGACGCCTTAATAAACCAAGATTCATTTGCCTGTGATTTTATAAGCGAAGCTTTTCTACGAATAAATTTGATCCCTTCCGCTTGGGATTTGTAAACTATAAATTGAGGTATGGGGATTAGGAATTTTTTCATAAAATTTCTGGCCCATGCCTTATCCCATTCGATTTGACCGGCAGCTTGTGTCGGTCCAAGCACTTTTAATCCTGACTTTGTTAACTTATCTACAAGGCCTGCTGCTACCGCATCGTCTTGGGCAACATCAACAAGATCAACCTTTTCTTTTTGGCAAATCAACTTAATTTTTTTAATGTCTGTAGTTTTAACTGATTGAAAAATCTTGACACGAATACCGTTATTTTCCAGCATCAAGTCATTGCCAGGGATAGCGAAAACTTTTTTAATGTGTGGACTTTCGAGGTATTTTTGAACGAGGACATGACCACGGCCACCCCCATCGATTACCAAAACTGTTGCTTTCATTTTAGGTGTCGGACTAATAACCTTCTCCTTTTTGTTAAGGTTACACCTTGTTTAAAGGTGTAACATTGTTAGTGAAAACAGAGTTTAGATAAAACTCTAACGTAGAGTTGGTTTTCTTTTTTCTTAAGTCTTATATAAAGAGTTTCAATAGTATCATTTGTGCGAACTTTCTCAAAACACCTGCCAAGTACTGGACCGAAATCGAACTCTTTTGACAAAAAATGGACGGACGAACCTGCATAAGTTGAGCGGTGGTCAAGAAAATTTTTAACAGCTTTTTCGGTCAGTAACCCCCTATTCCACAAAGCATAAGTACCATCTGGATTTTTGACTTTACCCTTTAAGGAATCGGGAGCTAAACCTGGGTGAAGGTTGAGGATTCTATTTGGGTAGTTGTCAATTACTTCGTTTGTGATTATTTGTTTCCAGCCTGCCAGAGCAATGTAATCTGGGTGGTATTTTTTAAGAAGTTTTAAAAGTTGTTCTTTTTTTTGGCAGATGGATGTTTTAATGTGGTGTTGTCCTGCTCTTTTTAGACCATGTGCATCTTTAGAATCGGCAATCACTACGACTATCTTGCCCTTTATTTGTCCGGACTTGACAGCATCAATGATAGCCTGAAGGTTGGTCCCAGTTCCGACATTTGACACTAACACTGCGATGCGTTTCATGGATGATAAAAATTTGTTAAGAAGAATATAGTTACTCAAATGCTCTTAGTCAACTGGAAAGTCTACTTTTAATCTTTGAGGTAAAGACCCAAAACTGCTAAAACACCTGCAACTAAAAAGAGCTGAGTCGGAGCAACAGAAGTGACATCATTCTGGGTAACTGCTTCGTATGATGCAAGCAAAATAACAACTACTGTGGCTGTAATTAAAATTTGCGAAAGCGGATTACTTTTAACTCTTTTGAGAGTTGCTTTTTTAGCCATATTGGTTCTACTTCTATCTAAGTACATTGGCTATGAACTTGTCAACTCATGACTGTAAATTGAGAAAATGTGCTATTTTTGGTAAAATTAACTGCTCTTGGGAAGAAGAACGATCGCTACGTTCATGTAAACTGAACGTAGAGGAAAGTCCAGACAGCGGTAAGCAAGGGACGGAGTGTAAGCTCCGACTAGTAATAGCTGGTGTTCTTAGTACCGAAAGGAAAAAGAAACAAATCCTGAATTGACAGGATTTGAGAGCCACAGTGACGATTAGATCCTAAGTCTAACGGATACGGATCGAAATGAAACGGTTTCCTTCGTTCTGTAATTGCAGAACTTCGGAAGACTAAAGGCAATCCCACCTGCTGCAACCCAGAAATTCGTCCATAGGACGACCAGCCTTTGGCTGGGAACCGTTCGCCAATCGGCGAAGACCACGCTTGCGGAATGGTTCTAAATAGGGGCATCCTGTATAAACTCAGGACGCAGTGACCAAAACGTCACTAGCGAGACAGATGATCGTTAAACCCATTCGGCTAGCTTAGGGGGTTACCCTGAGTGAAATCGAAGGGTAAAACAGAATCTGGCTTACTCTCTTCCCAAAAGTTTTTTTAAAAAATCAATCTTCTTTAAGGTCGTCTTCCAAGACCTGATCTTCTGTAAGTATTTCTTGAATTATTATTTTGGAAACAACAATAATTGGGACTGCTAAAAACGCGCCCCCAATACCTGCCAATTTTGCGCCAATTAAAAGGGCAATTATAATAATAGGAGGCTGAAGTCCGACAACTTTGGACATTACCATCGGAACAATCAGATTATTTTCCAGCTGTTGAACTATTAAAAATAAAGCAGCAACGGCCAGCCCCATGACAGGCGCGATTGTTAAACCTACCAAAACGGCTGGGATAGCAGAAACAATCGGACCAATTATTGGAACAATTTCAAGTATTCCCGCAACAAGCGCAAGAGGTACGGCGTAGGGTATTCCCAAAATTCGCAGTCCTATGTATATTAAAACTCCTACAATTACCGAAAGCGTTAACTGGCCCCTAACCCACTTACCTAAACCTTTTTCTACCTTGATAATTATCCCTGAAATTTTTTTCTCAGACTTTCCGGAAAACGGGGAAGAAATAAGTCTTACAAATTTTTTCCACTCCAGAAGTAAATAAAAGGTGAAGACTAAAATTGTAAGAAGTAAAAATATACTTGAAAATATTGTTTTTGAAATTGCTATTAAATTTCCGGCAAAGCTTTGTAATTGCCTTGCAATTAGCTGAGAAAAATCTTCAACAGGTATCTGGTGAAAAACCAAAAAGTCGTTAATGGTTTCGATTATTTGCGGTAACCTAGATACAAGATCAGAAGTTTGGGATATTAAAGGTGGAACAATAATGCCAATAACCGTAGAAATAAAGGCAATTACAAGGATATAAACAAACAGAACTGAAAGTACTCTTGGTACGCCTTTTGAATTTAACCACTCTACTGGTTTTAAAAGTGCTGAGAGTAAAATAATCGAAAGAAATACAAGAATAATTATTTCGCGAATTTGAATAATGAACCAAAGACCGATTAAAAATAATGTCGAAAAAATTACTGTTTTGTAGGAAATCTCAACCCTAACTGGAGCTTTTTCTTCAGTCATTTGTTTGAGTATATCAGCAGGTCGCCTTGCGAGGCAATGCCCTCGCAATGGCGCTCCTCTGATATTTGCTTGCGCAAAAAGCAGCAGGCTAAATCGTTTTTTCTATTTGCTCCTGCCAGTTTGACTTAGATATATCATACAGTTTAACCTGCCTGCTGGCAGGCAGGTTGTTTTTGAATTTGTGAAACCATGTTTTCTGGCGTCTGATAAAACTGTGAATATCCCCTTTTAGCCTTTCAACCATTTGATTATAGTCAATCTTATTTTTTAAATATCGGCTTACCCACCGATACTCAAGACCAAGATCATCAAGCCATTTGGGACTGACTTTATGATCCAACAAAGCTCTAACCTCTTCTATCATTCCATGCTCAAGACGAACATCCAACCAGTAATCAGCTCTTTGGTAAAGAAAGTCATTGGGCGCTGTCAGGCCGATGAGCAGGTAGTGGATAGTGGGTAGTGGATAGTGGGTAGTCTCGGACTTTTGACTTTTGACTTCTGACTTTTGACTTAATAATGCTATTTCTATCGCTCTTATCAGTCGGCGGGGGTTAGCACGATCCGACTGATTCATTGATCGAGCGCGTGTCGGGTTAACTTCAAGAAGTTTTTGGTAAAGAGTAGATGTATCCAATTTTTCCAGCTTTCGGCGAAGTTGCCAATCAGGTTTGACACCGATTGACCCTATCCCTTCAATTAATGCCTTAATATAAAACCCTGTCCCTCCAACAACAATCGGTAGCTTTTTTGCTACGATGATACGTATCATCGTAGTCGAGGCGAATGTTAGAAAATCGGCGGCAGTAAATTGTTCACCAACCTTAACAAGGTCGAAACCATAAACCTTGACATCGTCAACGATCCAGAATCCTTTGTGTTTTTCAACTTTTGAATCGAAACTGACTTTACCAGTACCAATATCCAAACCCTTGTAAACTTGGCGGGAATCGGCGGAAATTATCTCTCCATTGAATTTTCTGGCAAGCTTTATGGCAAGATCAGTTTTACCGCTCGCCGTCGGACCATAAATTACTAACATTATATATTTGCCAGTCATATCCTAAATTGATCTCGGGGAATTTTTCGAAATAATTTGCATTTACATTAAAACTTGCAGTTTCATTTGGACCAACAGTAACATAACTTACTTTATACTTTTTGATTATATTATCCGCTTGTTCAGTTCCCGAATATACTTGGGAAATATCGGCTTCTCTTTGGTAGTAATTTATTCCATGACTCCACAGCCATCCCGGATAACCTAGTAGCGTAGAGCGTCCGGTGAGTACTGGTATTGGATGGTTGTGATTCGAGGCCGTTACAAAAACTACATCTTTTGGGGTTAAAGTTTTAATTTCGCTGGCTAACATTAGATCTTTTTTTGAGAACATTTGATAATTGGTTACTGGGGTGAAGGTTCGAAAAATATCAATTAAACCCGAGAGAGTCAAGAAAAAAACTAAAATGCTGCCTAAAATTCTTCTTAGAAAACCTCCCGAAAAAAATTGATCATGCAGAAAGTAAGCAACTACTATTGATGATGCGAAATACCAGTAGAGCAGAAGCTTACTGTTATCAAAATCCCAAGGCTGAAAAACAAAGAGATTTGAAAGCAAAAAAATAATTGCGAAAGGTACATACAAATTGAATAAATGTCGATTTTTTATAAGTAACCAGACAGCGGAAATTACCAAGAGCGGGCCGAAAATACCCAAATTTTTGAACCAAAACCAAAAAATATTTTCATTACTTGTCCAACCGGGTTCAAAACGAATAAACTCTAGCGGATTTCCTTGAGTTGAAATTGTTTTAAAAAGAGGAAAGGCGACGAGTATCGTTATAACAGCAAAGGACAACCAGTTTTTCAGGAAGTCTTTTCTAAAAACAGAACTAGGAAGCATAAACCCAAAAAAACATGCGGAAACAAGAAATACAGCGAGTAAGCTATGGGCTTGGATTAAAGGTAGCGCTCCGGAAAGAAATCCGGCCAGTATAAAGAATTTGGTTTTATTCCTCGTTTGACCAAGATACAGAAGACTAAAAATTACAAGGGTGACCGGTATAGCAATCAAAAAGCCTCTTTGGGGGAGAAGATAAGCCAGATAATTGTTAATCCACCAGTAACCTTGATCTTTAAGGTCAGTATATTGTCTGGGCAAGTGGGTTATAAAGATTAAAAAATTCTGCTGGCTGTAAAAAAGATCTCTAAAGAAATAATAAAAACCAAATCCCCCATTTAGGAAAAAAAACATTAATGATAAAAAGACAACCGAAGATTTCTTGATAAATATTTTTACAAATATAATGGCAACGGCGATTAAAAGAATACCTGCCAAAGAAGTGGTAATAAATAAGGCAAAATCTATACCAACAATCCTGGCAATTTGGGCGGTAATCCAATCAGCGAAGATAGGGTAATTAATCTTGTCACCGGCAAAAATGGGGTTGTCCGGTAAAAATTTATCTGATTCTTGGAATTTATTAATAAGGGATAAATGGAAAGCAAGGTCACCCCAAAGATTAATATGGCCCGCATACCAACCGTCCGGTCTTACTTGTAACATTTCTTTAGCCAGATGCCAAAAAATAAATCCAAATAGAGCAAAGGTGGCAATTAAAAATTTGTCAACTCGCAAAATGTTCCTCATGAGTTGCGGACTTTATCAAACGCCAATTTCCAACCTAGCAAAAAGAGGGTTACCAGAAATATATTTCTGGTTAGTAAAATCAAGAAATATTCTGCTTGGTCTTGGGAGGTATAAAAAATTCCCAAAAGCTCATTGTAATGAAGTGGATAAATGTATTGCGTGAGAAAGACGATAGCTAAGATTACAACAAACGCCATTATAAACGAAGTCTTAAGTTTCTGGCGATACCTGAATAAAGGAAGGAGTGTCAAAATCCAAAAGATATATTGACCTGTAAGAATTTTCGAAAAAATAATGAATAATAGAACTATCAAAAAAACAGCTTCGATCTTCAACTCGCCATTTTTGTCAACTTTCTTATAAAGAACAACGTAAAAAATGCTTAAGGGAACTATCCAAAAATAATTAAAAAAAGTAAGAGGTAAATAAATATAACGTGGGTCGATTCCGAAAATACCGTGTTCTCCCTTACCAAGCGCCCATTCTCCGCTAACTACTTTGGAGAAAATGGTTAAAAAACTGCCCCATAAGCTTTCGACATGGACTGGTTTTAGCGAGTTTAGTTGGATGGTATCGAGAATTTCACTTAAGGAGGATCCTAAAAGCAGGTAGAGGCCAAAAATTAAAAAAGCACCTGACACAAACATGATGAGAATTTCTATAGTTTTACGGATGTTAGAATTTTTAAGGGACAAAATCAATAAATATGGAAGGATCAAAAGAGGATAAATTTTGATACTGGCAGCGATTCCTAATACTAGGGCTGCAAGATTCCTTTTGTGCAACTTCCACAGTAGTAAAGATAGAATAACTACTAAAGAGACATAAAGATCGTGACGAAAGAAAAATATTGGGCCAGCAAAAAGCAAAATAGCCAAAAAGATAAAGGGGGACAGGGGGTTGTGTCTTCGGTAGATGTAAAGAAGAAGAATTACGATTAGAATGTTAACCGTAATTAACCCTGCGAGATAAGTCTGGGCATTATTAGAATCAATTAAAAGCGCTAAGCCTGGAATTAAGAAAAAAAACATTGCACCTGGAAAATATTCGTTTTCCCCGATTCCAGCAAATGATAAATTTTCAAAAAAATGGAGTGTGCGTGGATAATAAAATCCCCAAACATCAACATCTAAGTGATAACGCCAGGACGGGTTATATGCAAGTGTAATAAGAAAAAATAAGACTAATGTTGTAATAGCTATTAAAAACCAAAAATATTTAAAAGAATTCAAAAACATTCCAAAAAGGGTTGTGATTTCAAAGAATAGATACTAATCCATTGATCTGCCGTAAACCCATTGTAGCAAAGAGATGAAAAGACTTTCTTTGAGGATGAATTATCTATGGAATTTTAAGGATTAAGCAAGTTAGAATTAAAAAGCAATGACTAAAGAGAGGTTGGCTATTGTCTTTATTATCTTTCTAACAATTTTTTCGCTTGCTCTACGTGCTTATCGTTTAACTGAACCGAATCATTATTATTTTGACGAGGTTTATCATGCGGTTACGGCTAAAGCTTATGCTGATAATAATAAGAGTGCCTATGACCCTTTTGCCCCAGCACCAAAAGAAGGAACGGCTTATGACTGGCTGCATCCGCCTTTGGCAAAGCTTATTCAGGCCGGCTCGATTAAAATTTTCGGCGATGTGCCACTTGGCTGGCGCTTGCCGAGTTTAATCTTTGGAACAGCTATAATCCCGGCTACATTTGCGTTAGCGTATATTTTGTTTGGGCCGATTACTGCAATTTTTGCATCCACCGTAATCGCATTTGAAAATTTAACCTTCGTAATGACCCGGATTACGATGAACGACGTATTTTTAGTATTTTTTGTTCTAGTTTCTTTTATCTTTGCTGCAATTTATGTAAAAACCAATAAATTTAAATTTCTTGTTATGACAAGTATATTCTTGGGGTTTTCCGTGGCCAGCAAATGGCCGGGGCTTTATGCGGTTGCTTTAATCTTCGGGTATTTGCTTTGGCACCAAATTAAAACAAGACGATTTTCTCTAAATCTACTTTTAATTTTTGTGATTCCTTCCTTTATTTATGTATCAAGCTATGGACAATTTTGGCTGCAGGGCCACAGTGTCCGCCAATTTATTGATCTACATAAACAAATCTGGTGGTATCAAAATACGCCAAACTTAAAGCACTCTTATGGAACAACCCCACTTTATTGTGTGCCGGAAGGACTTGATGGTGCAAAAACTTGGTGCCCATGGGTTTTAAACGTCAGAGGGGTCTATTTTTCTTACGAACAGTATGACGAGAAGGCAGGATACATTTATGCTTTAGGCAATCCGTTGATATTTTGGGCAGGGATTGTGGCCGTATCTTATGTGTTGGGAAAATTTTTCGAGGAGAAAAGGAAGGAATTGGCACTGGTTCTTGTTGGCTATTTTATCTTTTGGATCCCCTGGATATTTGCGCCAAGAATTCTTTTTTTATACCACTATTTGCCCTCGCTGCCTTTTTTGGCAATTTCCTTAGGAGTTTCACTTACAACTATTTATCAAACAAAACTCAAAATTTTTGCATTTGTAATTCTGGCGATTTTTATGGCGGCTTTTTTCTACTTTTATCCGATTTCCGCAGGCTATCCGATCATCCCCGAATCGATTGACAAATACATGTGGCTTAATAGCTGGAGGTAGTTAATGAACCGCAGTTCTTGGCGTGCCTTTGTGATTGATTAGTTGGTCCAAAATATGAAAGCGGCGTTCTTTTTCGGCATAAGGAACATCATCCGTAAAGGCTTTGGCGGCAGCGGTGTTTGGGCGCTGTGAGTATTTAGCAACATAGGCATAGGCAAAATTAGCATCTTGAGCAAGCTTGAGGGTGTTTTGAAATTGCTTTTCGCCTTCGCCAGGAAAACCGACAATGATATCAGTTGAAATTTGGGCATCGGCAATTTTTTTCCTAATGCGCGCCAAGAGATCTAGATACTCTTCTCTTGTGTACCAACGACTCATCTTTTTAAGAATTTGGTTATCTCCCGACTGAACTGCTAAGTGAAGGTTTCTGTCAATTTTGGGGTTTTTGGCAATTGTCCTTAAAAATCTCTGGGTTCTAAAAACCGGAAAAGTCTTAGTTTTGGGCTATTTGTTGCTGGTAATTGCTACATTTATTTAT
>Ga0155616_109_pt1 | contig 8800 bp, 8 predicted proteins | sample RifCSPhighO2_12_FD_107273 | JGI IMG/M metagenome (GOLD analysis project Ga0155616, IMG submission 107273) | Candidatus Curtissbacteria bacterium RIFCSPHIGHO2_12_FULL_41_17
TTTTTAAACAATGCAAGAAACCAGACTTATAAAGACGCCTTTTTCCAGAATCATCATTTTGGCGGCAGTGCTTTTGATGACTTTGCCGTTTATTGCGACTTTCAATGAATTTTTAACCAATCTTTTTTTGAAATGGGAACTTTATCGGGTTTTGGAAAATTGGGTCGTGCCTTATGAGGCCAAATTGTTAGCCGGGATTTTGAATGTTTTGGGGCTGGGAACGAAAGCTGTTGCCAAGGGAGTTTGGGTGGAAGGCGCGTTTTTGGAAATCCAGTGGAATTGCTTAGGCTGGCAGTCGGCGGTTTTGCTTCTGGCTTCTTTTTTGGGAGGGTTTCAGGGCAAATTTTCCTGGACATCGCGGCTGGAGGTAGTGTTAATCGGCTTTTTGGGGACATTTCTTGTGCAATTCGGACGACTTTCGGCAGTGGCCATTTTAGCCGTAAAAGTGGGTACCGGCGTTGCTATTTTCTTCCACGATTACCTGGCTTTGATTTTAGTGATTTTGTGGTTTGTGGTCTTTTGGTGGTTTAGCTACACGTTCGTATTGGAGGAGAGCTCGTAGAGGTCTTTATACGAATTTGTACGAATATACAGAGCCATGCGGTCCTCTCCTGCAATGCAGGATGCGGGCCTAAGGGCGGACATATAACTCATTCTGATTCCCAAGTTTAGATTGGTCCGCCATACGAATTAATACGAATGCGAATTTGGGCGGGGCAGGGGTTTAGCTACTCGTATGTGCTTGAGAAAAGGCACTAGTAGATGGGAGCTGTCTTGATAAGTAGAGTTCTCTGGGGACATTTTTTTCTTGTTTGATTATTTCCAGAGTGCAGGTTGGTACAAGACTGTTGTCGTAGAGTATTGCATCTGGACATCCGTCACAGATATCCCAGCCTTTTTTTGTCAGCATCGGCGGGTCGATGATGATAATCATTTGGGCGGTGACTGGTTCAAGAAGGTTTTTGGGGTTTTTGAGAGTATTGATCAAGTATCTTGAAATAATTTTTAATATTGAGCTGTCTAAAATGAAACCGACAGCAGTTTTAAGGCTGATTTTTGCGCTGTTTATCGGGAAACTTGTTTTTTTATCCAGTTGATATTGCTTATAAATCCTAGCGGCTACTTTACCGTCGAGACTGCCCAGTACCTTATCACCGCGTAAAATCGCCAGATAAAAAAGCCAGCCGAAACTATTGGGGCTTAAGGTTTTGGGCAAGTAGGCACAAGGTTTAATCTGATAAAATTTTTCGATTGCCCTGGCTACTTTCTCCTTAGCCACATATTTGGAGGTGGACTGACCGAGTTTTTGAAAGACTTCTCTATAGAGAGTAAAGATAAAATGACTGACGATATCAGAATTTTTTTTGTAAAAAGTTAAAAGTTTGGGCAAAGAGTCGATGTTTTCTTTTGAGATGGTGGTGACAAATTGAAGGTCGACCCCTTTAACCTTTCGAAACATTTGGCAGTAGTATTCCCTTAGTTTATAAAGGCTGTTTTCGTCCTTCGTGCGGTTTTGATATTGGCCAACGTGGATGACGACTTCAGTTACGCCCAGATTTCTGAGTTCTCTTAGCCTTTTTTCGGTCAGCAGACAGCCGTTGGTAACAATTCTTACACCGAGTCCTTTTTGGTGGGCGTAGGCGATAAGTTTATCAAGCTTGGGATATAAAAGCGGTTCGCCGCCGGCGATAGCAACAGTCTGGATATTTCTGATTTTAATAAGAGTATCAATCTGCTCTTTTTGCTCTTTGAGATCTTCGTTTTTTCTAACCGGGTTAGGCTGATCCAGTCCCCGGTAGCAGCCGGGGCAGGCGAGCTGGCAGTAAGTAGTCGGTTCTATCCAGCCGGTGGGATTATCGTACGTACTCCAGGGCAGCCGGTATAGGTTTTTAAGGTCTAAAGAGCTTGGCATTTTACGAAGATATTTAGCAGTTGAGATTCTAACATAAAATTCTTTTGGTCTTATATGTATAATATTAGCCTGTCAGACGATGAAGGAAATCGCCAAAGCTATAGATAATGCTTTTGTGGCTGTCCCCGAGCCTGTCAGAGATTACCTGACGGTTAAGGCGGCGACGGTTTTTTTGGAATTGGGAGCAGGCCATTCTTTGGAAGCCGGCAGATGCCGCTTTTGGGGACACGAAATGCTTGAAAGGTGGTATCGAGGCGAATCTACACCTTTGAGTCTTTATGCTACTCGTCTTTTTGACCGGAGCAAATTTGATATAGGTTGTGCCGAGAGGTTTACATCTGGACCGGCAATTGTGGTTATCAACGAACCAAGCGACGGGCCGGTAAGAGGGGGGTGGTTGCGTTTTGTGACAAGCTATGCAGTTGCGCAAGCCAGAAACCGCTTTGGTAATTTTGAGCCAAGATGGGTTCAGGAAGATATTTCCGCAAATCCCCTTTGGCAAACTCCTTTGGGGATTGCCAGAAAAAGGCTTTCTTATATGATTCACGAAAGTTGTAACACTATTCTTATAAGTTCTGATTCAACAGACAGGAAGAAAGCAGGCGCAGTTTTAGAAATGAGAAGACATTTGAATGATAACGGAGTTTTAGTTATTTCACCGGAGAGGCGGGATGGTCCTAATCTTTCTAGGGCGAGGGTTGACGCGGGAGATCTGATTTACGCATTATGCAGAAAGAATAATATTCCTATTTATCCTGCAGGAGGTTTTTGGCAGCCGGGAAGGCTTTCTTTACGCATTGGCCGCGCTGTTCATGCGCAAGAACTTTTAGATTCAAAATTATTCCGAGGCCAGTCAAATACCGGCCAAAGAGTTGGGGACTTGCTGATGGTTGAGGTTGCCAAGCTTTTGCCCGAATCAAAAAGGGGGATTTACACTAAGTCAGTCGGCAACTAGCTGATTTTGGACAAGGTAACGATATATTGACTGGGCGACTGTATTATGAAATTTTTGGTTACCGTGGATATCCCGTTTAAAGTAGTAAGACTGGGGTTTATCTTTTGCAAAATCGCCAAACAAATTTAAAACTTTAAGATTATTTTCTCTGCCGAATTCACTCAATTTACTAAAAGTGTTCAGGCTTGGGTTTTTGAGATGGATTTGATAAGGATAGATGGTCACTAAGAATTGGATATTTGCTTTCTCTAGCAGAGCCTTGGTCAAGAGCAGATTTTTGCCTGTCTGCGCCCATTGGATGCTTGTGGCTTCGGTTGTCGGAACGTTAGGCCTGATAAGCTGCGTAAATAACACTTGTCTGAGGAGAAAAGAATGTTTGGCCAAAAAATAATAGATGGGATTTGGTTTTAGATCCCCTAATACCAGTTCATGCTCATTTAATTTGTTGGAAATCTCTTGGCCCAAGCGGTAAACCTCGGGTAACTTTGGCGAGACAGCAAGTGGAATGCCGTCCTGGTCGAATTTGGCGAATTGGGCAAAGCCCTGATCATCAGCAAAATCATTCGGGTCAAAATTTAAAATTACCAGATCTGGTTTAAAATTGAGACCTTTATTTTTCAAATAAAGGTATTCGAGAATCGGAGAGTAGGCGGAAACTCCGGCATTAATCACTTCGAAATTGAGGCTTTTGGAAGTTTCATTCAATCTTTTCTCCAGAATTGCGCCAAATGTTTTATCTTGGTTGATACCCCAACCTTCGGTGAAAGAATCACCAAGCATCAGTATCCGGAATGTATTTGCAGGTTTTTCTAAAGACCTTTCTTTGTCGCGAAGGCCTAAGGAATTGATTTTGTAGGAAATATTCCATTCGCTGGTTTTAAATTGGCAGGTTTTTTGCGGTATAAGGGTGTGGTTTAAAATATCATCCATGCGGTAGCATTCTATGGGGATATGATATGAAGATTGGTTGAGTCTTTGATAAACCTCCAAGATTAACATAGCCAAAACTGCCCCGGTTATAACCAAGAATAATTTAATAGCAAGTTTTGCCATGGAGATATGTTTGATCACGGAACGGGAAATTGCCATAGTTTTGTTAACAAGGATAGATAATCTTTAGACACTGGTATAAACGATATCAATGGGTAATATAATATAAAAAACAGTATCACCAAAAATAGGTAAAAATAAGAAACCAAAGGTATTTTTTCTCTTAAGATGTTGATATAAAAAGCCAGATTGATTATAAGGGCGGTGATTCCGAATAAGAGATAATAGGGAATGGAAAATCGCGGGGAAAAAAACCATGGCAGGTAACTTGAGGCAAAAACTAGGGGCATTAAAAGCAATCGGAGATCAGAATCCTTGAACCCTTTTACTAGCGACACCAAAAGCAGCAAAAGACCGGGCCAGAAAATAACAGGGTTGAAGATGAATAATATTTCTCTGACTTGGCCATTCTGGGCCTCTTCCAGGTATGTCCCCGGTTTATCAACAAGCCACAGTAGAGGGTTTTGGAGTGTGTCTTTAACGTATTCAAATTTGGGAATATAAGGCGCCGCTTTTTGGAAGTTTTGGGGTAGCCAGAGTGTCTGATAATGCCAAATTTGTTTATGTTTTAAGATAAATTGATCGATACCACTTTGCCAAATAAACGGTAACAAGGCAATAAAATAAACTGTCAGGCAAGTTATGAGTAAAGCTAAAACGGCAGTAATTTTTTTGGAAGCGTCAAGTTTTGACACAAAGGAGATTGAGATAATAGCTGCCAAAATCGGGAAGAGTGCGCTCCATTTAGTGGCCAGGGCCAGGCCAAAGATAACGGAAGAGGTAATTAAGAAGTAATTCCGGCGGTCTTTGATAAAAAGCCATAAAAGATAAAATGCCAAAATAACGAAGGTTGCGAAAAAAACTTCGACCATGGCAACTCTGGAATTGACAAACCAGGCGGTTTCGAAGGTGAAAAGAATTACGGCAGTGATGCCGACAGTTTGGCTTTCAAATAACTTTTTAGCAAAGAGATAGACGATAACTGCCGCCAAAATTCCAAATAAGGCAGAAGGAGCTCGCCAACCCCAAGGATTATCGCCAAAAAGTCTGATACCAGAAGCAATCAGCACTTTGCCAAAGCTGATAATAGTGTAAGGCGGTTCCGTGCTTTGTGTCAGCAGGCTTTTGGCAGCCGGCACGAAGAAGTTTTTTTCGTCAAGGTAGACGAAGGGAGGAACATTTAAGCGGAAGAATCTGAGGAAAAGATTTAAAGTGATAATTGCAAAAATGGCCATAAGCTAATTTAAACAGTTTGGGGTAAGTTGGCAAGATTGATATTGAGTCAGGTGACGAACGATGCAGATTTTACCTTTGCAGGCCAAAAGAGTTTGAAAGCGAAATTGGGCATTGGCCATTTGGCGACAAAACTGACGGTGATATGCCAGATTACCCACACAGACCAGTACTCTGGTCCAAAGAAATATTGGGTCCAGACTTTGTGGGGAGTGAAAAGATATAAGGCAAAGAAGCCGAAAGTTATCAGCTGAATAACTAAAACATAAGCCCAAAATAACCTTGGAGATTTAGAAAATGAAAAAAGAATGCTTCGCCAGTTAAGATGCAAATTGCCTACCACTTTTGGTTTTCTTAATAATCTTTTGGTGTAAAAAACGTACCAGGCAAAGAAGTGGTAGAAGACGATAATAACCCGCAGTTGGGTGGCAATTGTATCTTTCTGGAATCCGCTGGCGAAACTGACGATGCCTAAAAGAAGAAGAAGGCCGGCAACTCCGATAGGCAATTTATTGCCGATGCCTTTTTTAAACAGGAGGACAATCCAAAGGACGCCCAGAAAGGCAAAAATTAAAATACCTGCCGATTGAGGTATCGCCAAAAGCGGTTTCCCGGTGATTTGAATTCCCAAAAGGATAGCAATTAAGGGAGCTGTTAGCACAATTGAGTAGTCGGAAACCTGCGGCCAGGAAGAGGTCATTTCGCGATAGTTATTTTTGGTGACTGTTTCCTCAAACATCAGTTCGTCGCGAAAAAGATGAACCAAGAAGTAGCCGAAATATAAAGCTAAGGCAACAGCCGGGTTGAGCGATTTAAGAAATAGCGCGATGAGTATGGTCAAGCCGGTGGCTATAATAAAGGGTAGAATGTATTTTTGGGAAAGGCGGGCGAAATCTGCCAGAGCGGCCAGAAAAAAATGGGGAATGCCCAAGACTATTATCGAGGCTAAGATAGCATAGCTTGCACCAAAAAAGACGAAGAAAACCGCCCAAGCTAAAATGGCCAACAAAATAGCTAAAGACACATTGATTAAGTATTCCCTCGAGGCCATTTTGATATTATTTGACAATCTTAACATGAGTTGTAAGAATTTCAAATGGTGATTTTAACCAGAAAATTCCAATTATTTTTTCTTTTGTTTCTTTTAATTCTTTTGGTTGGATTTTTGACGTTTATACCAAGCGGTAGGCTAATTGTTAAAACAACCTTAATTGTTTCCGAAGTCATTCCCAATTTTCCGATTAAGATACAGAGATTCGTCACGTCCAGCCCCATAATCGAGGAGCGGGTGGTTGAAACTTCTATTGGAAAGGTTAAGGCTGATCTTTATCGGCCTAATGATGGCAAAAAACACCCGGCGACTGTTCTGACCTTGGGAATTGTGGTCACCAGAAAAGACAGTCAACTTGTTAAATTTGCCCAGGCCCTTTCAAGAGAGGGTTTTGTGGTTTTGGCGGCAGATCTTCCGGATTTAACTTCCGGTGTTGTTTTAAATGCGTCAATTGAAGGTTCGGTGGAACTTTTTGAATACCTAAGCGCACAAGATTTTGTTGATACCAAAAGAGTAGGCTTTACGGCTTTTTGCGCGGGCGGATCGATTGCGATTGTGGCTTCCGAAGATCCTCGAATTAGAGATCAGGTATTATACATCAACACTTTATCTCCATATTTTTCCCTGAAGGAACTTTTCAGGGCTGCCTTTACTGGACAGATTATTGAGAAAAATGGTCAGACCAAAAAATGGCAGGCTGAACCTCAGACAAAAGAGGCAATGGTCAACGGTTCTTTAAGTTATTATCAAGATGAGGGGGAAAGAGCTATTTTAAAAGCGGTAGCCCTTAGAGAAAAGCAGCCAACAAACGAGGAAATAGCCTCATTATCTGATGAGGCAATGGAAGCTTATAATTTTTATGCGAATAATGAGCCTCAAAGATTTGACCAGTTATGGGAGAAGTTGCCGCAAGGCGCAAAAGAGTTAGCGGCTTCGATTTCACCTGAAACGAAGATAAAAGATCTTAAGGCGAAAGTTTTTATTTTGTCCGATTTAGAGGATAGATTTATCCCTCATACGGAAGGCAAAAAACTGGCCAAGGCCTTACCTGAAAATCAGGTAATTTATCAAGAAATTGATTCTTTGGAGCATGTTAGACCGTCTGTGAGACTTTCACGGCTAGCGGCAAGCAAACAGGTAATTAATTTGTATATTTATCTATACAAGATATTAAAACAGATTTCCTGACAAGTTTTGAAATTTTTCCATTGACACGAGAATTTTTCATGGAGCGGTAAAATTATCTAATTTGCGAGATCTTGTTGACGCAATTAAAATTTGCTGTTATGTTTTTGATGTGACTAAAAGGAAACTGATTGTATTTTTTCTCTTAGCTGTCTTAGTTTTTGTCGGATTAAGCGTCTACCTAATCTTTAAAAGCTTTTCGCCTATTTTTGCCGCTCCTGCAAGCTATAATCCGACTTTTGAGGTGACAGTTGCCGATAAAAATACGGGAGCAAATTCTGATATTAATATCACTATTGATAATCCTGCGGGCAGCAAAATTAATAAAACAGTTATTTTTACAATTCCTGCCGGTTGGCAAATTGCGCAAGGTACATCAGTTAGCGATAATTTAAAAATTGCCGACGGGACTCTTAATATTGGTCTTCCCCTAATCAATCTGATTCCAATCCCTTTTGCAATTTATAATAGTCAGGTTAACATTGGTGTCCATAGAGCAGATTTCTTAGTTGATATTTCGCCCTTGCCAATTAAATTTGATATTTTTTTGGATGGTGATGTTGACAGTGGTTATACGATTAGAGTCGATAGCCCTCTCTCTGACGTTTCCTTAATTAAACCGACCACTTTGAATGTAACTCTTTTGGGAGCAAGCTCAGTTTTTGCCAATCCGACACAAAGAGGCTTTTACAACTGGACGGCCGAGTTTCATTCTTCAGATGAAGAGGTGGTAACGCAAACTTCAAGAGTTAATATTCGATAAGTTTAGAGAGCCTTTTTCCCTTCTTGACAATCAGTCTGCGGCTGGACTATATTACCGATCACCTCTTGTAAATGAAGTTTTTTAAACATATTTCAATTTTAATTCTTTCGCTTTCGATTTTGATCTTTCCTTACTTAAAAAATCCTCCTGAGGCAAGGGCTTTGACCTTCAACCCAAATTTTGGGGTGCTACCCTCAGCGATTACACCTGGTGCAAACTCGAATATTCAATGGAGTATGGCTTTTGGGGCAGGAAGTGAAGTTAATACGACAACGCTTTTTAACATTCCCGCCGGAGTTGGAATGGCTTCAGGAACCTCTTTTAGTAATAATTTTCAAATTGGCAGCGGTACCTTTACTGCAGATTTTGGCGCCGGGCAACAGACAATACCATTTGTAATTTTGAATAAAACCGATTTACAAGGCCACAAGATGCGTTTGGTAGCCGATTTTAGCCCTATTCCGATAACAATTGATGTTTTTTTAGACGGCAGTGATGCCAGCGGGCATACATTCAGAGTAAATAGTCCAGCTATTAGTTTCTCGCCGCCGACAATACTCACCTTTTCTTTGTTGGGGGCACCGGGTGGTATACCACTGGTTACTTTACCTTCGCTTGCCGGAGAATATACTTTTAGCGCCGAATTTACCT
>Ga0155616_118_pt1 | contig 8037 bp, 12 predicted proteins | sample RifCSPhighO2_12_FD_107273 | JGI IMG/M metagenome (GOLD analysis project Ga0155616, IMG submission 107273) | Candidatus Curtissbacteria bacterium RIFCSPHIGHO2_12_FULL_41_17
CTACCTGAAGTATCTTAACTAACCAAACGATCAGATTTAAGTAGATTGAAGTATAACCTTACAAGACACAAAAGTCAACTATAGGGCCACTTGCGAGTTTTAGATCGATTACCTTTACTTCTTGGCCGCATGCTTGGTTTTGACTTTGGTCCCTTTGCTTCTTTGAGCCTTCTGTTCCCAATATTTTTTTTTGGCTTCTGGCGTATCATGGCGAGGGATGGCAACTGTTTCTCTCGGTGATGAAGCCGGCTGCGAAAAAACGGAAAGAGTCGGACTGCTTTGCCACGAGCCACCAGACTTCTTTCTGCCGAAGCTTCGCCGTTTTTTTGCGTAAAATCTTTCTAATTCCCAAGACCTGGCTCCAGATTCTGTCATTGGCTTAATACTTGCCGGTTTCAGCTGGCAGAAAAAATAAGGCAAAAACCAAACTTGATCGGCAAGGACTTCTTTAAGCTGTTCGGATTGACGAATCGACCAGCTAAGATAAGGAAGCGAGTCAACTTGAGCGCGGCTTGCCGGATCCCACCTGACGATTCTTGCCTGAACTTCAACTTGCCGATTACGATCAAGAGCAACCTCGACAACCAGCTCATCAGGTGATTGAGCGCTTTTGGAAAAACAGGAAGCAAGGGTAAACACGCTGAGAGTTTCCTCACGGCAAAGCCTCTCTAACTTGTCGGTGTCCAAACCATGAAATATCATAACAATCTTATCATCCAAAGCTTGCATCTCAACCGCAGTTTGCGCCTCTCCAAGAAAAGCCACTCTCACCCTTTCTTTACCTTGGGCTATCCCGGAATATCTGGGAAAACTTTCAACTTTTTGTCTGATTTTTGCATAAGCATCGCTTGACCACTCCCTGGAAACTATCAGGCTTGCCAGGCTTTGCATGTCATCGGTAATTAAAGAAGACGCTGCCGCTTCTGGCTGGGCGCTTTTTTCGACTAACCTGCCATTTTCAACAAGTGCTTGCCAATCTTTTGGAAACCTTAAGGAATCCAGGTGGATCTTGCCGTCTTCATCAGGAGATATTAATAAGGTATGATCAAAATCTCTGGTAGCTCCCAGCATTATCCGCTCCCGTGGCATTTCCAAAAAATCATTTTGTGCCAAAGTAGGCTCTTTAGTAATCATCGGGTTAGAAGCGACAACTGGACCTTTTTCACCTGGAACAATAGCCAGCGAAACTTGCCTTCTTTGGCCAAAAAGATTAAGTGACGTCAGGTTTAAAAAGGCCAACTGAATTGGCCGCCGTCTGGCAGGTTTGAAAAAACCGCTAAAATATGCGCTATCGTCCTCATCATAATCTTCCACCTGATCCATCATGGCGATTCTAACCGAAGCATGGATGACGTTTTCTCGTATTTTTTGCCCGGGTGGTCTGACATAAACTATTCTGAAGTTTGTAGGCAAACCCAGATCAACAAAATTTCTTAAAGTCCTCTCATTGTCTCCAGTAATCCGAGTTTCTGGCACTAAAATGCGCGCGGGATCCAACGGCCTCCCCTCTTGAGCAAGGCCAAGGTCCGCAAACGTAGTTTGGATTTCCGCAAGGGTCTCTCCGTAAAGCGACCCGCGACCAAACTCTGCTACGCTTCTTGAAACTCTTTCTTCCATTTAGAAAAGGAGTATACGAAGTTAATCTTTACTAGTCAAACACAAAGTTTTAAAATATCGAAACAAGAGTTATCATAGTTGCGATGGACTGGACAACAATTCTTAAAATAAGCCATCTTATCGGCACCGTTTTGGGAGTCGGCGCCGTCAGCTTTATCGATTTTTTTTATCTGAGAGCTGCCAGGGACGGCAAAATTGAACCATCCGAAGTTGAACCCATTCGACTTTTAACCCCATTTTTAAGGCTTGGACTTATAATCCTTATCCTTTCCGGATTTGGTTATTTCTTGTTTTATAGATTAACCGGCCACGAGGAACGCCTACTTAATCCCCGGTTTTTGGCCAAAATTACGGTAGTCGGTGTAATTCTAATAAACGGCCTGCTTCTTCAGACAAAGAAAATTCCCGTTAACATCGGCGGTCCGATTTCTTCGGCCTCGTGGTACACGGCTTTTATTTTGGGTGCCTGGCGGGCCCTTAATCTTTCCTATTTTGCGATAATCGCAGCCTACGTATTTGTAGTTCTAATGGCTATTTTTACTCTTGGCGTTATTAAGAAACTATTGAAAATACCAATATGACGCCTATTTTAAAACTTGCCTTAATCGGCCATGTCTTTGCCGGCCTTGTGGCACTTATTTTTTACTACGCCATGATTCCCAATCTTATCGGGAAAAATCCCCAACTCAACTTTTTAAAAAGGCTTTCGCTCTTCGGTTTGGTCTCCCTATTAGTTTCCTGGATTCTGGCGGGCTACTATTACGTCACTTACTACGGTCAAAATGTCAAACCGCTCATCAAAAGCGGCCAACTGCCTTGGGCACATAGCATCCTGATGGAAACTAAAGAACACATTTTCCTATTCCTGCCGTTTCTGGGACTGGTCTTACTCGCGTCTCTTCTATCAATAAAATCAGATATCACAAGAGATGACAATCTGCGCAAAGCTCTTGCCAGTCTTGCCTTTTTAATTGTGGCTTTGGGAACAGCTGTCACAATTTTCGGGGTGGTAATTTCGGGAGCGGCTAAATGATAAATGCAACAGTATTATCGGCAATTTTAACCATAATCTACATAACGGTCATAACTGTGGCCGGCGAGCTTTACCCACCTTTAAAAGAATTTCTGGCCAAAAATTTTTCCCATCACTGGATCGGCAAAAGCATCACGGCAATCTTAGTCTTTGTAGTTTTTGCGGGATTACTCTTGGTTCTGAAACCAAAAATAAAGACTGCGTTTCTTCTTAATTTACTATCCGCCATAAGTATCGTGTCAGCCCTTATCCTTTTTAGCTTCTTCGCCTGGGAAAGCTTCCGCTAAACTTTTTGATATATGGCATTTTGCAAATTATAGCACCGGCCTAAATGTGATAGAATTGTTTTTCTAAAGGAGGTGAAATAAGTTGGCTCAATTTTTAGGAGTTCACAAAACCGGCGACATAGGCGCCGTGACCGACGAGGATGCGGTAAACGGCTTCCATAAATATAAGGAAGCAGCCGCCAAACTTGGGCTTAACGCAACCCATGCCCATTACAGCCTAGAAAAAGGCTTCGCCTACTGTGTAACCGAAGCTCAAAGTGCCGATCAAGTACGCCAGGCACACGCGCAAGCAGAGGTTCCTTTAGAAGACGTAATCGAAGTTAAAACTGTTCAGTAATCTTCGGTTTAAGTTTTGGGGGGCAGAGAATTCTATCTAATTTTTAAAACCACTTTGCCGCGGGGATGGCCCTGTTCCTGATGCGAAAAAGCTTCTTTCACCTCGTCCAGACTAAAGACTCCATCGATATGCACTTTTATTTTCCCGCTATCCACAAGTTCTGCCAGTCGCTCCAGCCTTTCTCGATCACCTTGGGTGTTTTGGCCGATTGCATTGACTCCATACTCCTTCGCAAGATGCTCGCTTGGAGCTCCTGCCATCGAAACAATAACTCCGCCCTGCCTGCCGGCAGGCAGGCTTTTCTTAAGCACCTTAAAAGATTTATCTGTCACCTCCCCACCGACAGTGTCAAAAACGGCGTCAAATTCGCTTAATTTTTCCTCAAACTTTTCGGCTTTGTAATCAAGAACTTCGTCTGCCCCAAGTTCCTTGACAAAATCGACATCATCTGCGGAAATGGTCGTTGCCACATAAGCCCCAAGAGCTTTTGCCAACTGAATTGCCACATGGCCAATGCCTCCGGCTCCGCCATGGATGAGAATCTTTTGTTTAGGTTTAAGTGCGATATGGGTTTCCAAGGCCTGAAGCGCGCTTTGGCCAACCAAAGGCAAAGCCGCCGCTTGCAAAAAGTCTGCCTTTTGAGGTTTTTTAGCGATTTTTCCAACTGGAGCCGCCAACTTTTGGGCAAAAGCGCCCGTACCGCCGGCAATAACTGCCGCCTGACCATAGACCTCGTCGCCAACAGCAAAGTCCGCTGCATTTTCGCCCAGACCGACAACTTTCCCGGAAAAATCGCCGCCGATTGTCGCGGGGAACTCAAGCTTTATGTATTCTTTGGCATAGCCCTGGCGCAGTTTCCAGTCAAACGGGTTAATGCTAGCCGCATGAACTTCCACCAGTACTTGTCCCTCGCCCGCTTTAGGTTCCGGTACATTCTCATTTACCGAAAGAACCTCAATTCCGCCGTAAGAACTAATCTGCACCGCTTTCATGTTTAGAGATTATATCAGAAGCAAAAAAGCCGAGGCTAAAAATATATGCTTTTGGAAATTAGAAGTCAAAAATAAAGAAACCTTTTTTGAAACTTTGGAAGCCTAACTGCCAATTTCAACAGTCTTAAGAATCTCACTAATGGTCGCATTTAACTCAACCTCTTGCGGTCCGGCGGCCGATACCACAACTCCATATCCCTGCCCGCCAACTACTCTGTAATAATAAGTGAAGCATCCGAGGCCACACTCGTAAACTTTTCTGAAAGTTACACCGTTTATGACTGTATCCGAAAATTGAGGCGCAGACCCACTAACGTTTGCTTTGTGCCTGCTTTCAACCCAAGAATTCAAATCTAGGTTTGTCGCCTGGGGAATCATGACGACAAACCGGGCACCATCATAAAACTCCGTCTGCTCTTGTTGTGTTGCACCTGTAAATTGAACTGCAACCAGATCTCCATTTTCAAATAATTGGGTGTTCTTGTTAATCGACCACGTCGGTGGGTATTTAAAAGAAATATTGTATTGTTTGTTTTCAAATGACTTCCAATCTTGCTGGCTAACTTGCACCGCGGCTGGTGATGGAGACGCAACCGGCGGTTTCGAAGGTAATAATGAGTTGTTTGTGGTTAAAATCAACGCAACCCCAACAATCACCAATATCAGGGCAATCACTACAATCGCGTTGCGGTTCATCGAAGTATTATTGAAAGTATTAAAAGTATTACACAAAAAGAAGAATTTTACCAGATCGAACCTCGGTAGTGTGCTATGATGATTAAAATTCCAGATACCATGTCGAAATTAAAATCGATACTTTCGCTTTTAATTATCCTCTTACTTTGGCCAATTTCCGCGCATGCCTCCTCGCATATCAGCTTTGAATTCATCAATCTGGAAACCTCTCAACAAGAGGCGTCTTTCCCCGTCGGCGGCAGCAATGAAATTATCGTCGCCAGTGATGATGTCGATATCAGAACTCTTTTGCCGATTCAGCTCAAGATTCAATTCGACACAAAGAGTTTAGAAATGACTATTCCCGAAAATCCCCAACAGTTTTGCCGGGGGCCAACGGGCTGCTCACGTGAAGGCCCGGTCATTCCCCAGTCAGAAGGCGGGTTTGTAGAAATAACGGCAATCGACAAAGACGGCAATACTATTGCCCGCTACCAGACAGGCACGCCGCCCGAAACGCCAAGTCCATCGCCTTCACCGGCCCTTTCTCCAAGCTCAACTCCCTCGCCGCCTGCCGCCGGTGTTAGTGAGGTTGAAAAAGAGCAAGTTCCCCAGGTAAAGCAGCCGCTTCTTTCCAACCGAAATCTGGGCATTTTATTAATTTTGATTGCCTTGGCGCTGCTTGTCTCGGCCACCACATTCTTCGGCTGCCCAAATTTATGTACTGAAGGAGCCTGTCAAAACTGTGATCTGGTCGCCATCAGAACAACCATGCATGGGACTGAACCCGGTGATATAGAAGGCTTGCTGAAAAGCCTGGATTACCTTGAATGGCTTAAGTGGGTACCAAAAGTGGCAACGCCTTATGGCAAGAAGTTAATCCCCGCAGTCGTTGAAAAAGCCAAAAAAATTGGTGAAATAATTAAGAAACGAGGAATAAAAATGAAGGGGGTTGATGTTTACGCCACGATTTCCTGGGAAGAATGCAAAAAGGTTTCCTGCTGGATTTTCTTTACACGAACAGACTGGGTTAAAAACCAAAAAGAAGTAAAGATACCCCCGTTCCAGCAATATCGCTATCTTGGCATGGAAGACGAAGCCTGGAGGCCGGAACGCTTATTTGATGAAAAGAATAAAGAGGAAGTCCGTCTTTATATAGAAAGAGTAGCACTTAAGAATTGCCCCGAAAAGTGCCAGTCGATTTGAGTCGAGACCTAGTAGGTCACGAGCTGGTCGAACTGACCGAAGATGGTGAGTACTTCGATTTCACTCAGTATTATAACTTACGAAATGAACTTTTTGGGTTCAAAATCAATTTATCTAAAGATTTCTATTCCCCGAGCCTAGTATTAGTATACAGGCAGATTTTGACACAATTATTCAGGTATTTCAGAACCTCAGTTACATTGGCGAATTAAGGGGGAGGTGGAATGAGATTAAGAAATTACAACCGAGTTTAGCCCTTTAATGTGGAATTTCAATCCAAACAGCGGGTTCATTTCCGACAGTAAAACCATCGTGTCCAGGAGGTACAATTCCTATCTCGCCCGGACCAAATTCTTCTTCTTTGCCATCATTCATACGTGCACCTAACCTACCAGAAATCACATAAAGCAGGTGGTGTTTTTCACAGCTTTCAGTACCCGCAACAGATTTTAAGTGTTCTGACCATTTCCATCCAGGTTCTGCTGTGACTTTCTGGATTTTTATATCTCCAGCGGTAACAACCTCAACTTTTAGCTTTTCTCCAGGATTGGTAGTTTCATCTGGTGAATTAAAACTTTTCTTCCCAATATCTGCCATACTTCTCACCTCCTTCCAGGAGAAGAAATACTACCAAAAAGTCAGAGGGTTAACAAGTAGCTTAGAGGTAGAAGCGGAAGTCAAATCCTTTACCTTGGAAAAGTCAATGGTTCGACAATGCTCACATTGATATTGAGCGTTGCCGTCCTTCAAATTCTTCAGGACGGCCCTGAACTTGTTGAATGGATCGAAGTGTCAAGTCAGTTTGGTCTGTTTTAAAAATTCGGCTGGATTAACTATTTTTATCCCTCCGAAGTTACGGAGGTTTAATAAATGCTTATCACCGGAAACAATGTAGTCAACCTTGGCCTGCAAGGCACATTCCAATACTCGATTATCGGAAGGATCGCCTTTAATAACCTTAAGTTTAACTTTAGGTTCGATAATTTCGGCAAAATCCTTAATCTCATCTATGACCATGCTTACTTCAAAAGAGCTCAGAGAAAACTTTTCCTTTAAAACCCTACGAAGTTCGTCAAGGAGAACTAATGAAATATAAACTTCAATTCTTTCGGAAACTGCCAGATCTAAAATTCTGCGGGGATTACCGCCATACAAAACTGCTGAAATAAAAATGTTAGTATCTAAAACTACACCGGATTTCAATTATCTACCTTGGCGGTAATCTTGAATCATCCTGTAGACGTCTTCTTCACTTTTAATACCTAACTCTTTGGCCTTTTGGCGACCATATTTGAAAATCTCATTCCAAGCGGTCATTCTTTTCAAATAAACTCTTGCCGCCTCTCTCAGAAACTCGCTTCTTGACCTTGATTCCTTCTTTGCCTGTTGATCAATTTGAGAAAGCAATTTTTTGGGTAATGAGAGATTAACTGTTGCTGTGTCCATAGTAGTCATATTATACAAACTTTGTATGGAAAATCAAGAAGGAGTCTTTAAAGCCTTTGGCGGATTGCAAAATCTGAATTATCTCCAGTTATTAGCTGAGCAAATGCAGGACAATCAATAATACGTTCACTATCTCCTTCTTCCTGGCAAAGCACCGGCAATAATTCCTTTAACTCTTCAACGTTTAAACCCAAGTGCTCCTTAATTACCGAAAGAGCACGAACCCTATGGCACCTAACACCATTACTTCCACTAAAAAAATCGCATTCCGGCGACATATTTATTGTTAAAAATATCACTTATAGAAGGCAAGAGTCAATAAAAAATACTGATGGGTCCACTTCGCCGAGTTAGACTCAGCGCACTTCGAGCCTTAGACCCGCACCGAAGGGAGGATAGCAAGCTATTTGCTTATTTTCTGGAGACTAACGAAGAGTTTGAGCC
>Ga0155616_117_pt1 | contig 7973 bp, 5 predicted proteins | sample RifCSPhighO2_12_FD_107273 | JGI IMG/M metagenome (GOLD analysis project Ga0155616, IMG submission 107273) | Candidatus Curtissbacteria bacterium RIFCSPHIGHO2_12_FULL_41_17
AAGGCAGTAATGTTTGTCTACGTTAAATCGTAGGGTTAAGTTAGTTAGGTAGTTAGGTAGATGGATAGATAGGTGGTTTTCATCGATCGATCGAACTACTGACTATCGAACTAATTTTTCAGCTAAGCCGTACTAATAGATCGATTTACCTAATAGCTTGTCCGTAGGACAAGGAAATTACAATAATCAAGCACCAAAATACAAACAATATTTAAAATTCTAAATTCAAAGTTTTAAATTTTGAGTTTTGAAAATTATTATTTATTTGTCATTTGGAATTTGTGATTTGTGATTTTCTCGCCCTGCGGGCGAGTACATTCCATTCGGTTTTAAAGACATTAAAGAAAAAAGGGTTCAAAGGAGCCAAAAGAGCCAAAGGGAACTAAAACTTCTGGCCCATCTGGTTCTTTTGTTACATTTGTAACCTTTTCTCACGCTTGACAAAGCTCCCCCAGAAGGTTTTAAATATACTTAGTTTTCACGCATTCCTGGTAACAGGAGGCGTTTTTTTAAGGCCTGCCTGCCGGCAGGCAGGGGAAAATATGCCTGGAGAAAGAATAGATCGATCGGTTTCATTAACAGGTGAGGTGAGCTTTGCCGAACTAACAGGACCTCAGCGAATTGAGGCCAGAATGCTCGATTGTCTGTCTTGTTCACTGATTGCGTTGCCCCAGTTTCAAGGTACAGAGGGAGCAAGGCGACTCAGCGCCTTTTTTGGTGGTGTTTCCACAGTTTCGGATTTGGAAGACAGATTCCAGCAATCTTTTGGCGCTTCTTTACTTGCGCGGTTTAAAGAGATAGTCGTTGAGCAATGGGGTACTCTAAATGGTTTAAACCCTGAGAGTAGCAACACGGTTGTACAGATGAATTTAGTGGCCTGGGCAAAAACACCGATAGAAGGAGAAGATCCAAGTGTTCTTGTTATGGGTAGTTCTAGACCAGAACCAGTTATGAGTTCCAGTCTAGTACAACCTGCGATCCAAGAATCTGATAGCATTTTGCCAGAGCCAGGGCTGCCTCGAGCAAAAGTAATAAAACAGGCGAGATCGAAAAAAGGCAAAACGCATGACATGCGCGGTCTTACCGGTTTTTACAAAGGTACTTATTACGAAAACGGAATTGCCAGGTCAGGAAAACCTAACAAGCAACTTGGTAGAACGCGCCGCAACGGTAATCATTAAGTTGTAATTTTCCAAATATTTTGATTTCTATCAAAAAACCCCACCAAAGGTGAGGTAAATTGATACTGGCATCGAGCTATCTTCGCACCGAATGGTACTATTGTCGCCGCTGATACGTTTCACTATCCTGTTCGGAATGGGAAGGAGTGGTTCCGTATCGCTAAAGACACCAGCTGGGCAAATATAACAAATTTCGATTAAAAATTCCACTTTATACCTTTTTGTGACGATCGTTCAAATTTGGTATAAGGTTGGCCGTGGCATCTGGATATGTCAGGAGAATCCTTGACAGGGGATGCTTGATACCACCCCCCCCCATGTGCTTTAATTAAATTAGGAGTAATTTATGGCAGAAGAAGCCGGTGGGCCGGAAATGCCAGTTTCCCCAATTGCACCACCAGTCAAAGAAGGCGAGCAAACGACAAACGAGCAATTAAAAGCTCTCGTGGAAGAGTTAACTAGGCAAGACGAAGCTTTAGGTGGGAACCTGCTGGTGAAGGTACCTCTTTCTGCAGAGGACCCTCGTGATGTATTGTTTTTCAGCGCAAGCGAAAGCAGAGTTAACCGCCATGATGCGCATATGACTTACGGTGTCCATCCGGACAAAGGGACGATAGGTGTATTAGAACGACAGGTAGGGTATGCAGATATGCCTTTATCGAAAGGCATATTGAATCATCGGGCAGGAGTGAGTAAATGGAATGGCTCACTTGACCGTGTGGTTAAAGACGACCAAATAGGTTTGGTTCAAGATGGTAGTAGTTTCCGCGAGTGGCAGCAATCTTATGAACTTTCCAAGCGTAGAGCGGAAAGAATAACGCAAGAAGAAGCTTTTAAGAGACAATTTGTACCAAAAGCACTGGAAGCTGTTCGGGGAGGTTCAACTCGGACTGCTACAGAATCTCTGGCAGAGCCTCCTTCTACAGCATTGGCATAAATTTTTTCCCTTTTTTTATTCCAAAAATGGTGTTATACTGGCGTCGCGTAATAAATCAAAAGATTTAAACGCGACTGCCGAGTTTTACTCGGCGGCAACTTTTACTGGTATCTAGTATGGTCGCGTTCCCTAAAGGGAAGTAGTATCTGGTATTTAGTATCTGAATAATTAATAAAGGAAGTGAGTATGGTTGACTCTCAAAAAATCCGATCCAATCTTACAAGTTTTATCAACTAAGGCAAAGTCTGCTTTCAAAAAGCCGACGACGATGGCTGAACTTTTGGCTTCTACCGGAAATAAGATTCCGGTTTTGAGGCGCGGCCAAGAAGTAACTGGAAAAGTTATTTCCGTTTCCCGACAGGAAATTTTAATTGATATCGGCGCCAAAAGCGAAGGGATTGTTTTTGGCCGTGAATTCGCTTCTGTTCGCGATCTGGCTGCTAATTTATCTGCTGGTGATCAGATTGATGCTATTGTAATTTATCCGGAAAATGATGCCGGGCAAGTCGTATTGTCGCTTCGAAAACTATCCGGAGAAAAACGCTGGGAAGAACTTGAAGTGAAGAAATCAGGCGGTGAATCAATCGATGTTATCGCTCAGGAAGTAAATCGCGGAGGAATTATTTGTGATTGGCTTGGACTTCGAGGATTTTTGCCAGCTTCGCAACTTGCCCATTCGACAGGCTCAGGGCAAGCCCTTCGACTTGGCTCAGGACAAGCCCATTCGACAGATTCGACTCGCTCACTGCAATCTGGTCATTCGACTCTGAGGGATGAGCCCTTAGGCTCAGACTCGAGGAGCTCAGGGCAGGCCCTTCGACTTGGCTCAGGACAAGCCCAACCGCAAGCCAACATGAATGATTTAATTGGTAAGACCTTAAAGGTCAAAGTTATCGAGGTTGATAAAAATACCAACAGATTAATTTTCTCCCAAAAACAGCCGGATGAGACGAGTCTCAAAAATTTACAAAAGTTGCTTTTACGAGTTGATATCGGAGATAAATACACAGGTACAGTAAGCGCGGTTTTGCCATTCGGTTTGTTTGTGGAGATAGACGTACAGGAAGAAAGTACTAAAAGTACGAAAGGTACGAAAGGAGATAGTGAAGAAGCTTCTCGTACATCTCGTACTTCTGATACCTCTCGTACCTCTAAACTCGAGGGCCTTGTTCATATTTCTGAAATTTCTTGGGAAAAAGTTGAAGATGTAGCCAAGTTGTTCAAAGTTGGCGACAAAGTGGAAGTTGCGGTTATTGCCAAAGAAGAGTCAACGGCAAGGTTAAACTTGTCTGTTAAACAACTTACCCAGGATCCGTTCGCCGAAGCTTCTAAAAAATATTCCAAAGACCAGATTGTTACGGGAACCGTTGAAAGGGTAACACCATACGGGGTTTTTGTCACTTTGGGGGATGGTCTTGAAGGGATGGTTCATATTTCCAAAATTCCTCCGAATGAAACGCTGGAAGTCGGCAAGTCGCTGGAATGCATGATTGAGTCCATTGATACCGCTGTCAGGAAGATATCGCTTGTGCCGGTTTCTAGGGAAAAACCGATACTATATAGATAATTTTTAATTTTTAATTCTCAATTTTCATTGAATTTTCAATGAGTCAATGTTTCAAAGTTTGAAAAATATCGTTTGCACAAATATTTTCTTCGCAAATTAGAAAATTGAAACTTGATTGAAAATTTAAAATTGTAAATTGAAAATTTTAAGGCTTTTTTATGAAGCAACACTCTGAATTTGTCTGTCAACAGTGCGGATTCAAATCGCCCTCGTTCTACGGAAAGTGTCCCGAGTGCGGTTCTTGGAACAGTTTGGTTGAAACTAGTGTTTCGGTTAAGAGTTCACAGTCTATTGTTCACAGTTCACAGTTTGAACAGGTATTGATCAAACTTAGTGATGTTAAGAAGGAACATCTTAAAAGGACATCAACGGGCTTTGGCGAATTTGATCGTGTTTTAGGGGGCGGAATTGTTCCCGGATCAATAGTTTTGATAGCGGGCGATCCTGGAATCGGCAAAAGTACACTGCTTTTGCAGGTCGCGATGCGCATGGCTAAGAGTACCACGAGTTCCAAGGGTACCATGGGTACCAAGAGCTCTAATAAAAATGAAAAAGCCCGTGGTACTCGTGATACTTTTGATACTCTTGGTACTCCTGTCTTGTACGTTACCGGGGAAGAATCACCTCAGCAGGTAAAAATCAGGGCCGATCGAATTGAAACTTCCTCCGCCGCTAAAGCTTCGAAGGACAAGCAAAACTCAGAACTCAAAACTCAGAACTTATTTATTCTGCCTCAAACAGATGTTGAGGCTATTGTTGCAGCCTCAGAAAAAATTCAGCCTGTGCTTTTAATTGTTGATTCAATCCAAACAATAACAACCGAAGCACTAAGCGGTTCAGCCGGCAGTGTCGGACAGGTTAGAGAATGCGCGCAAATCCTACAAAGGTATGCCAAGAGCTCAGGGGTGCCGATTTTTGTAGTCGGCCATGTTACCAAAGAAGGCAATATTGCCGGACCAAAAGTTCTGGAGCATCTGGTTGATGCTGTCTTAAATCTGGAGGGCGACGGTACCCACGCTTTTAGAATCTTAAGATCAACCAAAAACAGGTTTGGCTCCACCTTTGAGGTCGGCGTTTTTGAAATGCAGGATGCGGGTTTAATTGAAGTTGCCAATCCGTCTTCGATATTCCTTTCCCAGAGGCTTGAGATGCGACCCGGCAGTGTGGTTTGCGCATCAATAGCCGGCGTAAGACCGGTTCTTTGTGAAATCCAGGCGCTAACTACTTCAACTATTTTTGGTATTCCCACAAGAAGGGTTACCGGACTTGATTTTGCCAGAGTTCAGATTGTTCTGGCAGCCTTGGTGAAAGCCGCCAATTTACCGCTTGGTTCACTTGACGTGTACGTTAATGTGGCCGGCGGTTTAAAAATTAATGAGCCGGCAGCTGATCTTCCGGCGGCTCTGGCGGTAGTTTCGGCAGCAGTTGGGAAGCCTACAAGAAGCGGACTTTGCGCTTTCGGTGAAGTCGGTTTACTTGGAGAACTTCGGCCGGTTAGCAACTTTAAAAGCCGCGTAAACGAAGCCAAAAGGCTTGGTTTTTCGGATTTTGTAACTGCAGATAGGTTTAAAACGTTGGAGGAGGCAATCGGCTATGCAATTCATGGGGAATGAGATGCGAATTTATCCGAATACGTTATCTAGCATACAATATTCGAATGTATTCGCATGTTGAGTTAGCGAAACTAAGTCAATCTTAAACCATGCGAATTAATACGAATATTTTAAGTAGAAAGCGCATTCGCGTAAATTCGTATGAAGCTAAAAATCTTTCTGCGCCCGTCATTAACTATAATTTTTGCCTTCATTGGAGCATTTATTGCCCGCGGGGGAACACCGCCGGAAATATTTGCAATTACCGGTAAATATTTTATATTTGTAGCCTTTTTAGCGTTTGGAATACTCGGCTTTATACTGCTGGACCTAGTTGAGCTTGCAGGTAAGGCGGGGATTGCAGCTTTAGCCAAACAAATTGCTTCCTATATACCGGCTTCCGGTGGTAGATTTTCCTTTAAGAAAAAGAGAAACAAAAAGGTTGTCAAGTTTCAAAATCCCTTGGTTATTGATACTTCGGCAATTATTGACGGAAGACTGGCGGATGTTGCCAAAACCGGTTTTATTTTTGGGACATTTCTTGTGATTCCGTCAGTTATTGGTGAACTCCACAAACTGGCAGATAGTGCAGATTCCGCCAAGCGTCAAAAGGGCCGTTTTGGGTTGGACAGTCTGGGAGTACTTAAGCATATAAAACACATAAAGCTGGAAGTTTTAAAAAATGAACCCGAAGACAAAGAAGTCGATCATAAATTAATTACTCTTTGCAAGAACGTTAGTGGCCGGATTGTGACCGTTGATTTTAATTTGAATAAAGTCGCCATAGCAAAAAATGTGGGGGTTTTGAATATTAACGAGCTTGCCAACGCCGTTAAAACGGCTGTTTTGCCTAAGGATAGGCTGAAGGTTCAAATAAATGCACTTGGTACTTCCAAAAACCAAGGTGTTGGTTATTTAGGCGACGGGACAATGGTAGTTGTAGAAGGCGGAGCTCATCTTAAAGGTAAAAATGCCCAAGTCGAAGTTTTGCGGGTTCTGCAAACCGCAGCCGGCAAGATGATCTTCGCAAAGATCGCGAATTAAATTCGCGTAATTTACTTCCTTAATAATATATATCGTTCTGTATCAATTGAGATACAGTTAGGAATCTAAGCCGTATTCTTTAGCTTACCCACAATTTTCTTATCAGGACAATCTAATCCAATGTTGATTGGTCCCATGTACAACTACAGGCTATAAATTTTAAGCTCACTATTTTACTATCGGTTATTCTGGGGACTTGACAAAAATTATAAAGTGGTGTTAAAGTTTTTGTCGCAGGCTGAAATTCTTCTCTGCTTTTTTAAGCGGGGAAGGAAAAATCCCGCACCAAGTTTGGTGCGGGATAAAAATCCAAAAGAAAAGAGCATCACTACCGCAGACTGAAACTCGAATAGCAATGCTCTTTTGAGGTGTAAGGGAAGCGACTTAGGGCAGCTAAGTTGCTTTCCTTTTTTACATTAGAACACTTGCGTGAAATTTGTCAAGAGGCAAGGGTATTTGGATTGTTCCAACAAGCTAATTTTTCCCCAAAATGCATACTTACCCTATGAAAAGTGATACAACTTTGAGTAAAATAGGTGTACGGTGTGAAAGTACGAAAAGTACTAAAAGTACAAGAAGTACGAAAGGTATAAGAAGTGTCAATTGTCGGGGTTAGTCGGTAACGATACTCGTTTCGTAAAGCGTTGGGCGTTGTCCGTAATAATTTACGCTAAACGTAACCTCCTAACGATACGGGCTTCGTAACCGTTTACCGCTTGACGTGAGCAGGATTCTTTAGCTTTTCGTACTTTTCGTACCTCTCGTACCTCTAAATCAACGGGGCTTGACAAGCAAGTACCAGTAGTGTATATTGCCCCACGCTAACTTATTTAGGCCTGTAATTAGTAATTCTGCCTTCTGCCCCATATATAACTAGAAACTTGTAACTGTAAACTTATAACTATAAACTAAGGACTATCTTTTCTGCCCATAAGTTAAATACGAATTTATTCGAATTGGCTAGCTGTTCTAAAACATTCGCATTAATTCGGATAATCCTAGAGTACTTGACAAGAGTTTTTATTTGTGATAGGATTCGCGTCTTGTTCGTAAATTACTAAAACTTATAGTTTAATTAGATGAGTAGAAGCATAGAAGGACAGCCACAACAAATATTAACACAACGCCAAGTGGCAGAGTTGGCGGCCCAAAGGGGTGACCGAGGGCCTTTTGGTCTTCTTAACCTCCATTATAGCCCGGTCGCAACCAACCCACTGCGGCGACTTGATTTTCCAGATGCAAGAGATAGGGATGTCAATGATATTAGCGAGGCGGCAAGGCCGGGAGTTTGGCAACGATGGACTTCTTCAGGAACAGCCCGCGCTGTGGCGCTTGGCGGAGTTTTGGCAGCTGCAGCTGTTGGTCTTGCCTTCACATTGGACAGCGACGATGCCCATGCCGATGGCGATCCAATACCAAACCCAGATTATATTCCTAATGATGAAGAGCCCGATCCGGACGGCCCACCGGTAGTACCAGTACCAAGTTCAACACCCCAAGCCCAACCAACTCCAGAGCTACCGCCGCAGGATAATCATGAAGAATTTTATCAGGTAGTTCATAAAGAGATGTTTGATTTGAACGGGAATCGAATACCTGAATGGGGAGTTGATGCTCCTTGGGATATGCAATTCAGATATTGGGAAGACTTT
>Ga0155616_145_pt1 | contig 7602 bp, 7 predicted proteins | sample RifCSPhighO2_12_FD_107273 | JGI IMG/M metagenome (GOLD analysis project Ga0155616, IMG submission 107273) | Candidatus Curtissbacteria bacterium RIFCSPHIGHO2_12_FULL_41_17
CCATGGAAACTGATTTCCCGTATAAATAAGCCGAGTAAGGTGTAGCGTTGATACCCGGAGATCCGGGTATTCGGGGAGCCACATCGTAAACAACAATTTCCAGTTTAGGAAATACTGGTCGAACCAATGTCTGCAGAGCGAATGGACCAATAACGCCCGGGGGACAAGATTTTCGGGCGGCTTGCACAAATCTTTCACCCGATGCCATTGAATCTTCTATCAACGATTCGGGCAAAGTCACCGCAGTATGACCCATCTCTTTAAAAGTAATCTCTATGCGTTTTAGGGCTTCTTCCTGTTGGGGTACAGGCAGTCTCAAGAAACCGTCAAGGTTGGTCTGTCTTCTCGTATCGGTTCCAATAAGTTCCAGTCTTTTTGAAAGGGGTGAATAGAAAAAATTAAAGTTCACAGGAGTGCCGACTACGAATTCTTCGATGACGGCGTCATCGAGACCCTTTTGAGAAATTAGGCCGCTTTTAACTTTCTTCTTGCCCTCTTTGAAGAATTCTTCAGGCGACGATGCAAAGAAAAAACCTCTCTCAAAGGACACTTCTTTTTGCTGGGCCTTAACGATAACCAGCCTGTCAATTTCCTCTGGATTTTTAAAAATAAAGGGAAATTTTATACCGGCCTTTCTTAGCAGATCATATTGATTTGGTTTTTCGGTTCTCTCTTCATATCTTAAAAGTTTCCGGTTGCCAAACATTGGTACCTTAAAATCATTTTCAATAGCATCATAATCATTTATATAAACTTCAAAAGAGCGATGGGGAACAAAAATAGAGTTCTTCTTGACAAGAATTTTTTGGATTTTGGGTGAAAGAATGTCCTTAAACTTTTCTACATAAAGAACTTCATCAACACAACCGATCGAAGATCGTCCTGAGTTTATCGAAGGACCTCCTTTTTGAGTTCTAAAATAATCCGCATAAGTTTTGTCTCGGCCTTTTTCGACAATAACTAATGTTCTAAAACCTTCATCTTTTGCTCCCCGACAAACATCAAGAGCAGAGTGTGATCCGATAACAGCGACTGTAAAATTTTTATAATTTTTGACTTTCATCTATATATCACCTGCCCCCTTTCTGGCCCAACCGAAATAAAATTAATGGGGATTTTTAAATAATCTTCAATTTTCTTTACAAATTTCTGAGCATTGATTGGAAGGTTTTTGAAGATTCTAATATCTGATATATCTTGTGTCCATCCTTGTAATGATTCATAGGCTGGCTGGCAACCGGCCAAATAATCAGCGTCCCCTGATTGATATTCAACCGACCTGCCCGATCTTTTATAAGCTGTACAAATTTTAATTTCTGTCAATCCCGAAAGAACATCAAGTTTGGTCAAAGCAAGACTCGTCAGTTTATTGTCATCACGAGCAGCCTTTATCAAAACTAAATCAAGCCATCCCGGGCGGCGTTCTCTACCCGTTGTGGTTCCAAATTCGTGACCCCTCTTAACTAAGTAATCTTTAACTCGGCCAGTGACTTGGGTAGGAAAAGGTCCTTCACCGACTCTGGTCATGTAAGATTTAGTGATTCCAACGACCGCGTTAATTTCTGAAGGATGAATAACAAATGATCGCCAAATTCCGATAACTCCGGGATTTGATGATGTAACGAATGGGTAAGTACCACTATCAATATCCAGAAAGAACCCTTGAGCTCCTTCAAAAAGGATATTTTTATTTTCTTTCTGAGCTTTTTTGGCAATTGCAATAGTTTGGCCAACATGCGGCTTTATCAGTTTTTCGAAGCTTTGATATTTTTTAAAAATATCGGCATGCTTAAGTTTTAAATTAAAAAATTTATTTTGAATATTAATTTCTTCAAACAATTTCTCTTTAAAATCGACGGCAATTAAATCTTTGACACGAAGGCCTACTCTTTCGGTTCTATCTGCATAAGTCGGGCCGACTCCACTTTTTGTGGTACCAATTTTTGCCTTTCTCAATTTTTCGCGAAGACTATCACGCAAGATGTGCCAAGGCATTGTGAGTGATGCATTTTCATCAATCACTAAATTTTTGGATGTGACTCCCACCCTTTTTAGGGCTTCCAGTTCAATTGCCAGTGAATCACAACTGACAGCAACGCCTCTTCCGACAAGACAAATTGCTTTTGGGTTAAAAATTCCAGAAGGGATTATGTGAAAAGCGAATTTGCCATACTGATTAACCACCGTATGTCCTGTATTGGCACCACCTGCATATCTGGCGACAACATGGGCGCGATTTGCCAAATCGTCAATCAGACGACCTTTTCCGGAATCACCAAAATCGACTCCGATAACTGCTATTATCCCTGCCCAATTTTTAAGATCTATATTTTTCATAATTTAAATCCTGAGCTCGCCGAAGGATCATTTAGTCTAAAATTTTCGAGAGTTGACCAGTTTTTATTGCTTCGTTTATCTCCATGGCTATTCGTCTGCCGGTCGAAACTTCCTTATCGTAATACAAGGATGAATAGGGGGAACCGTCTATAAACAAATTAGTCCCGGCGACAATCCGGCAAGAAATTTCAATAATCGAAAATTGTTGCTCGGGGGTAATAATTGTCTCAAGACAAAACGGGCCCCAAAGGCCACCACTTATTAATTTTTTGGAAGTTTGAACAACTCTTTCGCCCATTTCGAAAGCCTCGGCAAGTAATGACTCCCGAAGGGTTAAGGGACTATTACCAACAACTACAAACGAGGGTTCAATGCCAAGCCCCTGCTGGTTTTGTGAAGGAATTCGTCCTAATGAATCAACATTTGTTTCGTAGCGTTTATCGATCGATAAAATTTCAAGTTGATTGGTGAGTGGTGAATAAAAATAATGAATGTATAAAGGGACACCGATAACATATTCTTGGATAATATATGGTCTGGCTTTAAAATTTTTGATCTTCTCGCGAAATTCTTTTTTGTTTTTGGCGAAAAAATAACCGTGGCCGCCGGCAGCACCATAGGATTTGACCATTACGGGTCTGTCGATTTCGCTTGCCTTTGTAAATCGGCGAGGGACTGGCACACCCGCTTTCTCCATCCAGAGTCTTTGTTTTAATCGATCCGATTCCCAATCCAAAACTTTCTTATTGCCAAAGTAGGGAACTTTAATTGATTTGTTTTTGGTCACCCCCAAGTAAGCTACGAAGGAACCGTGAGGAATAACTATCGCCTTTTCTTTTAAAAGCTGCTCCTCGATTTTGGCAAAAGAGGCAAAGTCGGCAATTTCAATTATTTTGTCAATGAATTTAAAGCGATTGTAAAGAGAGATTCTGTCGGGAGTTGCTACACAAATTGTTTTAAAGCCTTCGTCTTTTGCGCCTTTTAAGATTTGCAGCGCTGAGTGTGATCCTAAAGTTGCAATTTTGTACTTTACGGAACCCGTCATTGAAGTATTCTACACACATTTGAGGCAAAATGCAAAAATTTTCTAATTGGCATATAATAATTTTGATGCCCCTTATCAACTGGGCCAAAAACAATAAGCTTTCAGTTTTTCTTGCTTTAATTGTTATCATCTTTCTTCTGACGGTTAAAAATAATTTTTTGGGGACAAGGCCTCAATATAGCTTGCCGCAAAAAGGTTTAGACACAACAGAAGTCGGATCCCAAGGAGCAGTCGGCTTACAACAACCTAGTCTGAGACGAGGATTTGAGCCGGTTTCCCAAACAAGTGAGCGGATTGTTATTCAAAATTCCAATCTTTCATTAGTTGTTCAAGATGTCAGAAAAGTCGGGGATGAGATTGTAAATTATGCCAAAAGCGTCGGCGGTTTCATGGTTTCAACTTCTTACAACAGGCCGACGGATGCGCCTTTTGCAACAATCACTGTTCGTGTTCCAACAGATAAGTTAAATGAGGCACTTGAACATTTTAGATCACTCTCGTATAAAGTTGCCAGCGAAAATCTTGTCGGCGAAGATGTTACTGACGAATACTTAGATATTGATTCAAGACTTACAACACTTCAAAAAACAAAAGATAAATTCGAGCAAATTTTGGAAAAAGCGACAAGTGTTGAAGATATTTTGAATGTTCAGCGAGAATTAATTAATTTGCAGGATGAAATTGATTCTCTAAAAGGCCAGAAAGAAGCACTCGCTAAAAATGCCCAGCTCACAAAAGTAACTGTATATCTTTCCACCGATGAGCTAGCTCTTCCATACAAACCGGATAAAGTTTTTAGACCTCAGGTGATCTTTAAACAGGCTGTCAGAAGTCTTTTGAGTACTGCAAGAGTATTGGCAGAACTCGGAATATGGATAGTTGTTTATGCGCCTGTTTGGATTATCCCGGTGGTTGCATACTATCTAATCAGAAAAAGGAAACAGAAAAAGGGGCAAATTTCAAAAGCAGAAAGCTAATTACAGAAAGAGCATTCGCTTGTAAACCTGCCGAGTGAGTTCTACATCTTTTTTGCAGTAGGTATAAATTTCCTCGTAACGCTTTTTTAGATAATAATCATAAACCATTGAACCATCCATTAGGTCTTTTGAGGTGGGTAAATTCAGGGCGATTGATAAATTGTGCAGGCTGGTTTGGGAAAAATTATCCCACCTGCTCCACTCTTTGGCTGTGTCAAAAATATTCTCTGTATTGAATTTCTTAACTGGTAACATTTGAGTAGGCCGAATATTTTTAATTATTGACCGTTTATATAAAAAAGGGATGTCAAAATCTATAATGTTGTGCCCAATAAAAACATGGGCGTCTTTGGCAATTTGCCACCACTTTTTTAATATTTCTTCTTCTTCGCCTTTAATGATATCGGCAGGCTCATTATCTTTTGCAAAACCTATACAAAAAATTCTGCCGAAATCACCACTAAATGCGCTTGAGCGAAATAAAGCTTCATCGTCATTGACAATTTCTTTGTTGCGAGATTTCTTGCGTTCCGATTCTATTACGGCTTCTCTTAACTCTTTCGGTGCGGGGATGGTTTCAAGATCGAAAAACAATTTCATTTTTCACCTATTTCAATTTTTTATGAATTGATTGCAATTATATCAATTATTACATTTATATTCCCTCTTCCAATCGACACAACATATGAAATTATAATATTATGGTTGCGTTAATCTAAGATGAAAAAAGTTTTTGTCTTGATAGTATTAATTATTCTTGCAATTGGCATTTATTCTTTTTCTAAAAAGAAAAGCCCAACTTTCGATAAAACAGTATCCAGCTCTTCTAATAATTCTCAAGAGGCTGTAAACGTCTTTGCCAAAGGCTTGGAAGTTCCCTGGGCACTGGTCTTTTTGCCAAACGGCCGGCTTTTAGTGACAGAACGAAAGGGTATGGTCAAACTGGTTACTGCAGATGGCCAACTGCAAGATACGCCGATTCTGGCAATTCCCGACGTCAAGCAAACGGGAGAAAGCGGTCTACACGGGATAACTTTGCACCCCGATTTTAAAAATAACCAAAAGGCCTATCTTTACTACACTTATAGTTCAGACGGAGATAAATCTTTAAATAAGGTTGTCTCTTATAAATTTGAGGACGGAAAACTGACAGAACCTCAAATGATAGTTGAAAATATTCCAGGCGCAGTCTTTCATGACGGAGGAAGAATTAAATTTGGGCCGGACGGCTATCTTTATATAACAACCGGAGATGCTCTTAATCCTTCGTTCGCCCAGGATAAAAATTCTTTGGCCGGAAAAATCTTAAGAGTTACGGATGAAGGTAAACCTGTATCCGGCAATCCGTTCGGCAACGAAGTATTTTCTTTTGGACACAGAAATCCACAGGGAATTGCCTGGGATGCTGACGGAAATTTGTGGGAAACAGAACACGGCCAAAGTGCTCAAGATGAAGTAAATCTTATTAAAAAAAGCGAAAACTACGGCTGGCCAGACGTTCGAGGAAGCCAAACAAAAGAAGGAATCTCTTCACCTATTATTCAAAGCGGCAGTGACACTTGGGCTCCAGCCGGACTAGCATATCTTGATGGATCACTCTTTTTTGCAGGACTACGAGGTCAAACTTTGTTTGAGGCTAAAATTAATGGTGAAAAATTAAACCTTATCAAACATTTTGAAAAAGAGTTTGGGAGAATAAGAGATGTTATCGTTGGCCCGGATAATATGCTCTACATTTCAACGAGCAACCGCGACGGCCGAGGCTCACCGGCAGAGGATGATGACAAAATAATTCGCATCGATCCTGCCAAGCTTTAAAATTGTAATTAGCCTCAGCATAAAGTAAAATCTTAGTGTGCCAAGAAATCTGAATCTGAGAGCAGAAAGTGCTACCTCTAAAATTCCACTAATTGTAGGGGCAAAAGCTTACGCAAAATTAAGAAGAGAAGTAACTGCCGCCGGAATTCTTGACAGAGACTATAAATATTACGCCATAATGGCAGTTTTTGCCTTTGGCGGTTTTATAGCTTCTGTTTATCTAATTTATATTACTTCTTCACTGTTTTTACTTTTTATACTTGGACTTGTTTTTACTTTTTTTGCAATCCAGATTGGAGGCTTCTTTCATGATGCCGGCCATAGAGCAATCTTTAAACCTGCAAAAACTAATGACATCGTCGGTCACATTGCAAGCTTTTTCTTAGTCGATAGCATAGACAGGTGGATGAAAATTCATAACATGCATCATGCAAACACTAATGAGGAGGATAGAGATCCTGATCTGGATGTTCCACTTCATTCATTTACGCAATCAAGATTCATGCAAGAAAAAGGGCTTGCCGGGGTTTTTAAAAGATATCAGGTTTTTACTTATTACCCACTGCGTTGTCTAATCATAATTACAAGAAGAACCTCTTCTTTTATTTATTTAGCAAAAGGTTTAAATTTTAAAAATTCTTGGAAATTAATTAGTTTCGCTATCGGATTTACTATCTGGTATATTTTGCCCTTTATATATTTTGATACTCTTAAAACAATTGTTGTCCTTGCCTCGATTAATATCCCCCTAGGTTTTTATCTTTCTAGTGTATTTGCCCCCAACCATAAAGGCATGCCCGAAATCAAAAAGGGAATGAAGCTTTCATTTTTGGAACAGTCGATTATTACCTCCCGAAATCTAAAAGGCGGATTTTTAACTGAGCTCTTTTTTATTGGCCTAAATTTACAAATCGAACATCATCTCTTTACCAATTGCCCGCGCAACAAATTGAAGTTAATAACTCCGTATGCTAAGAAACTTTGCCATGAAATGGGTCTCGAATATACGGATGTCGGAATTATTGAAACTAATAAGATAATTTTGGACGAACTTCGAAAAGTTGCTCTTGCCGCAGGCTAACACGCAATTACTCTATTTCAAATATTTTATTTCTGGAAGAAAAACCTGAAACTAGTCTAATCCGTGATTGGGCTATATTTGCCAGGCCTTTAACCGGTGGTTCTTTTACCCAAACCTCAAAATCATTTTCTGAAATCTTGACTACTCTTTCCTTACCAGCTAAAGGTTTCGCCTTGACATTTATTCGCATATACCTTATTTTAACTTTTTCCTAATTTCTAATTTTCCCATACTTGAGGCGTCTTTGGCATTTTTGATCATTTTGTCTGTCCTAAATGTTGAAGGGATTCGAAAGCCCAGTTTTTTGAAGTTTTTCTTGAAATTAAAAGTCATATTTACTCTGT
>Ga0155616_110_pt1 | contig 6071 bp, 5 predicted proteins | sample RifCSPhighO2_12_FD_107273 | JGI IMG/M metagenome (GOLD analysis project Ga0155616, IMG submission 107273) | Candidatus Curtissbacteria bacterium RIFCSPHIGHO2_12_FULL_41_17
CGCTTTCCATGGCTAAAGTCGGCGACAAATCCCTCAGAAAAATTTTGGAGGAAGGATATAACAAGACTAGCGATTTGGGTTTTGTTGCCGAAACTTTCTTTAAAGAAGGAGAGAAAGGTATTAAAAATATGCATCTAATCGTAGGCAAACCGGTGCGGCCGGCACTCGCAGAACGATTGCCTTCGGCTGAAGAAGCCATAAAAAGACTTGGACACGAGTTTGCCGCCGAGCCGAAATTTGACGGATTTAGAGTAGCAGTTCATAAAAATGGCGATAAAGTTGAGCTTTTTTCTCGCAACCTTGAAGATACTACCCATGCCTTTCCGGACATTGTTAGGGGAGTCCAAAAAGAGGTCAGCGCCAAAAGCGTGATTATGGAAGGAGAAGCGATTGCCTATAACCCGCAAACGCAGGAATTTTTGCCGTTTCAGGAAACAACAAAGCGGCGCCGAAAATATAAGGTTGAGGAGATGGCTAAAGAGCTGCCTCTGGTAATGTTTGCGTTTGATCTTTTGTACATAAACGGAAAAGATATAACAGGCAAACCGTACAGAGAAAGAAGAAAACTGCTGGAGAAAATTCTCTACAAAGATAACAAGGTAGTTAGGCTTGCGGAGGAAAGAGTTTTACACACAGCCAAGCAAATTCATGAATTTTTCGATGAAACGATTTCCGAAGGACTGGAAGGTTTAATGCTCAAAAAACTGGACAGCCCCTATGTTGCCGGCGGGCGGGGATTTCACTGGATAAAATTCAAGAGATCGCAGGCAGGAAAACTTAACGATACTGTCGATTGCGTGCTTTTGGGAATTTATTCCGGTCGCGGAAAAAGGACGGAGTTTGGAGTCGGCGGGCTTTTGGTGGGGGTTTATGATGAAAAGAAAGATGAGTTCGTGACGATTTGCAGAATAGGGACGGGTCTAACGGACGAAGAATTTCGGATAGTTAATAAGATTGGCAAAGAACTTAAAGTTCAACATAAACCTGCCAGAGTGAATTCCAAAATAGAACCAAATTACTGGGTCGAACCAAAGGTGGTTTTGGAAATTTACGCCGACGAAATTACCAAATCACCGATCCATACAGCAGGAGAAATTGATGGCGTAGGTTTTGCGTTACGGTTTCCGCGGCTTGTCAAATTCCGCGAAAGTGATAAGCGCGCTGAGGATGCTACTACCGTAGAAGAGATTCGGAAGTTATATTCTGATCAGTATAAGAAAAAGTGAGATTCCTAGCTTGCGGTCCTCGCTTCGCTGCGGGTCTAAAAAGAGCAGAAGACGCAACTACCGTTGAGGAAATAAAGAAAATGTATAAAGGGCAATTTAAGAAGAAGTAGACCTTAAAGGTGTGAAGTTAAGATCCTCCGGCTATAATTTAGTTTATAAGACATTATGATGCTCTGCTATTAGTTGGTTAGCAAGTAACATTACGTGTCTTGATACCGCACTTCTTACTGGGTTGGGATCCCCTCTAGATGCAAACATTGCATAATCCCGTAGCTCGACAACATCTATATGATCAAGCCCTTGCCCAGCTTTATAAACGTCAAGCCACACTTGCAAAAATTCTGCTTTCATCTGGCTTGCTTTAGGATTTGCCCAAATAATGTCCATGATTTTCTCTGTACTTGATCCGGGCAAAAAATTGGGGACCCAACGTTCCGCTTTTATCGGCATTTGTTGCATTTTACCTCCCAGGAAAGTATTTGACAACTTCATTTAGAAAAATTACAAACATGGTTTGTAAAGCTAATTATCTTTTCAGATTTAGCCTTTTTTTAAACAAATTCTCCGTATATCCGCCTTCTTTTACAAACTTTTCTTCCAGCCAGCGGAGTTTCTGGTCTATTAACTGGTTGGTTTGGTTCATAAGGCAGACCATGGCATTGGCGGCGGCTTCGGGGTCGGGAAGATAAATTTTATAAACTTGCGTGCGCTTTGCGCACTTAAGTATGTATTCGCAAGTTTACATGAGCAATTTTGCGAATATAATCGTTATAACTTTTATAATTTTTATAAACTAGTCGGCGTATTTTCTGCGCGCGCGGGTCGTCTTTGTCCCAAAGTTTGAGGCTATTTTGGCGAAGATAGTCTAAGTAGTCGTTAAGCAATTCTTCTAAACTGCCTCTCGATACACCAACCAACTTTATTCTCCCTTTGAGGCTTTTAAATAAATAACCCTCTGCGATGTTTTGCTTGCCAGATCTTGCGGCTTGCTCCATCTGGTCGCGCGTTCTGGATTTGTAAGGGACGTAAAGTTTTACAAATTCTACAGTGAAGTCGTAGATGATTTCGGCTTGTTTAAAGAATGGCAGGGTTTTGTAGCCGGCTGGTTCTAACATATATAACTTTTATAATTATTATAATCGTTATAAACTTTATATTGTGCAGAGCGAAAGACCTCATTGGGAAATTGATAAAAAAGATTTAGAAAAAGTCGAAAAATACATTGAAGATTATTGGCCGCGCTTAGTTCGTTATCATCCTAAAGATTTAAAAAGTTTGATTGGTTTGCCGAATCCTTATATAGTGCCTGCAGACGGAGAAATTTTTCAGGAGCAGTATTATTGGGATTCATATCCGGTGGTTAGGGCTTTAATTGACCATCCAAAATACTCAAAATTGGCAATTGGCATGGTTGATAATTTGCTTCATTTGATCAAGCGTTTTGGTATTGTGCCAAACGCAAACAGGATGTATTATCTTTCGCGATCACAACCGCCGCTTCTTTCCAGTATGGTCTGGATTGTTTTTCAAAAAACCAAAGATAAAACGTGGTTTAAGCGGGCAATTCGGCTGGTGGAGCAAGAGTACAACGATGTTTGGATGGGAAAGGTCCATTTAAGAAACTTTCGCAATGTTTATAGGGGACTATCCAGATATTACGATCTTAATGCCGTTCACGCACTGGCCGAATCTGAAAGCGGCTGGGATAACACCGCCAGATTTGACGGTAGGTGTATGGATTTTTTGCCGATTGATTTAAACTGCCTGCTTTATCTTTATGAACATGATCTTTTGAAAGCCTATGAAGTTTTGGGCGAAGAAAAGAAAGTCGAAAAATTTAAAAACTTATCCCTCAGGCGGGAACAAACAATTAATAAACTGATGTGGGACGATAATGTCGGTTTCTATTTTGACTATGATTTCGTCAATCGGAAAAAGAGTCATCTTGTAACAGTTGCCGGCGTATATCCTCTTAATGTGGGATTGGCTTCACCTAAACAAGCAGAAAAACTGGTTAATCTTATTAACCATGAATTGCATAAAAAATGGGGGATTGTTCAATCTGTCAACTTTGTGGTGAATTACCAATGGGATTATCCTAACGGTTGGGCCCCATTGCAGCTTAGGGCAGTTGAGGCTCTTTTGAGATACGGTTACAGCGCTTTGGCCAAAAAAATCATACAAAAATGGCTTTCTCTAAACGTCAAAATTTTTAAAGAAACCGGCCATCTTTGGGAAAAATACGATGTGGTTCACGGGAGAGTCGGATTGCCGGACAGGTACCCGACAGTACCCGGCTTTGCCTGGACGAATGCTACGTTTTTGATTATGGCGGGTATCTTAAAGTTTTTAGAAGAGCATCCCGACGAAGGTTCAACTCCTGTTTGGTTAGTTAGAAGACTTGGCTGGCTATGAAGGAGAGGTACGAGAGGTACGAAAAGTACGAGAAGTATCACAAGTATCAAAAGTAGCAAAGGTATCAGAGGTGATTATTGTTCGAGAGAAATCGAGAACTACCTTCTTTTGCTAATGAGACGAGATATAAGTTGACAAGGTAATTTGTATAGGTCTATACTTCGCGCAATGGTAGATCAACCGCCACAAACTGATCAACAAATTGAAGCTGTATGGCAAGATGCGATTAGCTTTCTACGCCGGTTTAGAATTGAAGGGGATTTTACTGAAGCATTGGGTCGGTTAAGGCGCCTTGGTTGGGTACCTGAATTAAAATCTCTCGGGGATGTGTTATTGATAGAAGAGAAGAAAAGTGGGGAGTTACCTTCTAGAGTTATAAAATTTAACGGGGAAGGTTCAAATTTGCATGGGCAGGCATTTTGGAACGTTGATAGTGATTTACGGGAGGGTGACGAACCTAAGCCTGATAGAAATATCTACGAGGTTACGGCTGTTGGTTTAAATGATGAAGGAGATCTAGTGATAGAGGATATGGAGAATCTTGATAATGAAGGTTTTATAGTTGAAAAGGGACTTGTGGTTGAGCTGTCTAAGCCAAATGCTGGCGTGCGTGTCGATGAATATATGGCTCCAATGCCTCAACTCTGAACTGTCTTAGAAAATTTACTTCATTATTAAGTCTCTGCTTCGCTTAGGGATTTTCCAATCCGTTTGACATTGTGGTTTTCATGGATCAGAATTGAGTCGATAATTTTCTTCGATGAAGTTTGTTGCTGATTTGCATCTACATAGTAAATACTCGCGCGCAGTTTCTCCCCAAATGACTCTTGAAAATATCGAGAGGTGGGCCAGATATAAGGGGATCAATGTGGTGGCCACAGGAGATTTTACCCATCCGTTTTGGTTCGATAAGTTAAAGAACGAATTAGAAGAAACGGAGAGTGGGTTGTATCGACTAAAGACTAACGACAAAGGACTAACGCAAAAAAATCAGGCCTTAGACGTTAGTCATTCAGCGTTAAGCGAACAAAAAGTCTACTTTTTCTTTTCTTGCGAAATATCATCAATTTACACTCAATCGGGAAAAGGCAGGAGAATTCATAGTTTATTCTTTTTTCCAAAATTGTCGTCTGTTGAGAAATTTAACCTGGAGCTTATTAAAAAAGGCGCCAACTTACGCTCAGACGGCAGGCCAATAGTTGGGCTTTCTGCACGAGACCTGACAGAAATTGCCTTGGAAACCGACGAAAAGGCTTTGGTTATTCCGGCTCATGCATGGACGCCTTGGTTTTCCGTTTTTGGTGCTTTTTCGGGATTTGATTCACTTTCCGATTGCTTCGGCGATATGGCAAATAATATTTACGCCATTGAAACTGGATTATCGAGCGACCCGGCAATGAATTGGCGAATTAAAGAGCTGGAAAATAGGTCGATCCTTTCGTTTTCCGATGCCCATTCACTGGAGAAAATGGGTCGGGAAGCGACGGTTTTTGAAGCAGAAGAGGTAAGTTATGAGGCAATTTACGAAGCAGTTGCTCGGGGTCCTGTCAGCAGTTTCCTTCCCGCTCCTTCGATAAACTCAGGACAAGCAGTGCTGCGCGTTTACCCTGAGAGAAATCGAAGGGCTGTCGGGAACCCTTCCACTGCTGCCACCCCTCGCATTGCTTTTACTATCGAATTTTATCCGCAGGAGGGCAAATATCATTACACGGGCCATCGGGATTGCGGTGTTAGTTTGAGTCCTGAGGAAACTAGCCAAAAGGGCGAGAGATGCCCTGTCTGCGGGAAAACTTTAACTATTGGTGTAATGCATCGGGTGGAGGAACTGGCCCAAAAAAGTTCAAAGTTCCCTTTCGACTCGAAACTCGCTCAAGGCGAGCAAGTTCAAAGTTCAAAGTTCAAAGTTCAAAGTTCAAATGGTGTCCGGTGGGTATATCCTGATGGTGACAGTCGGCCGCCTTATGTAATGCTTGTGCCTTTAGGCGAAATCTTGGCGGAGGCTTTAGGATCGGCTGTCGGTACTAAGAAAGTGATGGATTACTACTTAACCTTGGTTAATAATCTTGGCAGCGAATTTAATATTCTTTTGACTGCCCATCTTGATAATATTGCTAAAAATTCCAGCCCAAAAATTGCTGAAGGCATCGGGAGGGTGAGAAACGCAGATATTGTAGTTGAACCCGGCTATGACGGGAAATTCGGGATTGTTAAAATCTGGCCGGATGCCGCAAGTGCATCTTCTGAAGAAATAGCAAAAGATCAGCAGGAATCACAGTTGACGCTTTTTGCTTAAGTTAAGGAGGTGATTTAAATAATGGCCGCAAGCGATAGAAATATAGTTGCAGCGCTATCCTACGTTCTTGGATTTATAACAGGTATTGTTATTCTTTTAGTCGAAAAAGACGATAAATTTATCCGCTTCCATGCAAT
>Ga0155616_125_pt1 | contig 5420 bp, 7 predicted proteins | sample RifCSPhighO2_12_FD_107273 | JGI IMG/M metagenome (GOLD analysis project Ga0155616, IMG submission 107273) | Candidatus Curtissbacteria bacterium RIFCSPHIGHO2_12_FULL_41_17
AAGCTGGTTGACAGAGGTCTGCTCAAAGCAGCCGACGGAGTCCTCAAAGGACTGGTGAAGCAATTGCAGAACTATCCAAAGTTCCTCATTAATCCCTCGGACGCGCAAGCACTGATCCAAATTATTGAGGCGATAAGGGCTTCGATGGTATAATCATCTTATGAGCTATAAGGTTAAAATACGTTGGTTGATAGGGGGAACGGTAGTGAGCTTCGCGGTTTCTATAGCACTTTACTATATAAATCCGGTATTTGATAATGTCGGATTCTTTTTTGAGTTATTTGCGGTTATTTCGTTTATCCTTTTAATGATACTTCATTTTCTCCCTGAACAAATTTTCAATTCCTGGCTCAAATTTGCACGGATCTACATCCCGATCGCGCTAGTCCTTGCGGTGGGTGACAGAGCTAGCGGCAGCGATCTTTTCAATACCGACGCTGAATTTTTCACGACATTCTTTAGCGTGATCTTCGTCATCGCAAGCATTATCCTCATCGTCTGCGCGCATCGTCGCCTCAAGCGGCAAACGAAGACCACGCCCTTTCCCGCCGGCGACCAGAAGCCCGTTTGAACCATTCCGGCTATATCCCGGGAATGTAGCTGGATTCTGTAGCTACCCTAAACCCGCATTAACCAGGTAAATGCGGGTTTATCGTTTCCGTGATTTTCCTGCTATTTTCCTTGATCTCGGCCACATTTTGTGGGATCATTGTAGCATAATGACTTACAATCATGACTTTGGACCATATGAATAAAAACACCGAATATTTAAATCTAATACTCGACCCGATTAGGGTATGTGCACGCTATAAGCCCAAGTTAGGACAGGGAGCTTCTTCAGGTATTGCTTTAAAGGAATTTCAGGCGATGTACCGAACAGACCATTTTTATCACTGGATGGGATTGGATAACCCTCTAATGTATGCAGCTCATAAGGCTGCAGGAGGAATGACAAGCGTTTATCGGCAAATAGGAATCGGTGCTGAAAGACTTTTCAGGCAAATATTGGTTGACAATTTAGGACTAACAGAAGAGGATGTGATATGGTCATATGAAGTTCCTGAAACAGGAAGGAGGAAAGTGACAAGAAAATTATCTCTTGATGCACGGATCCCTTTAGACAAGGTTCAGGATCAGAAAAAGAAAGAGAAAATATCGCAATGGATTCAAACGACCGCGAGGGCGCTTGGTGTCGATCAGAGGATAATTCAGTCTCTTTCGGGTATTGTGTTTGAGGTAAGGCAAGGTTACAAGAGTAAAGATTCAAAAAGGCAGAACGCTGATTTGACAAACGCAGCAACCGCATACACTAAAACATATTTACCTTGCGTTGCTGTTCTTTCCTTACAAATTGATACTGATATCGCTTTACGGTATACAAATGCAAAATGGGTCCTGCTAAAAGGCTCTTTTGGTCAGAATGATCCATATACCTCTGTTTACGATTTTCTCAATGAGATAATAGGTTATAATTTAGTGACATTCTTCGAAAGAAATAGTACGGTGATTCAACATGAGGTCGATCTTATTTTGCGTTCCTTACTTACTACCGATGAAAAATGATTGTAAAGTCAATCAAAACTCGTATTATACCTTCAAGTATAATAACGGTTTAGGTAGGCATGGTTGGTTGCGTCTAACCCCTGCATATTCTGTGAAATTGGTAGAAGAAATTCTCGCAGGCAAGCCGACAGATAAGTCGATTTTGGATCCCTTTGCAGGGACATCGACTACTGCGCTATGTGCGGCTTATAAGGGATTTGAGGCTTCAACGGTTGAGTTAAATCCTTTTTCTGTATGGTTGGGAAAAGTGAAGACGGAAATATACGACAAGGCATTACTTGAGAGGATGCGTGCAGTTGGGTTGGAAATTACAGAAGGACTAAGAAATAACAAATACGAACCTACTGATTTTCCCAATCTTCATAATATTGAAAGATGGTGGGGGGAAGAAGCACTCGTATTTCTTGCAAAACTCAAGCGGGGGATCAGTGAATTCTGTGGGAGGAAAAAAGCGACAGACCTTTTACAAATTGCCTTTTGTCGAACACTCATTCTTATTTCTAACGCCTCATTTAATCACCAGTCTATGTCTTTCAAGAAATGGCCTTCTAACTCATTATTTGGTAATCACTTAGTAAATTATGCGGATGTTTTTAATAGGAGCCTTTCTTATGTAATAGAAACTGCTTTTAAAAACCCATCTAATAAATCAGAAATTTTACAAGGAGACGCACTGGAATTGCATAATATCTTTCATGAAAAAAAATTTGACTTAGTGATAACGTCACCACCTTATGCGAACAGAATTTCATATATTAGAGAACTTAGACCATATATGTACTGGCTCGATTATTTAGAAAACGGTAAAGATGCGGGCGAACTCGATTGGAAAACTATCGGTGGTACATGGGGTTCGGCAACGAGTAAGCTCAATAATTGGGAGAATCAAGAAAAAAAAGTGATTCCTTCCAAAATAGGAGTGTTGCTCGGTGATATTGCAAAAGGCAAGAATAAGAATGGCATGATCCTCTCAAAGTATGTGGAGAAATATTTGATGGACATGTGGAATCATTTTAAATCGCTCATACAGGTATTAAATTCCGGGGCAGAAGTGCATTATATTGTAGGTAACTCGTCATTTTATGGACATTTGGTACCCATTGAGGAGGCCTATCAAGATATGATGCAAAAGCTTGGTTTTAGAAACATTGAAGTAAAGATTATCCGAAAAAGAAATTCTAATAGAAATCTTTACGAGTTTGACGTATGTGCTACTTTTAACCCGCGGTGATATGTCCGAACGTAAATTTCAACAAAGTATCTCCGATAAGGAAGCGATCGAATTGGAATTGTGGGAATCTGATGTTGAAGATGGGGAGAAGCTTGGGCAATCAGAATTTGATAACGAAACAAAGGAAAACCGCCATGCTGTAGCTGATACAGTTTTTGAAGTTGACCCCTCCTCTAAGTCGTTAACCGGACGTACTCCGGAAAGACTTGAGCAAGAAACAGGTATCCCCAAGGAAGAACTTTTCCCTGAAGGTAAAGATATTATTTACGTTGGTGATCCATGGCAACGGATGGGGGTTGAGCTCGATAATGAGCACATATTCATTAGAGTAGTTGCGAAATAATATTTTCACGCAAACATGTTCCTCCAGATTCTGGAGTTAGCAGCTGGTTGCATCCAGATGGTAGTTCCAAAGTCCGCAGGTAATGAGCATGGCCCTGTCGTCAGCATTCTCCTGCTTGTTGCGGAATACATCCGCTACGATCCGGAAGCGTTTGACCCCGCCGATGGCGTGCTCCACGAGTATCCGAATGCGGCTCTTGCGGCGATTCTGTTCTTTGAAAGTCTTGCACAATGGCCTGCCTTTGGGCTTTTTCCGAGGCATGGACACGGCGTGGCCGGGGAACTCCTTGAGGAATCCCTGAAAGCCGGCATCCATCCTGATCCGCACCTTTTTGGGGATGTGGTCGGGAAGACGGGTGTCCTTGACGATCTGGAAGTCGTGTTCCTCGCCCTTGATGGTTGGGCTCACGTATCCCACCCGCCTCTTCCGGGTGGATAGAATGATATTCTTCTTGGTGTGGCGCTTCTTCTTGCCGGAGTAGTTGGCGGTCTGTTTCTCCGCATTCTTCGGCCGCTGGATCGGGCGCTCGGTGCCGTCGAGGAACACCTCCTTTGCTTCGGGAAAGGCCTCAAAGAACTCCTCTACCGACTTGATCTGCCGCTTCGGCAGCGCCAGTTTCTTCCCTAGGGCCGATTCCAGAACGGGGCTCAAGGCGTCGTAAGCGTGCCAGACGTTGCCGCGATCGCGGTCGTAGAGGAAGCTTAAGACCTCGAAGGTGGGGTAGATGCGGTAGTATAAGAGGATGAAGAAGAGCTTTTCTTCCGCAGTCTTGGCGAATAGTTTCCTGCCCGCGCCAGGCTTGCGTTTCCGATGAGGGTCGGTGAGATAGGCGTCCATGGCCGCCTGTGCCAGGGCGGCGGCGAATACCGCCAGAAGATCGCGGAACTCTTGCGGAGCCAGCCCGGTGAGGGCGCGGCAGAGCCGATCCCGTTTGAGGACTTTTTCAACGGACATCATATTGGTTTTTGTTTGATTTTTAAAAATTGCTTTGTTTTTGAGACCTTGACCTATCTCTATTTTATCAGTTTGAACTAATTCACAACAGATCTAGTGAATACGCTCTCCATTCAGAAAGGTCTCAAGAATGGAATTATCAAACAGATCGAAGCAGTAGAAAAGTTGCTCGACAAAGGATTGACGAAAGTAGCCGACGGTATCCTTAAAGGTTTGGTGAAACAGCTACAGAACTTCCCCAAATTCCTCATTAACCCGTCAGACGCCAAAGCACTTATCCAGATTATTGAAACGATAAGGGCTTCACTGCTATAATGCTCTTATGGGCTACAAGAAGAAAATACTCTGGCTGATTGGAATTGCGGCACTGGGATTCGTCATTACGGTATTTTTTGAGAATCTCAATTACCGCAAGCTCGACGATATACAGCAGTTTCTTGGTCTATTCTCAATCATTTCATTTATTCTCCTTATAGCACTCTATTTCCTTGCCGAGCCAGTTTTTGTCACTTGGAAAAAGTTCGCCCGCATATATCTTCCCATCGCCGCCGTGTTAGTGATCTTTGAACCCAGCAGTCTTGTCCTGATTGATTTTTACGGCCGCGGAAAGGATAGGGAAGGCCTAACAATGTTTTTAAGCGGGCTGTTTATTCTCATCAGCCTCATCCTCATCGTCCGCGCCCATCGCCGCCTCAAGCGGCAGAGTCCAACCTCTTCGCCTCTTGTCCAGTAAATTTCTTAATCAATCAGGTCTCTTTCAGAAAGAGAGCCGAATCTCACTGTCCCCGAACCTCAATAAGCCATGTGGACCAAATGCAGCATTTGGTCCACGTTTTTCCTTGCCCCAAGCCGTTTTTTGTGGGATCATTACGTTATGCATTCTAACCTCACATTCATCACAAACGAAAAGAATCAGACCCTCCTTGATAGATTTAGGGCGCTCATCAAAGACACCATTTTTTAAAGTGAGCGTAGTAGATGATATGATCAAATGAAACTTATGAACAATAACGGCATACCTGCCCGCGCTACGGCAGGTGGGCATCGTAAAAAAGATTCGGCGAGGATTGTGTGGGATTCAAAGCCCCGGCGCGCGCCAAACCCAAAAGACATTGAATTTCAAACCGCCGAGGTGGTGATTCCGAATCCCGAAACTGCCGGGCAGTTACCGATGTCGTTCCGCGATACGCTTCTTGGCCCCGCCTACGCCGAGGCTTCGGCGGGCAGGGAGGAAGAGCTTGACCTGTCTGCGTGCGAGCGCGCACAGGCAGGCAAGCAAAAAATGAACCGCCTCATCTGGGGCGACAATCTGCTCGCGATGCAGGCGCT
>Ga0155616_136_pt1 | contig 5331 bp, 3 predicted proteins | sample RifCSPhighO2_12_FD_107273 | JGI IMG/M metagenome (GOLD analysis project Ga0155616, IMG submission 107273) | Candidatus Curtissbacteria bacterium RIFCSPHIGHO2_12_FULL_41_17
CGATTTTGTGCGCTTCCTGCGCACTACTTATGAAATCTCTGACTAGTTCGACCCAAAGAAACTGGTTTTTCTCAAAACTACTGATTTGCTCCTCAAAATTTGTTTTTTCTTCTATAAATTTTTTCTTAACTTTCTGATATTCAGTAGTTTCTATGACTTGATCAAGATAACTAGTTAAAAGTCTGTCCAATTTCTGCTCGATATTAGAAAGTTGAGGCTTTAAAAGAGAAATTTTGTTTTCTACTGTTTTTCTCTCGTTTATTTCGTCTGCGTGAAGCCAATTCAACATTTTTCTAGCGTTTAGCCCGTGGAGCGAATGACTCCACAAAATTTCTCTTATTTGTTTTTCAAATTCCCCGGTGGAAACATATTTTTGCGAGCAAAATCCGTGCTTTTTACCACAACGGTAATAATCGTATCTGACTTTTCCTCTGGTTTTAGGGTAAAACTTGAAATGTTTTTCGGCGGTAATTGCCGAATTGCATTCTTTACATTTGGATAAACCCAAAAACCAAAATTCGTCTTTGTGGTTAATATGAGTTTTTGATTTTCGCTTGATAATCTCCTGGCATTTATCAAACAGAGTTTTTGAGATTAGTGGTTTGTGAGTTCCTTGATAGGTTTCTCCAGCAAATTCAAAAACTCCGTAGTAAAAAGGACTTCTCAACATATTTCTAATCTTGTCCGTTCGTAAATATTTATTGGTTGAGCTTTTGATTTTGTGCTCGAAGAAAAATTTATCAATATCCACAAAAGTGTATTTGCCGGATGCGAAAAGCAGAAATGCTTTTCGCACTAATCGACTAGTTTTTTGATCAACTTCTATTAATTTTTTTCTAGGTTCGTTAAGATAGCCGATCGGGGCTTTATTGGGATAAACACCGTTTCGGAGTTTTTGCCTTATCCCTCGTTTTACATTTTCAGCTAAATTGTCAATGTAATATTTTGACTGGCCAAAAGCGATTGAAAGCATAAATTTTCCCTGTTGTGTATTTTCAAACCAGAGCGTGGGAAATTTTAACGACAGGAGTTTGCCGGTATCAAGCAAGTAGATGATTTTTCCGCCGTCAACAGAATTTCTGGCAAGTCTGTCCGCATGCCAGCTCAAAATTCCGTTTGCTTCTCCTTTTTCGATTAGTTTGAGCATTTGCTCAAATTTTTCTCGTCCGGGTTTCTTGGCAGTTTTTGCTTCGGTAAAAAAATCAACGACTTCAAGATTTTCTCTTTTGGCGAATTCTTTAAGTTCGGTGATTTGTGCTTCAATAGATAAAACTTGTCTATCAGCTTCGTCGGTGGATTTTCTGCAGTATACGAAATATTTAATCATGGTTTTTTGTTTTTTATCTGTTCTTTAGTGAGCATTGCCCGCGTCTTTCTTTTAAGAAAGACAAATTTTTCAATATAAAAACAATAGCGATTGACCTACTCAAAATTTTTAAAAAAATGTATAATAAAATCAAAGTTAAGGAGAATAAAACCATGGATACAGGTGAGCCAGTGCCAGGAATGGCACCTCAAGAAGTTGTAAAACCAAAACTTCAATCAAGTGAGGGGGTTGGTGCTGTCGGAAGTGTTGCGACTCCTAAAGCGGAACCCACACCAGAGATAGAACAGATTAAAAAAGAACTTACCGATCCGCGCACGATTTTGAAAAAACTTGATCCAGAAGGAAGAAGTGAAACTGCTCGAGCTATTTTAGAAGCTAGGACAAGCTCAAGAACAACTAAGGAAAGTATTGCAGGGAGTGAACAAAAAACTCAGGAAATTGCAGAGTTAACCAGCGCCTCATATCAACAAGAGAGGCAAAAAATGGGAGAGCTAACGCAGAGACTAGAAACTTTAGTGGTAAAGCTAAAAAATGCAGTTGGACTTGAGGATAAACAGACAGCCGCTTTGCAGGGTGAAATAGGCGCGATTAAATCAGAAAGAGATGCTCTTTATGCTCAATCATACGCTATAGAAGATGAATTAAAAACACATAAAGAAAAACAAACCGAGATACCCAATCCCAAGCAATTATTAGATGCATATTACGAAAAAGTAGCAACCCAACCTCTCAGTAATGAACAAAAAAGAGAATTATTAAAACCAGAAGTATTAGCCAATCTTTCAACGGAAGAATATATTGCATTATGGCGAAGATTAAATCCGCACTTTTTAGCCCATGTCACACGTCAAGGATTTCGCGACCATACTGGTGGCGATGTTATGGTTAACCATCGCAGCGGATACCGTGAATTTATAAATGGGTTTACTGATGTGATGGGTAACGGTCGAAGTATATTTCCACCACTAGCAAGAATAGGTCTGGTAAACAGAAATGAAGCAACGGTAAAATCGTTTGTATCAAATTTTTTACAGGAAGTCCCTAGTGCAGATAAGGCAAAAGAAATGTTTCTGAATTTTCTTAATAGACATATGGCTAGTGCTCCAAAATATCCTGATATTACAGCAACCCACCTTGCTGCCCAAATGGTTTCAGATGGGTATTACGGCGGAGAAAGAGGCAATGAGGTTTTCTTTGTATATCCATCTGATGTCCTTGCCTCTCAATACGCTTTTGCCTTTAATGGCTGGGAGAAAGATTTCACTAGACCCCAAAGCGAAACAAAATGGAATGATGTGTTTATCTGGACAGACCCAAACCATCCCGGTGTTCCCGTTGATAGCGGTATTGTTTTCCTGGCAGAAAAAGTACCTGTTGATCCCGAAACAGGATCAAAATATGCTTCAGAAATAAAAGTTGTAGATGGTCAGGAAAAAAGCGTAATGATTGAAGATACTGCATTGGCTAGTTCTTTTGTCGAATGGGGTAAAAAACTAGACGATCAATCACCACTCAAAAAAGCTTTTTCTGCATATAAAAATGAAAGACAATATTATCGCAAACAAGATTTGAAAGAAGACTGTTTTGCCGCTTTTGTTCACGAACTTCAAGGGCTAGGTTTTGCAACTGACTCTTCAGCCGCCGTTGCGAGCGAGCTAATCGGGCAGATGTTTTGGAAAGACACTTTCGATGAAGAAACTCTAAGAGGGATTATGGAAAGCTCTGGTGCACACCTAAAACGAGCAGGCAACACGGTTCCTGCGAAGCAGTATTGGGAGAATTTTTTTGCAAAAAATCCTGGATTACGCCCAAAGCATATTCAGTACTACGACGGAGATCCGACAACAGCAGTTTCAGAATTTCAGCAGCAAAATAATATTGGCAGGGCAGATACATCAAAAACCGATGGTCAGCTTTTAGGTTTTGACGATAATCATGTTTTGGATATGGAAAAAGACCCACGAGCAAACGCCGGATATGACGATCTTGTTGCAACAGCTGATAAAATAATTGAAGATCATTACAGCACAAAAGCAGTGTAAAATTATTGATTGGGAGTTTTCGTGTCCGCGCACGGGTGGGCGGGGCAAGGACACTATAAATTTTTTTCCTTACTCGCCCGAAGGGGGAGAAAATCGCGCGCGCAAAAAATAGCGGAGGCGCGGCGGGTGGGGGCACTCGCCGCGCTACCTTTGAAATATAGTTCGAATTTTTTCGTAAAAACACCGCAAGTCGTGAAGTGACAAAATAATTTAAATGCTGAAGAGTTATCTAAATGAAACCATATAAAGTCAGATTCTGGGAGAACTTTTTTGAAGAAATATCTCGTTCTTGATTAATTTTTTAGTAATTTTTGAGCCTCAACCCACACTTTTTTATCCGAAGGGTACGTGAGTCTTTGTTCTACATCTTCAATCGGCAACCATGCGATTGCTTCCATTTCAAGGTCTCTTTTTTTGGTGTCTTCTAAAAATTCCATCAAAAAGTAGTACACAGTTTTTTTTCGCTTTTCTCCTTCATGGAAATACCAATACGATATGTGTTCAAGGGGTTTTAAAATTTTGGCTTTTATACCGGTTTCTTCTTCTACTTCCCTAACAGCCGTTGTTTCTTTCTTCTCTCCTTTTACCGTGTCTCCTATGAGTCCTTTTGGAAAAACCCAGCCATGGTGTTGGGAATGCTGTGCAAGAAGAATGAGAATAGAACTTTCCTGCTTAGTTCCGCGTTTAAATACGATTCCGCCTGCTGAAAATTCAAATTTCATAGGTAGTTAAGATGCTTTGGCGTCCTCGAAGGGATTTGAACCCCCGACCTTCAGATCCGGAATCTGACGTTCTATCCAACTAAACTACGAGGACAGAGAGCCAACCGTTCCAGCCGCGTTTGACGCGGCGGAGAGAGAGGGATTCGAACCCTCGATCCCCTCACGGGGATGCGCGCTCTCCAAGCGCGTGCACTAGACCGCTATGCGACCTCTCCATGTTTTTCTATTTTACCACCCCAATTACCCCTTGACAACAATACATAAAACGTGTTATTTTCTCAATCAATGGGAAATCCAAAAGAAGCACCAAAACACTTCTTATCTGGAAATTTGTCCAGACGATCCCTTCTTGCATTAGGAACTTCAGCACTTGCTGCTGCCTGTGCTTCCGATGCGCCGAGTAATACAAGTATAAACGCGCAAGTCCAAGCAAGTGTACAAGCCGGTGTGAAAGCAACCGGCACTGCCCAGGCCCGGCTTACTCCAACTCCTGACACAAGATTTCCAACAGCTATTACTAGGCCAGCGCCTCAAGCAACTCAACCTCTTCCCAAACCCACCCGTGGTGGTGCGCCGACCCCAGCACCTAGACCTTCACCAACAGTCGAACAACAGTTGCTTGCTGGATGGGTAGAGTTTAACTCACCTACAATTCCTTATCGCGTGCGATTACCCTCATATATGCTTCCGCCTGAATCTTCATATCATCACCCGACTAAAGATCCAGAATTTGGAAAAGATGGAGACTGGTACTATAAAACTAAAAATCCAAACGGCGAATTTATCGTTATTGCAAGGGAACCTCCTGAATCAGGCATAACGTTAAATACATATGCTGATATGGTAAAATCTGGTCTAACAAGATTTTCAAATGGTAATCAGTGGATTTCTTTAGGACAAAGAAAAGTATCAAATCAAGACTCTGTTATTTATACTGTTAAGGCTTCAGGCCTATTCTCATCGAAGGATAAAACTGTATATACAACCTATAGCGCAATGTTTTTATACAAAAATCTGGGTTGGAGAATAGTATTTAACCTGCACGAATCTGCACCAAATAAAGATAGTATGTTTGATACCATACTTAAATCATTCACCCTTCTTTATTAATTAAGCGCGACCTCTTGACAACAACTTTAAAGCGTGTTATTTTCTCAATCAATGGGAAATCCAAAAGAAGCACCAAAACACTTCTTATCTGGAAATTTGTCCAGACGATCCATTCTTGCATTAGGAACTT
>Ga0155616_137_pt1 | contig 4768 bp, 2 predicted proteins | sample RifCSPhighO2_12_FD_107273 | JGI IMG/M metagenome (GOLD analysis project Ga0155616, IMG submission 107273) | Candidatus Curtissbacteria bacterium RIFCSPHIGHO2_12_FULL_41_17
ATTCACAGCGAAAATTATGCTCTTAAAATCGGCCAGCATCCAGCAGAGGTTGCCAAAAGAACCGAGGCTAATTTTTACAGACAGCTTCATGCCATCGGCAACGCCTATAGTTGGTCTAACAAACTAGAAACTTATAAATCAAACTATTACAAATGGACTCAGTGGATTTTTGTACAACTTTTTAAAGCGGGCCTTACTTACAGGGCGAGAAGCGCAGTCAATTGGTGTCCTCATTGTTTAACGGTACTTGCGGATGAGCAGGTGATACAAAAGTTAAAAGTTAAAAGTGAAAAGTTATCCTTCGATAAACTCAGGATAATACTGAGCGAAGTCGAAGTGTTAAAAGTTGATAAAAAGGAACAGCAAAAAGAGAGCGTTGCGGTGTGCGAACGGTGCGGGACACAGGTTGAAAAGAGGGAGCTGGCGCAATGGTTTTTTAGAATCACCAAATATGCCCAAAAACTTTTGGATGGTCTTGAAAAAATCGATTGGAGTGAAAAAGTAAAGATTGCCCAGCGTAATTGGCTTGGGAAATCAGAAGGTCTGGAAATACTGTTTGGTTGCGATATAGAAAGGAATACTTTGATTAGAGTCTTCACGACTAGAGCAGACACGATTTTCGGGGTTACTTTTTTGGCTTTGGCACCCGAACACCCGTTAGTGACAACAATAGGCAATAGGTCAAATAAGTTGTTAAGAGAGCAAATTCAACGCTACGTTTCCGATAGTCTGAAAAAAAGCGAGGAGGAGAGAATTGGCCAATTTCAAGACAAAAAGGATAAGGTTAAACAGGCAGTGAAAACGGGTATTGATACCGGCTTTTGTGCAATCAATCCGATTAACGGTAAAAAAGTGCCTATTTTTATTGCTGATTACGTTCTGGCAATTTATGGAACAGGAGCAGTGATGGGCGTGCCGGCGCATGACGTGCGGGATTGGGAGTTTGCCAAAAAATTTAAACTAGAAATAATTCAGGTGATCAAGCCGGACCCAGAAAACTCAAACGATTTTTCACAGAAAGCGTTTACAGATTACGGCGTGCTTGTAAATTCGGGAAAATTTACGGGTTTATCATCCGAGGGTAGTATCCAAAGTATCACTAAATATTTACAAAAGCATCATTTTGGATCAATCAAAGCCATGTGGCATTTAAGAGACTGGATTATTTCAAGGCAAAGATATTGGGGGCCGCCGATACCGATGATATTTTGCCAGGAATGTGCTAAAGATGGAAAATCATGGTTCACAGAGTTTGCGGGTCCTGTCGGAAAAAGTTCAAAGTTCAAAGTTCAAAGTTCAAAGTTAGACTGGGATGCGGCGGGCTGGTATCCGGTTCCCGAAGATGATCTTCCGGTTGAGCTTCCGTATATAAAAAACTTCAAGCCAACCCATTCGACACATTCGGCAGGCTCAGTGCAAGCAAGCTCAGGGCAAGCAGGCTTGGGTCCTCTTGCGCGACATCCGGAGTTCTATCTGGTTAAATGTCCAGGGTGCGCAAGTCAGGCTCGTAGAGAAACCGACGTTTCTGATACTTTCTTGGATAGTGCTTGGTATTATCTTGGATATTTAATCCTCGGAGATCAAAAATCAAAAAGCGAAGTTTCCCAAAGGAAATCCAAAAATCAAAAATTTAGAAATTGGGAATTAGAATTTAGAAATTCCCTCGCGAAGCGAGGGCGGTGGCTTCCAGTTGATATGTATATTGGCGGTGCAGAGCATGCGGTTTTGCACCTATTGTACAGCCGGTTTTTGGCGATGGTATTTGCGGATTTAGGTTTTACAGATTTTGACGAACCATTCAGCAAATTCAGGGCCCACGGACTTTTAATTTCCAAGGGCGCCAAGATGAGTAAATCCAAAGGGAATGTCGTTATCCCTGATGATTATATAGAAAAGTATGGGTCCGATACACTTAGATGCTATTTAATGTTTTGCGGGCGATACCAGCAGGGAGGCGACTTTAGGGATAGTGGGATTGAAGGAATGCATCGGTTTCTGAAACGAGTCTGGAGGTTAGTGGCGGAGGCAACGCAGAACTTCAGCGGAGTTCCGCGGAATAACGCAGAACTTCCGCAACGTTCCGCGTACTTAATGCACAAGACAATCAAAAAGGTGACTAGTGATATTGAATCGCTTGATTACAATACGGCAATTGCTGCCCTCATGGAGTGGGTTAACGCGCTCGAAGGGCGCGTAGTGGATAGTGATGAGTCGGTAGTTAATAGTCAAAAACAAAAAAAACTACAAACTACGAACTACAAACTGCCAACTAGAGTAGAAGTCGAGACTCTACTTCTACTCCTGGCTCCATTTGCACCGCATATAACCGAAGAGTTATGGAGTAAGATTAGCGCGGATCGATTGCGGATTAACACAGATAAAAATCAGCGAAAATCTGCTATGAATCAGTGGGAATCTATTCATCAAGCTCCCTGGCCTAAGTATGACGGGAAACTGGCAATTGCCCAAAGCATAGTGCTAGTGGTAGAAGTTAACGGGAAGGTTCGGGATAGGCTCAGCGTTGAGCGGGGTGTATCTGAAAATGAGGCTAAAGGATTAGCACTTGCATTAGCGAAAGTGACAAAATATGTGGGCGGAAAGAAAATAAAACGGGTAATATTTGTTCGCGATAGGCTAATTAACCTTGTTATTTAGCCTGTGGTCCTCGTCCTGAGCGAAGTCGAAGGACTGCGGGCCTAAGACTAATCAACTTCGTTGTTTAAGAAAATTTGCATTTTACGGTGAAATGTTAAACTTTGTGTAACAACTTGCTTTTACAAGCAATTTGTTATAGGATATATATCTATGTCAGAACGATTCAGAACCAGTTGGAAACCAGAGAGAAGGTCAAGACACGGATTGCACTGGACAACTGCAGCAGTAGCCGTGCTGGCTGTTTCGGGTTTGCTTGGAATATATTTTGTGGCAGGTGACGAGATTGGTGAAAGAATTGACAAGGCTGTTGAGGATGCTTTTCCTGGCCTTGCCGATAGCGAAATTCTTACCGGTAAGCCGATTGAGGGGGAACTTAAGGGGCAGTACTTAACTGAAACTTTTGGAAACGGCGTTGAGATTCCGCTTAGAGCAGGACCTAATCAGGCAAAACAAGTGGGAATTGCACTAGGAGGCTCTTTAGTCGATGCATTGCCGGTTTACGGGGCTTCCTACCAAAGTTTTGATGTGGTTGAAGGAGAATTTGTTACAGTTGGAGGCAGAACTTATGGTAGGTGGTATCTAGTTGATGTGATCCCCACTTTTAAGAAGACTGATAGCGGAGAGTATGTGTCTACTGGTGTTGCAAGAGATGTTTATGTCGCTGGCAACTTCTTGACCAAACCGTCCGAAGAGTCGGATAATTCTTCTAATGCGAGATAATCACTGGTTAAAAAAGTAACTCGATTTTTTCGCTCTCTCCCTTACTATCTACATAGAATGTAGAAACAACCTCTTGACAAATATAAATGGGTATGCCTCTAATTATATTAGCGGTATTAATTTACTCAAGTAATGCCTGATTTGTCTGCACCCAAATCGAAGAGAGTTTTGAAAATTGCCATATTTTTATTATCCGGCATTTTTTATATTGTCAGTGTTTTGGCAATTGCCCCTGCAACAACTTCGGCCTCATTCCACGAAAATTTACTTAATAATTTTGTAACAAAGACTGAAAAACAGGTTAATAAAACTACCGCTGTAAGTCCGTCACCAAAAGCAAAACCTGCTAAAAACCCTCAGGTTAAAGGTGCCACCAGCCAAAAGGGAGAGTCGATTTTCTCAAAATTCTTTAAGAATCTAGGCAAGACGCTAGCGGCAGTTGCTGATTTTCTGTGGCCGTTTGACGGCAAGGGTGATCTTGCCAAAAAGGATTCAAAAACGGGCCAAGCGACGCAGGGTTTACCGACAGCCAGTCCGCAAGCGCCAACCGAACTTGCCCAGACCGGCGATTTGGCGGTTGAGGAAGCTTCCGACCTGAGTCAGGTAACGGTTGCCGTTCCCGATACCATTGATAATAGTAATTTAACAATCGCCGGCAATTTAATAATCGGCGATTCGAACGCCGACAGACTAACTTTAAAATCACTTTTAAATTCAGATCTTTTGCTTGATAAAAACAAGACTTACACTCTTGGCAACAGCGGTGAAAGGTTCAAGACCGGTTATTTCTCGGACAATATTTATATCGGTGACGAAAATCGGCTTGCCTCCAATGGCATGAATGTCAAAGGCTCAATGTATTTGGAAACTAGGTCCGGCGGCTCGATTTATCTTGATTCGGATTCCAATACCCTTTATCTAGGCGCAGGAACTAATACCTTATCTAATGCCGACAACAATACGGCATTAACTATCGATCCTGCGGGAAGCGGAGCGGTCCAATTCCATTCTTCGGCCAATAATATTGACTCCAGCGGCAATCTGACGATTGCCGGAACCCTGACGGCAGCAGGCGGTGCGACTGCTTCTGATTCTATTGACATTACGCCTTCCACTAATATTGATGCTTTGGATATTACCGGAACTAACATTACGACGGCTGATTTGATTGATTTGGATGCGACAGCGACAACAACCGGAGACGCCATTGACATTAACATGGCAAATACCAGAACTTCCGGATCGGCAATTTTGATTACCGATGCCTCGGTGGCGGCAACTGTGACTGGCGATCTTATTCAGATTAACGTAACCGGTACTCCGGACACCAATACAATAGATGTTGATATTACCGGCGGTACAACAGGAAATGTAATTGATATCACAACTGCAA
>Ga0155616_127_pt3 | contig 2444 bp, 3 predicted proteins | sample RifCSPhighO2_12_FD_107273 | JGI IMG/M metagenome (GOLD analysis project Ga0155616, IMG submission 107273) | Candidatus Curtissbacteria bacterium RIFCSPHIGHO2_12_FULL_41_17
CTACGTTAATCAAAATGCCCAAAAGAAAAATATTGAAAACTTTTTTCATAGATCCGGGAATATTTTTTCCCCAAAAGAAAACACCGAAGAAAAAATCGCCAAGCTTATAACAAATACAATTAAAAGTCAAAGCGGCCGCTGGGCAGTTTATGTAAAAGATCTCAACCGAAGTCAAACTTATGAAATAAACACGCAGGAAATATTTCCCTCTGCCAGCCTTTACAAACTGGCAGTTATGTACAAAACCTACGACGAGTTAGAAAACGGAAGGATTCAAAAAGATACGTCAGTTTCCGGCAATAAAACCGAGCTAGATAGCACATTGCAGGGTCTTCAAAATAAAGAGGAATTAAATGATCGGGAACAAGAAGTAATCTCTTACAATGTTTCTGAAGCCTTAAGACTGATGATTACTGTTTCCGACAACTACTCTGCCTTGACTTTAGCCCAATACCTCGGCTGGCAGCAAATCGACAGTCTTATGGAGAAAGAAGGTTTTGCCAATATCGATTTGGTTAGCCAAGATTCTCCCACAGTTTCTGCAAAAGCAGTCGGTGATTTGCTCGAGCGTATTTACTCAAACAAAGCAGTAAGCGCAAATGCTTCGGAGGAAATGAAGCAGCTTCTTTTTGCTCAAAAAATTAACGACAGAATTCCCGAATACTTGCCAAATTACGCCAAAGTCGGCCATAAAACCGGTGAACTGGACGGTGTACGACACGATGCGGGAATCGTTTACGGCAAAAACAGCAATTATATCTTTGTTTTTCTAACAGATACGAAAGATCCGATAGGTGCTACAGAACAAATAGCGCAATTAGCAAAAACATTCTTTGAGGAGCTCGAAAGGCAATGATTACACAGATTTACTGCAGATGACCACAGATTTGTTATATAAGGATTTAACTTATAAAGTTCGCGGGTGTATTTTTAATGTTTACAATCAGTTGGGATTTGGTCATAAGGAAAATGTTTATTCAAGAGCACTGGCTATCGAATTATCAAAAAATAAAATCTCATTTGCACAAGAACACCCACTTGATGTAATCTACGATGGCCAAAAGATTGGAGTATATAGACCAGATTTTATCGTTGATGGTAAAATACTCCTCGAAATAAAGGCTGTTCCCTTCCTTTCAAAAGACGGTGAAGTACAGCTTGTTTATTATTTAAAAGGAACTAATTTTAAGTTAGGTTTATTGGTTAATTTTGGTTCCAGTAAATTGATAATCAAAAGGCGAATATGGACGCCAAATCCGCGGAAATCTGTAATCCGCGGTAATCCGCAATAAATCTGCGGTAATCAAAAAATGAAGAAGGTCAAGACTATCATTAAGCTCAACATCTCCGCCGGGGAGGCTACGGCCGCTCCTCCGGTCGGTCCTGCTTTAGGCCAGCACGGTCTGCCGATCATGGATTTTGTTAAAGCCTTTAACGAAAAAACCCAAGACCAAAAGGGCACAATCTTGCCGGCAGTTATCACTGTTTATGAAGACCGCACATTTTCCTTTATTGTCAAAAAACCGCCGGTTGCCGAACTTATTAAAAAAGCCGCAGCTCTTGAAAAAGGCTCTGGCACCGCCGGCAAAGATATGGTCGCCAAGCTCTCGAAAGATCAGGCCAAAAAAATCGCCGAAGAAAAAATGCCCGATCTTAATGCGACAAACATTGATGCCGCTGTAAAAATTGTAGAAGGAACTGCAAGAAGCATGGGGGTGGAGGTGAGCGAATAGTTCAAAATGCAAAGTTCAAATTTCAAAATTTTACGACAAAAAAGTAAAATAAAAAGCTTACAAGGTAAGCTTCCAAAATTTTTAACTTTAAATTTTTAACTTTAAATTTAACTTACCATGGGCACCACAAGAATTAAGGTAATCGATTTATCAAGCGACAAAAAGGAGATTAAAACCGCAAGAAAACATGCCGAAAAATTGACCGGCGTTGTGAAGTTAAAAGGTACAAAAAGTACGGAAAGTACGAAAGGTACAAAAGGGAAAGACGAGGCCCCTGAAGAAGTAACGAAAGATCAACAAGTTTCTCCGCAAAAGCAAACTCCGCCACCTTCCCCAGCGGACCAAGATCCTCGTACTTCTAGTACATCTCGTACATCTACCCACCATCATCATCTTGGCAAAAAGTACAATCAGGCAACCCAGTTGATTGACCGTACAAAACTTTACTCTCCACAAGAAGCATTGGATCTTCTTGCAAAAACTTCATACGTAAAATTTGATCCGACTGTCGAAATACACCTTAACGTTGCCGACAAAAATATCAAGGGGAAAGTAAACCTCCCGCATCCGATTGCCAAAAAGAAAGAAAAGAAAATATTGGTCTTTAGCGACCCGCCCCCCAAAGCTTTAGCGGAGGATAAACAAGTACTTTGGGGTGACGAAAAAACAATCGATGAAATTGCCGCAGGAAAACTTAAGCCAAACCGTGAT